>Ga0194052_1000703_pt1 | contig 20600 bp, 20 predicted proteins | sample SepL226m_MetaG_FD_160117 | JGI IMG/M metagenome (GOLD analysis project Ga0194052, IMG submission 160117) | Anoxic zone freshwater microbial communities from boreal shield lake in IISD Experimental Lakes Area, Ontario, Canada - Sep2016-L227-6m | ecosystem: Environmental > Aquatic > Freshwater >...
AGGGTGTTAGCAGATCGCTGAGGCTGATGCACGCAAAGTCATGGGTCAGCGGCGCGCCCAAGAGCGATGCGCCGGCGCAGACCGCCGGGATTCCGGGAACAATTTCGACTTGAATCGTCTGCGGATGAATGGCGGAGCGAGTGTCCGGTTTCAGAATAGGAATCCCGCGGATGGCGCATATCTCCAGAACCAGGCCCGCCATGGCATAAATTCCCGAATCGCCGCTTGATACGATTGCGCAGGACTTGCCCGACAAGGCTTCTGCAATGGCGGCCTCGACCCGGTCAACTTCCTGGGTCATGGCAGAGCTGATGATCCTCTTGTCTTTGATTAGCGGCCGGATCAGATTGAGGTATGTCGTGTATCCTGCAACCGTGTCAACGGCTTTCAGAACATCGCAGGCCCGTTTTGACAGATGATCAGGATTGCCAGGTCCTAACCCGACAACGAAAAGTTTATTCGGGCAATGGCCAAGGTTACATTCGGACTGATCTGTTTGGGAACAATTAGTTTCCCTTTCTCCGATGCCAGAATTGCTGCTGCTTCGCATACGCTGGGTACTCCTATGTGTTGATTAACGATGTCCGAGGGATTCGGGCTGTCTATTTCAGACAACTCTTCTTTTGTGAAAAACCGGATGGGAATGCGAAGGCTTTTGGCTACTTCCAGCAGCCCCGCCTCATCGGATTTGATATCAATCGTGGCGATACATTTCAGGCTATTCATGGATAATGCAAATTTATCCATATTTTTGACAAGAAACTCCCGTATCTCATTGGCGCTGGTGTTGCGGTTGCACCCCATTCCGGCGATCAGGGATTTTGGTCGTAGTATTAGGCTTGGGTCTGGAAATCGCATCAGACGATCGTCAATCACAAATTGGACAAAATGGTGAACGACAGAAAACAGGAAAAATGACGAGAAAAAAACTTGCATAGTGGTGACTAATATGTCAACATCTCTACCAAATGAGAGCTACACGACCAATTTCATGGATTAAGGCGGCACGGAGTGATTTCGAGGAATTCCCCGAAAACGTGCAAGGCGATATGCTGAGTGCGCTCACGATTGCCGCCGAGGGCAGTAAATCGGACAAGGCACCGCGCCTTCAAGGGTGTTAACGGTGGCGGCGTGTTCGAAATTGCGTTGAAGTATAGAGGGGACGCTTTCCGTGTACTCTACGCTGTTAAGATTTGGGTGATCCACGCCTTTCAGAAAAAATCCAAGACCGGAATTAAAACGCCTCAGATGAGCGTTGATATTATCAGAGAACGCCTGAAACGATTAAAGGGGGCATTACAATGAAGGACGATTTTGAACTTGTGCGCGGCAGTGGCAATGTGTTTAATGACTTTTGCCGGGTTAACGCCAACGTCGAACAGGCACGCGCCATTCTTGCAGCGGAAATAATATGCACGCTTGATAAAAATGGTCTATCGACACGCGAGGCCGAGAAGCTGACAGGCGTGGCGTATTCTGAATTTTCGCGCATCCGTAATGCTCGACTTAAACGATTTACCCTTGATCGTATGATTACCATACTTGGAAAGCTTGATGAGGACGTTGAAGTTAAAGTTACGTTCAATCCCCGTCATCGTGTTCTGCAAGATTCTGGAGGAAGAATTTGCATGATGAGAGGTAAAGGTAAGATTACAGAAGATATTATTTCACCAGCGGAAGATACTGACAATTGGAAGGTACTTTCAGAATGAAATACCTGCTGGATACACATATATGGCTATGGAGTCTCCTTGAGCCTGATAAACTTGACGCAAATGTTGTGAAAGTGCTTGAAAATAAAGATAATTTCGGACAACCATTTTGCCAAATTGGTGCAGTATATCGCTTTGTTGCTGCAGGAAGCGCCCTTGCCGCCAGAGGCACATGATCAGAACTATCCCGCTTCAAGCGATTGGGAATAACACATAGGGATTTAAACATATAGAGAGGCAATAAACAAGCATATCTATGATAGATGTTTATTTGGAAAAGTCAGAGGAAAGCCTTAATGCTGCAAAATCATGTTTTGAACTGGAATATTACAATTCATGTATCAACAGAGCGTATTACGCAATGTTTCAAGCTGCTGTAGCAGCTTTGTTCAGATCAGGTTTTAGACCGAAATCTGAAAAAATCGGTCATGATTGGGTTCAAGCTGAATTTTCAAAAGCGTTTGTTTTGGGAAACAAACGCTTTTCACACTTAAAAGGGCTCCTTAATTTAGTTCAGGAGGTAAGAGATATTGCAGATTATTCGGATGAATATATCAAGCAAAAGAAAGCTAAACGTACTTTGGAGAAAGCTATTATTTTTGTAGAAGATATTTCAAAGGAGATTAGGAATGACACTTAATCATGTTCAGGAAAGATTAATAAACGAACTTATGGACTATGCCAGACAAAAATATCCTGAAATTGAGTTTGGAAAAATAACTGATAGCCCGAGCAGTTCGAATCATGTATGGGTTATTATAAAAGGAATTGATTGGGATGATGATGATAAAGTTATGGATTTCATCGAATATGTAGCAGGAAAGCAGGAAGATATTCTGGTAGAATATGGATATCCTATCAGCTTAATGCCCATAAGAATGTCTACCTAAATAGTCTATCTCCCCATTGTCAATGACTTAACCTTTGACAGATAAAAATCATCGGCATTCAAAATGCTCACGTCATCACCTGTGGCCAGCGCAATGCCTTTATTCATGATGTGTGTAAGCCATGTTGAAGCACCTCCCCCTATCCGGTTATAGTAAAGAAGTATCTGCTCTTCTGATCTTCCTGACGTTGGCTCTTCTCCGTCAGGCGGTTTATCTCTGCCCAAAGATATTCAGGCCAGATTTCAAAGAATATTCCGTTTGATTGAGAACAATGGATTGAACGCTTTGGTTATGCCTCTTGCACGCCATATCAATGGGATGATCTGGAAAATGCGTTCGAGGGGGCGGAATGGTATTGCACGGGGATTATATGTGACAGCAAGCTGCCGGAGGGTTGTGGTGCTCCGATTTTTCTCAAAGAAAAGTCAAAACACGCCTTTGAAGGAAATTGAAATCGCCAAAAAGAGAGCAACTGAGGTAAAACTATGATTAATGCCAGAAATATACATAAAGATTTGATGGATAGAGATGCCGAATACAATAAGGAATACACAATTCTGGAGGAAGAATTTGCATGGATTGATGCATTGATAAAAGCCCGTGTCAATGCCGGGATCACGCAGGCCGAACTATCCATGCGCCTGGGTGTATCGCAACCACCAGTGGCAAAAATTGAATCTGGAAGAAATGTTGGAATCAAAACATTAAAGCGGTATGCAAAGGCCATGGGGTACTCACTGACATTTGATCTGCAGCTTATGCCGAAAGAGAGAAACGCTTGATCATTGTTAATGAAACGCCATAATAGTACATTTCGATAACAGATTCATTGACTACTGCCCTGCCTCATTAAAACTAAAAGCAGGGAGGTTAAACAAGTTTCTCTTGTTTTAACCTCCCCACTCCAGTTACCATCCATAATGTTTTCTATTCAGACAAACAGTTAGCTATATTCCTCCACAAGGTCCAAGGGTGAATACCGTCGGGATATTGATTGTTCCATCCGTACTTTTCGTAAGATTGGTTACGACCGCACTTGGCGAATCAATGGAAAATTCATAAGTGACAGAATCACCACCGGGGAAACGATTCCGAAGGTCGTCTCCTTCTATGGTTGTTGTGCCATGATTATTGAGTTTCAGCGCTATGGCACCTCCGGATTCGGGAATCAAAATTCCGCCCCCATCCCTGGCCGTAATGGTGATACTGGCTCCACCTACCGGAATACCGCCAGACATATCAGTGATTCTAATGGTATTCACATCACTGACATAGTTGGTAGTATAGTTGGTTGTCCCATTAGTGTGAACCGTTGGAATATTGATGCTGCCATCTGAGCTGCTCTTGACATTGGTAATCACAACTTTTGATGAATCGACGGTGAACTCATAAGTCATGGGGGTACCTGAAGAGAACCGACTGGCCAGCTCTGCACCAGTGATCTTTACCGTTTCATAATTGAAAATTTTATACGAACCGACAGATACAGACTCTGGAATCTCCATTCCGGAAGCATCCCATGCCCTGACACTGATAGCAGCCCCACCTGTATCCAATGTACCTGAAAAATCAGAAATGTAGATGGTATTTCTGGATCCAATGGAGTTTGAGACGAAACTGCTGACCCCAACCGTATAAACGGTTGGAATGTTCAGCGTTCCATCACTGCTGTTTTTGACATTGGAAACAATTAGCTTTGGTGAAGCGATAGTAAACTCATAAGTCATTGGCGTACCCGATGGAAAACGGGCTGGAAGAGATGACCCGGCAATGGTGGTTGTGCCATGGTTGTAAAGTTTCAAAGGCACCGCAGATGTTGATTCAGGAATGGCCTTACCGGATGCATCCCAAGCCGTAACGGTAATCGCAATACCACTTTCGGCAATGGAGCCGGACATATCCGTCACCTTGAGGGTATTACGGGAGCCGATGGAGTTCGAGACAAAGTTACTCAGCCCGTTTGAATGAATGATGGGTACTTTGACCGCACCATCGATGCTATCATTAACATTGGTGATAAACATTTTCGAAGATTCGACTGAAAAGGTATAGGCTGCCGGTGTGCCATCAGGGAATCTGCCCTCAAGGTCTTCACCCCGAATGCTGGTGGTTCCATGATTGATGATGGATAGCGGCAAGGAATACCCGGTCGTTGGAATCTCTTTTCCGTCCTTATCCCATGCCATGACAGTGACAATCTTGCCGCCATCAGGAAGTAAACCCGACATATCCGTAATCTTGACCACGTCAATCGCATCTATTGAATTCGAGCCAATTATGGGATTGGGCGCTGGTGTTGGAGTCGGTGTTGGTGTTGGTGTTGGTGTTGGAGTTGGTGTTGGTGTTGGTGTTGGTGTGGTTGTGGGTGCCTGTATTACTGTCACATCCACAGGGCTGCCTGTTGCACCGATTGCAGTTACCCGAATGGTAGCAGTTCTGGCTGATGTGTTGGTATTCGCAGTGAAACTGCAAGTGATCGCTCCGGTATCCGTCCCGCCGGCCCCGAATATGATTGAAAGCCAACTGTTGCCTGATGTTACTGCGGTTCTCCACGGCATGGTTACAGTTCCGGTCTTTGAAACGTTGAATGTAGTGGTGCCTGCGTCTTTAGCCACATTGCGGCTGGCAGGAGCCACGAATAATTCGGAATAGTGTACAAAAATGTAAACAGTCCTGACAACAGGGTTCTCATGGCCAAGCTCATCGACTGCGGTAATCCCATAGTAATATCCATTACCGGGTGTAATGTTATAATCCGTATAGGAGTAGCATCCGGCAGATATTTCAGCAATGGGTCTCATGCTGCTGACATCGAAAAAGTCACTTGTGTTTCTGTACACCCGGTAGCTGACCACATCGCCCTGGGCAGCTTCGTCATATTTATCCCAGGCTAATTGAACAGTTGCTTGTTGCGTAAAGGCTGAACTTCCAACACTTACAACTATATTGGTTACCGGATTCGGTGCAGTGGTGTCCTCAACCTTGGTTACGGTGATGCTCTTTTTGTATTTTTCGCCTGTAACATCCGCAAAATTAAAGACATTTTCTGGATCATCTGTAATCCAAACGCCTTCTCTTTTCGCGCCGAAAGCCACCTTCAGATTGTAATTCTGGGTTTGGCCATAGCTTCCCGAAAAATTTCCAGTAAGAACCTTGACAGTAAAGGAAACCTTAGCACCTTCGGTACCGGATTGGGAACCGATTACTCCAGCCCATATCACTTGATTGGCTTCTGCTGCGTACAAACCGGCAATGCTCGCATCTTCTTTCAAATCACCACTACTCCCGCCGGAATTTACTTTGGCATAAACAACCGACCAGCCTGCTGGTATCTGCACGACAACCCCATTCACGGATGCCCCGTCTTTCATATTCGTTGCAGTACAAGAAATGGTCAGCGGTATTACCGAACCTGTATTTGCGGTATTGGGTGCGTTGAATGTCGCAATGGTCAGTTTACATCCCATCAGAAATACAAGGCAAAACAACGGTATTAGAAAAAAGTAAAATCTTCGCATCAATCCATCCTCCTTTGATCGTAAAAAGAATTATGAAACTTGAAAACACACCTTCGTGTCGGTATTTTTAACAGTGAGGGGGAAATCTTCGAATGTCAACAGATATTTTACCATATCGTATATTGATTGGACTTTGGACAATTTAGGACTTGATTATCGTTTCGACCATTACACAGATTTGCTGGTTCCCAATCTTTTTCCAACGATTTCACAGGATTCTATGACACCGGTTATATTTCATGTCAGCTATGTTGAAGCACCTTCCTTAGCCGGTTATGGCTTAAAAAGTATCTGCCCTTCTGATCTCCCTAACTTCAACTCTTCCCCATCAGACAGAGGGCGGAAAATCTAACGAATATCATACTTTTTACTATAGCCTCGTGGGGTGATCATCAACCCCTGATATTCAAATGTTGAACTATTTCCGATGAAAACTGTGGTCAGCATGGAGACCGATGCCGAATGTAGATGCTCGAGTGTGGTCAAGCCGATTTCCTGCTCTTCCCGCATGGCGCTGGTGACGATGCCGACCGGCGTATTTTTATCCCGATGTTTTAAAATGATCTGCTGTGCCCTTTCCAGTTGGGTGGATCGGCGCTTGCTTTTGGGGTTGTAGAGGACAATCACAAAATCTGCAAAAGCTGCGGCATTCAGACGCTTTTCAATGACTTCCCATGGTGTTAGCAGATCGCTGAGGCTGATGCACGCAAAATCATGGGTTAGCGGTGCGCCCAAGAGCGACGCGCCGGCGCAGACCGCCGGAATTCCAGGAACAATTTCGACTTGAAGCGTCTGCGGATGAATGGCGGCGCGAGTGTCCGGTTTCAGAATCGAAATCCCGCGGATGGCGCATATCTCCAGAACCAGGCCCGCCATGGCATAAATTCCCGAATCGCCGCTTGATACGATTGCGCAGGACTTGCCCGACAAGGCCTCTTCAATGGCGGCCTCGACCCGGTCCACTTCCTGGGTCATGGCAGAGCTGATGATCCTCTTGCCTTTGATTAGCAGCCGGATCAGATTGAGGTATGTCGTGTATCCTGCAACCGTGTCAACTGCTTCCAGAACATCGCATGCCCGTTTTGAAAGATGATCAGGATTGCCAGGTCCTAATCCGACAACGAAAAGTTTATTCGGGCAATAGCCAAGGTTACATTCGGGCTGATCTGTTTGGGAACAATCAATTTCCCTTTCTCCGATGCCAGAATTGCTGAGGCTTCGCATACGCTTGGTACTCCTATGTGTTGATTAACGATGTCCGAGGGATTCGGGCTGTCTATTTCAGACAACTCCTCTTTTGTGAAAAACCGGATGGGAATGTGAAGGCTTTGGGCTACTTTTAGCAGCCCTGCCTCATCGGATTTGATATCAATCGTGGCGATACATTTCAGGCTATTCATGGATAATGCAAATTTATCCATATTTTTGACAAGAAACTCCTGTATCTCATTGGCGCTGGTGTTGCGGTTGCACCCCATTCCTGCGATCAGGGATTTTGGTCGCAGTATCAGGCATGGGTCCGGAAAGCGCGTCAGACGATCGTCAACCACAACAGCAGGAGAAGTAGCACCGCTGACATCCTGCCTGCTTGATGTCTGTGTCAGAGGAATCATATTATCAAGTTCTGATACTTTATCCAACTGATGATACGGATCATGTAGATAGACAGGAGCCTGGTTCAGAAAGGCCATGCTTATGGTTTTGATGGCCTTGGGGTTTTCGATGAACAGGCCGCTATCGACCGCTATAACATCAATAGCCGGAACCTGATGAATATCCGTTGCCGTGGTGATGACGGCAGTTGCCTGGAGTTTTTCGGAAATGTCTATTGCCAGGCGATTGGCGCCGCCGATATGGCCTGAAAGCAGGCTTATGACATGCCTGCCTTTTTCATCCATGACAACTACGGCAGGATCTTTGGTTTTCGAGGCGATACAGGGGGCGATGACTCGCACCACTATACCGGTGGACATGATAAAGACATGTCCCCTAAAAAGGGAGAAGCGATCCTTTACACAGTCCGCCAGCCGAGCAAAGGAAAAACAAGGGGCAGAACAAGGCAAAAGACTTTTGGAAACATGTAGCAATCCGGGGAAAGCATCCATTAGCTTCAGCGCCAAGGAAAGTCCATCGGGAGTGATTGCCCAGATAGCAAGTGATGAATTATGAGACTGGTTATCTTGATTCATAATTCATAATTCACCATTCATAATTCTTTCCCTAAACCCGTGCGTAAAGGCTTTGTCGTAGAGCTTGGAGCGGTGTTTCAGGCTTTCCAGGGTGACATCAAGCACCTTGCCGACGATAATCAGAGCCTGACGGGTGATGTTTTCTTTCTGGACGGTTTCAGACAATTGACCTATTCGCGTATAAACAATCCGCTCTTCCGGATGACTGATTTTATAGGCAATGGCGCAGGCTGCATCGGGACCATAAGTCCGGGACAGCGTGGCTTGCACCTCATCAATCAGGGATATACTAAGATAAATAGCCATGGATGCCTGGTGGCTGGCCAGCGATTCCAGGTTTTCCGATTCCGGAACCGGGGTTCTGCCTGCCATTCGTGTAAGAATCAGGGTCTGGGAAATCTCCGGAAGCGTATATTCCAGGCACATGGCTGCTGCTGCGGCAAAAGCCGCCGTTACCCCCGGAATTACGGTAAACGCGATGTTTTTGGCATTGAGGGCCGACATCTGCTCGAAAATGGCGCCATAGAGACTGGGATCGCCGGTATGGAGGCGGACTACCTGCTTTCCGTCCTCCCAGTGTTCGGCTATCACATCAATGATCTGCTCCAGATTCAGGGATGCGCTGTCGATGGCGGTAGCTCCCGGCTGGGTCCATTTCAGAAGCGCTTCAGGAACCAGCGATCCTGCATAAATGACGACATCAGCCTGCATCAATGCCTTCTGGCCTTTGACTGTGATCAGATCGGGGTCACCCGGCCCTGCGCCAATAAACTGAACCGGATATCGAACATTATCGCCGGCATCCTGCCGACTATCTGAAACAGATTGCACAGAAACATCCTCCAAAGCGGGGTTAAGGTTTAATAATTCCACTAATGATCCATACCGGATTCTGGGCTTCAAACCGCTGGCTCCATGGCATATCCTTGCTGCGGCTGACTTGAATCTGGGCCGTATCGGTAGAAAAGCCAAGTTCCTTCAACGTGTTCAGCGCCGTTGTTAGATTGTCCATCAGAACAGTATTCAGGACTATAACGCCATCGGGTTTTAAACACCTGGCAGCCGAACGAATTATAGTTTCAATCGTCCTGCCTCCGCCGCCGATGAAAATGCGGTCCGGAGCTGGCAAACCATCAAGTCCGTCAGGAAGAGTTGCCTGCCGGATATCCAGGTTCGTGACACCGTGACGCAATCGGTTGCATTCGATGTTCCTGATTCGGTCCGGATGCTTTTCAATGGACACGATTATTCCTTGAGGCATCAGCAGCGAGGCTTCAATGCCGATGGATCCGCTGCCCGCGCCCAGATCCCACAGGACATGATGAGCCTGTAGTTTGAGTTTGGCTAAGCTGATAGCGCGTATTTCAGGTTTGGTGATGAGTCCATTTTCATGATCATAAGCATCGTCAGGCATGCCCAAGTGAAGCCCGGCCAACGAAGGCGAGACGGAAGTTCGTTTTAGAACAACGATATTAGGCCCTGAAAAGCTTTTTCCCACTACCTCTTCCAGTGAATGCCATGATATTTTTTCAGACGGCATACCTAATTGCTCCAGAACGCAGATATCTATCTGTTTAAGTAGCGCCGACATCCTGCAGGATAGTTGGTGACGCATCAAAAGCGCAGCAATCCAGGCAGGGTTTCGGACAGGATCGGTCAATACCGCCACAAGAGGCGATTCCTTTACTGCATTCAAAAGACTGCATTCAGATGTTTTCCCATGCATACTAACTACCCGCGCATCATGCCAGGGTTCTTTGATGCGCGAAAAAGCCGCCGAAACCGAGGAGATGTTGGGATGTATCTCAACATGATCCGGTCCCAGTGCATCAACGATGTTGGATCCGATACCGAACAGAAGCGGATCTCCAGAGGCCAGCACAACAATTTGATGCGTTTTGAAATGCTGTCCAATAAAGTCCGTCAGTTCCGGAATCTCCCGGGTGATTTCCTTCTGAATCCCGTGATGATCCTTAAAGCAGGCCAGATGGCGTTTACCACCTATCAGAATATCCGCTCTGCGGATGATATCCAAGTGTCTTGCCGTAAGGTCATTCAGGGATAGTCCCATCCCGATGACAATTACTTGTGCGTGATCTGTAGCGCCGGTATCCTTCCGGCTTGATGAATCGGTCATAAATCGTCTATATGTGGTCTCATTAATTACAAAGTTTGGTGAACGGGTCATACTGATCCGGTTTTACGGAGCCGGCAGCTTCCGCCACTTTATTTTTCTATTGGCTTAGACAGTACAACACCTTGCCAGTATAATCAAAAATTATTCCCTGAAGCGTCACTTTTGCTCCGGCGAACCTGCTTGCAGACAGAAGCATGCGCCTGCCAACATCCGAAATCATGGCAGAATGTGTTTCCGTGATAATGGATAAGGCTTCGCGGGCGGTATTGGCCAGGCTCAAGCGTTGGCTGAATTCCCTGTCTCTCGTGACATCCATCGCCCATTCAGACAGGACGGCCAGAGACAGATCGGATTTGGCTGCATGTGTATGGGCAAAGCCCTGCGCCATTTTCAGTGCTTTTCCGAATAAAACGGCAATCGTGATTTGGGTAAACTCCTTTTGGATCGCAGCTTCCAAAGAAGTTTTGAAAAAATCTCCTATCTGGATGAAGGCGACTTCCGGCAGATCCGGAATCACTGATTTGGCGAATCGCTCGCTTCTTCTGCCGGTGGTCAGTACAACCTGCATGCAACCGCCTGCCCGAGCCACCGATAGGGAAGAGGCAATAGTTCCTATATATGCATCATGAGACATGGGCCGAACAATGCCGGTTGTTCCCAATATGGAGATGCCGCCGATGATGCCAAGTCTGGCGTTCAGGGTTTTTTCGGCCAGAAGCTTTCCTTGAGGCACGAAAACTTCAACGCATACCGAATCAACCTTGGCAACCTGATTTATTCGCCGTTTGTCCAGAACATCTTTAATGGCCTGAACGATCATCTTTCGGGGGCCCAAGTTGATAGCAGGCTCTCCTGGCGGAATTTCCAGACCTGGAAGCGTGACATGTCCGACACCTTCACCGCCGGTAATCGTGATATTCAGGGATACTTTTCCTTTTTCAATATCATGATTTTCCTGAAAGTCAGAGACAGAGCAAAGTGTAACAATAGCACCGATCTCCGCCAAGTGTGTGACATCAGGGTCATCGCCGGCATCCTTGATTACTGTCGCGCTTGCACGGCATCCGGAAATCTGTTTGCAGCAATGAACCGGAATCTGCATCCTGTTTCCGGTCAGAAGCAATATATCCACCGAACCCGGAGCAAAGCCGGTAACAATCCGGGTCATTGCAGCTTTGGCCGCAGCCGCAGCCGCAGTTCCGGTGGTGAAACCGGATTTAAGCGCCACTGGTGGAGCCGGCATCCTGCCGGCTTTTTGTGTTGTACTTTTTCCCATTCGCCCCTCAGAGCTACCTTTACCACGAAATACACGAAATACACGAAAAAAGGTTCTTCGCGACCTTGCGCCTCCGCATGAGAAAAAATTTTCATTCATGGGGGCGGCATAGAACGTGCCATGAGTGTTTATATCAGAACATAATACAGAAATCCCACCAGGATCAGGCTGACTACCCTGAATCCTTGCCCCATCAGCAGCAGCTCCAGTCCCATTCGGGGTGAAAAAACCCCAACGTACCATGGCAGTTGATGTCGAAGAGTACGGATGGGCGCTGCTATGACATTGCCGATGATAAGCGCCAGAACCGTCTGCTTGGTGGTGATGACCCCGGCATCCATCAACGCGCCGGCAGCGGCGAATCCGGAGGCGAACTCTGCTGTAAAACTCAAAACAACCAGAGACAGAGATTCCATGGGAATAAAGGTTGTGGTGATGAACCGCGCCAGCCAGTCCCGCGCCATTTCAAAGACATTCATGGAATTGAGAATAAAGACGACGACATAAATCGGGATGACATAAACCGCCATTGTAATCAGTCTGGCAGGGAATTTTTTCCACAGGTTCTGCAAAATGGTTCTGAATTCTTTGGCTGAATGTGGAATTGCAGAAGATGCCACATCCGAAGCAAAGCTATCTTTTGACAACCTAAAATGGCCGTAAATCAGCACGCAGGCCATGCGCAGTATGGCAGCTATGAAGGTCAGTAAAAAATACAGGGTTCCAGCCCACCTGGTAATGGGAACCACCATGAAAAACGTGGTGGGTAGATGAGCAAAAAAAGCGGGAAGTTGATTAGCAAGATTAGTCAGATAAAGCTGGCTTCGTGTGATCTTTCCATCTTTGTAGTAATCCTGAAGCATGGCGTTGGAGGCGACACCAGAGATAAAGGCGGTAGTGAAAGCGACGCTACAATGTTGCCCCAAACGGCCAAACCGAAACAGTGGTCCGGCGATGACGGCAATACGTCTGGTCCACCCGGATGCTTCAATGATTTCTCCCGCCACCAGTCCTGCGCTGATCGCCAGCATCAATCGAATTAGCGGCCAGACCAGTTTGGAGAATACATGAACCCGGCTCGTAGCGTGAAATCCATAGATGCTGACAATCACCAGAGTCACCGAGAGCAGCAGTGAAACCGCAAGGGGCGTATAGCGAATCGGTCTGGCTTTACGCATTGTTACTGGATTGCTTTGCGATGATCAGTGTCCAATATTCCGGGCTGCGGTCATTGAATTCACGGGTGTCCGGGTAAATTTTTTGATCCGGAAGGCTGCAATTAGAGATTCCAACACATCTGGTAAAACCGGAAGCGCTTTCAAGAGCTGCATTGATGTCCTTGATATTTCGATACGCCTTCATGAAAACGATATTTTCCGGTTTCATTGTCATCTGCCGCAGACGATCCCCGCCATTGACCCCTGAAACCACCAGAAGGCATTCTTCGCCCTCAACCAGCGGTGTATTGATGCAAGCCGCAGCCGCTTGGTAGGAAGTTATGCCTGGAACGGTGGTAATTGGAATATGGGGGGCTATTTCCTGAATATTTTTAAGAATATATCCAAATGTAGAGTATGTCATGGGGTCTCCCAATGTCAGAAACGCCACATTTTTCCCCTGTTCCAACTCCGAAATGATGGTTTTTGCATGGGTTTTCCATGCCTGGCGGGTTTCTTCCCTGTCTTTGGTCATGGGAAACTGCAGCACCCTGACATCTGTTCCTTTGGGGATGTGCTGGCCGGCGATATTGACCGCCAGGCTGTAATCATTTTTGGTGGATGCTGCGGCAAAAACAATGTCAACCTCAGAGAGAATTCTCGTTGATTTTACTGTCAGCAGTTCCGGATCTCCCGGACCCACGCCGATACCATATAATGTTCCTGTTTGTTGTTTCATGCTATCACCTTGATGACAATTTTGCAGTTGCAAGTTTAACTAATGCATTCACAACGCTGGCGGCAACCGTGGATCCGCCTTTTCTGCCAACATTGGAAATACTGGGATAGTCCATGGTCATCAGATATGCCTTGGATTCAGCAGCATTCACAAACCCGACCGGAAGCCCTATGACAAGGGCCGGACGCGCCTGCTCCTCTTTAATCAACTCGATCAGGCGCAGAAGGGCGGTCGGGGCATTTCCGACAACATAGATGCCACCTTCCATTATAGGCAGGGCAGCATCCACTGCCGCAGCGGCCCGCGTACTGCCGGCGTTCTGTGCTAGCTGGCATACCTGTGAATCCTGAATCAGGCAGGTGATGCTGCATCCAAAGCGTACAAGACCAGCAGTATTGATGCCGCTATTGGCCATGTTTGTATCGGTGATAATGGCTTTCCCCTCACTGATGGCCTGAATCCCTTTAGAGATGGCGTTCGGGTGAAACCGGACGGTTTTCATGTAGTCAAAATCGGCCGAAGTATGGATCATTCTTTGGACAATCCGCCATTCATCCGAAGAAAATGTATGAGGGCCAGCCTCGGTATCGATGATAGTAAAGCTTTGGGTTTCTATCTCATTGGGCGTCATGGTGTTCCTGTAGTTGTTGTGACTTGGAGACATTTTTCATAATGTCTGTTGGTTCTGATACTCTAAGCATGCCCGAACAAACTCTGCGGCAGCTTCCGGTTGACTGCCGAAATGCAGGTGAATGTAGCTGCCAAGGGTGTTATTCACTTGAAATCCTTCCTCGACTTTGGATTCGCCGAATCGGGACATCACCGTATATACGCCATTAACCTCCGCATGGGGAATGATTTCTGAATAATGAAATTCATGCCCACGAATCTTCTGGCCTGCCTTCCCCAGAATCGTATCATTTTTCAGGATAATTTCCCGATACCCCAGAGTTTTCAGGCGATGTAACATCCGGGTGGAAAAAGAAAAGCATCCGGTCATGGGATGGTTCCGGCCATCCATATCCGTCAGCTCTCTGCAAAGATACATTAGTCCCCCGCATTCCGCATAAATGGGCATGCCTTTCAGGCTGGATGCCAGAATCATGGATCGGAGCTGCGAATTCGCCGCCAGTTTCTCCGCATGAAGTTCCGGATAACCGCCGCCAAAATAGATTCCGTTCAGTCCTTCGGGCAAGCTGTAATCAGCAATTGGAGAAAAAGGAACGAGTTCAGCGCCTGCTGTGGTCAGTGCATCCAGGTTATCCGAATAATAAAAACAAAATGCTGAATCCATAGCTACCCCGATTTTAACAGTAGAGCCGGCATCCTGCCGGCTTTTTACGGATTCAGGCAGCCGGCAGGATGCCGGCTCCACATAGACAGTGGAGAGCGCTGTTTCCGGATCGGCATGGATATCCGAAAAGCAAGCCAGCAGCGCATCCATATCCACCGAAGATTCCATGAAATCAGCTAGTCGGTCAATAGCACTCGGCGCCATTGGATGGTCCTGAAGTGTAACCAGCCCCAAATGCCTTTCCGGAATAGCAATATCCTCATTTCTAAGCATTCCTCCTATGCAGGGCATTTGAACACGGCCTGAAATGGCATCCTTCAGATAATTCAGGTGCCGCGCACTGCCCAACTGGTTAAAGATGACTCCGCTAAACCGTAAATCAGGATCAAATTTTTCAAAGCCATAGACTACAGCGGCTGCGCTTCTGGCCATACTTTTAGCATTGACCGCCAAAAGCACCGGAAGGTTCAGCCATTTAGCCATCTGTGCAGTCGAGCCTGCCTCGCTTTTTCCGTCATACCCGTCAAAAAGACCCATCACGCCTTCAACAACCGCAAAATCAGCGGATTCGATTTGGCGGTTAAAGATTTTCTGATTGCAGGATTTTGAAAGCATCCATCCATCCAGATTGCGGCAGGCTGTACCGGTAATCCGGGTATGGTGGCCAGGATCAATAAAGTCCGGGCCAACCTTGAACGATACCACACGGAATCCCCGGCGCTTCAGGGCAGCCAGGATGGCCAGCGTGAGGGTAGTTTTCCCGGACCCGCTCTGTGTTCCTGCAACAACAATTCCTTTAATCGGACACCTCCTGTAGGGGCGAATCTTGTATTCGCCATATCTTGTATTCGCCATATCGAAAGGGCGAATACAAGATTCGCCCCTACATCTTCCTTACGTGTCTTTATACAGAATTTTTGCAATGGTTCGAATACCTTCAAGAAGCCTCACTGTCGGCCTCGAAACCAGCACTTCATCAATCAAATAAATCTGTTGGGACTGAACCGCCTTGATCGCAGAAAATCCCGGCTCGTAGCGAATCAAATCAACCGTGACGTGATTCATGGGGCCAGATTGCGCCAGATAGACATCCATATCAAAAGCATGGGAGAGAATCCGTTCTTTTCCGTAAGCTGCGATATTGGTGTCCCGAACCGGTTCGGCATCCTTGGCAATGTTGATTCCGCCAGCGGTCTCGACGGCAAAAATTGCCATGGAATCCGGCGAAAAGGTTTTCATCCGATCATGAATGGCTTCAAAATAGACCTTTTTTCGGGGATTGATTTCCCGGACGTTTTGGCGAATGACTTCAAGCGATTCCTTGAAACCAGCAATAAGCCTGCCGGATTCCGCCTCTTTTCCAATCAGTGATCCGAGCGTCTGCCAGTAGCGGTAAATCTCATCCAGATTTCCTGGCTGAAGAGAAACCACTGTGATGCCGTTTTTCTCAAGACCGGCCAGAAGTCTGGAATATCCCCGGTCGATCATGGGCCGAATCAGCACCAAGTCAGGCCGGGCCGCCAGAAATTTCTCTATATCGTCGTGATACGAAAAAATCGGTTTTCCCAGGACTTTTTCCGGATAAGTCTCGTTTGGAGAGACACCGATGATTTCGGAATTGAGCCCCAGTGAAAAAAGATTTTCCGTGTGGCCTGGATATAGCGAAATTATTCGTGTGAATGGTGTCGTTACGGTGATCTTTCGACCCATATCGTCTGTAATAACGCTGGCGCAATATCCGCTAACACATGAGGCCGCCACAAAGATCAACATCCATGTCATGAAAAGACATGAAGCCATGAAGTTAGGAAGAGCATAAGCCAAGCATATTCCGCACTCCCCAACTTCGAATATTCCGTTCTTCCTAACACTCTTGTGTCGGCTATTGGACATGGGAACTCCTATTGAACACGACCTGTTTAGCATTAGCATAAATATCTTCATAGACTTTGGCTCTTACCTCAAACACCGATTGAATCGTGCTTTCGTTCAACACCTGATCGCAGGGGCCGTGATGGACCACCCGGCCGTTTTTCATCAGAATCAGATACTGGCAGAACAAAGCAGCCAGGTTGATATCCTGCATAACCGCAATCACCGTTTTCCCTTGATCAACAACTCTTTTGAACGCCAGGCTGAACAGCGAAATCGCATGGGAAATATCCAGGTTGGATGTGGCTTCATCCAGAATCAGCACTGGTGTGTCCTGAACCAAGGCTCGGGCGAATATCACCCGCTGCCGTTCTCCTCCGCTCAGCTCCGAGATAAACCGGTTTTCGAATTCACTGGCGCCAGTCTGTTCCATGATTTCATCCACTTGCCGCTGATCCTCCATGCCCGGAAATGCAAAGCGTCCAAGGTGGGGATACCGGCCCATCATGACGACTTGGCGCGATGTAAACGGAAAATTGACGGCATACTGCTGGGGAACCAGCGCAAATCTCCGGGCTATCTGCTTTCTGCTGTATTTTGCCAGAGGTTTGCCCTGATAGCTAATGATGCCAGCATCCGGTGTTCGGTGCCGAATCAACAGATCAACCAGCGTTGTCTTGCCGCAGCCATTAGGTCCCAGTATTCCATAAAACATGCCGGAATTCAGCTTCAGGGACACATCACATACGGCAGGTAGTTTGCCATAACCGAAGCTGACCTGCTCGGTTTCAATCGTCATGGATTCCGCCGGTCTGTCGTTTCCGATAAATATAACAGAAAAAAGGCCCTCCGGTGAGCGCGGTCAGAACCCCGATCGGTATTTCGTGCGGAAGCACTGCACGGGTCAGGGTGTCCGCTCCCAGCAGCAGAATAGCTCCGGCGAATATCGAGACAAGTATCAGCCGCTGGTTGTCCGGTCCGGTCAATGTGCGCATGATATGGGGCACCAGCAGCCCAACGAACCCGATAATTCCTGATACAGACACGCAGACAGCCGAAACCAGCGAAGCTGTGATCAAAAGGATCATCCGGACTTTCTGCGTATCGACACCTAGGGATGCAGCGGTTCGTGATCCCAGCGCCATCACATTCAGTTCCCTGGAAAAATACCCACAAACGCCAAGGCCAGCAGCAAGGGCGCCAAGGGTCAGCCAGACATCGGACCAGGTTTTGGATCCAAAACTGCCCATTAGCCAGAAGATAATCACGCTGACCTGTTCATCGACCATGTACTTGATAAAACTGACGCCGGCGGACAGAATGGCCGAAACAATGATGCCGGACAGAATCAAGTTGCTGGAAGAAAGTCCCGCGCTGGAAGAGGCCAGATAAATGACCGCCATCAGGGTCAGACCTGATCCTATAAACGCAAAAAGCGGGACGGACCAGATTCCCCAGATGCCGATGTTCAGCCACAAGGCAAGGGATGCTCCAAGGGCTGCGCCAGCGGATACACCCAGCGTGTAGGGATCTGCCAGCGGATTCAGCAAAATTCCCTGAAACACGACGCCGGAAAGGGCCAGTCCAGCTCCTACCGCTGCGGCTGTAAGAATACGGGGCAGCCGGACTTCGGTGATCACGACCGGAAAAAGCGAATTGACACCCTCCAGAAGAGAATCCATTCCAAGCAGTTTAGCCATAACAACCCGCAGCACATCTGAAAATGAAATTCGCATATATCCCAGGCCACTGGAAAGCACCACCAGCGCAGAGAGCATAAGAAACAGGATCAGGACTTGCCAAAAGATATCTGGGCCAAGGGACTGAAAAATGCGCTTCATGAAAAAGCGCCAACAACTGTTTTCAGATGGTCCATCCAGATATCAACGATGGCGTCGTACTCGGCAAGCCCCTTTAAAATCGGCTTGCAGGAAATGCCATGTTTTTCAATGATGGATTTCCAGGAATTTTCCTTGTCCCAGGCCATGTCTTTCAGCGTGTGATTCCCGACAACGGCCAGGCAGGGCAGAAGATACGTCGATGTGATTTTCTGTTTCTGAAGACTGACGCAAATGTCGGCAATACCGGGCCGGCCGCTCATAGTTCCCACAAAAATATTGGCATCCACCTGCTGAAGATGATACATCAGCGCCGTATAACAGGCATTCGCCGGATGGGGAGAACCATGTCCCATGAAAATAACGGCTTCCTGCGGTTTTCTCTCTTGGGGGACTGCCGAAACCAGGGCAGCCGTAACTTTTTCCATGTCGTCTCCGGTCCCCAGAAGCGGCAACCCCATCATCACTTGCCGGAACCCGCCGCGCATTTGGCCAAAAAGATGGCAGTTAATTGTCAGGTCGTGGTGTTCCTTTCCAGAAATGATGTGAAGCGCTTGAACCGCCAGGTGGGAGATACTTGCATTCATCATTCGCGCCAGGGACATTTCCACAGAATCAATATGCTGGCCAGTTAAGGGCGAATAATTATTCGTCCTTACACTTTTAGCCGAGGTAAAGGCCCACTGAATCGGAATACCCGGAAAGTCAGTCTGCACCCTCAGCTCGACATGCTGATAGGCGGCCAGCGCCTGCGGGGTGCGAGTACCAAAAGCAACCAGCAGAATGCCTTTTTTTACAGGGACTGAGCGATTGGTTGTCATTACGATTCCTTTTTCATCAGCGTAACTTCAAGTCAGGGGTGAATAATTATTCGGCCCTACGGTTTGCCAATTCAAATAAAAAAAGCCCTTCAAATTCGAAAGAATTTGAAGGGCTGCACCCGGCTTCTTTGCCCGTGGAAAAGTCCACTGCCGTCATCCGTTACCGCAGATTTTCGGCCATTCATGATCAGGCAGGTCTTCTGGCTTTCAGATCATCCTACTGACTGCGCCTTCCCGCAAGGATTTTTTCTTGCAGTGACATTTTGCAGCGTTCGTTCCTGATTACAGAGGCGGGACCGCTCCCGGTTTTCACGGGATTCCCTATTATTCAGCGCAAACTGCACCTGATTTCTTATTCTCCGGAAAATCGACACCGATGTCAAGTGAAAAGTATCAATTGAGTATCAATTGAATAAACGCCATAAGATCATTCACTATTCAGACCCGTTGTTTCGCTACCGGCAATTACTTCCCTGATCGTTCTGGAGATGGCTTCCATGTCCGGAATATGATCAAATGCGATTTTCCCGTCGATGACGATGGACGGAATTGCCGGCCTTTTTCCGCAGCAACGGGAAATCTCTTCCATGCGCGCCAAGCCGCTTCTGTCACCCACATCCACTACCGACCAGCGAAGCATTCCAGGCGTAAACTCCGGTGCAATTTCTTCAAGAATAGCGATGGCCAGATCGCAAAGGATGCACCCTTTCTGCTTGGCCACAATCTCCACATAGACTTCGCTCATTCGTGCTCTCCTTGTTAATGGATATTTTCATCCGGATGCCTTGCCCTCTGTATTAGAGTCCTTCAAAATGGATGTTTTCATCAAGTCTGTTTTTTCGGGTTTTTGCGCACGAATCAGTACACCACGGGTTTTGGGGGAACTGTTCAAACCGGTTTCAGACACAAGCTGCGCATCCGCAAATCCGTTTTTTTCAATCAGTGCCAGGAAATCCTTTCCCGGTATGGCGCCGCCCTCTCACTGAAACCATTTGGAGAGGCGGTCCTTGAGGCTTTTCGGAGTGCTGCCCGCCGCCATCACCTGATCGCCAATCATCAGGCGCCCGCCGGCCTTCATCACCCTCAGAATTTCACTCATGGCCGCATCCTTGTCCGGAATCAGGTTGATCACGCCATTGGAAATCACCACGTCGAAA
>Ga0194052_1000704_pt1 | contig 20597 bp, 15 predicted proteins | sample SepL226m_MetaG_FD_160117 | JGI IMG/M metagenome (GOLD analysis project Ga0194052, IMG submission 160117) | Anoxic zone freshwater microbial communities from boreal shield lake in IISD Experimental Lakes Area, Ontario, Canada - Sep2016-L227-6m | ecosystem: Environmental > Aquatic > Freshwater >...
CGTCGTCGCGCTGGGCTCCAACCTCGGCGACCGCCGGGCGCACCTGGTGGCGGGGCTGGCGGCCCTGCGCACGCTGGGGGCGGTGGTGCCCTCGCCTCTGGTGATGGAGACGCCGGACGAGTCGGGGATGGGTCCCGCTTACCTCAACACCGTGGCCCTGGTGGTCACCGAGGAGGCCGATCCCTGCCGCTTCCTGGAGGCCCTCCTGCGCCTGGAGCTGCTGGCCGGCCGGGACCGCGGCACCGGGAAGAACGCCCCCCGCACCCTGGATCTGGACCTCATCACCACGGACGGCGACCCCGGCACCTGGACCTGGCCCACCCCGGCGGACCTGCTGCGTCTGGGCCCTGAGCTCAGCCTCGAGCTACCCCACCCCCGCGCCTTCCGCCGCCCCTTCGTCCTGGAACCCTGGCGCGCCCTCTCCGACCCCGGCGAGTGTGGTGGCGTCATTCCGGGAAAATAGAAAAAAAGATCCAACGCGAAGACGCGAAGACGCTAAGAAAAGCGAAGAAGAAAAGGGAAAGGGTCTTTTCGGGCCTTCTGTTTCCCTTAGCTTTTCTTCGTCTCTTTTTGCGTCTTCGCGTCTTGGCGTTGGATCAGTAAATCTTTATCAGGGCTTGGTCCATCGCTCGCACCAGTCCAGGACGGTCTGGTACCAGAGGCGGCTGTTCTGGGGCTTGGCGACGAAGTGGGTCTCGTCGGGGAAGTAGAGCAGCCGGCTGGGGACGCCCCGCACCTGCAGGACGTTGAAGAGCTGGAAGGCCTCGGTGACGGGCACGCGGTAGTCCAGCTCGCCGTGGATCACCAGCATGGGCTTGCGGAAGGCCGCAGCGCCGCTGCTGGGGCTCTGGCTGCGCCAGCGGGCCAGGTTCTCGGCGCTCTCCCAGGGCCAGCCCTTGAATTCCCAGTGGGGGAACCACAGCTCCTCGGTGCCCAGCTGCATGGCCTCGGTGTTGTAGATGCTGGCGTGGGTGACAAAGGCCGCAAAGCGCTCGGGGTAGTGGCCGGCGATCCAGTTCACCGCGTAGCCGCCGTAGCTGCCACCGGCCGCCACCACCCGCTTGGGATCGGCGTTGGGCACGGCCTTCAGGGCGGCGTCCAGGGTCTTCAGCAGGTCGGTCATCACGGCACCGTTCCAGTCGCCGCTGATGGCGTCTGTGTAGGCCTGGCCGAAGCCCGTGGAGCCCCGGGGGTTGGGCAGCACGGTGATGAAGCCGCGCCCGGCCCAGGCCTGGGCATTCCAGCGGGGGTGCCAGGCGTCGGCCCAGGCGCCCTGGGGGCCACCGTGGATGACGAAGGCCACAGGGTAGGTCTTGGCGGGGTCGTAGCCCACGGGCTTGATGATCCAGGCGTGGGCCATGGCGGGACGGCCCTCCAGGGGGACCGTGTCCACCCAGAGCTCCTCGGGGCGGTTCAGGCCCAGCTCAGCGACCAGGGCCTCGTTGTGCCGGGAGGCGCGCACGGTGTGGCCGCTGCGCAGATCGACGGCATACAGGTCCTGGGGCGCGGTGAGGCTGGAGGAGACCACCACGGCCCGGTCCCGGGCCACGGCGAAGCCCTCCACATGGAGGTTGTGGGTGAGGGGGTGGAGGGTCTTGCTGTCCCAGAGGAAGAGGTCCGTGTGCCCCTGGCGCTCGCTGGTGGCGATGAGGTCGGTCCCTCGCCACTGGAAGTCCCCGAAGCTCTGGTCGAAGGCCTGGGTGGTGCGCACCACCTTGCCCGTGGTGCGATCCATGACCCACAGCTCCCACTGGTCGGCCTCAAAGCCAGGGCGACGCTGAGCGCGCCAGGCCAGGTAGCGGCCGTCTGGCGAGTAGCGGGGGCTGTTGTCCATGGCCGGGTTGTCCGAGACCTTCTTCACTGGGCCGCCCGCCAGGGCGACCTCGTAGATCTCACCATTGGTGGTGGTGGCCTTGGCCTGGTCCGGGTGGGAGTCGAAGGCCAGGGTCCGGCTGTCTGGGGCCCAGGCGAAGCCGTCGCCAGCGGAGACATCGGCGTAGTTGGGCACATCCGTGGCGAGGCCTGCGGTCAGGTCCCGGGGCGGTGCACTGCCATCGGCGGGCACCACGAAGAGGTGGCTCACCTGCCGGGCATCCTTCCAGGCGTTCCAGTGGCGGTAGCTCAGCGTGTCGTAGATGCGGCCCGTGATCTTGGAGGTCTCCTTCTCCTTCAGGTAGGCAGCGTTGGCGGCCTCGTCCCCGGAGGGCACCGTGGTGCTGAGGAAGGCGAGCCACTTGCCATCGGGGCTCCAGACCTGGCCCTCACCGCCGCCGCTGAGGCTGGTCAGCTGGCGCCGCTCGCGGCTGGCCAGGGTCACGGTCCATACCTGCCCACCGGTCTGGTAGGCGAGCCGCTTGCCGTCGGGGCTGAAGCGCGGCCGGGTCTGGCTGCCCTCACCCAGGTCCAGCTCCCGGGGCTCACCGCCGGAGGGGCGGAACCAGATGCGGGTGATGGTGCGGTTGGCGGCCATGTCCACCGTGCCCACCTGGTAGGCCAGGTCGCCGGTGGTGGAGAGCTGGGGATCGGCGATGCGGCGGGCTTTGAAGAGGTCCTCGAGCTGCAGCGGGCGGGCGGCGGCCAGGGCCAGGGTGGCGGTGAACAGGAGGGCGATGCGCACGGGAGCCTCGATCAGCGGGCGTTGGCGACGGTGGCGGCCGGGGCGCGCTGCAGCAGCATCTTCTTCTGCAGCAGGGTCTCGGCTTCGGGCAGAACCTCCAGGGCCTTGAGGATCACGGGGTCCTTCTCGCACAGGACCTTGAACCCGGCCTCGACGCCGAAGGCCACGTTCTGCATCTCGATGGAGAGCTGCTCCTGCATGGCGGCGAGGTTGGCGTCCCAGTCCTTGTCGGCGATCTCAAGCTTCTGCTCCTTGGTCCAGGCGCGGAAGCGGGCCATGATCGCCTCGTCGGCGTGCTGGCCGGGTTGGACGCCGTACCGCTCCTTCTCCTGCACCGCATAGCGGAACAGGGACTGTTGGCGGAAGCGCAGGTTCACCATGAACTCGTTGAGGCGCACGGTCGGCAGGGCATAGTCCGGGTTGATGCCGCCGCCGCCATAGACCGTGCGGCCCAGGTCGGTCTTGAAGGGCGGCCCCAGGGGCTTGGTGTCCTTCTCGTCCTCGGGGTTGTAGTAGTCGTCCAGGCCGTGGGTGTAGTCGCGCTGGATGCTGCGTCCCGAGGGGGTGTAGTAGCGGGCGGTGGTCAGGGCCAGGCCCCGGGACCGGTTGATGGTCAGGACGCTCTGCACCAGGCCCTTGCCCCAGCTGGTCTGGCCGACCACGAGGCCGCGGTCATGGTCCTGCACCGCCCCGGTGACGATCTCGCTGGCGCTGGCCGAGCCGCGGTTGATGAGGATGACCAGGGGGAAGGGATCGAGCTGGGCGCCCTTGTTGGTCCGGGTCTGGTTCTCTTCCCGGCCGTCCCGGCCTTTCTGGCTGACGATGAGCTGGTCGGGGCCCAGGAGCTGGCGGCAGATGCCAATGGCTGCATCCAGGACGCCGCCGCCATTGCCGCGCAGGTCCAGCAGGAGGCGCTTCATGCCCTGCTTCTTGAGGCTGGCCACGGCCCGGTCGAACTCCTCGGCGGTGGTCTCGCCGAAGTCCTTGATGAGGATCAGACCCGTGGTGGGGTTCAGCATGAAGCTGTAGTAGACGCTGTTGGTGGGCACCTCGGCCCGGGCGATGGAGAACTTCAGGAACTCGGTGACGCCAGAGCGCTGGATGGCCAGCTCCACCAGGGTGCCCTTCTCGCCGCGCAGCTTCTGGAGGGCGCCGTTGGAGGTCATGCCCTCGGTGGAGGTGCCGTCGATCTCCTTGATGATGTCGCCGGAGCGCACCCCCAGCCGCTCGGCCGGGCCGCCCTTCATGGGGCTGATGATGGCGATGCCCTGGTCGTGCTGCTGGATGATGGCCCCGATGCCGAAGAAGGAGCCCTTCTGCTCCTCCCGCATCAGGCGGAACTCACTCTCGTCCATGTAGTTTGAGTGCGGGTCCAGGGTGTGCAGCATGCCCTGGATGGTGGCGTGGGTCAGCTGGCGGGGCGTGGGCGGTTCGGGGCTCTGCTTCTGGACCAGGTCCATCACCTCGGTGAGGGTGTCCAGGCTCCGCTGCCGGGCGCCTTCGCCGCCAGTCCGGGCCAGCAGGGGACCGGCCACGGCCACCGTGGCCAGCAGCACCATCCACATCCAGTTGCGCTTGAGAAATCGGGCCATGGGGATCCTAGGGGGACTACCAGGATACGCCGGGCAGTCCCAGCGGGCGACGTGCCGTTTTTATGCGAACCCTTCCAGCAACTTCTGGGCGATGGGGGCCATCCGCTCCCGCCGGGCCCGGGTGGCGAGGATGATGCCCTCGAACTGCCGGTAGGCCCGTTCGATGTCGTCATTGATCACCAGATAGTCGTAGTCGGGATAGAAAGTCAGCTCGTGGCGGGCGTGCTGCAGGCGGATGCGGATCTGCTCGTCCGAGTCCTTGCCCCGGGTGCGGAGGCGCTCCTCCAGGGAGGCGGCGGTGGGGGGCAGGACGAAGATCATGCAGGCGTCCGGGATCACCCGGTGGAGGTTCGCTGCGCCGGTGGTCTCGATGTCCAGCAGCACGTCCCGGCCCGAGGCCAGCATCTCCTCCAGCCAGGCCCGGCCGGTGCCGTAGCGGTTGGCGTAGACCTGGACCCACTCCACGAAGGCGTCCTCGCGCACCATGGCGTCGAAGGTGGTGTCATCCACAAAGAAGTACTCCCGGCCATCCACCTCGCCCGGGCGGGGCTTGCGGGTGGTGAAGGAGACGGAAAAGACCAGGTCCGGCAGGCTGGCCACCAGGCGCTGGGTGAGCGTGGACTTGCCGGCCCCGGAGGGCGCCGAGACCACGAACACGCTGCCGGGATGCTGAACCAAGGTGTTCCTCCTGGACTCACTTTAGCGGAAGGTGGCCCTAGTCGAACGCGATGGGTCCCGGGGGCAGGGGCGGTGGGGTCCGCTTGAAGATGGCCGAGGCCGAGTTGCGGCCATCCATGACGATGTGGATGGGGGTCTTCAGGCGGGTGTGGATGAGGCAGTCCGAGCGCCAGACCTGGGGCTGGGCCCGCAGCCAGTCCCAGTCCAGCACATTCCGGCCCCGGGGATAGGGCACGGTGAAGTAGCCGATGTTCAGGGAGGTCACATTGTGGAAGAAGTGGGAGCCCAGGGAGGCGTCCGCCTGGAAGTTCTCCATGGCGTATTCGACGATGACCTGGGCGCAGCTGATCATGGACCAGGTGATGGGGATCCCCAGATGGCGGTCGTTGCTGCCCCAGCGGCCGGGTCCCAGCAGGACGTAGCGGCTGCCGTCCGTGCGGAAGCGGTCGTTCAGTTGCTCCAGGCGGGCCGCCAGGGCGGGGGTCTCGAACTTGTCGAAGCCGGCCGGATCCACCCAGACGATGTCCCGGATGCCCTCCACCACGCCGTTCCCCACGCAGCGCTCGGAGTAGAGGAACAGCTCCGCCGGGTCCAGGTCCTCGGCGATGAGGGTCACGTCCCCGCTCTCCACCAGCTGATGCTTGATCTGCAGCAGGGTGAAGGTGGGCTTGCCGTTCTGGGGGTCCTTGTCCAGGTTCACGGCGAACTCGATCTCCACCGGCGTCTCCATGGCGTCCCGGAGGATCCCCATGAGCCGCTGGAGGATCTTGGCCAGGGGGAACTGGTCGTACTTGAGGATGTTCCGGAAGTTCACGATGCGCGGCCCGCGGCTATCCAGGCCGTCCCGGATGCGGTCATCGTTGGCGTCCCAGGCCGAGGCCAGGTGCCAGAGGGCGCCGTCCTTCTCGGCCTGACTGATGTCGAGGGTCACCAGGGTGGTGTCGTCGCCAGCGTGCAGGTCCACGGAGGAGCGGGCCATGTCCAGGGCATAGAACTGCTTCTGGGTGGTCCGCAGCTGCTCCTTGGGGGACAGCATGTCCATCTCGGGATAGGGCGGCGCGAAGCGGTAGGACTTCCCGCCCTCCACCACGTACTTGCCGAGCCCCACGGCGATGTTGGCGATGCCGTCCTGGGGCTGGGTGTGGGCCACCGGGTAGTAGTTGAAGGACTGGGCCACGCCCGAGATGTGGGGGTAGAAGTGGTCCCCGAAGCGGCTGCCGGACACGTCCTGGATGAGGATGGCCATCTGCTCTTCCTCGATCTTGTAGTCGATGGCCTGGAAGTAGGAGCGGGCGGCCTTGGCGTAGACGGACGCATAGACCAGCTTGATGGCCTCAGTGAGCTGCGCCTCGCGGACGGCCGGGTCCGGGTGGTTGTTGGGCAGGAAGAAGGTGTTGTAGAGCCCGGCGAAGGGATGGGAGAGAGCGTCCTCCAGCAGGCCCGAGGAGCGCACCGCCAGGGGGCCGTGGGCGTGCTTGGCCAGGTAGAGGCGGAGCTTGGTTGTGAGGTCATGGCTGAGCGAGCCCTGGAGGAAGCGCCACTTGATGGCGTCGTCGTCGAGGTGCGTGTGGAGGATCTGCCGGAGGCCGTGGCGGTTGATGAAGGAGGTGAACTCCTCCGTGCCGATGATGGCTGACTTGGGGATGCGGATGTTCGCGTCCTGCAGCAGGTCGTCGAGGTCCAGGCGGGAGAGCAGCGAGTGGATGAAGGCCACCCCGCGGCCCTTGCCGCCCATGGAGCCCGGCGCCAGGCGCAGGATGTTCAGCTCCTCCCGGGGAGTCGAGTCCGTGAGGGGCAGCACCTTGCCCAGGGTCTTCATGCGCTGGACATAGTCGCCCACGCTGATGAGGAAGGCGCGCAGGTCCTCCTGGTCCCGGTAGTCCGTGATGCGGAACTTGGCCAGCACCTTGGCCACCTGCACCTCGCCGCGGGCCATGATCCAGGCCGAGAAGTGGTTCCGGGAGGCGTGGTAGACCAGGGACTCGGCGGGGACCGTGCGCAGCTTGGCCTGCAGGTCCTCCATGTCGGTGGCTCGGGCGATCACCTCGCCGGCGTCGTTGCGGAAGATGAAGTCGCCGAAGCCCAGGCTCTCGTGGAAGAAGCTGGAGAGCTCGGCGGCCAGGGTCAGGGAGTTCTTGTTCAGGAACCCGCTGTTGCTGGACTTGGCCATGGACTCCTTGAGGGGGTCCGAGGACTGGAGCAGGGTGGGCAGGTGGGGGATGCGGTCCTTGATGGCTTGCAGTAGCTTGACGCCGGCCTCCCGGTCGATGGCGCCGCCCTTGGGGAACTTGCGGTCGCTGATCACGCAGAGCAGGTAGTCCTGGTAGCGGTCGATGTAGGCCATGGCCTCTTCATAGGTCGTGGCCAGGAGCAGCTTGGGCCGCACCCGCATGGACAGGGTGCGGGTCATGCCGTCCATGTTCTGGTCCTTGGCCAGCCGTGTGGTCTGCTTGAGGATCTCGGCGTACAGGATGGGCAGGTAGCGCGAGTAGTAGCGGATGCTGTCCTCGACCAGGAGGATCACCCGGGTGAGGCCCACCGCCGTGTCGTTGGCCACGTTGGCCCGGTCTTCCATGAACTTGACCATGCCCATGAAGATCTCGGGATTGCCGTTCCACACGAAGATCTGGTCGTAGTGCCGCTGGAGGTCCTGGCGGCGACGGTCCAGGGCGCCCACCTCCACGTTGTCGTTGAGGAGGAGGTAGATGGGGATGCGTGGCGCCGCCTGGCGGAGGGCGTTGGAGAGCTCCACGTGGCCGCCCTGGCCCATGCGGCGCATGACGATGATGATGTCGAAGTGCCGGGTCCCGCACTTCTCCAGGGCCTCGTCCAGGGTGGACACATTGGTCACCCGGGGTGGGTTGCTCATGTTCAGCTGGTAGTAGCCGTCGAAGAGGATCTCCGTCAGCAGGCCGTCCTGCTCCAGCGTGAAGGCGTCGAAGGCCGGGGCCACCAGGAGGATCTCCCGGGTGCGCAGGGGCATGAGGTCATGGAAGACCTCCTTGTCCGAGGCGTACTTGCGGAAGATATCGTTGAACTCACGGCTGAGCATGCGGGGGGCCTCGTCTCCATCGCAGTTTACTTTGCCGGGCACAAAAAGAGGGGCCGCACGCGGCCCCTCTTTTTGTGCCTTGGGAAAAGGCAGTGGTGGGTTACACCAGCCCCTGGTCGATCATGGAGTCGGCCACCTTGAGGAAGCCGGCGATGTTGGCGCCGTTCACGTAGTTGCCGGGGGTGCCGAAGCGCTCGGCGGCGGACACGCAGGACTGGTGGATGTTGATCATGATCTGGTGCAGGCGGGCGTCCACTTCCTGGGCGGTCCAGCCCAGGCGCATGGAGTTCTGGCTCATCTCCAGGCCCGAGGTGGCCACGCCACCGGCGTTGGAGGCCTTGCCCGGGGCGAACATGATCTTGTCGCCGTTGGCCTGGAAGAACTCCACGGCGTCCAGGGTGCTGGGCATGTTGGCGCCCTCCACCACAGCCTTGCAGCCGTTGGCCAGCAGGGTCTTGGCTTCATCCAGGTTGAGCTCGTTCTGGATGGCGCAGGGCAGGGCCACGTCCACCGCCTGCTCCCAGGGGCGCTTGCCCGCATGGAACTGGGCGGTCTTGAACTTCTCGACGAAGGGCGCCACGGACATGCGGTCGGTGCGGAGCATCTCCTCCATGTGGGCGATCTTCTCACCGGAGATACCGTCGGCGTCGTAGATGTAGCCGTCGGGGCCAGAGATGGTGACCACCTTGGCACCCAGCTGGGTGGCCTTGGTGACAGCGCCCCAGGCGACGTTGCCGAAGCCGGAGACGGCGACCTTCTTGCCCTGGAAGCTGTCGCCCTTGAGCTTCAGCATCTCCTCGGCGAAGTAGACCACGCCGAAGCCGGTGGCCTCGGGCCGCACGAGGCTGCCGCCCCAGTACTGCCCCTTGCCGGTGAGCACGCCTGTGAACTCGTTGGCCAGCTTCTTGTACATGCCGAAGAGGTAGCCCACTTCGCGACCGCCCACGCCGATGTCACCGGCGGGCACGTCCGTGTTGGGGCCGATGTGGCGGAACAGCTCCATCATGAAGGCCTGGCAGAAGCGCATGATCTCCGCATCCGACTTGCCGTTGGGGTCGAAGTTGGAGCCGCCCTTGCCGCCGCCCATGGGCAGACCGGTGAGGCTGTTCTTGAAGATCTGCTCGAAGCCCAGGAACTTCAGGGTGTCGAGGGTGACGTTGGGGTGGAAGCGGATGCCGCCCTTGTAGGGGCCGATGGCGCTGTTGAACTGCACGCGCCAGCCCGGATTGATGCGGATCATGCCCTTGTCGTCCACCCATGGCACCCGGAAGCCGATGACGCGCTCAGGCTCCACCACCCGCTCGAGGATGGCGTGCTTCTTGTACTTGGGCTCCTTCTCGAGGACCGGGTCCAGGGAGTGCAGGATCTCGGTGGCGGCCTGGATGAAGAGGCTTTCCCAGGGGGCCTTGCGCTTGAGGCCGTCGAGGACGTCGTTGGTGTACTGGCTCATGGGTGCTCCATGCAGGGTTGGAAGGGGGGCTCGGGCCCGGATCCGGATGGTCAAAGAGGTGGAGGTGCCGGTTGGTGCAGGGCCCAAAAAGCGGCCGAGATGACTCTAGCCCCTGGCGACGTCCGGTGGTGGTCCGACTGCGCCAATCGGTGACGTACAGCACTCAAATGGGGGTCCAGTGGGAAAAAACGGCTCGTGATATTGACACTATGTCAAGGCAGAAGCCGCCCCAGCCGCTCGCTGGCCTCGGCCCGGAAGCGGTCGATGGCGGCCAGGGCGAAGGCCGCCGGATCGAGCCGATCATCCGCAGCCAGGGGGCTCAGGTCCAGGGCGAAGGTCAGGCCTTGCGCCCCATCCACCGCATGGCTGGCCTGGTAGGTGGCATGGGCCCGGCGGCGGCCCAGGGTGGCCAGGTCGTAGCGCTTGCCGCCGGCGATCTGGCTCTTGAAGACGTTGAGGAGGGCGGCCTGCAGGTCTTCTTCCGTGCCCAGGTCCAGGGCCACCTTGTCGGCCTCGGTGAGCCAGTCCAGGTCGCGCCACACCTCGCAGCCCAGGAGGCGCGCTGGGCGCTGATCAGGGGGCAGGCTGCGCACGGCGGCGAGCACCGCCAGCGTCACGGCCACGTGGGTGTCGTGGCTGTCCAGGAGGTTGTGGGTGTAGAGGACGGTGGGCCGGGCGGCGGCGAGCAGGGCCGCCAAGTCCGCCGTGGCCCCATGGGCCCCTGCCTTGAGAGCCGCGCTGGGGTGGCTAAGCTGCACGCAGGCACCGTACTCGCCAAGGCGGGCGGCCTCCTGCTGCTCCTCCCACCGCAGTAGCTGCATGTCGGCATCGGTGCTGGCGGCGTAGCGCCCGCTGCGGGGTGAGCCGGCCCCATCCGTGACGACCACCCCCAGGAACCACGCGTCCGGCTGTCCGTGGCAGGCCTGGATGCCATGGTGGGCCAGGATCTCCAGATCATCCGGGTGGGCCCCCACGGCCATGTGGGTGGTGCGGGCCAGGGCGCCCGGCAGGTCCGTGCCATCGGGAACGAGGTACCGGGCATCGGGATGGCTGAAGCGCACGGTTCACCTCGGGACGGGCAGGGGCGGGGGCTGGGGCGTGCCTTTGATTATGGGCTCAGGCGGCCCTGATAGCATGGGCTCAGTTCCCCCCGCCGCACCCAAGGAGTCCCCATGAGCCCCCTGAATCAGGCCGAGGTGGAGCGCCTCTTCACGGCCTCGCCCTTCATCCAGCACCTGGGGCTGAAGCTGGTGTCCATCACGCCCGGAGAGTGCCGGACCGTGCTGGCGCTGGAGGAACGACACCTGCAGCAGGAGGGCTACGTGCACGCCGGGGTGCAGGCCACCGTGGCCGACCACACCGCTGGCGCCGCCGGAGCCAGCCTCATCGAGCCGGGCCAGTTCGTGCTGTCCGCCGAGTTCAAGATCAACCTGCTCCGCGCCGCCAAGGGCACGCGCCTGGAGTGCGTGGCCAAGGTGCTGAAGGCCGGCGCGTCCCTGTCCGTGGTGGAGTCCGAGGTCTACTGCGGCACCGGCGACGACCTCCGCCTCGTGTCCAAGACCACCGTGACCCTGGCGATCCTGCGGCCGCGCTGAAAGAGTACGCCACACGGAAACTGATTACCGCCAAGACGCCAAGAGCGCCAAGAAAGGCATAGCCATTTGTTCGGAGTTGCTTGGCGTCCTTGGCGCCTTGGCGGTGAGCCTTTTCTTTCCACCAAGATGACGATCCACCTGGACCTCAGGCATCCGTCTTGGGTGCAGGCGACAAGAAGGACTCGGGCATCTGGGCGGCCACGACTTCGCCGCGGGCGGTGACCTTGCCCCCGGCGGACAGGGTGGCCTCCACGATCACCTTGCGGCCGCGGATCTCCTTCACCCGGCCCCGGACCTCCAGCACCGCATCCAGCGGCGTGGGGGCCAGGTAGTCCACGTGCAGCGAAGCCGTCACAAAGCGGAAGGCCGGCAGGCTGTCCATGGGTCGGTTCTCGTGCCGGTACATGGCAGCGGCGGCGGTGCCCGTACCGTGGCAGTCGATGAGTGAGGCCACCAGGCCTCCGTACACGTAGCCAGGGATGGCGGTGTGTTCAGGCCGAGGCCGGAACCGCGTGACGGTCTCGTCGCCTTCCCAGTAGGTCTTGATCTGCAGGCCGGCGGCGTTCAGCGCACCGCAGCCATAGCAGTGGGACACATTCTCCGGGTAGTAGTCCTGAAACGCCTTCGTCATGACCCCTCCTGTGGCGCAGTCCCTGCGCTGGGGACAGCATCCCAGGCGAGCGGGGCCGGGTCCAGGTGTATGAGATGGGGCGGGTTGGCTCACTGTAGCTGCCACTCAAGTGGAAGCACAGGACCTTCGGCACAGCGGCGCAGGCGCCCTAGGGGATGGCGGGGGCCAGGATGCGCTCCTGGATGGCCCGGCTGGCAGCAGGTGCAGCGAGGTGCTCCTCGGTCCCCTTGGGGAAGCCGGGGATGTCTTCCAGGTCCTGGAAGACCTTGCTTACGATCTTCTGCATGGAGGCTCGGAGCTGGGTGCCGCGGCTGGTGCGGACCTCCGGGGGCAGGCCCTTGAGCCACAGGCTGCCACTCAGGGCGTAGTAGGTCTCGGTCCAGAGCGGCTTGGGCTCACTGTCTTTGGTCAGCCTGGCTTCCACCACCACTGGTGCGGACCAGGCGCTGAAGAGCGTGCTGCCACCGATCCAGAAGGCCGTTTCCTCCAGCAGCTCATAGCCGCCCAGACCCACGGCCAGCTTCGGGTTGTGGGCCACCAGTCCGGTGGCCACGCCCCAGGCCACGCCCGAGGCGATGCCGTAGACGATGTACTTGGTGCGGACCTCGCCCAGGTCGGTCACGGTCAGCTCCAGCCGGTAGGGGGCGGCGGGGGCAAAGCGGATCCCGCAGGTTGTTCCGGCTTCCAGGACTGCCCCTTCCAGCCACAGCGCATGAGCCTCCAGGGCGCTGCGCCGGCTTTCGGGTGTGTTGACCTCCGCAGGTGCCACCGCCCGGAGGTGCTTCAGGTTGCGGCTGTGGTCCTCCACCGAGACGTGTGCCAGCACCAGGGCCGGGCCCCCCTCGGTGAGAGGCAGCTCGGTCAGGGGTGACTTGCAGGCCAGGAGCCCCAGGCATAGGCCGATGGTGAGCAATCTCTGCATGCAGTCCTTCCGTTCAGCGGGGCGTTGGCACCCAGGGTGGTCCGTTTCGTCCCTGCCGGGGTGCGGAGGGGGTTAGCATAACCCCCTAGGTTCCCCCATGCCCCTCGACACCAAGCTCTCCGACCCCCGCCTCTTCGACTGGTCCCTCACGGCCGGTGGAGTGGTCCTGGTCTGTACTGGGATCTGGCTGTGGGTGCGTGGCCCCCAGCTGTTCCTGCCGCCCCACTCGCTGGTCCTGGCGGGGGTGTCCCTGGCCACCCTGGGTCTGGGCAACCTGCTCAGCCAGAGGTTTCCGGAAGTCTCGACCAACCTCACCCTCACCGGCAAGATCGTCGCAGGACTGGCCATCTTCTCCATCAGCTGGGTGCTGGCGCATCCTTGAGTTGGCTGTTGGCTGTCGGCTGTCAGCTATCAGCTGTCATCTAAAGATTGGGCGCCGACCCACTGGAAAGGGCCGACGCCCACCGATGTTGGCTTTGGCTGATAGCCAATAGCCGACAGCCGATAGCCGATAGCTATCGGCCGCTTCGCGGCCGAGCGCGCGGCTTGGCATCAGCCCGGCAGCGGCGCTCCACTTCGTCCAGCTCGGCCAGGGTGACCTCGATGTCGTGGCGGCGCTGCTCCAGTTCGGCGCGGCGGGCGGTGATGCGCTCCAGCAGGTAGCTCAGCTGCCCGGCCTCGCCCGGTGGCTGGTCGTACATGTCCACGATGCGGCGGATCTGGCCCAGGTCGAAGCCCAGCCGCTTGCCCCGCAGCACCAGGCCCAGCCGCACCCGGTCCCGGGGGTGGAAGATCCGCTGGGTGCCCCGGCGCTCCGGCGTGATCAGCCCCTGGTCCTCGTAAAAGCGGATCGTCCGGTGAGTTACATCGAACTCCAGGGCGATCTCAGCGATGGTCCAGGTGCGCTCGTTGCCGGCCATGCTATCTCCCGAGGTCGTGGTCGCCAGAAGGCGGTACAGAATTCTTACACAAATTTGCTTGACGTTTACGTAAAGGGAAATCATTCTCTGAGACACCGGTCCTTCCCCTGCCTGTCAGTCCCCTGTCCCCCTTCTTGCCAGGAGTACCCCATGGACGTCACGCTGCCCGACCACGTTGAAGCCCTGCGCCAGGAAGTCCGCAAGTTCGCGGAGAAGGAGATCAAGCCCCACGTCATGGAATGGGACGAGACCAAGACCTTCCCCATGGACGTCGTGAAGAAGCTGGGCGAGATGGGGATGATGGGTGTCATCTTCCCCGAGCAGTACGGCGGCGCCGGCATGGGCTACCTGGAGTACGCCGTGGTGGTGGAGGAGCTGTCCCGGGTGGACGGCTCTGTGGGCATCACCGTGGCCGCCCACAACAGCCTCTGCTCCAACCACATCTACAGCATGGGCGACGAGCGCCAGAAGCAGACCTACCTCAAGCCCCTGGCCAGCGGCAAGGCCATCGGCGCCTGGGGCCTCACCGAGCCGGGTTCGGGCAGCGATGCGGGCTCGCTCCGCACCGTGGCCAAGAAGGAGGGCTCCCACTACATCCTGAACGGCAACAAGACCTTCATCACCCACGCCACCGTGGGCGACATCTTCGTGGTCATGGCCCGCACCCGGCCCCCCCAGCCCGGTCACAGCAGCGCCGATGGCATCAGTGCCTTCGTGCTGGAGAAGGGCATGAATGGCTTCCGCGCTGGCAAGCAGGAGAACAAGCTGGGCCTGCGGGCCAGCGATACCTCCGAGCTGATCATGGAAGACGTGCGGGTGCCCGAGGCCAACCTCCTGGGTGAGGACGGCGTGGGCTTCAAGCAGGCCATGAAGACCCTGGACGGCGGCCGCATCAGCATCGGGGCCCTGGGCCTGGGCATGGCGCAGGGCGCCTTCGAGGAGGCCGTGCGCTACAGCAAGATCCGTCACACCTTCGGCAAGCCCCTCTCTGGCCATCAGGGCATCCAGTTCAAGCTGGCGGACATGGGCACCCAGATCGAAGCCGCCCGCCTGCTCATCTACCGGGCCGCCGGCCTCAAGGATGCGGGCCTGCCCTACGCCAAGGCCGCCAGCATGGGCAAGCTCTACAGCTCCGAGGTCGCCTGCCGGGTGGCGGACGAGGCCGTGCAGATCCTGGGTGGCTACGGCTACATCAAGGACTACCCTGTGGAGAAGTTCTATCGGGATGTGAAGCTCTGCACCATCGGTGAAGGCACCAGCGAGATCCAGCGGACGGTCATCGCCCGCTACCTGCTTTCGGAATACTGAGGCACCCCGCATGACGCTGATCCACAGCCATATCCGACCCTCCTCCGAGGAATTCGTCGCGAACCGCGACCAGAACCTGGCCATCTGCCAGGAGCTGGAAGCCGTCAAGGCCACCCTCCGGCAGGGTGGCGGCGAGAAGGCCCAGGCCCGCCACGCCAGCCAGGGCAAGGTCTTCGTGCGGGACCGCATCGCCGCCCTCTGCGATGCGGGAACCCCCTTCCTCGAGACCGGCATGCTGGCCGCCATGGGTGTCTACGAGGATCCGGTTCCTGCGGCGGGCGTGGTGACGGGCATCGGCATGGTGCAGGGCCGCCCCTGCATGATCGTCGCCAACGACGCGACGGTGAAGGGCGGCACCTACTACCCCCTCACCGTGAAGAAGCACCTCCGCGCCCAGGAGATCGCCCTGGAGAACCAGCTGCCCTGCCTCTACCTGGTGGACAGCGGCGGGGCCTTCCTGCCCCTGCAGGCGGAAGTCTTCCCGGACAAGGAGCACTTCGGCCGCATCTTCTACAACCAAGCGATGCTGTCGGCGGCGGGCATCCCGCAGCTCAGCGCCGTCATGGGGAACTGCACCGCCGGCGGCGCCTACGTGCCCGCCATGAGCGACCAGGCCATCATCGTGAAGGGCACGGGCACCATCTTCCTGGGCGGCCCGCCCCTGGTGAAGGCTGCCACCGGTGAGGATGTCAGCGCCGAGGACCTGGGCGGGGCCAAGGTCCACACCGAGATCAGCGGCGTGGCCGATCACTTCGCCGAGGATGACGCTCACGCCGTCCGCCTGCTCCGGGAGATGGTGGGGTACCTGGGCCACCACGAGAGCGCTCATGTCGATCTGCGCAGCCCCGAGGCCCCCGCCTACGACCCGGACGAGATCCTGGGCGTCTGGCCCCGCAACCTGCGCCGCCAGTCCGATGTGCGAGAGACCATCGCCCGCCTCGTGGATGGCAGCCGCCTCTTCGAGCTCAAGCCCCGCTACGGCACCACCCTGGTGGCTGGCTTCGCCCACATCGAGGGCCTGCCCTGCGGCATCCTGGCCAACAATGGCGTGCTCTTCAGCGAGAGCGCCCTCAAGGCCGCCCACTTCATCGAGCTCTGCACCACCCAGAAGATCCCTCTGCTGTTCCTGCAGAACGTCACGGGCTACATGGTGGGCGCCCAGTACGAGCGCGGTGGCATCGCCAAGGACGGCGCCAAGATGGTGCACGCTGTGGCCACGGCCCAGGTGCCCAAGATCACCCTCATGATGGGTGGCAGCTTCGGCGCCGGAAACTACGGCATGTGCGGCCGGGCCTACGACCCCCGCTTCCTTTGGACCTGGCCCACCTCGCGCATCTCCGTCATGGGGGGCGAGCAGGCCGCCTCCGTCCTGGTGACGGTGAAGCGGGATCAGCTGGCCCGCAGCGGGCAGGAGCTCTCCCACGCAGAGGCCGAAGCCATCGCCGCCCCCATCCGTGAGAAGTACGAGCGGGAAGGCCACCCCTTCTACGCTTCCGCCCGCCTCTGGGACGACGGCGTCATCGACCTGCGGGCCACCCGGGCCACCCTGGCCGCCAGCCTCGCCGCCACCCTGAACGCCCCCATCCCCGACACCCGCACCGGCGTCTACCGCTTCTGATTTCTTCCGCCCGACCCTTTTCGGAGTGCCCCATGTCTGCTGATTCGCGCATCCTCCGCATCGCCAACGCAGGTGGGTACTGGGGCGATGACCCCTACGCCCTGCGCCGCCAGGTCCAGGGGCCCCTGCCCGTGGATGTGGTCTCCATCGACTTCCTGGCGGAGATCACCATGAGCATCCTGCAGAAGCAGAAGCTCAAGGACCCCAGCGCCGGCTATGCCCGGGACTTCGTCTCCCAGGTCGAGCCCCTGCTGGGCGATATCCTGAAGCGCAAGATCCGCATCATCACCAACGCCGGCGGCGTGAACCCCCAGGCCTGCGCCGAGGCCCTGGCGGCCGTGGCACGCAAGCAGGGCCTCAAGCTCCGGGTGGCCATCGTGGATGGCGATGACATCGCCCCGACCATGAGCGGCCTGCGCAGCCAGGGCGTGGCATTCAAGAACATGGAGACCGGCGAGGACTTCGCCCCCTATGCCGACAAGGTGATGGCGGCCAATGCGTACTTTGGCGCCATGCCCGTGGTGGAGGCCCTGAACAACAACCCGGACATCGTCCTGTGCGGCCGCGTGACCGACACTGGCATCACCCTGGCGGCCATGATCCACGCCTTCGGCTGGGCGGCGAACGACTGGGATCGCCTGGCGGCGGGCATCGTGGCGGGGCACATCATCGAGTGCGGCGCCCAGGCCACGGGCGGCAACTTCACGGACTGGAAGAAGGTGCCGGGCTACCTGGAGATGGGCTACCCCATCGTCGAGTGCTGCGCCGATGGCTCCTTCACCGTCACCAAGCACCCAGGCAGCGGTGGCCTCGTCAGCTGCCAGACCGTGCGGGAGCAACTGCTCTACGAGATGGGCCACCCCCGCAGCTACCTCACGCCGGATGTGATGGCCGACTTCTCCACCATCCAGCTCCGCGCCGATGGTCCCGACCGGGTCCACGTGAGTGGCGTCCAGGGCCGTCCCCCCACGGACCTGCTCAAGGCCAGCATCGCCTACGCCGATGGCTACAAGACCAGCGGCACCCTCATCATCTCGGGCCCCGATGCCCGGGCCAAGGCCGAGGTCTTTGCCGAGATCTTCTGGGCCCGCTGCACCAGCGAGCTGGAGCGGGCTGGACTGCCCGCCCTCACCCACACCTGCACCGAGTACATCGGCGATGACGCCACCCACCGGACCTTGACGCCGGCGGTGCTCACCAAGGAGATCCTGCTGCGGGTCTCGGCCCACCACGCCGACCGCCGCTCCCTCGAAGTGTTCCGCAAGCTCCTGCCCGCCCAGATCCTGTCCGGGCCTTCCGGTGTGGCTGTCACCGGCGGCGCCCCCATGATCTCGGATGTGGTGAGCTACTGGCCCGCCCTCATCCCCCAGGACTGCGCCCTGCCGCTGGTCCGGGTGCTGGAGGAGAACGGCGCCGGCCAGGTGGCCCTGGTGGCGCAGGCCGGTCCCATGGCCTGGCCCGTCACCAAGGGCACTCCGGATGTGGGTCCCGCCACCTCAGGCGCCCCGGCCCTGCCCATCCCGGCCGGTGCCGCGCTGGTGCGGGTACCCCTCATGCGCATTGCCCACGCCCGCAGCGGCGACAAGGGTGACACCGCCAACATCGGCCTCATCGGCCGCTCACCCGAGTGCTACGCCTGGCTCCGGGACCACATCTCGGCGGCCCAGGTGAAGGCGTGGTTCACCGGGACCTGCCTCGGCCACGTGGAGCGCCACGAGGTGGCCAACCTCTGGGCGCTGAACTTCCTCCTGGAGGAGACGCTGGGCGGCGGCGGCACCATGAGCCTCTTCATCGATGCCCAGGGGAAGACCCTCTCCCAGGCCCTGCTGCGGTGTGTGGTAGAGGTCCCCGTGGCCCTGTTTGCCACCATCTCCACCGAGTGCGCACCCTGCCCCGGCGAGCTGATCCCGGAGGGGGCGGCGCAATGACGACCCTGGCGGCCTTTCCCCTGCAGGGGGTGATCTTCGAAGGCGAGCGCCTGCGAGGGGAGACCCTGCGCCACGGGATAGGGCGCCTGGTTCTGGCTCGGCCCGCCCTGCGCAACGCCTTCGACGCCCTCATGATCGAGGAACTCATCCAGTGCCTGGCGGCCTTCCGGGCCCTCAGCCCCGAGGCCCTGCGGGTGCTGGTGCTGGAGGGCGAGGGCTCCGTCTTCTGCGCCGGCGCTGACTTGGGCTACATGCGGGTCATGGCCCAGGCTGGACCTGCGTCCAACACGGCGGATGCCCTGGCCCTGGCCACCCTCTTCCGTTCCCTGGCGGCCTTTCCCGCACCGGTGGTCTGCGTGGCCCAGGGTGCGGCCCTGGGCGGAGGCTTCGGCCTCGCCGCCTGCTCTGACATCGTCCTGGCGGATGCGGGTGCGAAGTTCGCCACCACGGAGGTGCGCCTCGGCATCGTCCCCGGTGTCATCAGCCCCTTCGTGCTGCGCAAGGTGGGCCTGGCCCACGCCGCACCCCTCATGCTCAGCGGCCGGCGCATCGCCGCCGAGGAGGCCCGGACCATCGGTCTGGTCCAGCGCGTGGTGCCGACGCCAGAGGACCTGGATGCCTGCCTCAGCGAGGTCCTGCTGGACCTACTGCAGGCGGGACCCCACGCCGCCCGGGGCACCAAGGCCCTCCTCCTCCGCGCCCAGCCCCTGCCCGACGCCGAGTGGACCGAGTTCACCGTGCAGGCCATCGTCCAGGCCCGCGCTTCAGCAGAGGGTCAGGCGGGCCTAGGAGCCTTCCTGGCCAAGCAGCCGGTGCCTTGGCTGGCTGGTCTCCCCACCTCTGAAGGAAAACTGTGATGACGGGTCGACTGCTCATTGCCAACCGGGGCGAGATCGCCCGCCGGGTCCTGCGGGCCGGACGGGAGCGGGGTCTGGCCGTGGCCATCATCAGCACGCCCGAGGACCGGGATGCCTGCATCCGCAAGGAAGCCGACGCGGTGCTGGAAGTATCGAGCTTCCTGGCGGGCGCTGAGATCGTCGCCGCTGCCCGGGAGTGGGGCGCCACCCTGGTCCATCCGGGCTACGGGTTCCTCTCCGAGAACGCCGAGTTCGCCGAGGCTGTGGAAGCCGCCGGCATCGCCTTCGTGGGGCCTCGCCCTGAGACCATGCGCGCCCTGGGCGGCAAGGAGTCCGCCAAGCGGCTGGCCCAGGGCTGTGGCGTGCCCACCCTGCCGGCCCTGCTCTCCCACGAGCTGGCTGCTGTGGACCCCTCAGCCTGGGGACCAGAGCTCGAAGCCCGTGGCCTGAAGGCGCCCTTCCTGGTGAAGGCCAGTGGCGGCGGTGGCGGGCGCGGCATGCGGGTGGTCCAGGAACTGGCCGCCCTGCCCGAAGCCATCCGACAGGCCGCCAGTGAGGCCCTGGCGGGCTTCGGGGACGCCACCGTCTTCGTGGAGCGCTACCTGGCGGCGCCCCGGCACATCGAGGTGCAGGTCTTCGGCGACGGCGAGGGCGGCGGCGTCTTCCTCGGCGAGCGCGAGTGCAGCCTCCAGCGGCGGCACCAGAAGGTGGTGGAGGAAGCCCCCAGTGCGGTGGTGGACCCCGCCCTCCGCGAGGCCCTGGGCCAGGCCGCCATGGCCCTGGTGCGCGAGACCCGGTACCGAGGGGCCGGCACCGTCGAGTTCCTCCTGGACGCCGACGCGCAGTTCCACTTCCTGGAGGTGAACACCCGCCTGCAGGTGGAGCACCCCGTCACCGAGGCCGTCTACGGCGTGGACCTGGTGCAGGCTCAGCTGGACCTGGCCGAGGGGCGCTGGCCCAAGGCCCTGGGCGATCCCACCACCTTCCGGGTGCCCGAGCCTCAGGGCGTGGCCCTGGAGGCCCGCATCCTGGCAGAGGATCCGCGCCGCGGCTTCCTGCCCACCCCCGGCACCCTCCTCCTCTACCGGGAACCCACCGGCCAGGGCGTGCGCGTGGACTCCGGCGTCATCGAGGGTGGCCGCGTCAACGACCGCTTCGACTCCATGATCGCCAAGCTCATCGTCTGGGGTCCCGACCGCCAGGAGGCCGTGTCCCGCCTGCAGCAGGCGCTCTCGGAGTTCGTGATCCTGGGCTGCGCCACCAACCTGCCCTTCCTGCTGGCTCTCAGCCGGCACCCGGACTTCCTCCACGGCCGCGTCTCCACGGACTGGATCGCCGCCAACCTGACGGCGCTCAATGCCCCACTCCTGCCCGATCCGCTGCTCCACCTGGTGGAGGGCGTGGCCTTCCAGTCCCTGCTGAGTGAAGT
>Ga0194052_1000705_pt1 | contig 20566 bp, 17 predicted proteins | sample SepL226m_MetaG_FD_160117 | JGI IMG/M metagenome (GOLD analysis project Ga0194052, IMG submission 160117) | Anoxic zone freshwater microbial communities from boreal shield lake in IISD Experimental Lakes Area, Ontario, Canada - Sep2016-L227-6m | ecosystem: Environmental > Aquatic > Freshwater >...
TAGACAAAAACAATTACTTCTGGCAATTATGCAGGAATTTATGGAATCTGCAGAAGCTGTTGGTTCTATGGAAATTTCAGATAGATATGACTTCGATCTAAGTCCAGCAACAATTAGAAATGAAATGGCTGACCTTATGAAGCATGGATATTTGTATAAGACACATTCATCTGCTGGAAGAATCCCAACTACTCAGGCATGGAGATTCTACATAGCTGAAGCGATGGATGAAGATCAGATAAACGTAAAAACTGAATCTGAAGCGAGAGAAAAGCTATTTCAATCTAGATTTTCAGCAGAAGCATTATTAAAAGAAGCAGTAAATGAAATAAGTAAATATACAGGATATGCCTCAGTTGCCATTCTTGAAGATTCCACTTTCTTTTCAGGAATATCTAAACTTCTTAACTTCCCTGAATATAGAAACATTGATGTGCTTCAAAGTATATTAATAATATTAGAAAACCCAAGTATATTAAGAAAGGTTTTTGATAAAGCCAAAGGAAATAGTAATGTATTTTTGTTAATAGGAGATGAAATTGGAATCGAGGCATTAGAAACCTCATCATTAGTATTTAAACATATAAAATTACATAGCGACCATGATGCAGTAATAGCAGTACTTGGGCCTGCTCGAATGAATTATTCAAAGAGTGTTCCAGCAGTTAAGTTTATAGCCAAGAATTTAGAAGAATCTACATTTGGATGGTAAATAATTTTTTTAATTAATATACAAATATGGAGTCAAAAGATTTTCAAGAATTTTTTAAAAATGCAATTGATGATATCCAGGCTACATTTAAAGATAAAGTTAAATTTACGCCTGACCATATCTCTCTCTTAACAGAATGTAGTGAAGACTATGAAAAAGCAAAAGAAGAGTATAAAGATATGATAGTGGATACAAAAGAAATACCTAATTGTGGAAGAAGAATAACAATTGCAAACTTGAAAAATCCAATAATCGTAGATGGGTTTACTCTTCCTAAACTCGAAATAAGTGAACCTAAACCAATGAAATTGACATCTGAAAGAAGAATTGACCATGTATCTTTTATTCCAAATAATTTTTCTGAATTTATTAAATTTTCTAAAGAAAATAAAGTAGATCTTTATGATGCAATGGAGATTGGAAGTGTGATTCTTTGTAAATGGAAAGCACCTAATTCCCATATTGAATTTAGATCTAGTCCTGAATTTGTATTAACATCAAATCTACAAGCTGGAGATAGTGAACTAGAAAAATATAAAAATGAGGCTTTAGAAAATAAGCAAAAGGCACTTCGAGCATTAGCTGACTACCAAAATTTGAGAAAGAGAATGGAAACAGATAAAGAAACATTCCAATTTGTTGCAAATACTGCATTAATAGGTAAATTGCTAGATATTAGTGATGACTTTGGAAGAGCAGATGAATTTGTTGAAAAGGAAGAAGACCATAACAAAGTTAAAAGTGCATATAAAAGTGTAAAAGATAAACTATTTGGAGTAATTAGTGACTTTGGACTTGAAGAAATTCCTGTTCAAGTTGGAGATGCCTTTGACATGCACACTATGGAGGCAATTGGAACTCTAGTTACTGAACTAGAAGAAGAAAATGATACAGTAAAACATGTTGCAAGTAAGGGATATAAATACAGTAATAAGGACAATATAGTAAGACCTGCAAAGGTAATAGTAGCTAAATATTCAGTTGCAAAGAAAGAAGGAGAATAATATATCTTGACAACAATTAGCACTCTTTGCTATGCTCTGCTAATATTAAAAGTAATTAATTTTTATCTTAATTAAATGGCAAGTAACAAAATAATTGGAATAGACTTAGGAACAACAAATTCATGTGTTGCAATAATGGAGGGTGGTTCACCATCTGTAATTGCAAACAAAGAAGGTGGTAGAACTACACCATCTATTGTTGCTCTTGGAAAAGATGGAAAAGAAGTTGTAGGAGTACCAGCAAAGAACCAAATGGTAACAAACCCTAAAGGAACATATTATTCAATTAAAAGACTTATTGGAAGAAGATGGGACGATCCTGAAGTTCAAAGAGATGTAAAACTTCTCCCTTTTGATATTCGAAAATCTGACAAAGATGGAGTAGACATTAAATTTGGTACAGAATGGTTACCACCAGAAGCAATATCAGCAAAAGTATTAGCAAAGATTAAATCTGATGTAGAAGCTTTCTTAGGAGATACAGTAACTGAAGCTGTTATTACAGTTCCAGCATATTTTGATGACTCCCAAAGACAAGCAACAAAGAATGCAGGTAAAATTGCTGGACTTAATGTACAAAGAATTATTAACGAACCAACAGCAGCAGCACTTGCATATGGATTAGACAGAAAGAAAGATGAAACTATAGCTGTATATGACTTAGGAGGAGGAACTTTTGATATCACCATACTTGAATTAGGAGATGGTGTATTTGAAGTTAAATCTACTAACGGAGACACACACTTAGGTGGAGATGACTTTGATCAAAGGATAATAGATTTCTTAGCTGATGAATTTAGAAAAGAAAATTCAATAGATCTTAAAAGTGACCCTATTGCTCTTCAAAGATTAAAAGAAGCTGCAGAAAAAGCAAAGATTGAATTATCTTCTGCAGAATCTACAACTATTAATCTTCCTTTCATTACAGCAGATGCAAATGGTCCAAAACATATTAATAGAACTATGACTAGGGCAGAGCTTGAGAACTTAATTGGAGATCTTGTTAAGAAAACAATAGAACCAGTTAAGAAAGCTTTAGCAGATGCGAAAGTAGATATTTCAAGTATTAATGAAGTAGTCTTAGTTGGTGGAATGACTAGAATGCCAATGGTAATAAAGACAGTAAAAGAATTCTTTGGAAAAGAACCAAACAAATCTGTTAATCCTGATGAAGTTGTTGCAATTGGTGCAGCAGTTCAAGGTGGAGTTTTAACAGGTGACGTAAAAGATATTACTTTACTAGATGTAACTCCTTTAACATTAGCAATTGAAACATACGGTGGAGTTGCTACTCCAATGATTTCAAGAAATACTACAATACCTACAGAGAAATCTCAGGTATTCTCAACAGCAGCAGATAACCAACCTGCAGTTGAAGTAAAGGTAGTACAAGGAGAAAGACCAAAAGCAGATGACAATAAGATACTTGGTACATTTATCCTAGATGGAATACCACCTGCACCAAGAGGAATACCACAAATTGAAGTTGCATTTAAAATAGATGCAAATGGTATTTTAAGTGTCACTGCAAAGGACAAAGCTACTAACAAGAGTCAAAGTATTACCATAACTGCTTCAACATCTCTATCAGATGAGGAAGTTGAGAAAATGGTAAAGGCAGCTGAAGTTAATGCAGCTAAAGATAAAGAATTTAAAGAAAGAGCAGAACTTAAGAATGAAACTCAAAGCTTAGTATTCCAAACAGAGAAGGTTATTAAAGACTTTGGTGAAAAGATATCTAAAGATGAAAAGAAAACCCTAGAAGACACATCTAAAGCATTAAAAGAGAAAATAGATAAAGATGACTTTAATGTTGAAGAAGTTAAAAAAGAGAAAGATGAGCTTATGAAGAAGGTACAAGATATATCTACAAAGATGTATCAAAATGCTGGACCTCAAGCTGGAAACACAAACCCAGAGCCATCTAAAGAGGAACCTAAAGCTGAGCCAGAGAAGAAAAGTGAAAAACCAGATGAACCTGTAGAGGGTGAAGTGGTAAAATAGCTTAGGAACTTTTTAAGAATATCCAGATCTTAAAGGAACCGTGTAAAAAGCGGTTCCTTTTATTTACTTTTCCTGCCTCAAAAATAACTTTATGCAAAATATTTTTGTCAAAAAACATTTCGATATATTGTCCGTCCTATCTCTAAAGGTAATACTTACCTTTATATTTACTTTCTTACTAGTTATTTTATCTTTATTTGCTTTTAAAGTATTTAAGTCTAACTATGTGAAAGCAAGTGAAAGTGTAAGAGTTACTGCAAGTGTGTATTCCTGCGATTTTCAATTCCAACTTGGTGTTAATGGAACAAACCCAGATGTAGACTATTCAACTAATGTAAGACTTGAATTTAGATCCACGACAGCAGAATCCTTCATACTAAAAATGCCGATTTCAAAGGATGGGAAAGCCTCAGTTAACCTTTGTGACAATAATGTCTTCCTTCAAGGCGGGAAATATGATGTCTCCCTTAATGCATTCACATCAGGATATAAGAAGATAGAAAATATAGATTTGTTTAGAACATATCAGACTAAACTTAATGTAAATATGTCTAGTGAAGAGTTAACTAGTTTAAATAATTGTCAAAGTAAAAGTACTCAAACAATAGCATCAGATAATACAAGTAACAATCTAGCAAATAGTATTTCGGACTCCATATTTTCTAAGGATAAGATACCACTTGCCGCTCTGGTACTGATTTATCCAATATTCAAAAAGAGAAAGAAAGTTGTAATTAAACTTGGCAGAACATTTAAAATTAAATTACCCAATATTAAAGAAGGTATTAGTAAATTCTATAAAACATACATTGAATCTATTAAATACTCGTATCTATTAATTAAATCTATACTTTTCACAAAAAATGGATAAAGATAAACATATTAGTTGGAAACTAGATAGTTTCTATAAATCTATTAAAGATCCTAAAATAATCGAGGATTTAAATGAATTCAAGAAAGAATCTAAAGCCCTAGCAAAGAAGTGGTCTAATAACGACTTATATTTAACAGATCCAAAAGCACTTCTTAAGTTAATGGATCAGGTGAACAAATTCGAAGAAGACTATGCATATGGTGGAAAACCTGCATATTATATAGATCTTATGCACTTTCTAGATAGTCAGAATACAGAAATATTAGGACTATATAACCTTGCACAAAACTATTTAATAGAAGCATCTAATGATCTTCACTTCATTACAATGAAGTTATCTGGACTTAGTGAAAAGCAACAAAATATATTTCTTAAAGACAAAACTCTTACTAAGTACCATAAGTACTTAAGAGATATCTTTAAGTTCTCTATACATGTTCTTCCTGAAAAAGAACAAAATATTGTTAATGAACTTAGCGACTTATCTAGTGGTGCTTGGAACAGGATGCTTACTGGAATACTTTCAAATGAAGAAGCATTAATAGAGGACGCAAAAGGAAAAGAGAAGAAATATAACTTTGAAAAGATAATTGATCTCTTCAACTCCAAAGACAAAGTCTTAAGAGATAATGCTTCTAAAGCCTTTAACAAGATATTAGGTAAATACACTAAAGTTGCTGAAGCTGAATTTAATGCAACACTTGGATACAAAGAGAAGATAGATAAAATTAAAGGTTTTAGTCTTCCTGAAGAGGAAAGACTCTTAAGTGATGATGTTGAAAGCAAGATTGTAGATAATCTAAGAGAGGTAATAAAAGAAAACATAGATATACCTAGAAGATATTACAAAGTAAAAGCAAAACTATTAGGTCTAAAAAAATTAGGCTACCATGAAAGAGGTTTGGAGTATGAGAAGGGATTAAAGACATATACATTAGATACTTCAATTAATGAAATATCTAGAGTATTCGAATCTATAGACATAGAATTTAAAGATATATTTAATGGTTTCATTAACACAAATAAAGTAGATACTGAAAGTAAGAAAGGAAAGTCTGGAGGAGCATTTTGTTTTCATTCCAACACGAAAACTCCAACATATATTCTAATGAACTACCATAACAAACTTGAAGACCTATTAACTCTTGCACACGAAAGTGGACATGGAATTAATAACGAATTGATTAAAAAGGAACAGATGGGAATATATCTATCAACACCTCCATCTACAGCAGAGATTGCTAGCACATTCTTTGAGGATACAGTTGTAAACGATTTAATCTCCAAAGCTTCAAAAGAAGAAAAACTATCTATTCTTCTAAAGAAACTAGATATGGATATAGCTTCTACATTTAGACAAATCGCTTTCTATAACTTTGAACTATCTGTACATAAGTTATACAGAGCAAAACACTATATCTCACATGAAGAAATAGGATCAATATTCAAGAAAGAAATGGAAGACTACATGGGAGAAGCTGTAAGACAAGATAAGGGATCTGAAAACTGGTGGATATACGTTCCTCACTTCAGATACTATTTCTATGTATATTCATATGCATTCGGTATACTAATAAGTAAATATATGGAAAATAGGATGAAGAAAGATCCGAAATACACCAAAAGCCTTAAGTATTTCCTATCTGCTGGTACTTCAGATGATGTAAAGAACATTATGAAGAATATTGGAGTAGATATATACTCTAAAGAGGTATGGAGAGATGGAATTAAAGAAATAAGAGAAAATATTGAATTACTTGAAAAACTTGCAAATGAATTACACTAACTTTAAAAAAGAATTAGGTCAAAATTTCTTAAGAGACGAAGATGTTCTAGATGAATTTCTAGGGGTTATAGATCCCAAAGAAGATGAATACATAATTGAAATTGGTCCCGGAGATGGTGCTCTTACTGAAAGACTTATTCCCAATTCTAAAAAAGTCATCTCTGTAGAAGTAGATGGAGAACTTGTATCGCTTCTTAACAATAAATTTAAAGATGTTGAATTAGAAGAACCTATTAGTAACAAGTGGAAGGTGACTAACCAGAATGTATTAGCACTAGATATTAATAAGACAATTACTGAACTTATAGATTCTACGAATAAGAATGAGGATAAGAAGAAAGGGTCAAAGATAAAAATAAAGATAGTAGGATCTCTACCATACAATATATCTAAACCTATTATTCAGAAGTTCATAGAGTTCGATTACGCTTCTATTCCTTCCTTAAATGGTAATAAGCCAGAAATATACTTCCTTATACAAAAGGAAGTTGCATATGACTATGCAGCACTTGCCCCTAAATCCAGTTTTCTTTCAAACTACCTTCAAGTATATGCTAAAGCAGAATACATAATGACCATTGGAAAAGACATGTTCGAACCAGAACCTAAAGTAGATGGAGGAGTATTAAAAATATCTATTGGTAGTAAATTAACAGAAAAGATGACAGATGAAGAAAAACAAAAGTTAATTAAATTCATTCATGCAGGATTCGCCTCACCTAGAAAGACACTTCTCAATAATCTTAAAAATATAGATTACGATACAGAGAAATTCAAAGAACTTAACCTTAAAGAATTAATTAGACCAGCAGAAGTTACATTTGAAGATTGGATCAAAATATATAATCTTATTAAAAAATAAGAACTATCTTCCTCTGTGTGACTTCATACTTCCAAATACTTCAGCTTGTGTAAGAATCTGGTGCCCCAATGTTGCTTTTGTACCATAGAAGTAAGGATCGTATGGATTAAAGACTTCCCCAAGTCGTCCATCTCTTCTATATTCAGGATCTATGCCTATAAGAACCCCTGTTGCAACTAGAAGAGAACCCATCACAAAGTTGGTGGAATCTCTTGAGCTTACAGTAGATTCTCCATTATGTGGACGTAAATACATTCGGGAAGTTTCGGGAGAAGAAGCAAACTGCCTAATACTCATAAATACGAAATTTAATAAGTAAAAAACGTTTGAGGTGAATTCTACTACGAGTCATAAAATATTTCACTATAATTCCCTATACTTTCAAAACACCTCATTTATCTGCTAAACTACTTACATGAGTAACTTTATTAGAGACAACAAACAAATACTTTTCATGCCAGATGCTACTTATGGGATAGTTAATAGTGCATCTTGGAGAGATATTTCTAATACTGGAACTAAGGCAATAGTTACCAATACATTACATCTATATATGAATGCAGGAGATGAATATATATTATCTCAAGGTGGATTTAAGAAGTTTACAGGATGGAATGGTGGTGTAATAACAGATTCTGGTGGATTCCAAGCATATTCACTTGTTAAAAGAGGACTAGGGAAAATGTATGATGACAAGATTGAATTCATTAATCCAAGAAATGGAAATAAATATACATTAACTCCTGAAAAATCTGTTGATATTCAGTTAAACCTAAGAACAGATGTGGTTATAGCCCTAGATGATTGTATCCATCCAGATTCAGATAAGGAAAGAACAGAAAAGTCTGTAGAAAAAACAACTAGATGGGCAAAGATATGTAAAGAACATTTTCAAAAGAGATTAGCTGAAATACAAATAACAGAACCAGATTATGACCCTATGTTATTTTGTGTCATTCAAGGTGGATCGGATTTTGAACTTAGAAAGAAATCCTTTACAGAACTTGCTGATCTAGGTTTCGATGGTTTCGGTTTTGGAGGATGGCCTGCAGATACTGAAGGAACATTCCTCGATGATCTTATTAAATACAATTCAGAACTTGTTTTATCTTTAAAAGATAATCCAAAATACAAAGATAAGCATGTATTTAACTATGCAATGGGTGTTGGGTATCCAGAAGATATTAAGAAATGTATCGAATGGGGATATGATTTATTTGACTGTGTAATTCCAACTAGAAATGCAAGACATGGGCTACTTTATTCAATTGAAAATGGAAAGGTTATTGAGGTAAAGATTGGAAATGAAAAATATACTAACGACAATACTCCGGTAAAAGAAGATTCCGAGGTGGAGGAGTTAAGAACTACAACAAAAGCTTATCTTAAGTACCTATTCAAGATAAAAGATCCAAATGCACTTAGAATTGCGACATTGAATAACCTTGAGGTGTATAATCTTATAGTATCAAACAATCTTTTATTAGATTATCATGAATGAAATCGTCGTTGCCGATCCATCAAGAAGGCTTGTAGTTACGAATGAAAACAGAATACCACATGCTAACATAGTTTTTTCAGTAGGGAATTTCCTTCTATATAACGTTTTTGATCATTCACAACTTTCCGAGTATGTAAGAGAAGGAATAAAAGGTGAGCTAGTTACTTCAAATGAGGCTGATCTTAACAAGTTCCAAGCCATAAAAGAAGTATTAATTAATTATATTGGTGAGGTCACATATTTAGTTGAATTTCATGATTCAGAAATAAGAGGGAAACAAAAAGCTATTGTACAAATTGCAGTTCAAGACGCAGCTGATATATTAGACTTTCCAAAAGATTTCACACTTGAGCAACTAAATGGTGAACCCATACCAGAAGTTATTGGAATTACAAATAGTAGAATACTTACTTCAACCATAGAAGTACTTCTATTAAAACTAAAAGCATCGGAAGCTAATACTATAGTTGAGATAAAGCCAAAAAATCCTATAACACAATTTTTCATAAGAATTAAATCTGCTTTACATATAGAGCTACATAGAACTTAGAAATTTAAGACCCCAAAGAAGTGCGTGATTAATGGATTACAAAATTTAATCTCCATAGGATATAATTAGGAATGGACTTCAAACTTACTTCAAAATTTAAGCCAGCAGGAGATCAGGTTAAAGCTATCGAATACCTAACTAAAGGTATTGAAAGTGGAGTGAAACACCAGACTCTTCTTGGAGCAACTGGAACAGGTAAGACATTTACCATGGCGAACATTATTCAAAATGTAGGGAAAACTACATTAGTACTTGCACATAACAAAACACTTGCTGCTCAGTTATTTGGTGAATTTAAAGAATTCTTTCCAGAAAACGCTGTAAGATATTTCGTTTCTTACTACGACTACTATCAACCAGAAGCATATGTACCTCAAAGAGATTTGTTCATAGAAAAAGAGGCTGAAATCAATAAAGATATTGAGAAATATAGAAATGCATCTACACAAAGTCTTCTTTCAAGAAAAGACACTATAATCATAGCATCTGTTTCTTGTATATACGGTTTAGGAGATCCAGAAGACTATATGGAACTTACTAGAACATTTAAAGTGGGGCAGAAGTATATGAGAGATAAGATACTTACTCAGCTTAACGATCTTCAGTACCAAAGAAATTCATATGACTTTGAACCAGGAACATTTAGAGTAAGAGGTGAGATCATAGATATATACTTAGCAAGTGAAGATCATGCAGTAAAACTTGTTTTCTTTGGAGATACACTAGAGCAAATATCCATTGTTAATCCAATAACTGCTAAGGTCGTAGATACTCCAGATGAGGTAAAGATATTTCCTGCAAAACAATTTGTAACTCCTTTTGAAAAACTTAAGGTAGCTATTCCAGAGATACAAAAAGAACTCAAAGAAAGAATAGATTACTTTAATTCTAAAGGAAGAATACTTGAGGCTAAAAGAATAGAGCAAAGAGTTAATTTCGATCTTGAAATGCTTAGAGAAGTTGGATATGTAAGTGGAATTGAAAATTATTCAAGGATAATAAGTGGAAAACAAAAAGGGGAACCACCTTCTACATTACTAGATTATTTTCCTAAGGATTGGTTACTAATAGTAGATGAATCTCATGTATCTATACCTCAAGTTGGAGGAATGTATCATGGAGATAGAGCTAGGAAAGAAAATCTTGTAGATTACGGATTTAGACTTCCTTCTGCTCTAGATAACAGACCTCTTAAGTTCGATGAATTCAATAAAAGAATGGATCAAGCAATATATGTAAGTGCAACACCTGCTGAATATGAGCTAAACTTAAGTAAACAAAGTGTTCAAGACAAGTTGAAAGAAAACATTGTTAATAAGCAAAAAGGTGATCTTCCAAAAGATTACACAGGATTAGTAGAACAGATAATTAGACCTACAGGACTTCTTGACCCAATTGTAGATATTAGACCAGCTTTCAAAGAGAACGCAGAAAGTCTCTACAAGAAGCTAAAAGAACATTCTTTAATAACAGAGGACATGTTAGTAACAAAGAAGTTTGAGAAAAATGAAGATATTGTATTTAAAGGACAAATAGATGACCTTATATCTGAAATTCTTAAAACAGTTAAGAAGAAACAAAGAGTTCTTGTAACGACGTTAACCAAAAGAATGTCAGAAGAGTTAACTAACTACCTTAAAGAAAAGGATGTAAAAGTAGAGTATTTACATTCAGATAGAGAAGCAATTGAAAGAATTGAGATATTAAATAGCTTAAGACTTGGAGTATTTGATGTTGTTGTTGGTATTAATCTTTTAAGAGAAGGATTAGACCTTCCAGAAGTATCTTTAGTTGCAATACTAGATGCAGATAAGGAAGGATTTTTAAGATCTCAAACTTCCCTTATACAGACAATGGGAAGAGCAGCAAGACATTCAGAAGGAAGAGTTATTATGTATGCAGATAACGTAACTGGATCAATGGAAAGAGCTGTTAGTGAAACTAGAAGAAGAAGAAAGATACAAGAAGAATATAACAAAGAGAATAACATCACCCCTGTATCTATTATTAAAGAGATAAAAATGTCTCTTGAAAGAACGGAAGAAGAAGAGGTAGATGAATTCAAACAAGACTTAGAGAAAAAAGTAGAAATATATTCTTCAATGGATAAGAAACAAAAGAAAGAATTCATTGAAGAACTTAAGATACAGATGGAAATGTATGCTGACATGACTGAATTTGAGAAAGCAGCAAGACTAAGGGACATATTAAAAGATCTCACAAAGGGCAATTAACGTAACTCATATATAACTCATATTAGTATATCCAGTTGTTATAGGGTATAATCAAGTAATTAAGATATCACTTCAAATAAAATGAACGACCAATCTACATCCCAAGAAACAGGAAGAAAGAATATTCCAGATAAATTAAGCAAAAGAATAGGAAATATTGTTATAGCAGCAGCTACAACAGTAGTTTTGGGATTGGGAATTGCAGCAATTGAGGGACAAAGCAGAGTGAATGAAAGTAAATTAGATACAGGAGATAGTAATCCTAATAAGATCGGATTAAATTATAGCCCAGTTTCAAATGGCGATAATATATATCAAGCAGGTGCAATAACTCCAACAGTAGAGTTAAGTGCAACTACAGCAGTAACACCAGAAGCAACAAAAAGCATTGAATCTTTGGATTTTGAACTTCCAGAAAATAACGTTTATGAAATTAGACCTACTACTTATGAAACAAATACAGTAATTGAAGACGGCGATATTGCTACCTCAACTCAAAATATATTGAATAATGCAAATTTACCAATAGAAACGCAACACACATATGAATTAATTTACAATACTGCAGATGCTTCACAAACAAGTATTACTGAAAACAAAGTTACAGTTCCCGTAACATTTGAAAACAATAAAATAGACGTAATGAATCTTGTAAAAACCTTATTCAAACGTTTTGAAGTGAAGGGAAAAAGAGTATTAATGTATTTGAGGACCTACAAGGCTACTGCTCATGACAGTCAGACTAAATTTAGATTTGATTTATATGCTACAAACGTTTCTAACGAAGGTGTTTGTACCTCAGCATTGGCAACCGTAGCTCCAACACCTACTGCAACTCCAACAGCTACCGCAACATCAACTAGTACATCAACTAGTACTGCGACAGCAACTGCAACTCGTGGAATTGATACTGCAACACCTACACCATTTGTTCCTACAGAAACTGCTACTCTACCACCTGAACCAACTAAGACTAAAACACCTAGCCCATCAAATACACCTGTTACAGTTGATACACCTAGACCTACCGACACACCTCAGCCACCAGCAACTAGTACTTCAGTACCACCTGCAACTGAAACAGCTCAGCCACCCGTAAAGGTAATTCCTCCAACACCAATAGCAATATTACCTACTAATGGAGTTAGACCTTAATTAAATATTTATTAAACAATAACAAATGAAACTCAACATTAAACTGATAAATATTTTAGTAATAATCGGTCTATTCTCAGCTCTATTCATACCTACAGTTGGATACAGTTTTGGTGGACATGAAACTGAAACTAATTATGTTTCAGGAGATAGAAACACTGGGGTAATACTAGATACTGGAGCAAATAACATACAAGCATGTCATTATTATGAATTTAGAATCAGGGTTTGGAACGATCCAACCATTGCACTAAAAAATGTAAGAAGTGATGTAATTTTACCAAAGATTTTTGATAACTCTGGTGCATATGCTAGTACAGAAACTAACTATGCAGATGGGATAGCTCCTGAGAGTGATACTGATACCTTACAATGGTTAGCAAGTGCTAATGGACAACAATTTAAATTCATACCAGGAAGTGCAATTATTGCTTTTAATTCTAGTACTGCATTCAATGCATATAACGAGTCAAATCTTTCTATTGTTGATCAAGCTGGAAACCTTCAAAAATTAACATTTAATACTCTTCCAGATTTAAACAATGCTAATGATTACATTTTTCTTAAATGGGAAATGCAAACTGGTGGTAATTGTATAAATTTAAGTAAAACATTAACCTCAGATGCTAATAAGATATATAACGCTGGAGATCAGGTAACGTATGAGCTTACATTAAATAACACAGGTAACTATGCATTTAGAAACATTAATGTTACAGATAATTTTGATAGCGCCGCTTTCACTAATAACGTATTAGTAGAGAGTTTAGATACTAATCCTGTTAGAGCAATAAGTGGACTTAGTGTAAATAATGGAGTATTGAACTTTAATCTAGGGGGAACACTCTATGGTAGTGCAATACTTGGACCTTTATCTACAAAAGTAAAATTAACTTTCACAGTTAAGCCAGACTTCCAAGGGGTCAGAGCATGTAATGTATCTGGAAGTGTTAGATATGATGACTACAATGGATTATTCATAGCAAACACATCGTCATTTACATCAGCTTCTAATCTTTGTGTTAATTTATTTAACGCAAACCCATCTCTTAAAATAGCAAAATCTTTGTCTACATTTATTAAGGAAACAAATAGAGTTGTATATGAGATTAGAGTTGATAACACAGGAGATGTGAACGTAAATAACGCTAGAATTAAGGATTTCTTTGACTCAACTAAGTATAACTTCTTAACAGTTTATGAAGGAAATACACAAGTACCAAGTACAGTAACTTCAAACCCTAACCAACTATATTTTGATATCGGCACAGTTGGAACTAAGGTAACAAGAGCTTTCTTCCTCTCCTTTGACATCAAAGGTAGTGGAGTAAGTGGACAAGCATGTAATCTTTCTGCAACAATAGATGGAACATATACAAATGGTGGAACTACTTCTAATATCTCTAATTCATATAACACAGCAGTATGTGTAGATATTCTTAACCCAGCTGTAAATGTTGTAAAGAGATTAGTAAGTTCTTCAATTAGTTCACTTGAATACACAGTAGATGTAAAGAATACTGGAAATACTGTATTGAATGCAGTTAGTTTATCTGACACTTATGATACTTCTAGATTAGTTCTCTCTTCAACAATTCCATCTTTTGACACTAACACTAATGGAGTTATTAGTATTAATAACATATTAGGAAGTGGAGAAGTTCTAAATCCAGGACAAACAAAGTCAATAGATATGAAATTCAATGTTAAAGCAAATGCTCCAGTTGGACTTGCATGTAACTTATCTGTAAGCGTTAATGCTAAAGATGTTAACAGTAAGAATGTAACTGCAAGCTATACAGTCCCACAAGATACAATGAACTGTGTAAACCTAACAGTTATTCTTCCAAAGAATCCATACTTTAGTATTTCAAAAAGAGTAGTAAGTAACAATAACGCATTAGTTGGAGATATTGTTCAATGGGAAATTGTTGTAAGAAATATTTGTAATGGAACAGATTGTATTCCTGCAAAATTCTTACAATTCAAAGATAACTTTGACAGTACTAAATTAACATTCAATAGTGCATTTGCTCAACTTAAGAATGCAGATGGTACTAATGTGAATGCTAATCCAATACAATTCACTCCAACAAGTATAACTACAGATAATGGACAAACAGTTATCATATATTCAAATGTAGTATCTTTAACTGGAGAAATTGGTGCCGGTCAATATGTTGTATTTAATGTATACACAACTGCAAAAGCAACTAGCGATATCTGTGTACTTAACACAGGAACAGCAATTGGAGATACCAATACTGTAAGTGCAAGTGCATGTGTAAACATTGGAGCAGTTCAAGGTGCAACAACTACAACAGTTAATCTTCCTAGAACAGATGGATTAGATGTATTTGGATTTATTAAGAATCTACCTTCAAACTTACAATTAGCTGTGGCTATAAGTATCCTAGGATTACTCCTTGGAATGCTTGTTCCTTCTGCTCTACTTGTAAAGAGTAAGAGAGTAGAATAGTAGAAATGTTTAAGAATATTAAGATAGACAAGGCCTCCATTTTGAAGGCCTTATCTATGCAAGTACAAATAATCTGCTTTGTTGCTGTAGCCATATCCTTAGGATATATTTTCTTGAACGTAAATAAAGTTAATGCAAGTCTTCCAGGTGCTGAAACAGATTCAATTAAGAAAGCAGCAGATTCTACAGTTGTTCAATCTCAAAACTTCTCAGATAATATTCCAGTAATTACACCTAATGAATACAAATCCGGAACTGAAATAACTAGTAGAGCTAATTATCTAAAGATAGATAGACTACTAATAGATGGAAATATTGTAGATGGACCTGCTAATGATCAGGAATCTCTACTTTCAAGAGGGTTTTGGAGATATCCGGATACAAAAAAACCTTCTGAAGATGGGACAGCAGTAATATTTGGTCATAGAAGAGCACACCTTCCCCCAGCAAAAGACACTTTCTATAACCTAGACAAGGTTAAACTTGGAGACTTAATTGAGGTTGGATACGAAGGAAAAGTTTACTATTACAAAGTAATTGTTACAAAAGTCGTAGATCCTAATGACTGGAATGCTATTAAGAATGAATCTTTCAAATCTATTAAACTAATAACATGTACTCCACTTGGTACTTCTAACCAGAGAATCGTTATAACTGCTGAACAAATATAACTTTTCTGTTAAAATTCATCATTAATATTAATATATTCAAATGAACACACAGTTTTACCTATCTTCATTAAAGACTAAACTACCTGAAACTAAAGTAACTTTAAAAGGCTGGGTATTCAATGCCAGATCTAGTGGGTCTATTGGATTCCTTCAATTTAGAGATGGTACTGGATATATTCAAATTATTGCTGAAAAAAGTAAGTTAGAAGAGAAGAAATGGGAAGAAGTGAAAACTATAACAGCAGAATCTTCAGTAATTGTTACAGGAACTATTAGAGAAGAAAAAAGATCTCCATTTGGATATGAGATGGATTTAGAAAGTATTGAAGTAGTTCAAAAAGCAGATATTGATTATCCAATACAAAAGAAAGAACATGGCCCAGAATTTCTATTAGACAACAGACATCTATGGCTTAGATCTAACCAACAGATTGCTTTAATGAAGATTAGACATCATGTGGAATACGCAATATATGACTATTTCGAAAAGAATGAATTTGTAAGAATAGATTCCCCAATATTTACACCTAACCCATGTGAGGGAAGTGGAACACTTTTTAAAGTTCCATATACACCAAGCTGGCCAGATGAAATTATTGAAGGAGAACAAAACTTAAGACTTACTGAAACAGGAATAGAAACAGATAAAGGTGAAAAACTTCCAACAGCTTTCCTTTCACAATCTGGTCAGCTATACATAGAGGCAGCTATTTTCGGACATGCAAAAGTCTATGACTTTGGTCCTACATTTAGAGCAGAGAAGAGTAAAACAAGAAGACACTTAACAGAATTTTGGATGATGGATGCTGAAATGGCTTTTCATACCCATGATGACAACTTAAAAGTTCAAGAAGGACTAGTAAAACATATAATTAAGAGATGTTTAGATAATTGTAGTGAAGAACTTAAACTTCTAGAAAGAGATACGACAATACTTGAGAATATATTAAATAAGCCATTTGCAAGAATTACACATATTGAAGCAGTTAAGATGCTTCAAAAAGATGGCGTTAAGATTGGAGACAGGGATGACCTAGGTGCAGATGAAGAAGCTATACTTACCAAGAAATTTGATGTTCCAATATTTGTAGAGAAATACCCAAGAGAAATTAAGGCATTTTATATGAAGCAAGACTTAGAAGATCCAACCCGAGTTCTTAATGCTGATCTACTCGCACCAGAAGGAGTTGGAGAGATAATTGGAGGATCTGAAAGAGAAGATGACTATGAAAAACTAAAGACAAGAATGCTAGAAGAAAAACTCAATCTAGACGAATACAAATGGTACTTAGATTTGAGGAAATATGGCTCTGTACCACACTCAGGGTTCGGCATTGGACTAGAAAGGACTGTTAGATGGATTAGTGGTAGAGAACACATCAGAGAGTGTATACCATTTCCAAGAATGATAAACCGAATTACTCCATAATTTCTGTAATAACAGTTACATTAATATACACTTTCTTCTTAAACACCTTTGAATAAGGGGCAATTACAAGTATACATTTAGTGTGTAACCTTAGCTCAACGGATTATTTAGTTCGAAAGAACAAAATTATTTTTTACACCTCATATCATGAGAAATGTAAAAGCGAAATCCGTCAAAGCCAATAATCTCCTCCCTATTAGTCAGAATACTTCCACAGAAAAGAAACAACTTTTCTCCTATTTATTTAAGAATAAAAAGGCAGAACCAACTAAGGTGGTAATGGAAGTACAAAAGACACAAGTAATAGATCAGAATGTAAAAGCATTCATAAAAAAAGCAGAGAAGATGGAAGAAAGACTTTCTAAGCTTTTAAGATCTTCTGACAAAAGAGGAAGCAAAGCTAAGGTAGTGAATCATAAATTAACATTAGAACAGTTAAGGGAGATGCTTAATAGTCTTAAGACTTCCTACAACGAGTACAAGATAAATATAATAAACCAAAATAAGCTACTTATGGAGGAAAGTGCAAGACAGACAAATGAACTAATTAGAAACGTTCAGTTGTTCATTGGCACTAGCGTCAATAACAGCTTATCTTCTGTTAGAGGAATCTAACAACTACTTAGTAAGAGTTATTAGATTAATCTCAGTATTAGTCCCAACTCTTACTCTTGTAGAAGCGTGGGCAAAGCCTTGAGATAGGAATAACTTAGTGTTACCACCAACCTCATATTCACCCTTAAGGTAATGCCTATGCTTTGAAGGTAATGGAAGAAGAGATCCTACTATTGGGAAGGCTATCTGTCCTGCATGGTTATGACCTGCAAGTACAAGATCTACTTCATCACTTTCATGAAGAAAGTCTATAATGTCTGGATTATGAGAGATTAAGATTGTGTAATCTACGGAATCTTTATCTACTCCTTCGAATGTTTTGTCTATATTAATAAGTCTTCCAGATAAATCTGGTACTCCACCAATAAAAATATTGTTATTCTTAATTTCAATTTCTTTAGCTCTGTTGCCTAAGAATTTAATTCCAGTTTCTTTTTCGATAAATTTAATTAAAGCTTTTGGACTCTCTTTATATCCTCTATTTCGCATATGAAATCCATCATGATTTCCATATACAGCAAACTTATTCTTACAGTTGATCTTCTTAAGTTCCAATAGAGTTTCTCTTGAAAGATCATTAAAATCCTCATCTACTAAATCTCCTGAGATTACAAAAATATCTGGTTTATAGTTGTTAATTACATCTATAGCTTTTTTAATTTTCTTAACTGAAGCACCATACCTTTTTTCTCCAGTATGAAGATCGGTCATCATAGCAATCTTCACCTGATTCTTTAATGAATCTACCTTTATGTGTTTAGAATTAATTTGAAATCTATGAGGTTTGATGAAGACTATGTATATCCACCATATAAAGACAGCTAAAATTATTACAGATCCTCCAATTTTAAAGTATATACTCATATCCTCAAATGGTCTAAGATCCCAAAGGACTCCTAAAAGACCAAATAGGAAAAGAAATGGAAAGTAGTCTATTATTCTTCCAAGTATCTGAGCCTTTAGTACATGAGATCTTTTGGATACAGGTTTTGCAGGGTATAGATGTTCTACGCTTGAAGCATCAGACCTAAGTGGCAAAAGTTCATCACTTATCATAAAAATAAATTACTAAACTTAATGAGACAGTTTTGATGCGGTTAATATTTTATCAATCTAGAAAGGCAATTTCAAATATCTAACATAACTTACTAGGGTAGTTATTTACCAAATTGTGTTATCTGGTGCCGAAGACAGGATTTGAACCTGCATCCCTTGCGGGGCTTGCTCCTAAGGCAAGTGCGTCTACCAATTTCGCCACTTCGGCATACCTATACATTATACAAAACTTGCCAGGAATTAGCCACTTCCCACCTGATAGGATATAATGGAGCATGTACTTTCAAGAACTAAAAGACAACTATAACTGGACAAAACTAAAGCTTAAACAGCTTAATAAGGCCTTCTTTCAAGATTTCGTAGAAGATTTTGACAAAATAACTACATTATCCAAAATAGACAGAGCCTTTCTAAAAGAAACATATAAAATAAGCTCAGTTGAGCTTGTAAAAATGTTTTCAGATGAAACAAGTGGAACTTACAAAGCACTATTTAAACTAGAAGACGGCAAACTTATAGAGTCTGTCCTTATGATGTTTACAGATGGAAGAAATTCAGTATGCGTATCTTCTCAAGTAGGTTGTCCAGTTGGATGTATATTTTGTGCATCTGGAAGAATGGGTTTTGACAGAAACCTTACATATAAAGAGATTGTTGATCAAGTCCTATATTGGTCTAGATGGTTAAAAGCTAAGAAAGATTCTTTAAGAGTAAGTAATATAGTGTATATGGGAATGGGGGAACCAATGCTTAATTACTACAATACCGTTCAAAGTGTAAAGATATTAACTAACGAAGAAGAGTTTGCTCTTGGAGATAGACATATTTCAGTTTCATCTTCTGGATATGTAAAACAACTAAGAGCATATATGGAAGAAGGATTAAAAACTAGACTTGCAATTAGTTTACATGCACCTAATCAAGAATTAAGAGAAAAACTTATGCCTGTTGCTAAGATATATTCTCTTACAGAACTTTTTGATTTCATCAAGGATTGGGAAAGATATACCAATAAAAGAGTTAGCTATGAGTACACCATGATAGATAACGTTAACGACACATCTAAACATGCATGGGAACTTTCGAAACTTTTACAAGGAAGACTTGCACATGTTAATTTAATTCCTATGAATCCAATAGCTGAAAGAGTAGATCTACAGAAGTCTTCGAGAAATTCAATTTTTCAATTTGCATCTATTCTTGAAAAGAGTAAAATCCCCGTAACCATTCGTATAACCATGGGAGATAAAATACAAGCTGCCTGTGGTCAGTTAGCGAATAAGAACAAATAAGTATCAATCATTAATTATTACTATATAGTTTATGAGCCTTGAATATTGTTTACCTATTTCAGCTGAAAGTCACATCATTTCCGATCTCACCAATTATTCAAAATTAATATTTACAGAAATTAATAATAGATTTAAGAGAAAAGCCCTAGATGGAGGCCCTTATGAGAAAGGAGCAAGAAGAGATCGAGATGGAAGGAAATCTGGAGGTGCTATAGGAAGAAAATCAGGAAAAGGAACAAATGGAATACCCAATATAGAAGAAATACGAAATAGAGCTACTAAAAAAGATTCAAATTCACTACTTAACAAACTAAGGGGAATATATCCTCCATCAGATTAGTA
>Ga0194052_1000706_pt1 | contig 20540 bp, 22 predicted proteins | sample SepL226m_MetaG_FD_160117 | JGI IMG/M metagenome (GOLD analysis project Ga0194052, IMG submission 160117) | Anoxic zone freshwater microbial communities from boreal shield lake in IISD Experimental Lakes Area, Ontario, Canada - Sep2016-L227-6m | ecosystem: Environmental > Aquatic > Freshwater >...
CGAGCAGGGTGACTTTGGGCGCCTCGTCGATGCCCAGCCAGATCACCAGGAGGAAGAAGTAGGCCAGCGGGGGAAGAGCCCGCAGGAACGTCAACCAGGGCTCAAGAACGCTTCTCACCCAGGGGATCGATCCCATGACGAGTCCAAGAGCGACGCCGAGGCCCACCCCGATGACGACGCCCGCGAACACGCGCCGAAGCGTCATGTAGAGGTGTTCCCACAGCAGATAGCCGCCATAACCACGGACGCCGTCGTGCATCGTCGAGACGTTGATGAAGGCGCGCCACACGGTGCTCGGGTACGGCACGAACGTCTCGTTCCAGATGCCACTGGCGGCGGCGCCCTGCCAGGCCAGAAGGAAGACGAGCAGCGACAGCAGCGGCAGTGCTGCCCGGGTCAACCCTCCTGACCAGCCCCTTGTCCCTGTTCCGGGCGCCACCGGACCGGTCGGCGACTCGGCGACGTCAACGAACACAGACACTTCGACACCGTGCCCGCTGCCGGGGCCCCGGTGAATATCTGCGCTCACCCGGAGTCAAAGTCATCCTGCGGGCCGGGTGAGCATGTCCTGCCAGTTCTGGGCGCCCGACGTGGTGCCGGGCGTGTAGGGCACCACAGTCGTCGGCTGCGTCCCGCGCGGGTACTGGGGCACATCCTGGCCGGACAGGGTGGCGTTGGGGTCGCCCTTCCAGTTCCAGCCGTCGTTGAGCGGCACGTACTGTTCGTCGCTCTCGCACATCTCCACCGTCGGCGCCCGCTTACCGGGATTGGCCTCACACGGGATGTTGCGCACCCCGCGGACGTTCAGTGGTGAATCCTGCGGCACCCGGCAGTACAACTCTCCGGCCGGGCGGTCGGGGGCATCCACCAGAGAGGGCACCCGCTGCTGTTGGACCGGAAGGAAGCCGGTGTTGCAGGGCGGCGGCAGGTTCAGGTTGAGATTGAAATCCAGATAGATGCCGCGGTAGGCCTGCTTGGTGCCGGCATTGGGTGCGGCGATCGCCGACATCACCGCGGTGCCCTGCGGGAACAGCACCAGCAACTGCTCGATCGCGGCGCGGTAGTTGACCGCGATGTCGCCGAGGCTGACCATGTTGGCGAGCAGGACGGGCAGGGTCGGCGCGACCCGGTCGAAGAGTCCTGCCGCCTCCCGAAGACCGGGGCCCCCCTGTTGCAACAGATCGGCGAACGCCGCGTCCTGCGCTTTGAGCTGGCCGGTGATCGACGCCATTTGGGACGCCCACGCGGCGATCGAATCCGCGGTGCGCACCTGGGATTCCAGCACCGGGGGCGCCTGGTCGATCAGTGCGGTGATGGGGTCCTTGGTCTTGCCCGCCTCGATCGCCAGCGCGGTGGAACCGTCGACGATGCGCGACAGCTCGGCACCGAGGCCACCGATGGCGGTGTTCGCTTCATCAACCAGCGTGCGCAGGTTGTCGTTCGGAATCGCCGTCAGCGCGCGGTTGGTGGCGTCCAGCAGATCGGCGATATCCGGCGGGACGCTCACGCGGACAGCGGGAATCACATCGCCGTTTCGTAGTGTCCGGGTGTCCGACCCGTTCTGGGGCATGAGTTCGAGGAACTGCTCGCCGACCGCCGAGCGGCTGTGCACCGCTGCGGTGACGTCGCCGGGCACCGCGATCGCGGAGTTGAGGGTGAGCACCGCGCGCACGCCGTCCGCGGTGACATCGACTGAGCGGACCCGGCCGATCTCGGTGCCGCGGTAGGTCACCACCGAGGTGGGGTAGAGCCCACCGGTATGTGCCATGTCGACGGTGACCGTGTAGCGGCCGATGCCGAGCAGTGCGGGCACCTTGACGAAGCCGAACAGCATCACGCCGCCGGCGATCAGCGTGACCGTGGCGAGGATGGCCAACTGGGTCCACACCGTGCGGGAGAGCCGGATCACTAGTAACCACCCCATTGATAGGGGGCGATGAGCGGGTTGACCGCGGTATAGGGGCTGGGCATCTGGCCGATGGTGCGACCCCACTGCAGTTCGAGTTCGGTGAGGTTGCCCTCCCAGCGGGTGCCGGTGAACAGCCCGCTGTCCAGGCGGCTCAAGGTCAGATCCACGACGAGGGTGATGTTGGCGAAGTCGCCGCGGAACCAGTTCGGGATGGTGCTCTTCACCCACGGGTAGGTGGACAGGAAGTCCAGCCCCTTGGTGAGCGCCGGCCCGGCGTCGGCCAGCGAGCGCAGCACCGGTGCGATGTTGCGCAGGTTCGCGACGAGTGCGTCGCGGCTCTGGGTGACCGTCGAGGTGGCGATCGCGCTGAACTGTCCCAGTGCGGTGATCGCGTCGGCGAGTTTGTTGCGGGAGTCGGCGAGCACCGCGAGCGCCTGCGGGATGGTGGTCAAGGCTCGGTCGACCGCCGCGTTCTTCTCGGCGAACTGGCCGGCCAGGGCGTTGAGGTTCTCGGTGGCGGTGATGATGTCGTCGGTTTGGCCGTTGACTTCGGTGATGAAGGTGTCGAGCTGATTCAGCAGGCTGCGCATCTGATCCTCGCGGCCGGCCAGTGCGGTGGCGAAGGCGCGGTTGATCTCCTGCAGTTGCGCCAGGCCGCCGCCGTTGAGCAGCACGGCCACCGACGCCAGGGCCTGTTCGGTGGTGGGGTAGATGCCCGCCGCCGACAGCGGGATCATCGATCCGTTGGTGAGTTCACCGCGCGGCGCCGCGGTGGTCGGCGGTGCCAGTTCGATGTGCTGGGAGCCGAGCAGGCTGGTCTGGCCGACCCGGGCGGTGGCATTGGCGGGCAGGTGCACGTCGCCGTTGATGCGCATGGTCACCAGGGCGTGCCAATCCTGGACCTCGATCTTGGTGACGTTGCCGACGTTGACGTCTCCGACGCGCACGCGGGTGTTCTGCTGGATGGTCACCACGTCGGGGAGCTGCGCGGTGACGGTGTAGGAGCCGTCGCCGTTTCCCTGCGTGCCGGGAAGCGAGAGGGAGTTCAGCCCGCGCCAGCCGCAGCCGCTCAGCAGCAGGCACAGCGCTGTGAGCAGAGCGGCCGGTGTGCGCGTCACGGTGTGCCCTCCGCCGCCGCTGGTGGAAGTAACAGGCCTTCGACGCCGGCGCTGGGATCCGCGGGTCGTAGCCGGTCCTCGCTGTAGGTGATCTCGTTGGGCCGGGCCGAGGTCCCGACGAAGGGGTTGCCGCCGATGGGGAAGTAGTTCATCTGGCGGTTTTTGATGATCGGGGCCAGGTACTGCACGCAGAGCTTGGAGGACTGTTCGTAACCGGCGCGGGAGGCGGCTTCGATGGCCCCGCAGACGAACTGGACGGTGTTGGCGAAGTTGACCGGCGCGAGAATGCCGGAGATGGCGCTTTGGGCCGGCTGGTAGATGTTGGTGAAGTTCTGAAAGACCGTAGGGGCGATGTGCAGCACCTGCTTGATATCACCGCGGCTGTCGTTGAGTGCGGCGGTGATGGCGCTGAGGTGGTCGACGGTGGTGCCGATTCCCTCGCGGTTGTCGGCGATGAAGGTGCGCAGATCGCCGATCGCCGCGTCCAGACCGCGGGTGGCCTCGGCGATCTCGTCGGGCGTGTTGGCCAGCACGCCGGTGACGTCGGCGAGGTTGGTGTTGAAGTCGGCGAGCAGATCGCTGCTCGAGGACAGCGCGGAGACCAGCAGTTGCAGGTTGCGCACGGTGGAGAAGATGTCGGTGCTGTGGTCGCCGAGTGCGGACATGGCCTGGGACAGCTTGATCACGGTCTCGCGGGCGGTGGCTCCCTGGCCGCGGAGGTTGTCAGCGGCGGTGTTGATGAATTCCCCGAGCGGGCTGACTCCGCCGGGCGTGGTGGGTTGCAGCGAGTCGGTGAGCTTCTCCAGTTGCGCGCGGAAGTCGTCCCACTCCACCGGAACCGCGGTGCGCTCCTGCGGGATCACCGCCCCGGGCTGCAGCGTCGGGCCGCCGGAGTAGGCGGGCACCAGTTGGATGGCGCGCGCGCTGACCAGTGACGGCGACAGGATCGCAGCGCGGACATCGGCGGGCACCGGGTACCTGCGGTCGACGGAGAAGGTGACTCGCGCGGCATCGGGTTGCGGTTCGATGCGCTCGACGGTGCCGACCGCCACCCCGAGAATGCGGACCTCGTCGCCGGTGTAGAGCCCGTTGGTGTTGGGGAAGTAGGCGACGAAGCTGGTGCGCGCGACGTGCCACGAGGTCACCAGCATGCTAACGCCCACCACGAGCGCGGCGATCAGGATGGCCGCGGTGGCGATCCGCAGCGTGCGTGCGCTCATCGTCCCGGCTCCGGTGCTACGGCCGGCGGACCCGGCTGCGGTAGGACTGCCGGCGGACCCGGCGGGGGACCGCCAGGCGGCGGCGCGGGCAGCGGTTCGCGGTACGGGTAGCGCGGATCGCCGGGATTGCCGGTGATGGCGTCGGGCAGCGTGAGGTGCGGTTCACCGCCCTGCCCGGTGCGCGGATACGGCACCGGCAGCGGCGGTGTGCCGGGTTGACCGGTCGGTGGGTCGGTCAGCTGCGAGGGCATCAGCACGCTGGGATCGAGGCCGAGATCGGAGAACGCGGCGTCGATGAACGGCTGGGCGAACTGCCCCGGCGCGAGGTTGACCACCGAGGCCTTGAAGAACGGACCGGAACCGAGCACCTCGCCGAATGACATCGCGTAGCGCCGCAGCAGATACAGCGTGCGCTGCAGTTCCTTCTTGCGGTTGTCGAGGATGCCGAGCACCCCGTTGAGCTTGTCCAACGCCGGCTTCAGTTGGGTGCGGTTGTCGGCGACCAAGCCGCTGATCTCCCGCGACGTCGACGCCAGGTTGGTCATCAGGGTGTCCACCGCGGTGCGCTGGGCCACGAGTTCGGTCAGCAGCGCGTTGGTGTTGACCACCAGTGCGGCGATCTGGTCGCTGCGCTTGGCCAGCACCGAGGTGACCTTGTTGGCGTCGGCAAGCAGCGCGCGCAGTTTGGCGTCGCGGGTGTTGAGGGTGTCGGAGAAGCGGCTCACGCCCTCCAGTGCGGTCTTCAGCGCCGGCGGGGTGTTCGCGAAGGTCTGGGAGAGAGTCGTCAGCGCCGCCGACAGCTGCCCGGTGTCCAGCCCGCTGATCGTCGTGGTCAGATCACCGAGTGCGGACGGCAGGTCATAGGGCGCCCTGGTGCGTTCCACCGGGATGGGGCCGGACAGTTCGCCGTCGCCGCGCGGGGTCAACTCCAGCATCTTGGTGCCCAGCACGGTCTCGGTCTTGACCGCGGCCTCGGTGCGGTCACCGAGTTCGATGCCGTTGCGCACGGTGAAGTCCACCCGGACCGTCATGGCCTTGCCGGTGGTTTCGAGGCTGATGCCAGACACCCGGCCCACGCTCATGCCGGACACCCGCACATCGCTGCCGGGTTTGATGCCGCCCGCTTCGGTGAAGTACGCGGTGTGGTCGGTGGTGCCCTTGATGAACGGCAGCCGGTCGTAGGAGAAGGTGGCGACCACCACGGCGACGAGCAGCAGGATTCCGGTCAGGCCGACGGTGACCCGGTTGCGTTCGGCGAGCGGGGTGAAGCTGGGCCGTCTCAGCTGGGGGCGTCTCATTTGGGTGTGCACCGCCCGCTGTCCTGGCCGACTACCTGGACGAACACCGGCTGGCCGCCCTTGCCGTTGAGTTTGAGGATCACGTCGCACATGTAGAAGCCGAAGTAGTCGCCGTAGAGGCCCTGGCGCGCGAGGATCTGGTAGGCGTCGGGCAGGGTCCGCACGAGTTCGTCGACGTAGTCGTGGTCGGCCATCACCTGACCGCTGAACCGGTCGGTCTGGGTGACCGCCTCGGTGAGCGGCTGGCGCGCGGCGCTGAGCAGATCGGTGACCGATCCGGCCGCGGCGCTGATGTAGGCGGTGCCGTTAGCGATGTCGGTTCGGCGGTCGGCCAGGCCCTGGGCCAGTTGGGAGAGCTTGTCCAGCCCGGTCGCGAATTGATCGTCGCGGGAGGAGAACGTCGCCAGCACGGTGTTGAGGTTGGTGATCACGTCGCCGATGAGTTCGTCGCGGCCGGCCAGCGTGGTGGTCAGCGCGGAGGTCTGTGCGAGCACCGAGGTGACGGTGGCACCCTGGTCCTGGAAGACCTTGAGTAACTGTCCGCTGAGAGCGTTGACCTGATCGGGATCCAGTGCGCGGAACAGTGGGCGGAACCCCCCGATGAGTGCGTCGACGTCGAGAGCCGGTGAGGTGCGCTCGAGTGGGATGGTGGCGCCCTGCGCCAGTCGCTGCACAGGACCTGGTCCGTCCTCGAGTGCGAGATAGCGGTCGCCGACGAGGTTCTCGTAGCGCACGGCGGCTTTGGTGCCCCCGGTCAGGCGCAGTGCCTTGTCGACGGCGAAGTCGACGGTGACGGTGCCGTCGCGATGGAGGCTTAGGTTGGTCACCTTGCCGACCTCCACGCCGGCGATGCGGACGAAGTTGCCGCCCTTCAGTCCGGAGACGTTGGTGAACACCGCGCGGTAGTTCGTGCGGGAGTCGAAGCGGAACTGACCGAAGACCGTGATCAGGGCGAAGGTGAATATCAGGCACATGGCGGTGAACGCCGCGACGCGCAGTGCGGCCCCGATGGTTCTGCGCCTCACGGTGGCGGTGGTCCTGGCAGGGGCCCGGGTGCGGGCGGGCCGGGGTAGCGGATGCTCGGCGGTTCGGGGATGGCGCGGGTGACGGGGAAGTAGTCAGCCCAGCCGGGGAAGCCGATGCCCGGATTGGGACGCATGTCCAGTCCGTCGCCGAACCCGGTGTCGGTGACCAGATACTTCACCGGGAAGTTCTTGGTCGGGTCGGGCAGCGATCCGCAACTGGGCCGCCCGCCCGGTCCGCCCCTGGCGTTGACCTTCGGCAGGTTGTCGGGGAAGCGGTAGGGGTCGTCGCCGAAGAGCAAGGCGGAATCCATGACGACTGATTTGCCGTTGCCGCCCAGGGCGTCCCGGCCGCCGTTCTCCAGGAACCACTGCGCTCCCTGGAACAGGCAGGTGTAGGTCGGGGAGTAGGTCGCGAGCAGCGCGGTGGTGGGCTCGACGGTGTTCAGCGCCCGGACGATGGTCTCCTGATTGGGCGCCAGTACCGACAGTCCCGACCGGGAGAATCCGATCGCGGACAGCAGGACGTCGTCGAGGGCGCGCGACTGGGCGGTGATGGTCTGACTGGTCATCGCAAAGGAGTCCAATGTGGAGAGGATGTCCTGCGCGGCCGTCGAATAGGCGTTCATTGTGCTGCCGAACAGTCGCCAGTCCTTGGCGATGGTGGGCATGCGCGGGTTGACGGCGAGCAGAACGTCGTCTGCGGCGGTGATTGCCTGGCCCATCACCTCGCCCTTGCCTCGCACCGCTTCGGCGAGAGCGGACAGCACCGCGTTGAGTTTGGCGGGGTCGACTGCGCCCACCACCGCCTGCAGGTTCTGGAAGACCGTGTTGACCTCGACGGTGACGTTGCGGGAACGCAGCACCGAGCCGGGTTTCAAACCGGCCGGACTGGCGGAGTTCTCGGGCACCACGAAGTCGACGTATTTGGCACCGAAGGCCGTGGTCGACTTGATCTCCGCTTCGGTGTTGCTCGGCAGATACTTGAACGGCTTGGGATCGATGCGCAGCTTGAGTGTGGCGTGATTGTTCGTGTCGATCCCGATGGAGCTGACCTGTCCGATCTCGACGCCGCGCAGTTTCACCTTCGCGCCCGGCTCCATCACCAGCCCGGCCCGGTCGGACACCACGGTGAGCGGTACGACGTCGCGCAGCGACCCGTTGAACAGTAGTGCGGTGATGCCGATGATTCCGAGGATGACGGCGAACAGGATCGGCGCGAACCAGATCGGGTCGATGCGCTCGCGGCGCGAGGAGTTGAACGTGCCTTCGGCCACGGCGCTCACCCCGACAGGTGGAAGTTGCCGGACTGGCCGTACACCGCCAGCGTGATGGTCAACAGCACGAATACCGTCGCGGTCACCGAGGTGCGGACCGCGCGGCCGACAGCCTCTCCCACTCCGGCCGGGCCGCCGGTGGCGGTGAATCCGTAGTAGGTGTGTACGGCCATCACGGCAGCCGCCATCGACAGCGCGGCGATGAACGACCACATCAGGTCCGACGGCTGCAGGAAGGTGAAGAAGTAGTGGTCATACACGCCGCGGGACTGGCCGTAGACGATCGTGGTGCCGAATCGCGTCGCGAGGAAGGACATCAGCACGGCAACGGTGTAGAGCGGGATGACCACGAGAACGCCCGCCACGATGCGGGTCGAGGCGAGATAGGTGATCACCCGGATGCCCATCACCTCGAGCGCGTCGATCTCCTGGTTGATGCGCATCGCGCCGATCTGCGCGGTGGCGCCGGCGCCGATGGTGGCGGCCAGGGCGACGCCCGCGGTGGCCGGGGCGATGAAGCGGACGTTGAGGAAAGCCGACAGGAATCCGGTGAGAGCCTCGATGCCTACGTTGGACAGGGTGTTGTAGCCCTGCACCGCAATCAGGGCGCCGGTGGACAGGGTGAGGAAGCCGATGATCACCACGGTGCCGCCGATGATGGCCAGCGCGCCGGTGCCCATGCCCATGACCGCGATGAGCCGCAGCACCTCGCCGGGATAGCGGCGCACCGCGTCGGCGGTGGAGGCCAGCGCGGCGCCGTAGAACGCGGTCTGCTCACCGAGTCTGCGGGTGGAGTCGATCACCGTCATCGCTGGACCCCGGTCACGGGGCGACCTTCACACCGAACGCGGTCGCCAGGATGTTGATCAGGAACAGCGCCATGAATGAGAACACGACCGTCTCGTTGACCGCGGTGCCGACCGCCGTCGGACCGCCACCGACCGACAGGCCCTTGTAGCACGCGATCAGGCCGGCGGAGAGTCCGAACAGCATGGCCTTCACCAGCGAGACGATCACCTGGGGCAGCCCGGTGAGCAGTGTCATGCCGGCGACGAACGCACCGGGCGTGACGTGCTGGACGAAGACCACGAACAGGTAGCTGCCGGAGAGGCCCACCACCGCCACCACCGAGTAGAGCATCAGCGCGACGAAGGTGGCGGCGAGCACGCGTGGTACGACCAGTGCCCGGATCGGGTCCACGCCGATGACCGTCATCGCGTCGATCTCCTCGCGGATGGTCCGGGCGCCGAGATCCGCGCACATCGCCGTCGCCCCCGCACCGGAGACGACGATGGCCGTCACCACCGGACCGACCTGGGTGACCGACGCCAGGGCCGCGCCGGCTCCGGACAGATCGCCGGCACCCACGTCGAGCAGGACGACGTTGAGGGTGAACACGATGAGGACGGTGTAGGGGATCGACAGCATGATCGTCGGGACGATCGACACCCGTGCGACGAACCAGATCTGATCGAGCAGCTCGCGCCAGGCCAGTGGCGGGCGGACCATGGCCGCGAAGGTCTCGCCGGCAAGCACCATGAAGTCCCCGACGGCCAGAGCCGGCTTGGTCCACGGCGAGCCGGGCGCCGAAGCGGTGCGGAGGTTCTGTGCCACGCGTGAACGTTATGGGTGCTCACCGGGGGTGCGTTGCAGCGAATCCGGTCCGGTGCGCCAACTGGCTGCGTGCCGGTCCGGCCGGGTTTCAATCAGCCCGATCGGATCAGGGCGATTTAAACGCGTGTCAGCCGGGTCGTCCGTAGACGGCGACCACGACCGATCGGTCCAGACTGTTGACCGACCACACGCCGATCGCGGTGTTCGCGCAATCCGCCATGATCGCGTGGGCACGGGGGTCGTTGAACCACTGGGTGATCACGTCGAGGTTGTTGATCGCCAATGCCGGGTTGATCGCGACTGTTTGGCTGGCTGTTCCCGTGTAACCCGCTGCGGTGGCTCGGCTTTGGGGTGTGGAGCCGTCCGAGCCGAGATCACCGTCGAGTGCGCGGTTGTTCAGCACGTCGTCGGCGTGCCACTGCGCGGCCAGTCGTAGCGCGGGATCGCTCTTGATGTCCGGCGGCCGGCAGCCGGCCTGGTAGCGAACGGTGTAGACGTTGGCTGCCACCGAGTTGTTGAGCCGTGAGTTGTCGGCGAAGGCAGGCGGGGCCGCCAGCACGGCGGCGGTCAGGGCGATCCCGAGGACCCGCAGCGCGCGTCCGCTCACCGGGCCGGCCCGCCGGTGTAGTGGGCCGCTGATCGGCGCAGTTGCCAGATCAGCGCCGGGCAGAGCTCATTGACGGCCTGATTGACCAGGTAGGCGGCCTGATAGTCGTCGGGCGTCTGGAAGTCGTCTTTCACCCCGGCGAGTAAGGCGGAATAGGGGGTGTTCTGGCCGACCCTGTCGCAGAGGCTGTTGCCGTAGGCCAGGGCGGCGTCGGCGTTGGGGAAGTTGTACCCGGGCCGGACCGTGATGTTCACCAGGTAGGCGACGGCGTCGGCGTGCGCGGCCGGAGCCGCGGCCACCACGACGATGCCCCAGGCGGCGAGCGCCCAACGCAGAGGTCTCATAGCACCGGCAGGCTAGCCTGAACATTCATCACCCGCCAGGAGGAGCAAGACCGCGATGACTGAGGCGCATGTCGACTCAGAGGACGACGACGGCACTGACAGCGACGGCACTGACAGCACTGACAGCACTGACAGCGCAGTGGACACGGTCGTCGAAGAGTCGACGACGGTGGACACGGTCGCTGACGAGCCGACCGCGCCCCCGCGCCGTTCGCTGCGCACCGCGCTCATCGTGGGATCGGCGGTCGTGGTCGCACTCGGCGGGCTGTGCGCCGCGATCGCCGCGCAGACCTACCGGGATCACCGGGCCGCCGACGCCCGCGCTCTGATGGTGCAGGCCGCCCGGCAGGCCGCGGCGAATCTGACCACCGTGGACTACACCCACGCCGAGGCCGATGTGCAGCGCATTCTCGACTCCGCGACGGGTCCCTTCTACGACGACTTCCGGGCCCGGTCGGCGCCTTTCATCGACGTGGTTCGCAAGGCGGAGTCGAAATCTCAGGGCACCGTCACCGAGGCGGGGCTGGAATCGGTGAACGGCGACGAGGGCCGGGTACTCGTCGCGGTCAGTGTCACGACTTCCACCGGTGGGAGGCTCGAACCCCAGCCGCGGTACTGGCGGATGCGCCTGACCGTCACCAAGAACGGCGATGAGGCCAAGGTCTCGAAGGTGGACTTCGTCTCATGAAGACGGGTCCCGTGAAGCTTGGTCGTGTGAGCCTGCGCCTGGTCGCCACCCGCGTGCTGCCCGCGCTTGCGCTCCTGCTTGCCGTGGGCGCGGGGGTGTCGAAGTACCTTGACACCTCCCTGCAGGGCGAGCAGCGTGCGGCGAAGGAATCCGTGGAAGCCGCGCGGCAGGCCACCGAAGCCATCCTCAGCTACCGTGCCGATACCGTCGACCGCGACCTCAACGCTGCCCGGGATCGGCTGACCGGGACATTCCTGGACTCCTACACCTCACTCATCAACGAGACGGTGATTCCCGGCGCCAGAGAGAAGAAGATCTCGACCAACGCGAAAGTCCCCGCGGTAGCATCTGTTTCAGCCACTACGAACCACGCGGTGGTCCTGGCCTTCGTCAATCAGACGGTCACCATAGGGACAGGGTCTCCCACGATGACGCCGTCAAGTGTGCGCGTCACCTTGGACAAGGTAGACGGCCGCTGGCTCGTGTCCGGTTTCGACCCGGTGTAGCGAAGGCCTCAGTGTGAGGCGAAGAACTGACCGGTCGCCGCTGACGCGTCCAGCCAGGTGTGCCCGCCGCCATTGACCCGCGCCAGGGTCACCTGGGCGCCACCGGCGCATCCCGAAGCGTCCGCGCGCGCAACCGGTCCCAGGGCCGCCTCCTCGACGAACGGGCCGCAGCCGTCCGCCTGACGCCACAGTTCGGCCAGCGCCGGCGCCGAGATGATCGTGCTGGGCCCGCCGCGGCCGACCATCGGACCTCCGTTGAACGGCACGACCGGATCGGCGGTGCCGTGGATCATGAGCACCGACACCGGACGCGACGGCGCGCACCCCACGCCGGACCCCAGCGTTCCCGCCACCGGGGCGACCGCGGAGACGAGGTCCGCTCGGGCGCAGGCCAGCCGATTGGCCATGAAAGCCCCCGCCGACATGCCGGTGACGAAGACCCGTCCCGGCGGGATCGCGTATTCGGCGGACAGCCGTGTGATGAGTGCGGCCAGGAAGCCGACGTCGTCGACGCCCTGGCGGTCGGGGATCGAGGCGCCGCGGCCATCGGCCCAACTCTGGTCGATGCCGTCGGGGTAGGCGACGACGAAGCCGAACTGGTCGGCGATCGCGTCGTAGCCGGTGAGTCCGGCCTGCTGCGCGCCGGACTGACCGGCGCCGTGCAGATTGAGCACGAGCCCGGTTGCCGGCCCGGCGGGGGCGTGGACGAGATAGGTGCGCTGCAGGCCGCCGAAGGCGAGAGCCCCGGGCGGGTCGGCGAGAGCCGTCGGGATGCCGGTGGTGATTCCGATCAGTCCGGCAACGCAGAAGGCGACCAGGCGGGCGATCACGACACCGGCATCGACATCGCGACGTGCTGGCTGGTCTGACCCGGCTGACCTGGCTGGCCCATGCGACTGGGGCGCATCATCCACGCCACCAGAAGAGCGATCAGCACGAGCACCACCGCCACCCCGGCGATGATCCACGGAATCCAGGGCGGACGTGGCTGCTGTCCCACCGGGGGATACCCGGCGGCGGTCTGCGCGGTCCAGGCGTTGCCGTCCCAGAAGCGCTGCAGCGGGGCACCGGACGGGTCCGGATACCAACCGGGCGGAACGGACCGAAAGCCTGGTGCGGGGTTCATGACCGCGATGATAGGCGGCTTCGGCAACGGGGCAGGTTACGGTGCTTTCTCATGAGCGACAAATCGGTGTTGTGGCCGAGGGGTACCGGTTTGCGTTGACGTAGGGGCCGTCAGCCTCAACAAGACGAGGAGGCAAGGGTCACCTACCTGCTATAACTGCTGACACCGACGTTTAGGGACTCCGGCATTTTTAGGGACTCCGGCATTAAGGACTCTCGCCATCGGCCTTGATCGTTGCCACCATTCCGTGCCCATCCCTGAGGAGAGATTTAGATGCGTTTAGCGGCAAATGCGATTCGTGTTGGTGCTTTAGCTATTGCCCTGGGGATCGGAGCCGCCACTGGCGGCGCAGGCGCGGCATCAGCGACACCGAGTCGCGAGGTTACAAGTTCGCCGCCAGTCGCGGCCGCCGCCAAGACACCGGCCAAGGCACCGGCCAAGGCACCGGCCAGGGCACCGCGGCAGGGCTTCAGCGTCCAACAACCTCCCGCTTGCAAGAAATACTGCGGCCCGGGGTCCCTCGAGTGGTGCGACAAAGTTACAGGTATTTGCTCTTCCGGGTGGTGACGTTTGCGTCGTATCGCCTGATCCCCGAGCAGTTTTTCGCAGCGCTGTAGTGCGGAGGAACTGAAGTACATCGCCAGTAACCCGGGATGTCATTGCCTTTGAGGCGCAACTGGCCATTTTCGGCCAGCCGGGTTCGATCTGGCTGATTGGTATCGCCGGGTGTTGTCTGCTTGTTCCTGAGTGGTCGGAAGTGGTCGCCGAGGGTTGTGGTGGACTAAGTGGTGGATCGGAAGTTAAGGAATGACAAATGACTGATAACCAGATGCTGGTCCTCAACCGTGCCGACCTGGAAGGCCTCGGCCTGACGTGGGGCGAGATCGTCGACGTTCTCGAGGACGCCTTCCGGCAGAAAGCGGCCGGCCTGGTGCAGAACCCGCCGAAGCCGAAGGTCACCTCACGAGAGGACGCCTTCATCCACGCGATGCCGGCCTACCTCGGCGGTTCGGACCGCATCGGCCTGAAATGGGTGGCCGGCTATGAGCAGAACAACGCGAAGGGCCTTCCCTATATCTACGGCGTGATGATCATGAACGACGCCGAGACCGGCCGGCCCGTCGCGCTGATGGACGGCGGATGGATCACCGAGATGCGCACGCCCGGGGTGTCGGGGGTGACGATGCGTCACGTGCCCGGTGAGCCCAAGCACCTGGCGATCGTCGGCTGCGGACTTCAGGGCCATCGTCACCTCGAGGTCGCCCTGGAGGTTCATCCCGGTTTGACGCACGTGACGGCCTATGACCGCAACGAGGGGCGGGCGTTGGAGATGCTGGCGACCGCGGGTGACCGGGTGGTCCGCGCCGCCACGTCACCCACCGACGCGGTGACCGGCGCGGATCTGGTGATCACCACCATCACCGTGCCATTGGATCCGAAGCTGGACTGCACCAACACCGATCCCGATGCGCTACTGCTGCCGGTGGACTACGACGATGCGCTGGCGCAGAAGGCCTTCGACGACGCCGTCGTCTATTGCGTCGACGATCTCGGTCAGTACGGCTCCGTCGCCGGGGAGATGTACTTCTTCGGGCTGCCCACACCGGACACGCACCTTGCGGCCGTCGTCGCCGGCGAGTACGACGTGCCGGTCACCGGACGGCGGATGTTCCTCAACATGGGTATCGCGATGGACGATGTGGCGCTGGGTTCACTGGTGCTCGACCGTGCCACCGCGGCGGGGGTCGGACGCTATATCGAATTCCCCTAGGTGGGCCCCGCCGAGCTGCGCGGGGTCGTGCTGTCCTGCGGGCAGATGATCCGGTGGCTCGATGCGCAACCTGTGGGCCACCGGAACGTCGGTCGACGAGTGCACGATGATCGAGATCGCGATCGTGACGGCGATGAGGTCGAAGAGCTTCTCCCCGTTGGGGATGCCTGCCTGCAGCACCAGAAGGCCGTAGACCACCGACGCGAAACCCTTGGGACCGAACCAGGCCGCGGTCAGTCGTTCCGAGCGCGGCATCGGCGTGCGGACCAGTGAGAGCAGCATGGACGCCGGCCGCACCACCACGATCGCCAGCACGGCGAGCAACCAGCCCTGCCAGCCAAGGTGGGAGAGCCGCTCAGGTGTGATCAGCGCGCCGAACAACAGCAGTGCGGCGAACTTGGTCAGCTCGGACAGCAGATCGCCGAACGGTTCGAACGCCTCCGCGGCGACGTGATCGAGCGTTGCCAGCGCCGAGCCGGCGGCGAACGCCGCAAGATAAGGGTTGGCGTGTGTCATGTGGCAGGTGGCGTAGACGACGATCGCGATGGCGACCGGCCCCAGCGGCTGCAGGCGCGGCTCGGCGGTGAGGATCGTGGCGCGCCACGCCAGCGCGACGACGACGGCGACACCCACGCCGATCACCAGACCGAGGACCAGTTCCAGCAGGACCGTGCCCAGGTGGGAACTCTCATGCTTGGCCAATGACAGGAAGATCAAAACGAACGGCAGCGCCAGACCGTCGTTGAGACCGGACTCGACATTGAGCAGGCGTCGCAGTCGCAGCGGGATGTCCGAACGGCCGACGAGCGCGGAGGCGAACACCGGATCGGTCGGGGACAGGATCGCGCCGAGCAGGAAAGCCGTCGCCCAGTCGAGGTTCGCCAGGTAATGGGCGGGTACGGCGATGCCGATCATCGCCAGCGGCATCCCGAGGCCGAGTGCGCGTCCCGACAGCCGCCACCCCTCCCGCAGTGCCGGGACGCTGGCGCGCTGGCCGTCGGTGAACAACACCGTGAACAGTGCGATGTCGGCGAGCACGGCGACGATCTCGTCCTCGGCGCTCTGGGTGACCACACCCAGGCCTCCCGGTCCGAGTAGCGCGCCCGCGACGAGGAACAGCAGAGCCGTCGAGAGCACCGTGCGGGCCGCCAGACCGGACAGTGAGACGCTGATCAGCAATACGACGCCGAAGGCCAGGACCAGTGCCATGGGATGATGTCTACATCATGCGCAGGCTTCTCATACCGATGATCGCGGTGACGATCGCCGGTTTAGCCGCAGGGACGGCAGCGGCGCGCGCGGACGTCCAGGCATTGAGCCCGTACGACGTGGCGAACCCGGCCGTCGGCTACCTCAACCCGGCGCTGCTGACCGCGGTGCAGCAGGCGGCGGCCGCAGCCGCCGCCGACGGCGTCGCGATGACGATCACCTCCGGCTGGCGATCGCCGGAGTTTCAGCAGCAGCTGCTCGACGACGCGGTGGCGACCTACGGCAGCCTCGCCGCCGCCCGGCAGTACGTGCAGACGCCGCAGCACTCCCATCACGTGTCCGGTCAGGCCGTCGACATCGGCGGCCCGGCCGCCGACCAGTGGCTGATCGCCAACGGCTCCCGATTCGGTCTGTGCCAGATCTACGCCAACGAGACCTGGCACTTCGAGCTCGCCACCGATGCAGCCGGACAGTGCCCGCCGCTGCTGCCCAACGCCGCCTAGGCTCTTGTCATGACCGAGACCCCGGCATACGTCGACTTCCACTTCGACGTCATGTGCCCGTACGCCTATCAGACCTCGCTGTGGATCCGCGAGGTGCGGGCCCTGACCGGGCTGACGATCAACTGGCGGTTCTTCAGCCTCGAAGAGGTCAACCGCGTCGAGGGCAAGAAGCATCCCTGGGAGCGGGAGTGGTCCTACGGATGGTCGATGATGCGGATCGGGGCGCTGCTGCGCCGGCGGTCGATGGACGACCTCGACGCCTGGTACGAGCGTGCCGCGCGCGCGTTGCACGCCGAGGGCCACAAACCGCATGAGCCGGCCGTGGCCCGACATCTTCTGAAGGAGTTGGGTTTCGATCCGGACATCGTCGACGAGGCGATCGCGGACCCGACCACCAGCGACGAGGTGCTGGCCGATCACCGTCGGGTGATCGACGCCGCGGGGTACGGGGTGCCGACGCTGTTCTTCCCCGACGGTCAGTGCCTGTTCGGGCCGGTGCTGATCGACCCGCCGGCCGGTGCGGCCGCGGTGCGGCTGTGGGACGCGGTGGTGGCGTGGACGGAGTTCCCGCACCTGTACGAGTTGCAGCGACCCAAGACCGAGGCCGACGGCGCGGCGATCACCGAGACGTTCCGGCCCTACCTGGAGGCCCGCGACTGGGTCTCGATCAACCGCGGCGAGGTCATCAACTTCAGTGCCCGGGAATGAACGCCGCCAACTCGCCGCGAAGGCGTGGGAGTGACCGCCCTGCCGTGAGCTCCCCTAGTGCGACCTCGGCGGTGGCGGAGACGAGCAGGCGCGCGCGACCAAGTGGATACGCGGCCACGCCGCGAAGATCGCCGGCCAGCAACCGTGCCGCTTGATCGTTGCGGCGGGTGACTTCGCTGAGGATCGCGGGCTCACTGCGCGCCTGAAGCAGCATCGCCCGGACTCCCGGTTGCCGGCGACAGCCGTCGAGGAACGCGGAGATTCGACGTTGCACGCGGGCCGGGCCCGGATTGTCAGCGGCCGTGGCCGCTGCAATAGCCGCGAAAAGCTCATCGTGGAAGTGACGGTGCAGTTCGAGTAGGAGAGCCGCGCGGTCAGGAAAATGCACGTAGAACGTGCCCTTGGCGAGACCTGCCTGCCGCGTCACCGCATTGACGCTCAGCTGATCGAGTCCACCGCGATCGGCAATGGTGAGTGCGGCATCGAGCAACTCACGACGGGTCGGATGCGATGCGTCCGCGCGACTGCCCGGCCCTCGGCGCCGAACCGGCGTGCTCGGCGTACTCAATGAATCTCCGGGATGGCCGAAAGGAAACCATCAAGCGCGGACAGGAACTCCGCCGGCATCTCAGCGAATGGCTGGTGACCGCAGGGGAGCGTGACTACACGAGCACTGGGCAGGGCGCGCCTGGCTCGGCGGCCGTCGATGAGCCACGGCAGTACGGGATCGCGACGGCCCCATACGAGCAGTGTCGGTGCGACCACCCGAGCTGCGGAAGTACGAGCGTCGTGATCAGGGTCGGTGAACGACCGCCAGACCGATGCGAACGCCCCAACCCGCTGCGGGTCGCGTGACATGGCGACGGCATGGTCTCGGATCGCCTGAACGGCGGCAGTGTTGCGACGCAGGTACAACCGGGGCAGTGCACGCATCATCGAGGGGGCGAGACCGGGGGAGCCGATGGCCCGGCAGGCGGCGAGGGTTCCGAAGAACCGCGGCGTGAACCCGCCCGGGTCGACGAGGATCAGCGCGCGCACGAGGTCTGGACGCTTGACCGCGGTCTGGATCGCAGCGAAACCTCCCACCGAGTTGCCGACGAGGATGAATGGACCGCCTGACAGTCGTTCGAGTAGCCGGGGCAGCAACTCGGCGTAACCGAGTGCACTCGGGGTTGCGTCCTTCCTGCTGTCACCCCAGCCCGGCCAGTCGACCGCATGCACGGTGAAACGTTGCGAAAGGTGGTCGCGCACCGCGGCGAAATCGCTGCTGTCGCCACCATTGGCGTGCAGCAGGACCATTGCCGGTCCCGTTCCGGACGTGTGGACCGCGACACCGTCGAACATCGACACCATTGGGCCAGAGTACATGACCATGTGGTCATGTACTCCTCGTCGCATCACCAATCCTGTATCCGGCGCGCCACTTCTCCGTACCGCTCGATGCGACCCGGGTCGCTGAGCGCGTTGTACAGCACGATGCGATCGGCGATGCCCTCGTAGCGGGCGCGCAGTGCGTCGGCGAGCCCGTCCCAGCTCGACTCGGTGGCGAACACGGCGATGTGATCGTCGGTGATCTGCGCGGCCATGCCGCGGAAATCCCCGGCCTTCTGCTTCTCCCGGATCCGCGCGGTGGTCCCCTCGAATCCGGCCTCATCCCAGATGAAGGCGTAGTTGGGCGTGCTGCCGTAGAAGCTCATGCTGGCGCGAACCAGTTCGCGTTCGGTGTGACGTTCCTCGTCGGTGTCGCCGACGATGGTCAGCACCGGAACGATCACCGCGACCTCCGACGGTGCGCGCCCGGCCTTGGCGGCGCCTTCGGCGATGTTGGGAATGACGTGCCGGCCCAGATATCCCGGATCTCCGATCGGATGGACGTGCACACCGTCGGCCACTTCGCCGGCCATCCGCAGCATCCACGGATTGACGGCGGCGACGTCCACCTGGGGATCGGGTGCGTCGATGGGGCCCGGGCTCCACTGCGGGGTGATGAAGTCGAGTTCGTAGAACTCGCCGTGGTGATCGAGTGTTCCGGTGCGGAACGCCGAGAAGCAGTCCTTGACCGCGAGCACGTAGTCCCGCAGCCGCGGTCCCGGTCGCTCGAAGGCCACGCCGTAGCGCCGAACCACGTGGGTGCGGACCTGGGTGCCCAGACCGAGCCGGAACCTTCCCCCGGTCGCCTCCTGGAGTTCCCACGCTGTCGCCGCCGTCACGAACGGGCTGCGCGGGAAAGCCACGGCGACCCCGGTTGACAGATCCAGTCCCGGCGCGGCCTGCGAGGCGACCGCGGCGTTGAGATACGCCGTGCGCCCCGTTTCGGTGAACAGCAGGCCGGCGAATCCGGCGTCGCGGGTCCGCCGGGCGGTCTCGCCGACGTGGGAAAGTGGCTGGGGAATCGTCATGGCGTCGACGTGCATGTCTGAATTCTGGCAAACTCCTCCGCTGTGATGACCACCGCGACCAAACCGCCTCTGCTCAGCAGCCGCGACCGGATGATGTTCGCGATCACGGCGATAACAGCCGTTGCGGCAGGCGTGCTGCACTACGCGCACGCCAGCCCCGTGGTGGCATTCGTGGTGGCGGCGGTGGCGCTGGCCACACTGGCGTCCCTTGTCGGGCGCTCGGTGGAGGCCCTCGGCGACCGACTCGGTCCGGCCGCCACCGGCATCCTGCAGACCGCGCTGGGCAATCTGCCGGAGCTGTTCGTCATCCTGTTCGCGCTCAAGGCCGGGCTGTTCGACGTCGTGAAAGCCACCATCGTCGGCTCGATCCTGGCCAACGTGCTGCTGGTGCTGGGACTGGCGATTCTGGTGGGTGGTCTCAAACACGGCAGGCAGCGGTTCGCCGCCGACGACGGGCGCACGCTCGGGTTGATGTTCACCCTGGCGGTGTTCATCCTCGCGGTGCCCTCACTCACCGCGGCCATGCACACCCCGGCGGCCACTCACGAACGCACGGTGTCGGTGGTGGTGTCGGTCATCATGCTGATGCTGTTCCTGCTGTCGCTGCCGGCGACGCTGCGGGGCGATCGACGCGATCCGATCGCGGCGAGCCCGGATTCGACGAAGGCGGCCAGCAGCGCGACGGCGCACGGGGAGTGGCCGCTGGCGATGGCGATCGGCATGCTGGCGGTGGCCGGTCTCGGCGCGGCATTCGTCTCTGAGTGGTTCGTCTCGGCCCTGCAGCCGGCCATGGACGCGGCCGGGATCAACGAGGTGTTCGCCGGTCTGGTGATCGTCGCCATCGCCGGCAATGCGGTGGAGAACTTCGTCGGGATCCAGCTGGCCGCCAAGAACCAGATGGACTACGCGGTTCAGGTGATTCTGCAGTCACCGGTGCAGATCGCGCTGACCATCGCACCCATCGTGGTGCTGGCCGCCGGCTGGCTCGGGCAGCCGGGATTCGATCTGGTGTTCTCGCCGTTGCTGCTCGCGGCGATGATGATGTCCGCACTCGTTGCCGTGCTGGTGACCTTCGACGGGGAGTCGCACTGGTTTGAAGGTGCGGTGCTGATCGCGCTGTATCTGGCGGTCGCCACCGCGTTCTGGTGGGGATGACCGTCAGACCCGGGCGGTAGCCTCGGGGCCATGGGGGCCTCGACACGTCACGCACGTCACGTCTGC
>Ga0194052_1000711_pt1 | contig 20497 bp, 15 predicted proteins | sample SepL226m_MetaG_FD_160117 | JGI IMG/M metagenome (GOLD analysis project Ga0194052, IMG submission 160117) | Anoxic zone freshwater microbial communities from boreal shield lake in IISD Experimental Lakes Area, Ontario, Canada - Sep2016-L227-6m | ecosystem: Environmental > Aquatic > Freshwater >...
CCCCCTCCCGCAAGGGGAGGGGGAGTAAATGTCCAAACTCCCGGCCCACCCCAACTCTCCCCCGCTGGGAGAGGGAGCATAAGGAAGGTACGGATTATGCCCTTTCGCAGTATATCCATAATGGTGACTGTGGATGGCTATGGACGGGGACCTTCGGCGAAATGCTGAATCACACAAAGCAAAAGCCCATCTTCCAGGAATACAGTCGCCGTCTGATCACGAAATACATTGCTGATCCCCCGTGTTGCGCTGAAATGAAGGGTTTCTCCGCTCAGCGGATACTCCAGGCCGGTAACGCAGACATTCTGGGCATCCGTCTTCAAAGGAATCAGGGAAAGCAGATCGCCGACATCGCCTTCAAATCGCAACGTTTCCCCTGACTGAATAAGAGAGATTTCCTGCATTCCATCCAGAATTCGGACCCGGCGACCGATAAGCTCCGGTGCGGCCAGAAGCATGATATTTGCAATGGTCATGTCCCACCTGGCTCCCAGGGCGGCCAGCAGCACGATGTCGTCAGCGTCCAGACTTCCGGCGAAATGCAGGGCAAGCTCCATATCGGTGTGGTCTTTACGCGCCGGATAACGGGAAATAGGGACTCCGGACCGAGTGACGGCATCAATTTCTTCAGGGGACAGAGAATCCATATCCCCTATGAGAATATAGGGGCGCAGGTTCAGTTCCAGGCAGTGGCGCAAACCGCCATCAACGGCAATGATGATATCTTCAGGGAAAATGACAGGACGTAAGCCGCCGATAATACCATTGGCGATAATAACAGCGCGCATAAAACCCTTTCGTTACAGCCCAAGTATCTGTTCTATCTCCTTGAGGCTGGTAATGTGGAAATCGGATCGCAGGGAAGGGTTTTTATACGCAACCAGAATGGCTCCGGCTGCTTCTGCGGCGATCTGATCCACTTCGGAATCGCCGATATAAAGCAGTTGATCCGGTTCAATATCAAAATGGTGCAGGATTTTGTTCAAGATGTCTGGATGGGGTTTGGGATGGTCAACATCCCAAGCGCTGACCACAAGGTCAAAGAGACCAACCAAGCCGTGGCCCTCCACCACCCTTTGAATGGTGTTGGTCCGATTGGTTGCAATCGCCGTTGGGTATGTGGGCCGCAGCCTGTGAAGCAGGGGTATAAGATACGGTTCTATCTCCATTTTTTCCAGAAACGGAAGATAAGGCATAAGCTTGCGATAGGCGTTGGCTTCGAGGGCTTCGGCCTCATTACGGAAAAGATAGAAAATGGCCTCATCTGCGGTATGTGCATGAACAAAAGCAAACTGTTCGGGCATCAGGTCCGGTTTGTTCATATACCGCAGAATCTGGTTATAATACTCTTTGTTGACGGCTTCGGTGTCGAACATGACCCCGTCGCAGTCGAAGGCGACTACCTGAATGTGTTTCATTATCGCCTGTTATTCTGTTTTCTTGGCGGCTTCAAGTATCTGCCCATAAACGCTGATCTGAATTTCCGGCTTGACCGGACTGTTGGTCTTCAGCGTAACGACATCGTAATAGCGACCGGGATCTTTTTTAAGGTTCTCGACAGTGATAATATATTTCGTTGTGTCGTTTTCCTGTTTCTCGTCGATTTTGGCCTGAATATCGGTTCCATTTTTCGGCTTGGTTTCCAAAACCTTGAATGGATACTTGGAATCAGGTGTAATAGTTACTGTTCCGATGATAGGCTCGCCCGCGTTTCCGCGCAGAATCAGTTTATTTGGCGTGATGTTCGCAAATACCTCAACGTTGCCGGCGATCTCAATCGACACATTGGGCTGTTTTGCAGCGTTGGTCTCAACCTGAATAGTTTTTTTCAGTAAGGTTCCACCATATCCGCTGGTATTAACTTTGATGGTAATCTTTCCCTCGCCGCCGGCGGGGATCTGTCTCGTGTAAGAGACTGCAGTGCATCCTCAGCCGGTTTTGACGTTAAGAACGGATAACTCCTCGGTTCCTTTATTCAGGATAACAAAATCATGTACAATTTCAGTGCCTTCTACAACCGGTTGAAAGGTAAATTGCGTTTCCGGCACGGCATACAAAAGATTCTCATCCACCTTGTCCTCAGCGCCGGATGCAATGGGAAGCACCACAAGACACAACACCAAAAACCACTTGACATAAGCATTTAATTTCATAAGTTAACTCTCCAATAAATCGAAAAAAACAGCCTCTCATCAATAACAGACAAAACATAATTCGTTAACAATTTATGCCCCATTTTTAAGAATGTCAAGGCGGTTGTTCCTTCCGGAGCCAGAAGAGAAACATTGACCGTTCACCGTCAACCGTCAACGGTGAACGGTTTTGATTGCGTGGTACTGAAAAAAGCATTTACAGAATCATCAAGATATGATTATCACATAACAATATCTTTTAACTCATGCGATAGGTGGAAAAACCATGCTGGAGCATTTCAAAGATTTTCGACAAAGCCTGTTTTACCGGTTGATTTTCATGATGGGTCTCACCCTGTTTGTCAGCTTTTCCATATATGCGTATTTTAACATCAAATATCAGAAAAATAAGGCTGTAAAAGACATAGTGGTATGGACGGACCGGCTGAGTGAAACCATCAAGCTGGGAACCCACTATGCCATGATGTTAAACGCCAGGGAAAATATCAACCAGAGCATCCGGAACATGGGTAAACAGAAAACGATTGAGCATATCCGCATTTATAACAAAGAAGGAGAAATCAAGTTTTCAGACTCATCGGATGAGGTTGGACAAAAAACCAATATCAAGGCCGAAGCCTGCTTTATCTGCCATAAAACAGAGCCGCCGCAGGTCGATCTTGATCTGTCTGAACGGATTCGAATTCTTGACGATCCAAAGGGATACCGCCAGGTTGGCGTGATTACTCCAATCCGAAATGAAATTAGTTGCTCTACCGATATCTGTCATGTTCATCCCCAGGACAAAATGATTCTGGGCGCACTTGATGTGGTTGTTTCAATGAAGGAAACCGATGATGAAATCGTGTTTTTCGAGGAAGGTATCATTGCCCTGGTCAGTTTTATTTTTACTGTAACTTCCGCAGTCATTTTTATTTTTATCGTAAGATTCATTAAGCTGCCGATTCAAAAGCTCATTGATGGAACGCTCATGATCGCCAAGGGACAATATCAGACCAGAATTGATATCAGATCAAAGGATGAGCTGGGCCAGCTCGCAACAGCGTTTCAGAAAATGGGGAAAAAAATCAGCGAAAAACGAAGCGAATTGAGTAAACAGCGAAATGAGTATCAAAAACTTTTTGAACAGGTCCCTTGTATCATTTCGGTTCAGAACAGGGACTACAGGCTGATACGGTACAATCGGGAATTTTCAGATCGCTTTGATCCCAAACCTGGGGATTATTGTTTTTCGGCCTACAAGGGACGTACCGAAAAATGCAGTATATGTCCGGTGGAGAAGACGTTTGAAGACGGTCTTTCTCATTACAGTGAAGAAACAGGGATGAACAAGGATGGGACTCGAGCATACTGGATTGTTCGGACATCGCCCATCCGGGATGATGACGGAAATATCGTCGCCGCAATGGAGCTAAGCATTGATATTTCCCGAAGCAAACAACTGGAGGAAAAACTGGCGGAATCTGAAAAACAGTGTTACGCCGTCTTTAATAATATTCCCAATCCTGTATTTGTTTTGGATATAAACACACTGGCGATACTTGACTGCAACCAAAGCGTCAAATCAGTGTATGGATACGCCAAAAATGAAGTCTTGTCAAAATCGTTTCTGGAATTGTTTTCTGAAGAAGAACGAGAATATTACGCATTCAAACTTCATACATCGTCCGTTTTGAACCGCGTTAAACACATCAACAAAACAGGTAAAGCCCTCTTTGTGAATATCCGGATTTCTCCCTCGGAATATCACGGGAAAAAGGTTCTGCTGCTGGCTACCGGTGATGATACCAAACGGCTTGAGGCGGAACAGCAGATCATTCAGGCCAGCAAGATGGCGACCCTGGGAGAGATGGCGACCGGCATAGCACATGAGCTGAATCAACCGCTTTCGGTCATAAAAACCGCCAGCAGCTTTTTTATGAAAAAAATTAATCGCAAAGAGCCTATCAAAGAAGAAATCCTCTATACATTGGCTCAGGAAATTGACAGTCATGTGGATCGGGCCACAAGGATCATCAACCACATGCGGCTGTTTGGCCGGAAATCAGACATGAACCTGGAAAAAATTCAGGTCAACGACGTTCTTAAAAGCGCTTTTGAAATATTCAGCCAGCAACTCAAGGTCAGGGGGATTGTTGTGGTATGGGATCTTGATCAGGACATTCCGCTGATTATGGCTGATCCCGGTCGCCTGGAACAGGTATTTATCAACCTTCTCCTGAACGCCAGAGACGCTATTGAAGAAAATACCGACGCTCTTGTGCCGGCTACTCTCAATCTCGTCAAAGATGTGAGGCGAATCACCCTGAAAACTGCTGCCGATGACAAGCAAGTTACAATAACTGTCAGCGATACCGGCATCGGAATTCCTTCAGAAAAACTTGAAAAAATTTTCGAACCGTTCTTTACCACAAAAAAAGTTGGAAAGGGTACTGGTCTGGGTCTATCTATCAGTTACAGCTTTATCAAGGAATGCCAAGGAGATATTCGTGCTGTTAACAATGAAGACAGGGGATCGACCTTTATCATTTCCTTTCCCAGAGCATCGGACACATAAATGAGGCAGGCAAAATGAATCGCACAGTTATGATTGTCGATGATGAGGCGGGAATTCGCATTGTTCTGGGCATTGCCCTTGCGGATATGGGATATATCGTTCATTCGGCGGAAACCGGTGAACAGGCCCTTGAATTGTTTCGCAACACCCGCCCTGCCATAGTTCTGACAGATATCAAAATGCCGGGCATGGGCGGTATCGAACTGCTTCAGGCGATAAAGCGTGAAAACCCGGATGTCGAAGTGATAATGATGACCGGGCATGGAGATATGAATCTGGCTGTCAGAAGCCTGAAATACGATGCCACGGATTTTGTGACCAAACCCATCAGTGACGAGGCTCTTGAGGTTGCCATTAAACGGGCTCAGGATCGTATCGCAATTCGTAAACAACTCAGGGACTATACCGAAAATCTGGAACTTCTGGTACGCGAAAAAACTCAGAAACTGATAGAAGCGGAAAGGCTGGCAGCCTTTGGCGAGGCCATTGCGGGGATTTCACATTCGATAAAGAATATCGCCAGTGGGCTGAAAGGAGGGGCATTTGTCCTGGAAAAAGGGATTGAACTTCATAACGATCAGTATCTTTACCAGGGATGGACAATGGTTAAGGGAAATGTAGAAAAAATCGCCAACCTCTCAATGGATCTGCTCAATTATGGAAAGTCTTCTGAAATCCATTGCCGGGTTTGCGACCCCAATCTGCCGGCAAGGGAGATTATCGAATTGTTGACACCTTTGGCTGAAGCATCGGGGGTTCGGCTTGACGCCGTTTTTTCAACTGCATTCCAATCCATCCGCCTTGATCCGGATGCCATTCACCAGTGTCTGAACAATCTGGTTGCAAACGCCATTGATGCCTGCGCGGAAAAATCAACGCCGGACAATCCAGGAACAGTAACCCTTCGCACTCTCCGGACAGACGGCTGGGGGGTTGAGTATCAGGTAGAAGATAACGGGTGTGGAATGAATGAAGATACCTGCCGAAAACTTTTTCAGAGCTTTTTCAGCACCAAGGGCAGCAAAGGCGCTGGCATTGGTCTGATGACAACAAAAAAAATCGTTGAAAAGCATCACGGAGACATTCTGGTGAAATCCACATTGGGAAAAGGAACAACATTTATCATGCGATTGCCGGAATCTCCGATGCTTTAAAAAAACATGGGCATACTTTTAACCTGTACAATGTATTTATGATTCCTTGCTCCCTTCTTTTACATAAGTCTCAAATTTAAGCCCGTATTTTTCGATTTTTGAATGCAGTGTCGGCCTGGAAAGCCCCAGCAGCTTGGCTGCACGGGAGCGATTGCCGCCGCTGAGGTTCAGGGCTTCGCTGATAATAATGCCGGCAACCTGATCCATGATGGTGTCAAAAATATTTTCGCCGGTGCGGGTCATCAAGGCGTGATGAAGAATACGTCGCTGCATCAGATCGTGTTTTTCATTGATGTCTTCATTTGCGGGAGATTTCTCGCTTACAGCGTGTGAAATGTCATCTGCACTTAGCGGTGTTCCACGGTTGAAGATCACGGTTTTCTGGATGGTATTGGCCAGTTCCCTGACATTTCCGGGCCAGGGATAACCGGCAAGAAGCTGCTCCGCTTCCGGTGTAATTCCCGGACAGTCCATTCCCAGTTCCTTGAAAAATCTCGATAGAAAATATTCGGAAAGCAGCGGGATGTCGCCGGAGCGATCTTTTAACGGGGGAAGCCATACGGTGACAACCTTTAACCGGTAATAGAGATCTTCCCGAAACCGGCCGGCTTCGATAGCGGTTTCCAGGTTCCGGTTGGTGGCTGCGATGATGCGGACATCCACTGGAATGGTCTCGCGGCCTCCAAGCCGTTCAATGCTTCTTTCCTGCAGCAGCCGCAGCATTTTGGATTGAAGGCTGAACGGCATGTCACCGATTTCGTCCAGAAAAACGGTTCCGCCGCTTGCCTGCTCCAGTTTGCCGACCCTGCGATGATTGGCCCCGGTAAAAGCCCCCTTTTCATAACCGAACAATTCGCTTTCCAGCAGGCTGTCGGGAATGGCTACGCAGTTAATTACCAGAAACGGCTTGTTTGCCCGCAAGCTGTGCTGATAAACCGCCCTTGCCACCAGTTCCTTGCCGGTTCCGGATTCTCCACGGATCAAAACCGTCGCATCTGTTGGTGCAACGCGTCCAATGGCTTTATAGACTTCCTGCATGGGGACGCTTCGTCCGATAATGGCCTCCCGGTTTGCCTTGTCCGGCGCGCCGTTCATGTCTATGGGAGAGCGCATGAATCGTCCGGCTTCGATGGCCTGACCAATGACAGTAAGCATGTCCGGTATGTCAAACGGCTTCAGGATATAATCAAAAGCGCCCATCTTGGTTGCTTCAATGGCGGTTTCCGTGGTTCCGTAGGCTGTCATGATGATTACCGGCAGCTTGGACTCAATCTCATGTATCACCTTGAAGGTTTCAAATCCATTCATTCCCGGAAGCCGCATATCCAGAATGACAAGATCCGGCGGGTGTTGGCGAATCATCGTAATGCCAGCCTCACCGGAGGCGGCGCTATCAATGCTGTAGCCTTCCTGAAGCAGCAGCTTATGAAAGCTTTTCCGCAACTGGTCGTCATCGTCAATAATCAGTATTCTACTCAAGGCTTAGTCCCTCACTGGAAGCGTGATCATAAATATGGCGCCCATTCCTTCAGTTGATGTCAGATTTAGTCTGCCGCCATGTTCTTCGATGATTCGGGACGCGATACTGAGGCCAAGTCCCGTGCCTTCCTCTTTTGTCGTAAAAAAAGGCTGAAGGACTTTATCCAACAGCGAACTCGGTATTCCCGGCCCATTGTCGCTGACACGAATCACAACCATTTTCCCGATTGGCCTTTCAATGGTTTCTTCTTCAGAAATGACGATTCGGCCCCCTCTTTTCATGGCTTCGCAGGCATTGACCACAAGGTTGACCAAGACTTCCTTAAGTTGTTCAGGGTCTGCCGGAATTGGTGGCAACGGGCGTTTTCGAATTACTTCAATACGAACTTCGTAAGAGATAAGGCGATGTTCCAGAAGCTGAATGACCAGGTCAACGATTACCGATGGACTGACCTGCTGCATTTTAAGTTTTGGAGGCCGTGAAAATTCCAGAAAATTCTGAACAATGGTGTCAATATGTCTGATTTCCTGAGAAATCACATCCAGATCGTCTTTTTGCGTCTCCGTCAGTTTCAGGGTGCGTCCAAGAGAAAACATGCGCATTTTCACAGATGTGAATGGATTTCGAATGCTGTGGGCCATTCCGGCGGCCAGCTTTCCGACCAGCGCCATTTTTTCCGCCTGAAGCAAGGTTTCGCGGCTTTTCGTAAGTTCGGTGTGGGTTTGATCCACATCTTCGATAAGATAGCGGACGCTGTGGCTCAGGGATTTGATTTCATTCTGTGAGGCTGCGGATGTTCCCATACGGCTGGCTTCACTGGCAAGCTTGCGAAGCGGCTCCAGAATGTGTTGAATAAAAAATGATATCAATGTGATAGCCATTATTACAACAAAGATTGATACCAATATGGAAATATATCTCAGTTTTCCGGCCTGAACATGGCCGTTTTCCATGGCTTTATGGATTTGATCAACCTGCATTTCCTTGAACTGTTCACACAAATTCAAAATGGAAATAAACAGATAGCGAACTTCTTTGTGCAGTTTTAAACCATTTTCCTTGTCGCCGACCTCATAATACGCGATAACGCGGTCTTTGGCGGATATATAGGCGCCATATTCATGGTCAATCCGTTCAACCGCCTTTAGTTGAATATTGGTGTCCGCCATAAGTCTGGCGGCGTGCAGTTTTTCCTTGAAAATCTGCCGGTATTCTCCAAGCTGCCGAAGCCATTCCGGATCACCGTCCAGAAAAAAATAGGACACGAAGCCTTTTTGGTTTACAAGGGCGGCTTCCATGGATTCAGCCGTTTGGAAAGTCTGCAGGTACTTTTCGGTAATGGATGACAAAATCTCTTCCATCCGGAAGGTGTAACACACCATAACCATGCTGCCCATGAATGTAATGACAACAATCATCGACAATATGGCATAGACTCGGGTTCTCAGGCTGACAGGTTCAGGCTTCCACATAACTGCATTCCTTCCACGATGTTTTCAGTGCAATCATCCATCAACGATATCTTCAGTGCAATCCTCCGTCATAAGGATAAACCTTGACACGAAGCAAAGGATTTTATAACTTGGTAGAGATAGATTATTAGATGTTTTTTTCTCAAATTCAGCATTAACCATACGTTATTAGACGCTGATTTTTCAACATGAATATTACAAGGGGGGAACAACATTTGAAATCATACAGATTGTCACTGTTCGTTATCGGAATTCTCTCACTTTGGCTGACTGGCTGCACGCATCAGACTTCGGGACTCTCTTCGGCGCAACCGGGAGCATCTGGCTCCGGTTCATACAAAATTGCATCAGATGCCCGAAAAGACACAGCTTTTGGTCGCCGTTCGCCTACTTCTTATCGCACATCCGAAGATGCTGAGCTGGATGACATGGCAGATGTTGATGCTGCTGAAAACGACGATCAACAAGGCGATCGCATCAATTTCGGAGTCAAAAATCAGAACATTCTGGATGAAGCCCTGGACTTTTGTCAACAGGCCCAGGACTACTGGCGGAAGGGTCAGCCTGAAAATGCCATTTCGGCGCTGGATCAGGCTTATATCCTGATTATCAAGGTGGACACGTTTAACCGGCCCAGGCTCATTCAGCAGAAAGAAGACCTGCGGTACCTGATTACCCACCGAATTCAGGATATATACGGTTCACGAAATGTAGTTGCAAAGGGCAGCCTCAATGCCATTCCCATGGTCATGAACGATTATGTGAAGGCGGAAATCGCATCCCTTACCACGGGAGTCGAAAAAGATTTTTTTATCAACGCCTATCAGCGTTCCGGACGTTATCTTAAATACATTGAGGCCGAACTGGCCAAGGAAGGTCTTCCGCTTGAACTGGCGTGGCTGCCGCTGATAGAAAGCGGCTATAACGTCAAGGCATTGTCGCCAGCCAGGGCATTGGGATTATGGCAATTTATTCCTTCAACCGGATATCGGTTCGGTCTTTCCCGAGACAAGTATGTGGATGAACGGCTGGATCCTTACAAATCCACAAAAGCGGCCATTTTGTATTTGAAGGAACTTCATCATCTTTTTGGTGACTGGGAAACGGTTCTGGCTGCTTATAACTGCGGGGAAGGTCGGGTGCTTCGAACCATTAACACGCAGAGCGTCAATTATCTGTATAATTTCTGGGATCTTTATGAAAAACTGCCCCGCGAGACCGCCCGCTATGTCCCCCGGTTCCAGGCAACCCTTCATATCGTGCAAAATCTTAAACATTACGGCCTGATTGATGTCCGTCCTGAATCACCGATGGAATTTGAAACTGTTCCTGTATCCCGTCAATTTTCTATCAAAAGCGTTGCAGATACGACTGGAATATTGGAATCCACCCTTAAACGGCTGAATCCTGAACTGCGATATGGAATCATCCCCGGCGATAATTACCCGTTTAAAATTCCGCAGGGTTCATCGGACATTCTGTTATCCCAACTGGACGATATCCCGGAAACCAATGGTCTGCCAAAGGAAGCCGTTGAGCAGGAGAAGGCTGCCGCCTACCAGGAGAAGATGGCTTCGCATAAGATCAAGCGCGGAGAAACTCTGGCATCTTTGGCCAAACAGTATCAAACAAGTCAACAAAATATTATCCAGGCCAATAAATTAAAAAAATCTGCAACAATCAAACCTGGCATGGTTCTGCTGATCCCCACAAAAGCGCCGGCTCCTCCAGCAAAGGCTTCACCCACCCTTGCAAAGGTTTCACCCACTCCAGCAAAGTCTTCGCCAACTCCCACAAAGGGGGCATCTCCTTCTGCAAAAGCAGTTACTGTCCCTGCATCCGCAATGGCCAAAAAGCCTGAACCGGTTCGTGTGGTCACCCATGTGGTAAAAAACGGCGATTCACTCTTCAATATCGCTAGCCGCTATGGGGTAACAACGAAAAAAATTCAGGAAGTCAACAAACTTAAATCCTTAAATATTGCCGTTGGTCAGAGCCTTACCATTTCAGAGCCAACCAAAACCGCCGCCGTTGAAACCGGCTTAAAGAAGTACATGGTCAAGAAAGGTGAAAATGCCTTATCCATCGCCTCCGGCCACAATATGCCGGTTGATCGGTTTTTAAGCATAAATAATTTATCGTCAGGAAGTAAAATTTTTCCGGGACAGAAGGTTTATGTCCAATGAGTAACTTAACATAGCGTCGCTCATAACCAGAGATTGCTGATTTTTACTCCCCAAAAACGAAGTCTATCTTGCTCCCCAAAAACGAAGACTTATGACACCAGAGTTCATCGTTCCAGCATCCGCTGGGCCACTTGCAGTGGCTGCAGTCGCCATGTTTTTCGCGGTTTTTCAGGGCTGGCTCGCCACCAGGCGGCACCATTTTGCTTGGAATGCCTGGGGGGCAGCGATGTCCCTTTCCGTTTCCGTTTATGGTTTGACAGGTTTTTGCCAGTTCAATGCCGGGACTACTCCCACCAACCACATCATTGAACTGATTCAATATACCATGTTCGTCTGTATCGTTCATTCAGGATTCGGTTTTTCGCTTGCTTATCTGGGCATCCCTTCCGGGCGATATCATCGAATCGCCGGACCTTTTCATGTCTGCCTCCTTCTGCTGTTGTGGACCACCAAACTGGTGGTTCTGGATAGCTTCGTCACGCGGGAATTTCTATGGCGGAATGCGCCTTATATAGAACCCGAAATGGGGGTGCTGGGGCCGGCATATCTGCTTTACTGTTTCGTGACCTGCCTATGGATGATGCGGTTTTGGATTCAGCCCCGCCATCGGAAAAAAACCGGCGCAACAGCGTTTATTATTGGTTTTCTATTCTGGATAACGCTTGCCGCTCATGATACAATGGTGACAATAGGCGTTCGATCTGTGCTTTTTTTTATGGAATATGGTTTTCTGGGGTTTGTCACTGCCGTTTTGTCTGTTACGGTAAGTAAATATGCCGAGCTGTTCGATTTTGCAGAGAGCAGTAATGCACTTCTGAAAAATGCCCATGTTGAGCTGGAGAAACGCGTTACGGAAAGGACGTTGGAACTTACTCAACTGAATCAATATTTGAGTCGGGAGATCAGCGAACGGCTGCTGACCGAGGAGGATCTGCGCAAAAACATCACAGAGCGCGTGCGGGTGGAACAGGAGATTCTGAATCTCAACCAGAGCCTGCAAGCGCGGGTGGAGGAGGAAACCAATCGTCGCATTGTTCAGGAACGCATACTGGCCAACAATGCCCGTCATGCAGCCATGGGTGAAATGATCGGAGCGATCGCCCACCAGTGGCGTCAGCCACTGAGTACGCTGGGAATGATTGTACAGCGCGCACATGCCGTCGGAACCTTACAGGGACTTACGCTGGAATATCTTGATGAGTTCAAGGCCAATGCCATGCGACAGATCAAGCACATGTCCGGCACCATCGAGGATTTTCGCAGTTTCTATCGCGTGGAAATAGAGAAGAAGCCGTTTTTCCCTTGCCGCGGCATTTTCGCTGCAATTCACCTGATCGAGCCCCAGTTCGCAAGCAGAGGGATAGAGATCGATACGCACTTCCACGATTTTGAATCCTTGCAGAGCATCGGTTTTCCCAACGAGTTCAGGCAGGTCATTCTCAATTTGTTCAGCAACAGCCACGACGCCATTCTTCAGCGAAGGAAAACCGATGGCCAACCAGAAGTTGGGCGCATCACCATTAACATTTCAGTTCGGGAAAGCGATAGTATAATCATCCACATCAAGGACAATGGCTGCGGAATTCCCGCCGGGCTGAACGCCCGGATATTCGACCCGTATTTCACCACCAAGGAAGAGGGCGAGGGTACCGGAATTGGTCTGTATATGTCCCGTATTATTGTGGAGGACCATTTTGATGGACGAATCAGCAGCGCTGAGAGCTTAGATGGTGCCGTCTTCATAATTGAACTGCCATTGAGGAAAAACCATGACCAATCTTAAGGATTTGACCATTCTGATTGTAGAAGATGAAAATGATCTGCGGCGCGAGACAGCCGCATTTCTGGAATTGTATTGCCGCCGTGTCCATCAGGCGGCCAATGGCCGGGATGCTTTGGCGCTGTTTGACAAAGAGATGCCGGATTTAGTCATCAGCGATATCCGCATGCCGTTCATGGACGGCATTGAGCTGGTGACCTGCCTGAGGAAATCCTATCCGGATACCCCGATTATTTTCTGCACCGCCTTCACCGAGACTGCCTACCTGCTTAAGGCCATAGAACTGCAGGTGGCGGCGTTTGTACGCAAACCGGTGGATGTGGATGAACTAATTGCGGCCATCACCAGAGCCGCAACGCCTATTTTGCTGCGGCGCGAGATCGGTAGTCTCTCCGACGAATTGACATCATTGGTGGATAGTCAGGTCGGCAAGCATCCTCTCCAACAGGCGGTAGCTGCGTTGGCCGCACGGGTGGCTCCCACAACATATAATGTCCTGCTCCAGGGTGAGACCGGAACAGGGAAGTCGCGCCTTGCAAACATCATTCATACTCTCAGTCCTCGCCGCGACGGACCTTTTGTCACCATTCAGTTGAGTACCGTGCCGATACACCTTGCTGACAGTCTGCTCTTCGGTCATATAAAGGGGGCCTTCACAGGCGCTGACCGTACCTGCGCCGGCCTTGTGGAGACCGCCGGAGGAGGCACGATATTCCTGGACGACATCGAAGCCTGCGATCCTGCTGTGCAGGCCAAGCTTTTGCGTTTGGTGGAAGACAAAAGCTTCATCCCAGTCGGTAGTAGCGTAGAAAAGAGGCATGATGTCCGTTTCCTTGTAGCAAGCAACCGGGACTTGAAGGAGGCGGTCGAGGCCAAACAATTTAGGGAAGACCTTTATTACCGCTTGGCTGATGTCACTATATCCATGCCGCCGCTTCGGGAAATGCCGGAAGCTATTCTTCCACTTGCGCACAAGTTCCTGCGGGAAACATGCGATGAGTTGGGGCGTAATCCGCCTTTGCTGGACGATGATGCCGGATTGGCCCTCACCGCCATGCCGTGGCCTGGCAACATCAGGCAACTGAAAAGCGTCATTCGCCGCGCCGTACTTGGTGTCGATACCGTTATTACTGGTGCTGACATTACAGGTACGGACGTTGCGGTGTCCGCCCCCCTGCACCCAATGTTGATTACTGACATCCAGAGTTCTCCACCGCCGTTTCCCTGCTGCATGGATGCCCTTGAAAAGTGGTTATTCGAACAGGCCCTGCGTTTTTGCGACGGCAAAAGGATGAAGACCGCCGTGATGCTCGATATGAACTACTACACCTTTCGGCGTAAGCTCGAAAAACACGGTTTGTCGGCGGGAGAGGAATAGTTTGCAGGTACTAATAAAAGATGACGGGCCACTTTTCAAAATCGTACAAACTGACCATTCTGATTATTGAGAATGAAAACCACCTGCGGCGCGAGATTGCCGCTTTTAAGGAGAATAGCATGAACAAAACATGGGCAAGTTCTTTTGGCTTTGTCCTTCTTATGTTTGCAGCGGTTGTGTGGGCGGCGCCGGTACCGGATACCGGGCAGACGAGATGCTACGACAACACCAATGTTATCCCCTGTCCTTCGCCCGGCCAGCCATTTTACTGCCAGGATGCCAACTACAGCCTTAACCCGTTATCATACACCAAGCTTGATGACAGCGGCAATGTGCTTCCGGATTCCGCTACGTCTTGGGTTACGGTGCTGGATAATGTGACCGGGTTGGTCTGGGAGACGAAAACCAACAAAGATGGAGTCAAAAACTACAACGATCCACATGATGCAGATAACACTTATACCTGGTACGACAGCAACCCGGCTACCAATGGCGGCTACGCTGGAACTCCAGGCAATGACACGGATGATACCAGTAGCTTTGTTAAAACTTTGAATGATGCGCATTATGGCGGCTACAGTGATTGGCGTATGCCCACCGTCAAGGAATTGTCCAATATACACAAATACGATATTTCGAGTCCGGGACCAACCATCAACACTTATTATTTTTCTGATACCCAGGCATCCTTTCATTGGACATCTACTACCTACGCGGGCAACATAAACGGTGCGTGGGGCGTGGACTTCGCCAACGGCGGCGGCGGCTTTAGCAGCAAGAGCTACTCCTACTACTACGTCCGCGCCGTGCGAGGTGGGCAGTCTGGATCATTGAGTCATTTGGCGATTGGGTCACTTGATGCGGTGGACAGCAGAGCGTTGGATTGTGCTTCTACTGCTGTAAGCAGTTATACGGATAACGGCGATGGTACGGTAACAGACACAATCACCGGCCTGGCGTGGCAGCAAACCGGTTCTTCTAACAAGACATGGGAGCAGGCGCTGGCCTATTGTGAAGGACTGAATCTTGGCGGCCATACAGACTGGCGAATGCCAAATATCAAGGAATTGCGAAGCTTGGTTGACTACAGTCTGCATAAGCCTGCAATCAACACTATGTACTTTCCGGATACGGTTTCTCCTTTTTATTGGTCATCCACCACCTTCCCAACCAATACATCCAGCGCGTGGGGCTTACACTTTGATGATGGCGACGACCACTACGGCAATAAGTTTGGCAGTTTTTATGTCCGCGCCGTTCGTGGGGGACTTACAACTTCCATAATCGGTTCAAATTCAATTGATTCGATTGATGTGGTCAAGATAACAGATATGTCGGGTTCACTTCCTGATAGTGGCGGGGCTGTAACTATCAGGGCATGGGATAAAGACGGAAAGCAGCTCACAGAAGCTGGCCATGCCTTGCCAATATCCATTTTCAATTATGCTACGACCAGCATTCCGGGTGCGGATATTGGGAATAGATTCCCTGAAGGCATTCCTGCTGCATATACCTTTGCGGTCGAATCTTCGAAAATGTTTATCACTAATGTCAATAACAGCTTCGACGGTGCGGTTAAGGTACCCATCATTTATTCAAACATGCCAGCTAACTTCGTCTCAAACTCTATTGGCTCTCGCAATACACTTAAAGTGACGGATATTTCTGGCGCAATCGCCAGCGAAGGCATTGCAATTTCTGTTACAGCTTGGGATGCATCAGGTAAGGCAATTCCGGAATCGGCATCTGCTGCGCCCTTGAAACTGTACAGTCATGGCACGACCACCATTGCCGGGTCAACCCTTCCGGCGCGTTTCCCATCGGGCGCGCCGATGACTTATGAGTTTACTGTAGCCTCGCCAAAGTTGGTTGTTTCCAATGTAAAAAACAGCAGTGATGGAACGCTGAACATTCCAACCACATACACGGTTGGGGTCAGCCATTTTGTCTCAAACTCCATAGGTTCCGGAAATAACCTCCATATTTCGGATTTTTCGGGTACACTGGATATAGGCGGAATAGCTATCAACGTCAGAGCATGGGATGTTTCCGGAACAGAAATTCCCGAATCAGGAGGTGCGGCTTCCTTGAAACTTTATGCTCATGGAACGACAAGTATCCCGGGCTCAAATCTGATTGCGCGTTTTCCTTCCGGTTCACCCATGACTTATGAGTTTACAGTCGGGTCATCAAAGATCGTAATCACCAATGTCAAGAGCAGCTCGGACGGCGGCATCAACATTCCAACGGTTTACACCAGTGGGATAACCAACTATGCAACCAACTATATCAGTAACCTGAATACCATTAAAATCACCGACATGTCCGGCGGCATCGCATCTGGTGGTGCAAGCATTACCATTACGGCAAGGGACGGTGACGGGAATATCATTGCGGAATCCGGAAGCGCCGCAGCTCTGAAACTCTATAATCACGGTACGACCACCATTGAAGGGAGCGACCTTCAGAACCGTTTTTCGGGCGGTGTTCCCGTCTCTTATGAATTTTACATTGGTTCATCAAATGCGGTCGTCACTCACCTTACGAAAAGTTTGGATGGGACTATCAATATCCCGACTGTATCCACCATTGGACCATCTGGAGGAATATAAGGTATCGGGTTAGGGCTGATTGAGCGTCATTACTGCGGCGTAGAGGCGGTTAAAGGATCACACAATGGTTGAAAAAGAGAAATATTTAAACCAGACGGACATTTTGCGCAGGCAGGCAGAGGAAAAAACCACCAGTATGATTGAAAACCTGGAGGTGATGTCCGAAGAAATGCTCCATGAGCTACGCGAACTGCGGATACAACAGATCGAGCTTAAGCGCCAGAATCAGATTGAACTGGACATTATGCGGGCGTATTTCAAAGAGCGTGAAGAACAACTCCTGAATATTTTCGTCAAAGCGCCGCTCGGCATTTTTCACTCTGTTTGGGAGGGGCGGTTTTTGACAGCCAATCCGGCCTTGGCGAAAATGTTGGGGTATTCCAGTCCGGAAGAATTGATCTCTGCTACCCACGACATGACCACCCAAATCTACGCAGATCCAATAATCCGCCCTCAGATCATGGATGCGCTGATGAAATCGGATGGCTGGGTCCATTACGACAAAATCTTATGGCGGCGAAAGGATGGTAGCGTCATCGCGGTTGACATGACCGGACGGAAAGTGCTTGATGCCACAGGAGCATTCGCATACCTCGAAGGCTTTATCGCAGACATCACAGAGCGCGTGCAGGTGGAACGGGAGATTCAGAATCTCAACCAGACCCTGCATGAGCGAGTGGCGGAGGAGACGCAACGCCGCCTGGATCAGGAACGGTTGCTGGCCAACAATGTCCGTCGTGCGGCCGTGGGTGAGATGATCGGAGCAATCGCTCATCAGTGGCGTCAACCCCTAAGTACGCTGGGAATGATTGTACAGCGCGCTCATGCCACCGGGACCATGCAGGGCCTTACGCTGGAATACCTTGATGAGTTCAAGGCCAATGCCATGCGACAGATCATGTTCATGTCCGAAACCATTGATGAGTTTCGTAGTTTCTACATCATGGATAAAGAGAAGGTGATGTTTTATCCCTCCCGCTGCATTTCCGCTGCAGTGCGGCTGGTCAAGTCCCTGTTCGCCAGCAAGGAGATAGGTATCAATCTGCAATTCCATGATTTCGAATCCCTGCAGAGTATAGGTTTTCCCAACGAGTTCAAACAGGTCATTCTCAATCTGTTAAGCAACAGCCGCGATGCCATTCTTCAACGAAGGAAAACCGATGGACAACCGGAAGTGGGGTGCATCACCATTAACATTTCGGTTCCGGAAAGTGGTAGTATAATCATCCACGTCAAGGACAATGGCAGCGGAATTCCCGCCGGGTTCGGCGCCATGATATTCGACCCGTATTTCACCACCAAGGATGAGGTGGACGGCACCGGAATCGGCCTGTACATGTCCCGTATAATCGTGGAAGACCGCCTTGAGGGGCGGCTTATCCTCGTGGAGGAAAGCCTGGACGGCGCCGTCTTCAGGATTGAACTGCCACTATGGGAAAAGCCGTGAGGACAAAATAACCGAGCTGAACCATTACCGCCCTGCAATATCCTTGCGTTTTCATCCTGAGGGAGACAATTCTGCGATTCAAGTGTGTTTACAAAACTATAGCATAGCTGTTGGCTTTTTAAAGCTGTTTAATTCAATATGATGTACGCCCTTTCAACTATCCATTTTTGATACCAACCTGGTATCGATTTTTGATAGTACTATCTGTTTTGAATACCTCTCCGCCTTCCCCATTTTCCCATAACTTGCTGTAATATCAACATCGGCACTTCCGGCACGGTTTATGCAGATATGTCCATAAACAAATGGACAGACGCGACGATACATCCGAATGTAGCGACAGATCATCACATGAACAAAGGAGGTTTAAAAATGAAGACAACAAAAGCTCTGTCTCCGATGGGGCAGCATCCATTTCCACGACATTCAGCCATGGCATTTCCTGTAACGATGCTCCGTAACATTCTGACCCTGGTCTTTTGCTTTTTCGCCACAGTTACGGGGGCCACGGCACAAGACAATGCGACACTGTCGGATATCAATTCGGTGGTGGTTTCGAATTCTATCGGACATCTCAATAACATTGAAATTTCGGATATGTCCGGTACAATACCTGTTAGAGGCGCTCTGATAACTGTTTGGGCCTCGGATGTCAACGGCAAGACGCTTCCAGAATCCGAAAGCGTTGTTCCATTAACACTTTACAACCATGGCACAACCCGTATTTCAGGCTCTGAGCTTATGGCGCGATTCCCAAGCGGGCAGCCAATGATGTACAGGTTTTCCATCAATTCGCCCAATGTGGTTATAACCAACGTTAAAAACAGTATGAACGATATCTATAAGGTACCCACCGTTTATTTGAACGGGACTAATGTTGCTTCCAATTTTATTGCTAATTGTGATGATAATACTATAAATATTTCTGATCTGTCCGGACTTACTACCGATGGTAGCGTAATTGGTGTCAAAGCTTGGGATAAGAACGGCAATGCGCTTGTGGAATCCAGCAATGCGGCTCCATTGAAACTGTATGATCGTGGAACATCCTCTATTTCAGGCTCAAGCCTTGCTGCACGTTTTCCCGATGGATCTCCCTTGCTTTACGAATTTATTGTCCCATCAGTAAAGGAGATCAGCACTTTAAAAAATAATAATGGTGGCAATTTGAATATTCCATTCTCCTATATCAGAGGAGTGAGGAATTTTGTATCAAATTCTACTGGTGACTATAATACCCTTGAAATCTCTGATCTTTCCGGCGCACTTCCTTTTGGTGGCGGCGCCATTAGCGTTGATGCATGGGATATGAATGGCAAGGCGCTTGCCGCATCCGGAAGTGTAGCGCCTTTAACACTTTGTAATCATGGAACAACCAGTATTTCAGGCCTGGAACTGGCTGCACGTTTCACTGGCGGTAAACCCATAACTTACGAGTTTTCTATCGAATCATCGAAGGTGCTTATCACCAATGTCAAAAAAAGCCTGGATGATCTTGTAGAAATTCCAAGCATCTTCACAACTGGTATTTCCAATTATACCACAAATTATGTAAGCTCTTTTACAACCATTAAAATATCGGATACATCCTATGCACTTCCTGCCGGTGGCGTTTCAATCGGCATTAATGCCTGGGATGCAAACGGCAACGTAGTTCCGGAATCTGGCGGCGCTGCTCCTTTGCAGCTTCGCAATTTTGCAACAACCATCATTTCGGGTTCAGACCTTGCAGCACGATTTCCATCCGGTTTTCCAGTGCTGTATGAATTTGCAATCAATTCACCGAATGCAATAGTCACCTGTCTTACGACCAGTGCTGATATGGTAATAAAGGTGCCTAATGTATTCACCATTGGCGGTTTTGGCGGCATATAGTCGGTTTGATCGGCCTCCGGAAAGATTGGATCGGTATCCTATCTGAGCAAACGATTTGAAATATAGATGGAAACGCATAAAAAAAGGTGGACTAAGGTCCGCCCTTTTTTATTATCTGCATCAGGCAGCATTAAACGCCTGGTTCTGGCAACCCCGACCTTGCAGAGTGGATTATTTGGTGATAAGATGGCTGTTGATGGCTTCATCCCGACTTGCTGGTTGATCAAATCAAAAGGAATAAAGGAAGATCATGCACAATCCCAAAACACACGATTCCCTGTTTAAATGGCTTATCGCCTCGTTTACTGAAGATTTTTTTGAACATTATTTTCCGGATATCAATGTTAAAAGACATAAATTCTGCGACAAGGAGTTCATAAGTAAATATGAAGCACTCAAGGAG
>Ga0194052_1000712_pt1 | contig 20490 bp, 16 predicted proteins | sample SepL226m_MetaG_FD_160117 | JGI IMG/M metagenome (GOLD analysis project Ga0194052, IMG submission 160117) | Anoxic zone freshwater microbial communities from boreal shield lake in IISD Experimental Lakes Area, Ontario, Canada - Sep2016-L227-6m | ecosystem: Environmental > Aquatic > Freshwater >...
GTGAATGTTTGTGATACAGGAGCGAAGAGGAAGTTTGAGATACCTTCACCGAGGGAGAAAGAGTTCTTGTTTGTTGTGTCACCGAAGGTTAGGACTGGTGTGAGTTTGATTGGGGTGAGTTTTGTTACGGGTGGGAGGACGGTGAAGATAGGGGCGAGGGTGGATGGAGATGTTGAGCGAACAGCGGAGCCTCCTGATTTTGTAACAGATGGAATTGTGGTGGCCTTAGGTGGAGTTGGACGAGGTGTCACCACTATTATAGGCTTACGTGGAGTACCTCCTGTGTGTCCACCAGTACTACCTCTTGAACAACCTGAGTTACTACCCTCGCCTATGTCACTTGTAGGAGTGTAATTACTTGAGTCATCAGTGATACTAATATTTCCTGCATCTCCTCCGTTTCCACAAGAAGTTGAGCTACCTCCGTTTGCTATCACAGCTGTACTAGTTGCAAGACCGTTTGATTTCTGAATATTAACACTTCCTCCAGAACCACCATTTTGTATTCCACTTCCTCCGTTAGCAATGATTGTATCTGTGTTTGAGGTATTTACATTGATTGTTCCCCCAATACCTCCAGTTAGACCATTACCTCCAACTGCTGATATGGTATTTGAAATAGTTGTGCTAGAAAGAGTGATTGAACCAGCACGGCTTGCGGTACCATATGTAGCATTTCCTCCGTTAGTACTCAAACCAAGAGAAACAGTTGAATCTGTGACGTTTATGTTTCCACCAGGTCCCCCGTCAAAGCCATTTCCTGTGAGGGAGAAGAGATGCGGACCTGGAGTACCACCGAAAGGAAATGCGCCAGAAGTCCATGAACCATCTCCATAATCAGTAATACCTGTAGTGTTTCCCACATCAGAATATGTACCACTAGTTACGTTTTCTACAACATACCCAGTAGCTCCAACATCATCCCAAGAAAGGTTGAAGGAAACATTTGAAGGCGTGTACGAACCGGAGTATTGGAAATATCCGTAATTAAATGGGTCGCTATAACCATCGCCATTAGAGAGCTCGCCATTACCACTGTCAGTAAATGATGTCGTATTCCCTACATCGGCGAAGTAGTATGAATTATACACAACATACCCATCCGCCCCATCCACTGCATCCCAAGAAATTTGAGAAGTGAAATATGGGTAGTAGGTGTATGAACCGTATGTATAAGTAAATGGATTATAACTATTCCAATCACTCCAACCGTTGTTAGTATCAATACCTGAACCATCATCTTCGTAGGTTGGAGAGATTGTCATATTAACAAGAGAAGTTACATCAATGTAAGTGCCGTATGTATTGTTCACGACAATGTATCCATCAGCTCCTTCTGTTGGATTCCAAGAAAGCAAAGAAGCGAATTTAGGATATTTACCTTGAGCATTTGGTGTAGTTTGCTCAACAGTCATGTTTAATGGATTAGCCGAAGCGATTTTTCCTGAACCGTCTGTTGCATTTTTGTAAGCATACACACTGTAACTCAATGATGTGTTTTCATAGTTTCCAAATCCCAAATCGGCATACGACCCATTGTCTGTTGGGTCTCCAACACTGTCTGTCACCGTATTATCAACACTAACATAAGCTGGATTAGCCGAAGCAATTTTTCCTCCATCTGATGCATTTTTGTAAGCGTATACGTTGTAATTGACAGTAGAGTTGTAACTTCCACCATTTGAAAAGTCTGCGGAAGCATTAATATAGGATACGTCTCCGACAGCTTCCGTAACTGGTGTGAAAGCAGCTGTAATATCTTGAGAGTTACTAGAAAATACTTTTATGTTGTCACTCGCTGTTTTGTATGGATATATTTTGTATTCAACATCTCCGTTATATGCACCTGAATTGAAACCACCTAAAGCAGAGTTGAATCCCGTTGGATCTGGAGCTTCTGTAACCTCAACATTTGTTTCTCCCAAACCTCCACTTGAATCAACACTACCAATTACATTAGCTCTTATGATATTCACATTTAGACTTTTACCTGTGATGTTTCCTGTAATTGTGTTTCCTCCACCATCAATTGTTAAATTGTTTGCGATTGCGTATATATCATTTGTAACATCATTTTGCAAAAGAACAGATGCCATAATTAGCACACTTTCGTTGTTGTTTGGAAGCACTCCCCCAATCCAGTTTCCAGCTGTATTCCACTTTCCATCACCTGTCGCGTTGTTGTAGATTTTACCAGATGGAGCAGAGATATTTATTGGGTTTCCTACCATACCGGTGTTTGTGGTGTTTGAGAAGAAGATGGCTGTACCGAGTACTGTTCCGTTGTTTGCAGAATTGTTACCAGAGAAAGTGGCGTTGCCGGTGACGAGTGAGACAGAAGAAAGAGCAATGAATTCAGGATTAACTCCTGTAACTGCATTACTTCCTACTTGAGTCATTGTGTTTGTATCGAATTTTTGGAGAGTGTTACTTGTGTAATTTACTACGTATGCGTATGAACCATCAGATGAGATAGATATATTATTAGGATAAATTCCTGTTGTTACACTACTTCCCACTTGAGTCATGTCTGACGTGCGGAATTTTTGAAGAGTATTATTTAAATTTACTACATATACATATGAATTATCTGGAGACACAGCAACGGAACGAGGTTGATTTCCAGTTGTAGTATCGCTTCCCACTTGAGCCATTGTTGCAGTGGAGAATTTTTGAAGAGTATTGTTATTTACACTTACTACATATAGATATGAATTATCAGAAGATATAACGACAGACTGAGGACCACTTCCTGTTGGAATACTCGTTCCAACCTGATTCATTGTTGCAGTACTGAATTTTTGAATGGTGTTGCTATTGTAATTTACAACATATGCAAATAAACCATCAGAGGAGATAGCGATTGAATATGGTGTAGTTCCTGTAACTGCATCACTTCCCACTTGAGTCATTGTAGCAGTAGAGAATTTTTGGAGGGTGTTACTACCGTAGTTTGCTACATATACATACAAACCATCTTGAGAAATAGTTATAAAGATAGGTGTATTTCCTGTTGTCACATCACTTCCCACTTGAGTCATATCTGATGTGCGGAATTTTTGAAGAGTGTTACTGTTTCCATTTACTACATATACATATAAGCCGTCTGGAGAGAGAGCGACAGAATATGGACTACTTCCTGTTGTTAAGTCAGTTCCCACTTGAGTCATATCAGAAATGCGGAATTTTTGAAGAGTACCACTACCTGTATTCAACACATACGCATACGCAGAATCATTGAAAGTATTGGCACCCCTAAATATTGCATCACCAGTAACAGTACCGAGGTTGTTTGTTGTATCGAATATCCAAGTTTTAATAGCTGCACCAAGAGAATCTTTTGTGATACCACCTACACTACCATTGGCATATGAGGTAACATCAACCACTTCTCCGTCTGTGGCAGTTAAATATGAGAAGGTAGCATTACCTCGGACATATCCACGGTTGTAACTGTTATTAGCAAATGAGACATCGCTTAATATGGTACCTAGGTTGTAGCTGCCTTCACCTGTGAAGATGGAGTTACCTATTATTCCGTTCTTTGCATTGAAGCTACCTGCTCCACTAAATATCCATGAAGCACCACCTGTAAATATCCAAGAAGAAGTATTTGCAGACCAGATTTGATTGGTGTTTGCAATGTTGAATGTAACTGGATTAGGGAAAGTAACAGTTCCGCTGACTGTACCTACAGGGTTTGATGAATATGTTGTGCTATTGAAGGTTGTGTTACCTGTGATTGTTCCAGAGTTTGTAGATGATGCGTTGAATGTGGCATTACCAATAACAGTACTTGTAGCAGTTCCGTTTGTACTTGTGTCGTTGAATGTAGTGTTACCTTGGAGAGTTCCAAGGAGAATAGAACCATTAGTTAGATTCCAAGATGTGATTGATGCACTTGTTGAATCAAGTACTGATCCATTTACAACACCTGTACCTCTGAATGTTTGATTGTTGTTTATTGTGACAACTCCAGCTGTTGCTGTGTATGCGTTGAATGTTGCATTACCTGGAACTGTACTGTCGTTGTATGAAGCTCCATTGAATACAACGCTTCCTATTGTTCCACCTTGGTTTACTACACTTAATGCAGAGTTATTACTGATGATTGTTGTTCCTTGTATTGCACCAGCGTTGTATGCACCAGTTCCTGTGAAAGTGGTTGTACCTGTTATTGTTGGAGTTGGAGAGAGGGTGACGGAATAAGGCCAGCTTCCTGTTGTTGTGTTACTTCCTACTTGCGTCATTGTAGCGGTGGAGAATTTTTGGAGGGTATTGCTACCGTAGTTTACTACATATGCATATGAGCCGTCGGAGGAGAGGGTGACAGAGCGAGGATTACTTCCTGTTATTGCATTACTTCCTACCTGAGTCATTGTTGCGGTGGAGAATTTTTGGAGGGTGTTGCTATTTTGATTTACTACATATGCATATGAGCCGTCGGAGGAGAGGGTGACGGAGAGAGGATTACTTCCTGTTATTGCATTACTTCCTACTTGAGTCATTGTAGCAGTGGAGAATTTTTGGAGGGTGTTGCTAACTATATTTACTACATATGCATATAAGCCGTCGGAGGAGAGGGTGACGGAGACAGGACTATTTCCTGTTGTTGCATTAGAACCCACTTGGGTCATTGTAGCGGTAGAGAATTTTTGGAGGGTGTTGCTATTGTAGTTTACTACATATGCATATGATCCGTCGGAGGAGAGGGTAACAGAGAGAGGAATACTTCCTGTTATTGCATTACTTCCTACCTGAGTCATTGTTGCGGTGGAGAATTTTTGTAGGGTGTTGCTATTTTGATTTACTACATATGCATATAAGCCGTCGGAGGAGAGGGTGACGGAGTAAGGATTACTTCCTGTTGTTGCATTGCTTCCTACTTGAGTCATTGTTGCAGTGGAGAATTTTTGGAGGGTGTTGCTATTGTAGTTTACTACATATGCATATGATCCGTCGGAGGAGAGGGTAACAGAGAGAGGAATACTTCCTGTTGTAGCGTTTGTTCCTACTTGAGTCATTGTAGCAGTTGAGAATTTTTGGAGGGTGTTGCTGTTTTGGTTTACTACATATGCAAAAGATCCAGAGTTAAAACTATTCGTTCCACTAAAAGTAGCAGGACCTTTTAGATAACCTGTATTTGAACTTCCATCTCCACTAAATATCCAAGAAGCACCACCTGTGAATATCCAAGATGATGTATTTGCAGACCAGACTTGATCAGTGTTTGCAATGTCAAATGTAACAGGATTTGGGAAAGTAACAGTTCCACTTACTGTACCTACGGGGTTTGATGAATATGTTGTGCCATTGAAGGTGGCATTACCAGTGATTGTTCCAGAGTTTGTAGATGATGCGTTGAAATTTGCGTTACCAATTATTGATCCTGTACTTGATGCAACTGCGTTATCATTAAATGTTGGGTTCCCTGTAATAGTACCTGCATTTGTAGAGGATGCGTTGAAGATTGGACTTCCAGTTACTACTCCTGTATTTGTACTTGATGCATTGAATGTTGGATTACCATTTATTGTTCCATTATTGTATGCATTACTACTAAAGGTTGTTGACCCTATTACTTTACCTCCATTATATGAACCTGTTCCAGAGAAGGTGGTGGTACCGGTGATTGTGGCTGCGGGAGAGAGGGTGACGGAGCGAGGACCATTTCCTGTTGTTGCATTGCTTCCCACCTGAGTCATTGTAGCTGTGGAGAATTTTTGGAGGGTGTTGCTACTGTTATTTACTACATATGCATATGATCCGTCGGAGGAGAGGGTAACAGAGAGAGGAATACTTCCTGTTGTAGCGTTTGTTCCTACTTGAGTCATTGTAGCAGTTGAGAATTTTTGGAGGGTGTTGCTGTTTATATTTACTACATATGCATATGAGCCGTCGGAGGAGAGGGTGACGGAGTAAGGGCCACCTCCTGTTGTCGTATTACTTCCTACTTGAGTCATTGTTGCTGTGGAGAATTTTTGGAGGGTGTTGCTACCTGCATTTACTACATATGCAAATAAGCTGTCTGGGGAAAGAGATATAGAACGAGGATTAGTTCCTGTTGTTGCATTACTTCCAACTTGAGTCATTGTAGCAGTGGAGAATTTTTGAAGGGTGTTGCTGTTTTGGTTTACTACATATGCATATGAACCGTCGGAGGAGAGGGTGACGGAGACAGGACCATTTCCTGTTGTTGCGTTACTTCCCACTTGGGTCATGGTGGCTGTGGAGAATTTTTGGAGGGTGTTGCTGTTTATATTTACTACATATGCATATGAGCCGTCGGAGGAGAGTGTGACGAATGAAGGATTACTTCCCGTTGTCGCATCACTTCCCACTTGAGTCATCGTGGCAGTGGAGAATTTTTGGAGGGTGTTGCTGTTTCTATTTACTACATATGCATATGATCCGTCTGAAGAAATACTGACTGACCAAGGACCGCTTCCAGTGGTTGTATCAGAACCTGCTTGAATTAATGTATTTAGATTAAATTTTTTAATTTTAGATAAATCATTTACCACATATGCATATCCACCAGAGTTATAACTCCCCGTCCCACTAAAAGTCGCAGCACCATTAATAGTACCTGCGTTAAAACTACCAGTACCACTGAAGATGGCATTGCCAGTTAAATTTCCATAGTTGTTGGCAGTACCTGTAAAGGTAACAGTTCCAAGTCCCCCGCTGCCATTTCCTTGTGAGCTAATATTTCCAGCTATGGTAGCACTACTTGCAACAGTGAAAGAGAATCCGTCCATTCCAGCAAAGGTTCCATTGGCAACAATTGGTCCGCTGACAGAATAACCATGTCCTGCATCTGTAATGGTAACACCGGACGAAGTGATGGTGATACAATTTCCAGTTGTAGTAGCAATACTTGCAGTTAGAGTATATACACCCGATGCGCCTAGAGTAGTTCCGCAAGCAGTTATGTTTCCGTCAGCATGAGCCTGAGGAGCAAAAAAAAAAATTGGTAAAATAAGAAGAACTGCTGAAAGCAGTTTCTTCGTTTTTGAATGTGAAATGGATGACAACATATTATTGATTTGTTACAGGTGAGTCGGCGGAAGGTGTGGGTGGAGTTTCAGGAGCTGGTATTGTTTGAGTTGGTGAAGTATCTGAGGATGAAGGTGTGCCTGTGATTGTCTCAATAACTTTATCAACAGTGTCTTTAACAGCATCGGCGATTGTTTGAATGATGGAAGGGTTTGATGGAGTGGATGATGACACATCAGGAGTTGATGATGCTACTTGGATTGAGGTTACTGCTTCGTCTGTTGAAGTTGCTGTAGTGGTTGCATCTGTTGATGAAGATGTTGTTCCAGTGAAAGAATCTATAAAATTGGATACGGAGTCTTTGATAGAGTCAATGAGACTTGGTGATGTTGTTGCGGTAGATGTAGCATCTGTGGTTGTTGCCTCAGCTGTTGTAGTTGCTGTGGATGTTGCAATTTCATCTGTTGTGGTTGCAACTGGTGGAGTTGAAGTTGAGACTTCATCCGTGAGAATTCCAGTGGCAGGTTCTGTACCGTATGAAAAGATTTTGAAAATTTGAATTACACCATCTCTTTCAATACCTTGAAGAATTATATTATCCCCTACTTTAATATCTGAAAGTGAAAGAGCTGCAAAATGATTTGTCTGAATACTGCTTATGTCTGCTGTATCAAAAGTGGACGTGGTGGTAGTCCCAGTATCAGAATTAATACCAATTGTAGTAGTGGCAATTTCTGTAACAGTACCAATGGCACTGAAGCTTTCAGTATGTGGTGCAACTGGAGGTTCTGGATTAAATATTGAATCAGCATTGGAGACCCCCCAGATGACAGCAGAGGCTGTAATGATGACAGCAAAAGTACGCAAAGCTTCTGTTTTCCATGATCTTTTTTGGAGAACTATTTTTTCTACTATTTGTATTTGGGGATCTACTTTTTTACGAAGGTCTAAGAAGTTTTTGAGGCTCATATGAAGTGTATTTTAGCATGAAAGAATGTGGGGGGGGTATTAAATGAATATAAAATATGTGGATAACTTTTTTGGGAATTTTATCCACATAAAATATGTTTGAATTTTAGGCGTTTAACTGTATGATTGATTAAACAAAATTATTAAATTAAAAACAAAAGAAATGAGATTTATAAAAATAAAAGAAATGAGTGTTCCTGGAGCAATGTTGCTCTCTGCATTAATAGTAGGTCTTTCAATATTTATTACAACATGGATATTTTTTGGCGGAGATAATAACAGACAAAAACTTTTTATACAAAATCCATCATTAAACAGAAACACTCAACAGAACACACTAACACCACAGCAATTGCAGCAAATACAACAACAAAGAGCGGCAATGCAAAATGCATCTGGAACTCCTGGTCAAATAATAAAAGTAGCAACTACTACCCCGGTTAAGAAATAAGACAAAATAATAAAAAGACCGAATTTTGCCTCTGGCAAAATTCGGTCTTTTTATTATTCTTAATTCCCATCCAAAACATTGATCATGTTCTCTTGAATATTTGCCGCTTTAGCCATTACTTGAGTACCATACGTACATGTAGACCCTCCACTTCCATAATACTTACAAGCTGCTTTTATCTCAGAAGAATACGCTCCACCTCCACCACCAAGATCTGATAGATAAAGACCAGATGCCATAAATGCATGTGAAGGTTTCCACGGATCTGCTTGGTTTACACCTAAAGCTTTTTCAATTCTATTTTCAAACAACACCCATGTTGAAGGGATAAATTGTGCAGGACCCATAGCACCCCCAAAACCTCTTCCAACATAATACGCAGTGCCACCAATGGGACAAGAAACTGGTGTAGTTTTCCAATCCCTCCCAAGAGCAGATGTGATGAGTTTAAATGGGTTTGTGTCACGAGGTGGTTTCATAACCTTTTCAAACACCGTCCCAGTGTTTTTTCCTTTTCCAGCACCAGAATCAAGATCTGTCATAAGACATGATCCAATATTTTTACCAAGATTAGTTTCTTGAGTAAGGATAGCTAATAGGAATGCTGGACGTACCCCAGTCACACTTGAAACCTTTTTTGCATATTCAAGTGCGGTACCAAATGGCACACCGTTTGAATCACGAAGTTCGAATAGAGCATCACGAATTTGTTGTGCGCGTTTCTCTCGCTGTGACAAAACTTGCGCGTAATTCGCCTCTTTCTGCTTAGATAATGTAAGTAAAACTTTTTTCTCTGCTTCTTTTTTCTGAACATTTCTCTGCTCTGTTAATATGGCCGCTTTTGCATCAAGCTCAGAATTTTTTCTCTGGTCAAGAGTGCTACGTTCTTTCTCGGTAGTAGTTTGAGTACCGCGAAGCTCAGAAAACATATTTTCCAAGGAATGATTAACGGAGTTAAACGTATCTATATCGATAAGAGTTTCTGATAAATTATTCTGAGAAAGTACAATTTCTGGCAAAGTTATTCTATCTATTTCATTTAGTTTTTTTATAATTTGTCCCAAGGATTTTTTACCTTGATCAATTTGGGTGGACAATTCTCCTATACGTTTGGTTTTTACAGTAATATCTTTACCGAGTTGTTCAATGCGAATATTTTTTTCTTTTATATTTAATTTAGATTGGTTTATCTCTGCAGTAAGAACAGCTGTGTCACGCGCAATAGATGACGTCTGTTGACGAGTTGTATCTAAGTTTTTCTGTATTTCAACTTTCTCTTTTTCAATTTGGTCTAGTTCTGCTTGGAGTTCTGCTTCCCTGCTTGCTGTCAGCGCTCGTACGTATGTAGGAAATATACCAAGACATAAAACAAAAAGAATTACGGCACAAAAAATTCGTTTCATGATCTTTGCTATTCTACCACATTAAATGCACACAGAAAAAAACTCCCTGTGGACACAGGGAGTTTTTTTTCTAAAACTATAAAATAGATATTACGCAGAAGCTTCTGATCCCTCTTCTTCTTTCTTACCTTTCTTTTCTGAAAGCTCAACATCTGCCACATCCACAGGAGCAGCTTCTTCCACTTCTTCTTTTGCTGGAGTTACGAGTGCAATAATTTCATCAAGAGTTACATCAAGAGAAACACCGACTGGAAGTTTAATGTCTTTTGCAAGAATACGAGCATCAAAATCTACTAGTGATGAAATATCAATATCAATTTCGTGAGGTAAATTCTTTGCTTCAGCTTCAATAGGAAGATCGTGGATAACTTTTACAAGGATACCGCCTAGGTCTTTTTGTGCAGGAGCCACACCAACGAAGTTGATAGGAACATTAACCTGAACTTTCTTACCTTTCTCGATTACATAAAAGTCTACATGTAGAGTTCTGCCAGTAACAGCGTCTCTCGACACATCGTGAACAAGAGCATCGTGGTTTTCACCACCAACACTCAAAGTTAAAACTGAAGATTCTCCCACCTCTCTAAAGGCTTTGATAAAATCTGTTTCTTTTATAGTAATAGGTGTAGACGCTTCTTTTCGTCCGTAAAATACGGCAGGAATAAAGCCCTCTTCTCGAATTGAATCAAGATCTGAAGGGATGTCTCGTTTTGTTGCATCAAGTGTGATCATGGGCGACAGTATACCAATAAATCAACAAAAGGCAAGAGAATTAAACTACTTTAAACTTAGGCTCTCTGCCAGCAAAGAATTCAATAAGATTTTCAGCAGCCTGGACGGACATTGCATTTCTAGCTTCTTCTGTTGAGCTTGCTATATGTGGAGTAAGAGTCACATTTGAAAGCTCTTTTAGACCTTCTGCCATTTTTGGCTCAAATTCATATACATCAAGAGCAGCTCCCCTAATTCTTTTGGTTTTCAAAGCCTCCACAAGCGCAACTTCATCCACTACAGGACCGCGTGAAGTATTTACCAATATTGCAGTCGGCTTCATAAGCTCTAAATGACTTTTGTTTATCAAATGATGAGTTGTTTCATCAAGCAAAGTATGTAGCGAAACAATATCAGCTTCTTTCATCACATCTTCTACTGTATCTTTATATTCTGCACCGTGTTCTGTTTCAAGAGCTATGTTTCGAACGATATCATGATATATAATTTTCATTCCAAAACCACGATGAGCCTGGTAAGCAACCTGTGAGCCAATACGCCCCGCACCAATAAGCCCAAGTGTTTTATCTTTCACTTCTTCTCCAATTAGTAGCTCTGGATTCCATCCTTCAAATTTACCGTCACGCATTAACTGATCGCCTTCATCTATACGTTTTGCTGCGTTTAGAATAAGTGTCATTGTAAATTCAGCAACAGCATTTGTAGATGTTCCAGGAGTATTCGAAATGACAACCCCTCGCTTTTTAGCTTCTGTAAGATCAAAGTTATTGAATCCCACAGCGTAGTTTGAAAAGATTTTCACAGAGGGAGCAGCATCAAAAACATTTGCATCCACCTTATCCGTCAAAAGAGAAAGAACTCCATCATAATTATTTTTAGAAAGTTCTGAAATAAGTTCATCTTGTGAGAGTGGTCTTTGGAGCGAACTTACCGAAACTTCATGCCCAGCAGCTGTAAGCATTTCAACTGCCTTACCTGGTATGTGTCGTGTTACAAAAATTTTTGTCATATCTTTATAAATTATTAAATACTTTTAATTTACTGATAACTGCCTGCTTCATCATTTCTACCGCCTTTGCAGAATATTTATATATCGCAACTTCATCAGGATTTTCTTTCAAACCTTCTTCTAGACCTTTTCTAAATGCTACACGAAGTTCTGTATTTACATGCACAACCGAGCAGCCAGATTTTATTGCTGATTTAATATCTTCATCTGTATTACCAGATGCACCATGGAGCACCAACGGTACGCCCGCAGCATCTTTTATAGCAGCCACTCTTCCAATATTAAGTTTTGGATCTTGCCCGACGCCCACCATACCGTGCATATTTCCTACTGCAGGAGCTAAAATCTCCGCACCACTCTCACGAACAAAACGTGCAGCAATATCTGGGTCAGTAAGTGAAGCTTCGTCAAAAGAAATATCGGAAGGAACAGATTCATGCACTTCAGATGAAGAACCTATGTTCCCAAGCTCTCCTTCAATTATCACATTTTTATTTTGAGATTTAACATATTCTACACACGATTTCACATATGCAATATTTTCTTCCAGTGAAAGTTTTGATCCATCAGCAGTAATAGAATCAAATCCAGCGTTGATGGCTTTTTTTGCAGCCTCCAAAGAATGTGTATGGTCTGCATTTAAGAAAATTGGTAAACCCGTTTTTTCTTTTTGCACTTTTACCAGAGCAGCAATTTCTTCTACGCCAACGTAACCTCGCTCACCTTCTGAAACTCCGATAATCACAGGTAAAGAAAGCTCTCTAGCCGCTTCCGTCACCGCCTTCACGCCTTCAAGATTTGAAATATTAAAATGACCGATTGCAACACCTTTTTCTTCTGCCTCTAAAATATACTCTCTTAATGTTTTCGCCATATGAGAACTATTGTACCAGAAGCAAAGATTGTTTGATACAATAATACCCATGATATTTGGAAAAAAGAAATTAAGTATTGTTTCAATTGGAGATATTGCAGTTGATGCATTTATACGCATAAAAGAAGCTTCTGACACTTGTAGTATAGATACCGCAAATTGCAAGCTCTGCCTAAACCTAGCAAACAAAATTCCTTATGAATTTGATGAGGTTGTACCAGCTGTAGGAAACAGCGCAAACGCAGCGGTCTCATTTTCAAAACTTGGGTTTAATTCTTCTCTAGTGGCAAATGTTGGGAAAGACAGATATGGAACAGAGTGCACCAATACATTAAAAAAACTTGGAGTAAATGTAGGACATATCACTTCCCACAAAGACAAGCGCACAAATTACCATTATGTTCTTTGGTGCGGACCCGAGAGAACCATTCTAGTTAAACACGAAGAATTTCCATATTCCCTTCCAAAAATAAAAAATCCAGACTGGATATATTTAAGCTCACTCGGTGGAAATTCTCTAGATTACCACCACCAAATTGCCGAATATTTATCAAAAAATAAAGAGGTGAAATTAGCATTTCAACCAGGAACATTTCAAATGAAGCTTGGTACTGAAGTATTGAAAAAAATATACGAAAGAACAGAAATATTTATTTGCAATATTGAAGAAGCCGAACTCATCACCAACACAAAAACAAAGGACATAAAAGAGCTTTCAGAAAAGTTACACGCACTCGGACCCAAAATGGTAGTCTTAACTGACGGACCACAAGGCTCGTACTCCTACGATGGAACAAAACTTCTATTCATCGAGGCGTATCCACAAGAACCAGCTTACGAGAGAACGGGTGCAGGCGACGCATATTCTTCTACGTTTGTAGGATCAATTGCTCACGGTGAGACAATTGAAAATTCAATGAAATTAGCATCTGTAAACTCAATGAATGTATGCAAATATATTGGTTCACAAAAAGGACTTATTACTTTAAAAGAGATTAAACTTTACCTAGAAAAAGCACCTCGGAGCTGGCAACCGAAAGAAGTATAAAGTTATATAGGATAAAAGCCGGTTTTGGCTACGCCAAAACCGGCTTTTATCTACTCCACCCTAATCTTCCCCATTCGCTTCCTCATCTCTAGATGTTAAAGTCGGGACACGAATCACCTGATCTTCAACGTTCTGTTCGAAAGCTGTTACTCCCTCGGTATTTTTTTTCAACTCTTCAGATTCTTCTTTTTTGTTCATTCTAAAAATGTGTTTTATTATTTTTTTGATCATTTGTTTTTATATATTTTTAATTCTCTCTTACCCATTCAAACCTTGGTTTTTTCTCACCGTCTATTTCCACCTCTTCAGACCACATAGAAACTGGTCGTACCCAAAATTTTGACATATCGTTTTCGTATAAGGCCTCATATACAACTAAATCTTCCAAGGTCTCTGAATGTTTTGCAACAAAATGCACTTTGTATAAATTTCCTTTTTTCGAATGTTTATAAATACCAGGTTTTATTTCCATCCACCTATCATATCAAAATAGATAAAAACTTGTCGAGCTAAATATTTTGTAGGGGGTTTGCAGAGCGGCGGCGAGGCAACTTCAGGATTTTTTAAGCTTCAAAAAATCCGTACCCGAAAAAATATATAGTGAGTAAAAAGTTTTTATCTATTCAAAACTTTCTCTATAGCCTTTTTAATATCTTTTTCTCCCAACCCATAATATTCAATAAGCTCTTCGGACTTACCAGATTGACCAAATTTGTCACGAATCCCAACAAACTGAATTGGCACAGGATAATTTTCTGCTAAAAATTCTGCCACAGCACTTCCCATTCCACCAACAACTTGATGTTCTTCCACTGTTACAACTCTTCCTGTTTTTTTCACAACTTCCAAAATAGTTTCCGTATCGAGTGGTTTTATAGTAGAAAGATTTACCACAATTACACCAACACCTTTATGGCGATATTCCTCCGCCACAACAAGAGCTTTATGTACAAGCGCACCTGTTGCAACAACTGTTACGCCACGCCCAATGTCAAGGACCGTCCTTGACATTGAATCAAAAAATACTTGTGCCTTCCCTATTTCAAATGGAGATTCTTCTGTGGTTATTATAGGTGTTTTCTCTCTGGCGAGACGGATATAGGTAGGCTCCTTGGTCTTGGAAGCCGCTAGGGTCGCCTTCCTTGCTTCTAATGCATCACAAGGAGAAATGACCACCATGCGAGGAATAACACGCGTAAGGGCAATATCTTCGATAGCTTGGTGCGATCCACCATCAGGACCTACAGACACACCAGCGTGTGAACCTATGATTTTTACAGGCACATCGTTATAGCAAATTGTCGTACGAATCTGTTCCCAGTTTCTCCCAGGAGAAAACATTGCGTATGATGTCATGAACGGAATCTTCCCCATTGCCGCCAAACCGCTTGCCACACTAGCCAAGTTCTGCTCCGCAATTCCCATTTCTATAAAACGCTTTGGAAATTTATTTTTGAAAAGATGCATCTGCGTAGACTCTGTGAGGTCGGCACAAAGCCCTACAACATTTTCATCTTGCTCTCCTGCAATCAAAAGTCCTTCACCAAAACCCATGCGAATTGGTTTTTGTTCACAATCTTTGTCGAAAATTTTTCTATTTAGTTTTTGATTACTTGAAATCATACATATTTTCTAACTTAACAACCTCAATCGGAATTTCTTCATATGGATGAGCTTTTTTTAAGGCATCAATGACTTCTTTTATATTTTCTTCTTGAACAATAACAGAAATTTGTTCTTCCTCAACTTCTTCTAACACTCCTCTTATACCAACTCTGGGATTTGAATTCTCATCCCCCAAAAACCTTCCAATTCCCTTAACAGTAAAAGAGCATTTGGAATAATGTGGATATTTTCCAGCACCAGCATCTGAAAGTGCTTCTCTAACTTTTTCAGCATGTGACAATGGAACTCTTGTGATTAATTTATACATTTTATTTAAAGTTTTTAATTCTAAATTTACTTTATAAACTTGATAACTTTCAACTTTTATTGATGTTCACTTTTAATTCTTCCTCCCAACGTCCTCAACATCTCAAGTGCTTTCTCCCCTTCTTCTTTACTTGGCGGCTTGCCGTGCCATTCAGGTTTCCCTTCAAACATTGGCACGCCTTTACCTGGAATAGTTCGTGCAAGAATTACAGATGGTTTATCATTCACAGCTTTTGCATTTTCTATTGCTTCAATAATCTCACTAAAATTATGCCCATCAATTTCTTGTACATACCAATTAAAACTTTCCCATTTTTTTGAAAGAGGTTCGAGCGGCATCACATCTTCCGTAAATCCATCAATCTGAATATTGTTCCTATCCACAATTGCAATTAAATTTCCGAGTTTTTCTTTACCTCCCAACATTATCGCTTCCCAGTTTTGTCCTTCGTCAAGTTCCCCATCACCAAGCGAACAATAAATGAATCTTTCCCACGATTCACCTTTTTCTATCCTGTCCGCGAGAGCCATACCCACAGCTTGTGAAAGACCAGATCCGAGAGGTCCAGAACTCGTCTCGATTCCTGGAAGCCACTCACGATGTGGGTGCCCTTGAAGTCTTGAACCAAGTTTTCTCAACGTAAAAAGTTCTTGAATAGGAAAATACCCAGAATGAGCCATTGTTGCATAGAGCACTGGGCAAATATGTCCGTTTGAAAGTATAAACCTGTCTCGTTCCTCCCAAAAAGGATCGTGTGGATTATGTTTTAGTGAATGGAAATACAATGCAGTAAATACATCTGCCATACCCAAAGGCCCAGCAGTATGCCCAGAGCCAGCTTCCATTAACATAGAAATTATAGATTCACGAATATCGTTTGCTTTGAGTTCAAGGTTCTTAATTTGTTGATCCGAAAGCGGTAACATTATGCGCTAAGTATATCATTAAACTTATTTACAGATTCTTTCGGTTCCAACTCACCTTGAAAAACAGAATGCCCTGCAATGAGCCTTGTAGCACCCGCATCCAAAAGTTTTTGTGCATTTTCAAAATCCACTCCACCATCAACACTTATTGCAACTTCTGGATATTTTGATCGAATTTCTTTTATTTTTTCTATCACCCTCTCATCAAACTTTTCATGCTGGAAACCAATACGTGCGATTCCCATACACTGTACAACACTTACATCACCCATAACTTCTTCTAGTTTAGACACTAGAGTATCAATATTTATTGCAATCCCAATTTCAAGTAAGTCATCGCCTTTTACATATTTATATTCCTTTTTAAGCATTTCGATTGCGTCTTTCACGCCCTCGCTTTCAATATGAAAAATTAATCTTTTAGCTCCGGCTTCCACCCATTTTTTTGCAATATCTTTTGGATTTGAAACCATAAGATCAATTTCATAGTCAACATCTTCCCACTTTGGCAAACCCTGTTCAGTTGAAATTATTTTTTCAAATTCACCTGAGTCACCTTTGTATGGCCATGTAGTATTCGGCACGAATACTCCGTCACAAATATCCACTTGAACTATATTGGTAACATTTTTCACAGAATCCACATGTCCCTCCAAATCTTCAAAATCTGTCGGCAAAATCGCCGGTATAATTTCTTTCATAGTAATAAGCTCTAGGCGTTAGGATTTAGCAAATCAATTTTTTTAATGCGGCGTATGTGGCGAGTATCATTTGAAAACTGCTCAAGAAGCCACCCTCGGACAATTTCTCCAATTTCATTTTTATCAACAAACCTAGCACCAATAGAAAGTATATTTGCATCATTATGTGCACGAGAAAGTGAAACAATTTCTACAGGACCGCCGTAGTATACCGCTGCACGTATATGCGGATATCTGTTGCATACCATTGCTTCACCTTGTCCGGAACCACCTATCACAATTGCTCTGTCTTCTTCAGGATTTTTTGAAACCAGTTCTGCAGCTATTGAAATAGTGTCGGGGTAATCATCATTTTGATCACAAACATCAGGACCCACGTCAACCACGTCAAAACCCTGACTTTTTACAAATTCTACAAGCTCTTTTTTAAGTTCAAACCCGGCATGATCTGATGCAAAATATATTTTCATAGTTTTTAATTAAAGAAACTTCCCCGCTTCTACTACATGCTCAATCAAAGCGTGTGTATACCCCATCTCGTTGTCGTACCAAGCACAAACTTTCACCAAGTTTCCGTCAATAACTTTTGTAAGTCCAAGGTCTGCAATGGAAGCAAAAGGTGAGCCAACAATATCTGAAGACACGAGAGGCTCATCTGTAACACTGAAAACTTTTTTCCACCTTTCCTCGCCCGAAGCTTTCACTAAAAGTGCATTTATTTCTTCCACACTTGTATTTCGTTTCGCAATAAATGTCACATCTGCAATAGAACCAGAAATCACAGGCACTCGCATTGAAATACCATCAAATTTTCCAACCATTTGTGGTAATGCTTTTCCCACAGCAATGGCGGCACCAGTTGAAGTCGGCACAATGTTGTGTGCTGCTGCACGACCTTCTTTAAAATCTTTCTTATTTGGTCCATCCACAATCCCCTGACTTGCAGTATATCCATGCACAGTATTGAGGATTGCTTTTTCTACACCGATCACTTCGTCTAGAATTGCAATCAAAGGACTTGCCGCGTTTGTAGTGCAAGATGCATTCGAAGTAATTGGACAAGTTTGGATTTTTTCATCGTTGATACCGAGCAAAATCGTTGCTGCTTGTGGGCCCTCGGGATTATCTTTCACTGGAGCTGAAATAACTACACGTTTTGCACCAGCTGTAATGTGCGCATTTGATTTTTCATAACTTGTGAAAAGACCTGTGGACTCAACCACAATATCCACACCAAGTTCTTTCCAAGGGAGGTTTGCAGGATCTTTTTCTGAAACGTATCGAACTGTTTTTCCGCCCACAATAAGATTTTTGTTGTCATCACTTACTTTTACATCAAGTCCACTTCTTCCATATGCACTGTCGTATTTCAAAAGATATGCAATGTTTTTAATATCCGCCAAGTCGTTGATAGCCACAACTTCTATTTCTTCTCGCTTTGAAGCCAGTTTGTAAAATGCTCTACCGATTCGGCCTGCGCCGTTTATTGCAACTTTTATCATAAGTATCTAAATAATTTAAATTGATTAACGAGAGTATTATAGCAAAAAATCCCGCAGTTTGTAGCGGGATTTGTCACTCTTATTAATTCTCCCAGTAGGCCTTGAAATTTTCAATCTCACCAACCAAAGCCTGAGCGTCTTGTCCGTTGTAACATATAGCCCTATCATCCACATAAACATAAGCAACGGGTTTACCTGGATTCTCCCCTTGCCTATCTGGTCTTTTATTTATGTAATCAAAAGGTATAGAAAACTTTTCACAATAACTTTTCAAAAAATCATCACCTCGTGTTGAATGAATAAGAATTTTAAAATCTTTTTCTTTTAGTAAGGTGATCGCCTTCACAACCTCCATTATGGGTTCAGCTACATCATGCACACCTTTGAAGCCTTCATACTTTGCAATTACCCCATCGAAATCAAAAGCAATAGTTTTATATTTTGGTCTTTCGGTGAGCATTAAATGTTAATTATTTTTTCTAATTCTTCCTTTATTGTTGCTGGATCTCCAGAACCTTTCATCGCCTTCATTCCCTGCCCCACAAGGAACTGAATGAGGTTTATTTTGCCAGATTTAATATCCGCAACAACATTTGGATTTGCATCCACAATATCTTTCGCAACTTTTTTAACAGCCTCAGGATCGTTTGAAAGTATAAGTCCATTTTTCTCTGCAAGAGCAAGTGGTTCCCCACCTTCTTTATACATCAGTACCAAAATATCTTTCGCTCCACGGGAGGAAACTTTTTTATCTGCCACAAGATTTATAAGCCCCGCAAAATTTGTATGCGTTATTTTTGCCACTATTTCATCTATTGAAATATTCTCTTTTCGTGAAAGACCAACAATGTCAGAAACTATATAGTTTGAAGCTAAAACAACTTTGTTTTTATCTCCATTAAAATCTTTAATTACATTTTCAAAATACTCACCCAAAGCAAAATCATGAGTGTAGATTTCAATGTCTCCATCTTTAATACCGAATTCTTTTTGATATCGAGAACGTTTCTGCCATGGAAGTTCTGGAATTTCTTTTGAGAGAGATTCTTTTGAAAATTCAGGAATTGCAGATATGTAAAGTTTTGGAAGGTCTGGATCTGGGAAATATCGGTAGTCGTGTGAATCCTCTTTTTTTCGTTGTGAAAATGTAGCTCCGGTGTTTTCATCGAAACCACGAGTTTCTTGCACAATAGTTTCGCCTTTTTCATACGCTTCAATATGACGCTTCATTTCATATTCAATCGCACGTTCTGCAGATTTAAATGAATTGAGGTTTTTTACTTCTACTTTCGTGCCAAATTTTTCAGCACCTTTTGGAGCCACAGAAATATTTGCCTCCACTCGCATCTCCCCTTTTTCCATATTTGCTTCTGCAATATCTAAAGTCCTTAGCAGCAATTGGAGTTCTTCTGCAAACTCACCCGCCTGCTTTGCACTTTTTATTACAGGCTCTGTCACAAGCTCCATAAGGGGCACCCCTGCACGATTATAGTTTACAAGAGAATAGTCACCTCTGTCGTGCACAGACGTTCCTGTATCCTCCTCAAGGTGAATACGAGTAAGTTTTACTCCGTGAAGTTCTCCGCCAGAAACTAGAGGATATTTATATTGAGAAATTTGATACCCTTTTGGAATGTCTGGGTAAAAATAGTTTTTTCGATCAAACTCTGTAAAGTCTGCAATTTTTCCACCTACAGCATAACCCATTTTTATTACAGATTTAATGGCCTCTTTATTAAGAGTTGGAAGTGTTCCAGGGTGGCCCATACAAATTGGGCAAGTGTTTACATTCGGTTCTTTTTCATCAGGATTGTTCTTACAAGCACAAAACATTTTTGTTTGTGTTTTAAGCTCCGCATGCACTTCTAAACCAACTGTGAGTTCATATTCTGTCATAGAGACTATATTACACGAGGTGTCTCCTTTTTCAAATAGTATTTTAC
>Ga0194052_1000713_pt1 | contig 20488 bp, 24 predicted proteins | sample SepL226m_MetaG_FD_160117 | JGI IMG/M metagenome (GOLD analysis project Ga0194052, IMG submission 160117) | Anoxic zone freshwater microbial communities from boreal shield lake in IISD Experimental Lakes Area, Ontario, Canada - Sep2016-L227-6m | ecosystem: Environmental > Aquatic > Freshwater >...
GATGTGCCCGGTGGCACCCTGACTGCCTGTGGCGCCCGTGCTGCCGGTGGGTCCCGCCACACCCTCCAGGCCCTGGGGCCCAGTGGCGCCGGTCAGGCCTGTGGGGCCAGTGAGGCCCTGGGGGCCCTGAATGCCCTGGAGACCGAGGGGCCCCTGGGGGCCGGTGGCGCCGGTGGAACCCGTCGCACCCGTGGCGCCCGCCACACCCTGGATGCCCTGCTGGCCTGCAGGGCCCACAATGTTCACGCCCGCTGTCGGCCACACACCGGCGGCCTTGGGGCCATACAGGGTACTGGTCGTGGTGTTGAGGTAGAAGTCCCCATCCACGCCCTGCGCCGTGGGATTCACCACCCCACTCAGGAGCGCCTTGGCGGCCACAACAGTCTGCCCGGCCACGCCCGCCACGCCCTGGGCACCCGCAGGTCCCGCAGCACCTGTGGCACCCGTCGGTCCCATCGGTCCGATGAGGCCCATGGGGCCCACCGCACCGGTGCTACCGGTCAAGCCCTGCGGGCCTGTCGCTCCCGTCGGTCCTGCGGGTCCCGTCGGGCCCACCGGGCCACCGGCCGGTCCCACCAGGCTCACACTCGAAACCCCCGCCCAGCTGCTGGCGCTGGCCTTGGGTCCATAGAGCACGCTGGCCACGGTATCCAGATAGAAGTCACCGACCACGCCCGCTGCGCCCGTGGCCACAGGGGTTCCGGCCCCGTGCAGCACCGTCCGGCCATCCAGACCCGCCTGCCCCGCAGCGCCCGTGGCACCCGTCACACCGATGGGGCCCTGCACACCCTGCGGTCCAGCCACGCCCTGGGGGCCCATGGCTCCCGTGGGGCCCAGCACCGTGCTGGGCACGAACTTGGTGCCATTGAAAATGAGCCCCTGCCCCGCTGTGGGCTTGGTGGTGGTCAGGTCCACGGGAATGCCCTGGATCGTCGTCACCACGCTCTGCGTCTGCGTGCCGGTGATGTCCCCGCTGAAGCTGCCCACCAACTCCCAGGCGGAGCGCGACTGGAAGGCCGGAATCAGGTCCACATCCGGACTCATGGCCGCACCGCCGATGACCACATGCAGCTTCAGGTCCGACTGGGCCAGCACGGAGGCCGCAATGGCCGGCATCCCCGTGGACCCCAGCACCACCGAGTACATGCCGTCCGAGACCGTGACGGTCTGCGTCCCCGAGCTCCACAGCTCCAGCCCGGTCGCGTCCTTGATGGAGAACACAAAGCTGCGCGCCCCATTGGCGGCGACACCCGACTCCAGCAGCCGGCCCTGGTAGGCCAGCTGCGGCAGGGGCGCCACCACCGCCGCCGCCACCAGCGGCTCGGCGACCTGGGCGGCGAGGGGCTCTGCGCCAAAAGCCAGCGCCAGGGTCAGGAAGGAAGCAACAAAGGAAGTTCGCATGGGCACCACCTGAATAAATGAAAAACGGGCAAGGATGGACATCTGGATCAGTGGCCGGCGGGCCGGAAGCCGTGCCGCAGCTGGAGGGTTCCACTGGCGTCATTGGCGCGCTTGGCGGGGACGGCTTCACCCACCACGGCGGTGTTCCTGGACTGGCCGTTGGCACCGCTCTGCTGCGCCCCCGAGGCCGAGACGATGTCGGGGCTGGAGTCGGCGGGCGGCGCTGGGGGCAGGATGGTGGCCGTGGCCGTGGCCGTGTAGCGCACATCGTTATTCCACATGGCCACGATGCGGTAGGTGCCCTGCGTCGCCGAGGCGGTGAACAGGCCGTTCCCGCTGAAGGTGCCACCGGTCGCCGGCAGCACCGCCCAGGTGGCGCTGCCACCCCAGGGAATGGTGGCTGTGAACTGCGTGGTCTGCCCCGGCGCCAGCGTGGCTGTAACCGGACTCACCGTCATCACCTGGTTCGCCGTGTTCACCTGATCGCCCGTGGCTTTGCTGCCGCCGCCACAGGCCAAGGTCAGCAGCAGCAGGGCAGCCAGAAGCAGAAGGGAGCGGGAGCGTCGCATCGTCATCCCCCTAGAAGCGCCACAGGAGGCCAACCGTGGCCGTGGTCGCCGGCTGGTTCTGGTAGCCGTAGTGGCTGCTCAGCGCCCGGGCCTCGATTTCGAGGCGCTCGTTGAACCGGTAGGTCAGCACCGGACCATAGGCCAGGCGCACCCAGTGCGAGGTCCCGGCGAGGGCCATGCTGCCCCCCAGGCTCGAGGTCACCGTGTTGGTGCTGGCCACACTCCAGCGGGTCTCTGCGAGTGCGAGGCCCACGCTCCAGCGCGCCCCAATGGGATAAAGCAGGTCCACCCCCAGCGCCAGGCTGGAGACCTTGGTGTCCAGCACCTGGGCCAGCGAGGCGGTGCTGCTGGTACGCGTCTCACCACCGAACACCGTGTAGTCCAGGCGTGGCCGCAGGCGCAGGCCCTTGGGCAGCGTCCACACCGCATGCAGGCCCAAGGCAACACCGGGGCCACCGGCCGCGATGCGCAGGCCGTCATTACTCATTGAGACCAAAGCCATCTGCGCGCCATAGGCCGCCGCGATGCGGCGGTAGGAGGCCTTGGCCTTCGCTTCTGCTTTGGCTTCGGCTTTGGCTTCGGCTTTGGCTGCGGCTTTGGGGCTCGCCTTGGTCTGCGGGGCGGGTGCCGCGACCGGGGCGGCGACGGCCGCGGTGGCAGGCGCAGCGGCAGGCATGGGCACAGCCGCTACAGGCGTCCCAACGGCGGCCGGCGGCGCTGCGGGCGCAGGCGTGGACGCCGCCGCTGCTACAGATGGTGCGGGCTTGGGCGCTGGCGCGGCAGCAGGCACAGACGCAGGCTTGATCTCAGCTGCAGCCGTGGCCTTGGCTGCCACCGCAGGCTTGGCCACCGGGCCAGGCTTAGCCGCTGGCTTCGTTGGCGACGCCGCAGCAGCGCCGGCCGCAGGCTTCCCTGCTGCCGGTGGCTTCACAGCTGCAGCTGCCACCACCGGTGTCGGCAACGACGCCGGCAGCGGTGCTGGTGCTGCCACCGGCGCCGGTGCCGGTGCTGCCACAGGTCCACTGCTCGGCGGCGCTTCCGCAGCCTTCCTCCCGCCCTTCGCAGGGCAGCCCACCAGCAGGGCCAGCAGCGCCACGCCCGTGGCCGTGGGCAGCAGGAAAGGGGTGGTTGGACGCATGGCGACCTCGGCAGGAACACCCAGGGCAACGCCCCAGGCAACCCCCCTCAAGCCCGAGCCAGCAGGGGTTCCAGATCAAGGTATCGTCTAAATATTAGTTTGTACAAATACTGAATTAATTTATGTTATGTCATTTTTGATGTTTTATTCATTAGATTGACAGATTTCACCATTTTTGACACGGAGGCCTCCCCCATTGCATCCGCGCAAGGGGGAAAAAGTGCATCGAAGGAGCGCCTCAGTCCTGCGTTGCGGCTTCCAGGGCGGACTCGCAGAGGCGGCGGATGCCGGGGAGCATCTCGGTGTTCTGTAGGCCCTTCTCGCTGAGCCAGAGGCCTCCAACCGGTGGCTGGGGCAGCTGATCCTCGGCGGTGCGGGTGCGCAGCAGGTGGCTCAGGTAGAGGCGCTGCTGGCCTTCCAGGCCCTCCAGGCGCAGGAGCCAGGGGGTGGGGAGGCGGCTGGTGCGCTCGTCAAAGACCACCGGCAGCACCGAGGAGTCAATGAAGCGGAAGGGGATGCCCCAGGCGGTCTCCACCTGGGCCTGCAGCAGGGCCGTGGGCAGGTAGCCCGGCGCCCAGGGGATCTGCGCCGGCATGAGCAGGCCCCGGTGGGGGGAGTGCAGCGAGGGGGCCAGGAGGACGAAGGGCGTCGTGCGTCCGTGGACCAGCACCCCCTCGATGAAGGTGGTGAGATGAACCCGGCCCTCGGCCATCAGCGCCCGCCTGCGGTTTCCAGTTCCTCGAGGAGGCGGTCCCGGGCCACGCAGACTTCACCCACGGCGGCCTCAGGCTTGAACTTGAGGACCTCCTTGGTGCGGCGGTCCCGCAGCTCGACAATGCCCTCCTTCAGGCCCCGGGCGCCCACGGTGAGGCGCAGGGGGAAGCCCAGCAGGTCGGCGTCCTTGAACTTGGCGCCAGGGCTGAGGCCCTCGCGGTCGTCGTGGAGCACCTCGAAGCCGGCGGCCTCCAGGTCCTGCTCCACCTGGCTGGCCACGGCGGACACTTCGGGACTGGCGGGATCCAGGCAGACGAGGTGCACCTGGTAGGGGGCGATGGGCCAGGGCCAGATGATGCCGTCCGCGTCGAAGTTCTGCTCGATGGCGGCGGCCACGGTGCGGGTGATGCCGATGCCGTAGCACCCCATGACCATGGGGTTCTCCTTGCCCTGCTCATCCAGGAAGGTGCAGGACATGGCCTTGGAGTACTTGATGCCCAGCTTGAAGACCTGACCCACCTCGATGCCGCGGAAGGCCTGGTAGTGACCTCCGCCGCAGCGGGTGCAGGTGTCGCCTTCCGCTGCCATGCGCAGATCCGCGAAGGTGCAGCCCGGCAGGTCCCGGGCGGGGTCCAGACCGAAGTGGTGGTAGTCGGTGCGGTTCGCGCCACAGGTGAGGTTGACCGCGCCCTCCAGGCTGCTGTCCACCAGCAGGCGCACACCGCTCAGGCCCACGGGGCCCATGAAGCCAGTCTTGGCGCCGGTGAGGGCCTCGGCCTCATCCAGGGGCAGCAGCTCCAGCTCCGCGGCGGCCACGAAGTTTTTGACCTTCACGGGATTGACCTCATGGTCCCCCCGCAGCACGGCGCCCACCAGCTTCACGGCGCCATTGGGGTAGGTCACGCGGTAGAGGAAGAACTTGCTGGTCTGCGCGAGCGGCATGCCGTCGTGCTCCCCATCCTTCATCCCCGCCGCCTGCTCCACCTGGCCAACAACCCCCGGCGTACAAAAGTGATCTTGTATTAGCGCTTTTCCATCTCCGAAATTGCCGCAAGGCAATTTCGGAGCCTCCGTCTTCTCAATGTTGGACGTGTAATCACACCCATCGCAGCTGAGGATGGCGTCCTCGCCGCTGCCCGCCAGTACATGAAACTCGTGGGTGAAGCTGCCGCCGATGGCGCCGCTGTCGGCTTCCACGGGACGGAACTTCACGCCCAGGCGGCCGAAGATCCGCTTGTAGGCGTTGAACATGGCCCAGTACTCGCGGTCAGCGCAGGCGTCATCCGCATGGAAGGAGTAGCCATCCTTCATGGTGAACTCGCGGCCCCGCATGAGACCGAAGCGAGGGCGCCGCTCGTCCCGGAACTTGGTCTGGATCTGGAACAGGTTCTGGGGCAGCTGCTTGTAGCTGCGCACGTTCCTGCGGACGATGTCCGTGATGACTTCCTCGTGGGTGGGCCCCAGGCAGAAGTTGTAGAAGTCCCGCTCGTCGGGCTGCTCGCCCCTGGCGCGGCGCTCCGCCAGGTCGGCCTTGGCCTTGCGGTCGCAGAAGCGCAGCAGCTCATCGCCGTAGAACTTCCAGCGGCCGCTCTCCTGCCACAGCTCGGCGGGCAGCACGGCGGGCATGAGCAGCTCCTGGCAGCCGTCCTTGGCCAGCTCCTCGCGGACGATCTCTTCGAACTTCCGGATGCTACGGAAGGCCAGCGGCAGGTAGCTGTAAATGCCAGCCGCCACCTTCTGGATCATGCCGGCCCGCATCATGAGCTGCTGGCTCACCACATCGGCGTCCCGGGGCGTCTCGCGGAGGGTCTGGATCAGGAGCTTGGACTGCTTCATGGGAACCTCAAACCTTCAAGTCTAGCCGAGCAACCCCTGGACCAGCACGCTCGCCCGCTTGCCGTCGAAGGCCGCGCCGTGGGCCGCCTGCAGGGCCTTCATGACCAGCCCCATGTCCTTGCGGGTGAGGGCTCCGCTCGCCGCGATGGCGGCCTTCACCGCCGCCTCCAGCTCCGGGCCTTCCAGCATGGCCGGCAGGTAGGGCAGGAGCAGGGTGATCTCGGCGCGCTCCTGGGCGGCGCGCTCCATCTGGCCCACCTTCTCGAACTGCTCGATGCTGTCCTCCCGGGACTTCACCAGCCGCTTGAGGACGGCGATGGCATCGGCCTCGGAGATGGTGCCCTGGGGGCCCAGGCCCTTGGCCACGGCCTCGTTCTTGTAGGCGGTCAGGGCCATGCGCAGCACCTGGGTGCGGGCCGCATCCCGGGCGAGCATGGAGGTCTTCAGGTCGGCGGTCAGTCGGTTCAGCATTGTTTCTCCTTGGTGCCCCGACGCAAGAACGGGCGCCTTGCGGCGCCCGTTCATACATCCAGAGCGGCGCGGCTCAGGCCTTGTCGAACTTGATCACTTCCACGGGGCAGCTGGCGGAGGCGGCCTCGATGGCGGCTTCCAGGTCCGTGCCGTTGCTGCCGGAGAGGGGGCTCTGCTCGTCCCGGTTCTCGGAGTCCACACCATCTTCGCGGACAGCGCCGTTGACGTTGCAGCTGGTGTCGGTGACGTGGAACACCTCGGGGCACTCGGCCTCGCAGGCGTTGCACACGATGCAGCCTTCTTCGATCCAGACTTTGGTGATGGCCATGGTGATCTCCTCAGTTTGCGTGGGTGGCCCGGCTGGGCAGATTCAATAAACTACCATCCGCTCCGCCCCAATTCCAAGCGTCCACTCCCTTCCCCGGCCATGGGAGACTGGACTTGTGACGGAGGTCCGGCCATGCGCCTGAAGGAAACCGGGATCCTGGCCCGCATCCGGGTACTGCTCCCGGGCGGGGAGGACCTCCAGGACGACTGCGGGGTCCTGCCCACGCCGCCGCCGGGCCAGCAGCTGCTGGTGACCACGGACCTCATGGAGTCCGACCGGCACTTCCGGCTGGCCTGGCACCCCCCCGCCCTCCTGGGCCGCAAGCTCCTGGCGGTGAACCTTTCGGACCTGGACGCCTCCGGCGCCACCCCCTTCGGCTACACCCTGACCTTGGCCCTGGGTCCCGAGATCGACGCTGACTGGCTGGAGGCCTTCCTCGCGGGCCTGGCCGAGGCCAGTCGCCGGGCCGGTGTGCGGGTCCTGGGGGGGGACACGGTGGGCCGCTCCGAGGGCCTGGGCCTGGGGCTGACCGCCTTCGGCTGCGCCACCCGCTGGCTCCGCCGGGACGGCCTGCAGCCCGGGGACACCCTCTACCTGGATCAGCGGCCCGGGGCCAGCCTGCGAGGCCTCCGCAAGCTCCAGGCTGGCCAGCGCTGGGACCCCGCCCGCCCCGATCCTGACCTGGCCGCCCACTTAGCTCCCGAACCCAACCTGGGCCTGGGCGTCCGGCTGGCGGCCCTGCCCGAAGTTCATGCCTGCCTGGACCTGTCCGATGGCCTGAGCCGGGACCTGCGCAACCTGGCCGAGGCCTCGGGGGTCAGCATCGCCGTGGACCCGGGCCTGGACGGCGAAGCCCTGGAGGGCGGCGAGGACTACGCCCGCTGCTTCGGGAGTGCCCTGCCCCAGAGCGACCTGGAAGCCCGCCTGGGCCTGCCCCTAATCCCGGCGGGCCGGGTGTTAGCCAGAGGGGAAGCCGCCCTGCTGGCCTATGATGGGACTTCCCTCCTGCCCCTCCCGGACCTCAGCTTCGACCACTTCCGCCCATGACCCTTGCCCCCGAGACCCCCAGCCCGGCTCCCGCCGGACCGCCGACCTACTCCCTGCGAGGGCTGTGGGGCCGCCTGAAGGGGCACATCCTGCACCCCGAACTCAGCCCCGAGCAGGTGGCCTGGAGCTTCGCCCTGGGCTTCTCCATCGCCTGGAACCCCCTGCTGGGGCTGCACAGCGCCATGGTGTTCCTGTTCTGCGTGATCTTTCGCAGGCTGCACCGCCCCCTGATGATCATGGCCATGCTGGTCAACAACCCCTGGACCGTGGTGCCCATTGCCACCGTGAGCACCTGGCTGGGCAACCTGCTCCGGGGCCGCACCGGCGGTGCCAACCTCATGCGCGTCGAGTGGCATCAGATCGGCTGGCGCAGCTTCCTAACCTGGGACGGCTTCGATGCCATGACCACCATGCTCCGCCCGGTGCTGAAGTCCTACCTCCTCGGCGGAACCCTCCTTACCCTTCTGGCCCTGCCTGTCGGATACTTCTTCATGCTGTGGCTGGCCCAGCGGCTGCGCCGCATCCACTGGCCGCACCTCCACCACCCTGCCCACGCCCACCCCGACATCCCCCCCGGAGCTTGATCCCATGGACATGCGCTTCCTCATGAAACAGGCCCAGCAGATGCAGGCCAAGATGGCCGAGACCCAGGCCAGTCTGCGGGTCGAAGGCACCGCCGGCGGCGAGCTGGTCAAGGTCACCCTCAACGGCACCAAGGAGCTGGTGGGTCTCTCCATCGCCAAGGACGCCATGGATCCCGAGGATCCCTCCATGCTTGAGGACCTGCTGCTGGCGGCCTTCCGCGATGCGGGGGCCAAGGTGGACGAGGCCATGAAGAAGCAGATGGGTGGTCTGGGCGCGGGCCTCGGTCTGCCGGGCATGGGCTTGTAATGAAGCTCCCCGCGCCCCTGGAGGCCGTGGTGGAGAGCCTCCAGAAGCTGCCGGGCGTGGGCGTCAAGTCAGCCCAGCGCATGGCCCTGCACCTGCTCAAGGAGGGGCCCGCTGCCATGGCCCACCTGTCCCACTTGCTCCAGCAGGCCGCGGACAAGGTTGGCTTCTGCCAGATCTGTGGCGCCTTCACCGACCAGCCCACCTGCCCCATCTGCCTGGACCCCCGGCGGGATCCGGCCTGTCTCGTCATCGTGGCCGAAGCCTCCAACGTGCTGAGCTTTGAGCGCAGCGGTCACTTCCGGGGCCGGTACCACGTGCTCGGCGGACTCATCTCGCCCCTGCGCGGTGTGGGCCCCGATCAGCTGCGCGTCCGGGAGCTGCTGAAGCGCCTGGAGGACAGCACCATCCAGGAAGTCATCCTGGCCACCAACCCCACCGTGGACGGCGAGACCACCGCCAGCTGGCTGGCCCGCATCCTGGACCCCGTCGGCATCCGCATCACCCGCATCGGCCTCGGCCTACCCATCGGCAGCGACCTCGAATACGCCGACGAGCTGACCCTCGACCGCGCCATGGAAGGGCGTCGGCCTTTGTGATCTGGTTTTGAGAAAAGAAAAAGAAAAAGATCCAACGCGAAGACGCAAAGACGCGAAGAAAAGCGAAGAAGAACAAACAAAGGCTAACCACGGAGACAGAAAGACCACGAAGAAGAACAGGGTGCTTTTCTTCGTGGTCTTAGTGGTCTTCGTGGTTAATTTCTTTTCTTTTTCATTTTTTGCGTCTTCGCGTCTTCGCGTTGGATCAGTTGCTTTTCACGACCCTAGTACCGAACGCTCACATCGCCGTTGGCCCAGGCTTGGCAGGCCAGGCGCTGGTCGGGGGCGGCTTTGAGGACCTGGAGCACGCGGGCTTCGGCGGTGCCGGGGGGGCTGAGATGGTCGGCGCCTGCTTCCACGGTCACGATGCAGGTGCCGCAGCGGGCGTGGCCGCCGCAGCGGTGGGTGAGGGGCACGGGGGCCTGGAGGGCTGCGGCGAGGAGGGAGCTCTCCCGCTCGCACTCGGTGGTGCCCTGAACTTTTCCATGGAACTGCAGCGTGGCCATCGATGACTCGCAAGTAAACTAAGGACTGGGGATAACTTACCAGCTCAGTGTAGCAGAGCGGGCCGCCCCAGGTGGGCTTTCGCCGTGTCCAGGAAGCGGGCCCGGGCCAGGGCATGCACCACCACGGGCGCTGGGTAGCCACTCTGGGCCTGCAGGGCCGCCGGGGCCTTCCAGGGCTCGTGCACCCAGGCCGTGGGATAGGCCGCCAGCTCTGGCACCCAGCGGCGGACGTAGGCGCCATCAGGGTCGAAGCGCTGGCCCTGGGCCACGGGGTTGAAGATGCGGAACCAGGGCTGGGCATCGCAGCCACAGCCGGCACTCCACTGCCAGCCGGAGCTGTTGGCGGCCCAGTCGCCGTCCGTGAGCCAGCGGAGGTAGTGGGCCTCGCCGCGGCGGTAGTCCAGCAGCAGGTGCTTGGTCAGGAAGCTGGCCGCCACCATCCGGGCCCGGTTGTGGACGAAGCCCTCGGCCAGCAGCTGGCGCGCTGCGGCATCCACCACGGGATAGCCTGTGCGCCCCTCGACCCAGGCCGTCCAGGTGGCCTCGTCTTCCCGCCAAGGGAAGCCCTGGAAAGCCGGCCGGAAGGGCTGGGTCAGGAGCTCTGGCCAGGCGTGGAGCAGGTGGTGACTGAACTCGCGCCAGAGCAGCTCATTGAGGTAGGCTCGCCCCCCGCCCCCTGCCCCGGCCGCAGCCACGGCCGACCACACGGTGCGCACGGAGAGGGTGCCGAACTTGAGGTCCGCACTCAGGCGGGAGGTGCCGGCCTGGTCCAGGCGGTCCCGCCCCTCGCCGTAGCCCGCCAGGGCGCCGTGGACGAAGGCCCGCAGGCGCGCCCGGCCTGCGGCCTCGCCGCCGGTCTGCAGGGCGGGGTTGGGCACCAGGCCCAGGGCCTCGAGGGTGGGGATGGCCACGGTCTCAGCCTGCAGGTCAGTTGGCAGCGGCGGCAGGCGCAGCGGCGCAGGCAGGGGCTGGCCCGGCTCCAGGCGGGCGCTGCAGGCCCGGGCGAAGGGCGTGAACACCCGGAACATCCCATCCTGCCCCGTACGCACCGAGCCCGGTGGCAGCAGGGTGTCGCCTTCGCAGCAGCGGAAGGCGATGCCCTCGTGGCCCAGGGCCGCCTCGACCCGGCGGTCCCGCTCCCGGGCGAAGGGCTCCACCCACCGGTGCGCCAGCACCTGGTCCGCCTGCCACAGCGCCGCCAGGCGGGGCACCACCTCGACACTGCGACCCGGCACCACCAGCAGGCGAGAGCCCAGGCCTGCCAACGTGGCCGCCAGTTCGGCCAGCGAGGCCAGCAGGAACTGCATGCGGTGGGGCAGGTCCCGGGCCCGCTCTGGGGCGAAGAAATAGGGGTCCAGCACGAAGAGCGGGATCACCTCGCCGGAGGCCGCAGCCTCCACCAGCGGGCCGTGGTCCGCCACACGAAGATCCTTGCCTCGGAACCAGACGATGGAGCGCATGGGATTGAGGGTAACCCGGAGCGGCGGGGCCTGCGCCCAGGGGCCGGACTACTTGTAAATTAAACATTTGTATGTCACAATACCAATCCAGGGTCCCGCCCCCGTCCCCTGGAGGAACACATGTCCTGGAAGCGCTTTCTGGGCCTTGCGGCCGCTGTAGCCGTGGCTCATCCCCTGGTGGCCCAGGGCACCGCCCCGGTGAACGACTCGGGTGCGACGGCCTGGCTGCTCACCTCCACCACCCTGGTGCTGCTCATGGTGCCGGGCTTGGCCCTGTTCTATGGCGGCCTGGTGCGCACCAAGAACGTGCTGGGGACGATGATGCACTCCTTCGCCGCCATGGCCGTGGTGGGCGTGCTGTGGGCCGTCCTGGGCTATGCCCTCAGCTTTGGCCCCAATGCCCTGGGCGGGCTCATCGGCTGGCGCAAGGACCTCATCCTGCTGCGGGGCATCGACCAGACCATCCTGCCGGCCGGGGTGCCGGAGTACGCCTTCGCCATGTTCCAGGGCAAGTTCGCCATCATCACGCCGGCCCTCATCGCCGGGGCCGTGGCGGAGCGCATCTCCTTCCGCGGCTGGCTGGCCTTCATCACGCTCTGGATCATCTTCGTGTACTGCCCCCTCTGCCACTGGGTGTGGGCCTCGGACGGCTACTTCTTCAACCTGGGGGCCAAGGGCGCCATCGACTTCGCCGGCGGCACCGTCGTGCACATCTCCTCCGGTGTGGGCGGCCTCGCACTGGCCCTCTTCCTGGGCGCCCGCCACGGCTACCCAAAGACCGCCATGTCCCCCAACAACCTGACCTTCACCCTGCTGGGCGCAGGCCTGCTGTGGGTGGGCTGGTTCGGCTTCAATGCCGGCTCCTCCGTGGCCTCCAACCTGGACACCGCCCGGGCCCTCACGGTCACCCAGGTGGCGGCTGCAGCGGGCGCCCTGACCTGGATCCTCATCGAGACCATCCGCGACGAGAAGCCCACCAGCCTGGGCATGGCCTCGGGCATCCTGGCGGGCCTGGTGGTGATCACGCCCGCCGCCGGGGTGGTGCAGGTGGGCGGGGCCCTCGCCCTGGGCGTCATCGCCGCCTGCTGCTGCTACAGCATGATCCTCCTCAAGAACCGCCTGGGCTACGACGACTCCCTGGACGCCTTCGGCATCCACGGCACCGGCGGCATCGTGGGCGCCCTCGGCCTCACCTTCTTCATCCGGGATGCCTGGTGGGCCGAGGCCGGGGCCAAGGTCCCGGGCTGGGGCATCCTGGCCCAGCTCAAGGTGCAGGGCTTCGCCGTCCTCTGCACCATCGCCTTCTCCGTGGTGATGACCCTGATCATCGCCGCCCTGGTGCAGAAGTTCATCGGCTTCCGGGTCTCCGAGTCGGTGGAGAAGACGGGGCTCGACCACGAGCTCCATGGGGAACGCGCCTACGGCCTGAACAACCTGAACTGAACGGGGAGCGCCATGAAACTCATCACTGCCATCATTCCCGAAGAGAAGCTCGACGAGGTCCGCGAGGCCCTCATCGAGGCCGAGATCGAGCGCATCACCGTGCTGCGGGTGAGCGGCCACGGCCGCCAGCAGGAGATCACCGTCCAGCGCGGCAAGAAGGTCGTGCCGAACCTGATCCCCAAGGTGCAGATCACCATTGCCTGCAACGATGCCTTCGAGGACATCACCGTGGACACCATCATCCGCACCGCCCGCCACGGCGAGGGGCAGGTGGGCGACGGCAAGATCTTCGTCCAGGACCTCCAGGAGTGCATCCGCATCCGCACCGGAGAGCGGGGCGGCCAGGCCATCTAGTTGTCAGCGTTCCGCAGGGTGAGCCGCCGCTCCAGGTGCGGGGGACAGCTGTGGCTGCGGGCCCACCTCACAAAGTGGTAGTCGGCATTCATGAAGTGCTTGAGGAAGGCACCCCGGGTCAGGCGCAGGAAGGTCGGCACCGGGATCTCCCCCGCCACCAGCGGCCTGAGGACTGCAAACAGGTCCGTGCGCAGGTCTTCGTGCAGGAGCGCATGGGCTGCCAGGTCGGGGTACCCCACCTCGGCCATGAGCTGCTCCTCTCGGGCGAAGTGGGCCACCGCGTAGTCGATGAGCTCCCCGATGACCCGGTTCAGCTCCGGCAGGTCGGCTTCCCGGCGCAAGTTACCCTGAGCCTGAACGAAGTTGAACAGCTCCAGCAGGCGGGCGTGCTCCTCGTCTAGGGCCGGAGCCGTGCTCTGAAACGCCCTCCGCCAACGCAACATGACCCGCCCCAAGGCCCCAGAGACCAGATCTCAACATAGATCAGCACGGCCATTGGTCAAGACTATTGTATTGATCAGCATGTGTTTGTATGGGTAATTTCCGCTATTCCTCAGCAGAGATGGCCAGCTTCCACAGCCCCGACGAGTCCGAATGGAGCAGCCACTCGGGCACGGCCGTGCGTCGGGTCCAGGCGCCCATCTCGAGCTCTCCGTCCAGCTGTCCGGCACTCCAGCCGGCATAGCCCAGGAAGAGTCGGTAGCGGGCCCTGGGGTCCCCCAGGAGGCCCTCCAGGAGATCCTTCCGGTGGCTCACGAAGTGGCAGAGGTCCACCACCGTGTCCTCAGGCTCCGGCAGCCCCCCCTGTACCAGCAGGATGCCCCGCTGGGGATCCACGGGGCCGCCCCGCCAGGCGGTCGACTCGTCCGGCCCCAGGTAGGCCATGCTGCCCTCTGCGCCCACCTGGGCCAGGGAGAGCGGCAAGGGCCGGTTGAGGATCAGTCCCAGCGCCCCCTCCTCGTCGTGCTGCACGAGCAGGATGACGGTGTGGAGGAAGTTGGGATCCAGCAGGGCCGGGCTGGCGACCAGGAGGCAGGGGGCTTCGTGGGTCATGATGCGGATGATGATAGCCCACCGGTCCAGGTAGGCTGGAGGGATGGCAGTCACCGCACCCTCTCACCTCGCCACCCTCCGGGAGGGCTGGGCCCTGCTGCGCCGCCATCCCGGCGAGGCCGCCGCACTGGCAGCCTTGGCCATGGTCCTGGCCCAGCTGGGACCCGCCCTGGAGCTGGCAGCGGGGGCCTCACCCAGCCTCTTCCTGCAGCCCCTCTTCAGCTTTGCGGGGCTGCTGCCCCTGGAGATGTTCTTCATCCCGCGCCTCCAGGCTCACCTGGATGCGGAGACCCTAGACCTGGGCGGCAACCCGGCCAATGACTGGCGCAGCACCTTCGACCAGCGCTGGCTCCTGGCCTTCCTGGTGCGCCTGGGGCTGAGCCTGGTGGTCGCCGCAGGCCTCCTCCTGTTCATCCTCCCCGGGATCGTCCTGCTCACCCTGTTCGGCTGGGCGCCCCTGCGCATGCTCCTGCGGGGGGACGCACCGGTGGCGGCGCTGCGCTGGAGCCAGGCCGCCATGGCCCGGCATTGGCCCCGCATCATCCAGGCGGTGCTGGCCATGATGCTGGTCGCCCTGAGCTACCAGATGGGTGCCAGCTGGATCCTGGACCGGGTGCTGCCGCCCACGGACCCGGACCTGGGCCCTGGGGCCTGGCTGCGGCTGCGCCACCCGGCCTTCTGGCTCTTCAACCTCGTGGGCGGTGCCCTCAACCTGTGGCTCAGCTGTGCCCTGCTGGCCCTCTACCACCGCCTCGAGACGGCGGTGGCCGGGCGGCCCTAGTCCTCGTCCTGGAAGTAGCCGGGGTCCTCGATCTCGATGAGTTCGCCGGCCTGGAGCAGGGCGCGCTCGTCGGCCGTGAGGACCACCTCGGCCCAGCGCGGATCTGTGCGCCCATTAAGGAAGTGCGCCGAGGGCTCGGCCGCCTCGTAGGCCGCCTGGCTGCGCCAGAGGTGCACCCAGCCCACGTGGTTCACCCGGGCCCAGACACTCATGTGCAGGGCCCTCCGGTCTGGCTCTCCTTGCGCAGGACGGCCACCGCATGGGCCAGGAGGGGCCAGGCCAGTTGGATCTGCTCCAGGGCGGCGGCGGGCCGACCCGAGAGGTTCAGGAGCACGGTGGTGCCGGCGATGCCGCACACCGCCCGGCTGGCGAAGGCCAGGGGGTGGCCGCCCCGGGCCCGGATCAGCTCGCAGATGCCCGGGGCCTCGCGCTCCATGACCCGCCGGGTGGCCTCGGGCGTGATGTCCCGGGGGCCGAAGCCGGTGCCACCGCAGGTGAGCGCCAGGGCGGCCCCAGCGGCCACGGCGCCCCGCAGCTCCGCCTCCAGTTGACCGGGCTCATCGGGGATGAGGGCTGTGGTGACGGCCTGCACGCCCTTCCCCCGCAGCCAGGTCACCAGCAGCGGGGTGGACTCGTCCTGGTACTCCCCCCGGGAAGCCCGGTCCGACAGGGTGATGAGGTGCACGCGCTCCATGGGGAAGACTCCTTGGCCTCGGTGGTCCGCTTCCGAGGATGCCACAATGGAGCATGGTCAACCCATCCGCCTCCGTCCCCATCCGCCCCGGTGCGGCCCTGGGCCTGCTCGGCGGCGGGCAACTGGGCCGCATGTTCACCCTGGCCGCCCGCAGCCTGGGCTTCCGGGTGCACGCCCTGGACCCGGGCCAGGACTGTCCAGCGGGCCAGGTGGCGGACCTGGAGTTCCGCGCCGCCTACAACGATGTCTACGCCGCCCAGGCCCTGGCCCGGGGCGTGGCGGTGGTCACGGTGGAGTTCGAGAACATCCCTGCCGAGACCCTGTCAGCCGTGGCCTCCCTGCGCCCCATGCATCCGGGCGCCCATGTGCTCCACACGGTCCAGCACCGCCTGCGGGAGAAGACCTTTCTCGCCGAGCACGGCTTCCCGGTCACCCCCTTCCGGGAGGTCTCCACCCTCAAGGATCTGGAAGCTGCGGTCGCTGCCCTGGGCCAGCCCTCGGTGCTGAAGACCGCCAGCTTCGGCTACGACGGCAAGGGCCAGAGCAAGCTCGCCGGCCCTGACGACCTTGCCCCGGCCTTTGCGGCCCTCGGTGGCCAGCAGGGCGTCCTGGAGGCCTGGGTCCCCTTCGAGCTGGAGTGCAGCGTGATCTGCGCCCGCTCGGCCACCGGCGAGACCTGTGTGTGGCCCGTGGCGGAAAACGCCCACCGGAACCACATCCTGGACACCACCGTCTTCCCTGCCCGCATTCCCGCTGGCGTGGCCGCCCGGGCCCAGGCCATGGCCCTGGCCATTGCCGCCGCCCTGGACGTGGTGGGCATGCTGACGGTGGAGTTCTTCCTCAAGCCCGGCGGGGAGCTGCTGGTGAACGAGCTGGCGCCCCGCCCCCACAACAGCGGCCACGCCACCATCGATGCCTGCGTGACCAGCCAGTTCGAACAGCAGGTTCGAGCTGTCTGCGGCCTGCCCCTGGGTGACACGGCCCTGCTCCGCCCTGCCGCCATGGCCAACCTGCTGGGGGACCTCTGGCCCGCCACCGGCGAGCCATGCTGGGAGCGCCTCCTCGCCCACCGGGACGTGAAGCTGCACCTCTACGGCAAGACCGAGGCCCGGCCTGGCCGCAAGATGGGCCACCTCACCGCCCTGGCCGACACCCCCGAAGCCGCCCTGGCCAAAGTCCTGGCCGCGCGTGAGGCGCTGCGGGGCTGAGCAACTACTTGCGGTAATACGCCCGCACCGCAGCGACGACAGCGGCGGCGTAGCGCTCGCGGAAGTCGGGGTCCCGCAGGTTCGCGGCGTCGTCTTCGTTGGTGAGGTTGGCCACCTCCACCAGGACCTTGGTGGCGCTGGTGCTATAGCGGAGGACCGCAGGCACCCACTTGCCACCGCTGCGGAGGATGACGTTCCGGATGGGACGGTTGGCGTGGACGGGGATGCCCTCGCGCTGCAGGCTGGCCAGCAGGACCTCGGAGAACTGGCGGCTGCGGGCCTCGCCCTCCAGCTTCTCGCGGCCGGTGAAGGCCACCCGGGCGCTGCGGCGGCCCTCCGCCACGCGGCCCGCCGAGGCACCGCCCAGGGCGAAGGTGGTGGGCACCTGTGCTGCTCCCGGCACATAGGCCATGGAACCCCGCGCCGAGGGGTGCAGGCTGTCGGCGTGGAAGCTGAGGAAGAGGGTCTTCTGCGCATCCCCCTTGGCCTTCCGGAAGGCAGCAAAGAAGTCATTGGCCAGCACCCAGCGCAGGTGGACGCTGACGGCGGAGGGGCTCTCTCCGTCCACCTGGAAGGGTGGCGTGGTGAGGATCTCCGCCTGGCGGCTGGGGGTGCGGATCTCGTCCCGGGTGCGGAAGCCCAGGCCCGGATAGCGGATGGTGCTGCTGACGGCGGCCTCGGTGTCCTGCTCCAGGATGCGGCGCACCCGCATGCTGATGTCGTAGACGAAATCGGACTCCCACACGCCATTGGCCCGGGCGCCCGGGTCCACTCCGCCGTGGCCGGCATCCAGGACGATGCGGATGCCCTTCAGTTTGGGACCGCCCTCCACCCGGGCCGTGCGGCGCACCTCGGCGCGGATCACGCGCTCTTCCGCCAGCTCCGAGCTGCCCTCCGGCTGGAAGGGGCCCGACAGGTACGCCAGGGGAATCCGGATCAGCTGGCCCGGCTGGATGCTCCGCACATCGGCGATGCCACTGCGGGCGGCGATCTGCTCGGCCAACTCATTGACACCCTTGGGATCCACCCGATCCGTGTAGCGGATGACCACGCTGGAGTAGAGCGCTTCACCCTTGCGCAAGCGGTAGACGGCAAAGCGGCCGTGGCTGTCTTCGCTGTAGGAGAGGAGCGCCCGATAGGCGGCCACCCGGGCCTCGTCGTCCAGACCGTCCTCGGGCTGGCTGCGGTCCGGCCCCCGCCCCTGCCCGCCGAGATCCTGGGACAGCAGGCTCCGGGGAATGCGCCAGCGGTCACCCTCCCGCAGCTTCTCTGGCAGGTCCGGGTTCTCCGCCATGAGGCGGTCGTAGTTCTGGCCGTGGCCGGCGAAGAGGGCGGCGAGGGTCCACACGGACTCCAGCTCCGGGTAGCGCACCCGGTGCCGGACCTCCTCCGAGCGCCACTGGTCATCGGGAAAGAGGGCCGCCAGGGCCCAGCGCTTGCCCTCGGGACTGAGCAGCTCAAAGGGAATCCAGCCGGAGGGCTCCGCCCCCTTGGCCAGGAAGGCCCGGGGCAGCGCCTTCCCCTCCACGCTGAGGCCCTTGCGGAACTGCAGGCGGAGGAGGAGGGTCCGACCCTCTGGGGTGGTGGCCTGGGCCAGCACCGGGGTCGGCTCCTGGGGCGCCTGGGCCACCAGCGCCACCGGGCAGAGCAGTGCCCCCAGGAGGGCGGCCCGGGCTGCTAGGCCTCCCATGGCGCCTCGCCCGCCGCGGCCGGTTCACCGGTTAAGCCTGCGCGGACCCAGGCCCGCATGGCCTCCTGCAGGCCCTCGGAGTCATCGCTCCGCGCCAGGAGGAAGCGCTGCAGGCGGCGCTCCAGGTGGCCAGCCCCCTCCTCCAGGAGGAAGAGACGATCGTGGAGGCGCTCGTGGGGGGCCTTGCCCGTGCTCGGCGGCAGCTTGAGGGTGCCCATGTCGAGGGTGGCCGCCTGGAGGGTGAACACCCACTCCAGGTCGCCGGACAGGATGCGGAGCTTCATCTTGCTGGGGCGCATGCCGCGACTGAGGGCCTCGAAGGCCTCGCGGCTCTCCGAGGGGTTGCCCTTGCGGAGGGAGATCTCCTTCACCTCGCCCCGCTCGGAGACCAGCTGGATGGCATCGTCCACATAGCAGCCAGAGCCATCGCCATCAGCCCCGCTGGAGCCGCTCTCAGTCATGCTGCGCATCCACAGCCAGAGGAGGAACTCCTCCCCCAGGAAGCGGCCATGTTCAATGAGTTCGAGGGGCTTCACCTCAGGCCTCCTCAAGCTCAAGATCGAGCGGATCGAGGGCCAGCAGGCCCTCCGGGGTCAGGGCGGGACAGAGGCGCCCCGCCAGGATCATGGGCGCCAGGGGCTGCAGCTCGCAGCCAAAGGACTTCATGAAGAGGGCCGTGAGGGCGCCCTGGGCCTTGGAGGAGGAGGCGGTGGTCCACAGGGCGCCACCCTTGAGGTCCCAGGCCACTTCCACCACCCGGGGCGTGGGCAGCACCTTCTGGAGCAGCTCGACCTTCACCTCGTCGGCCAGAGAGATGCGTGCTTCCCGGCCCACGAAGGCCAGATCCTTCTGCTGCATGAGGTTCTGCAGACGCAGGTCCACATGGGCCCGGAGCAGCGCGGCCGGCACCCGGCGGGTGTCGATGCGCAGGGCGAAGACGGCGTAGCGCTCCTGGCTCACCCAGTCGGCGTGCGGAGGCGTGATGAGGGGGTTGCGCCAGTCACACCAGCCCATGCGCTCCTCTTCCAGGCCTTCATGGAAGGGGCGGAACTGGTCCGACTCCAGGCCCGCCTGGAGGTCCGCTTCGTCGGGGACCGGCCCCAGCACCACGAATCGTTTGAGGGACACAGTCCCCTGCAGGATGCTCATGATGCACCGCCTCCGAAAACAGATCTGAACCAGTGCCAGAGGCCCCGGCGATGCGCCGAGTCAGGCGGGGGCGCCGACCGTGCCGGCACCTCAGGAACCTCAGCAGCCATGCCTGGCAGCGGCAGGGCCGGATCATCGAAGGCCAGCAGGACCCCGGTGATGTTGTCTCGTCCGCCGCTGGTCAAGGCCGCATCCACCAGGGTCTGCAGGACGCGGTTGGGGTCCGGCTCCCGCTGGAGGAGGGCGAGCAGCAGGTCGTCTGCCACTTCGCCGTGGAGGCCGTCGGAGCAGAGGAGGAGGCGGTCCCCCCGGTGGATGGTGAAGGTCGACAGCGCCACGCGCAGGGGCTGGGGCGAGCCCAGGGCCTGGGTGATGATGTTCCGGTGCGGGTGGTAGCGGGCCTCTTCGCGGGTCACCACGCCCACGTTCACCAGGTCGTTCACCAGGGTCTGGTCTTCCGTGATCTGGTGCAGGCGGCCCTTGCGCAGAAGGTAGGCGCGCGAGTCGCCAATCTGGGCGAGGTGGGCGCGGCCGGCTAGGCACACGACAGCCGTCAGCGTAGAGCCCATGCCCCGGGCGCTGTGGTCGTGGTGGGAATAGCGCACCACGGCCTCGCTGGCGGCATGCACAGCATCCTCGAGGGCCTGGGGCATCTCCGCCTCCAGCACTGGCCGCAGCTCAGGCGCGGCCCAGCGGCTGAAGAGCACCAGGGCCAGGGCGGCGAGGCCCTCCCGGCTGGCCACTTCCCCGGCGGCAGCGCCCCCCATGCCATCAGCCACGGCCGCCAGCAGACCGGCCTCGCCCTGGGGCAGGATCCGGCAGGGGCTGTTGAGGATGGGCTCCTCGCCGTCCAGGGCGCTCAGGAGGTAGGCGTCCTCGTTGTTGGCCCGGATCAACCCCGGATGGGTGGCAGCGGCGTAGTCGATGAGCATGAGGAGATTGGCCCGGAGCGAAGGCTGGTTGGGGAGGCGAAAGTCGGGCCCTTTCCGTTCATGATAGCGGGAGGAGGATCGAATCCATGACCCGAGGCCACGCCCCCAGCGATCTTCCTGGCCGGGACCGCCTCCCCACCGCCCGGGGAGGCCGACCATGACCAGGGCCCTCGGGATCCTGGGGCCGGGGGTCCTGGGGCGCTCTGCGGCCCAGGCCGCAGAGCGCC
>Ga0194052_1000714_pt1 | contig 20460 bp, 20 predicted proteins | sample SepL226m_MetaG_FD_160117 | JGI IMG/M metagenome (GOLD analysis project Ga0194052, IMG submission 160117) | Anoxic zone freshwater microbial communities from boreal shield lake in IISD Experimental Lakes Area, Ontario, Canada - Sep2016-L227-6m | ecosystem: Environmental > Aquatic > Freshwater >...
CCGCCGGACCGGGTCTGATGATGGCGATGGGACCCGGGTTCTGCTCGGAACTGGTCCTTCTGCGATGGCCGTGAACTGGTATCTACTGCTGATCGCCGCGGTCGGCGCCGAACGGGTGGCCGAGCTGGTGGTGTCACGGCGCAACCTCGCCTGGAGTCGCGCCCGCGGGGGAGTCGAAGTCGGCGCCGGCCACTACCCGGTGATGGTCGTTTTGCACACGGCTCTGCTGGCGGGTGCGCTGGCCGAGGTCTTCTGGTTGCATCGTCCATTCCTGCCCTGGCTGGGTTGGCCGATGCTCGCGATCGTGATCGCCGCCCAGGCACTTCGGTGGTGGTGCATCACCACCCTCGGTCATCAGTGGAACACCCGCGTCGTCGTCGTGCCGGGTGCTGCCCGGGTCACCGGCGGGCCGTACCGGTTCATGAGTCATCCGAACTACGTCGCCGTGGTGGCCGAGGGCATCGCGCTACCTCTGGTGCACAGCGCGTGGATCACCGCTGCGGTGTTCACCATGCTCAACGCGGCCCTGCTGACGACGCGCATCAGCGTCGAGAACTCCGCTCTGGCGAGGCTGACGTGAACGATCTCATCGTCGCCGGCGCAGGGCCGGCAGGTCTGGCCACCGCCACCTACGCCGCACAGGCGGGCCTGGATGTCGTCGTGCTCGACCGCCGTCGCGGTCCCATCGACAAGGCGTGCGGTGAAGGTTTGATGCCGCACACGGTCGCACAGCTGGAGCGCCTCGGCGTTGCGCTGCACGGCAAACCCTTCCGGGGAATCACCTATCTGGACGACACCCGCCGCGTGGAGGCCGATTTCCGCGCCGGCAAGGGAATGGGGGTCCGGCGCACCGCGCTGTCGGAGGCGCTGCACGACGCCGCGGCCGACGCCGGCGTCCGATTCGTGCACGGCGATATCGGGCCGGTCAGTCAGGACGCGGCCTCGGTGCGATGCGGCGAGTTACGCGCCCGCTATCTGGCGGCGGCCGACGGGCTGCACTCACCGATTCGCCGCGCCCTGGGTCTGGAGCGGGCGACGCGCGGACGTCGCAGGTGGGGAATCCGCCGGCACGTCGAGATTCCCCCGTGGAGTGACACCGTCGAGGTCTACTGGTCGTCGCATACCGAGGCCTACGTCACACCCGTCGCCGATGACTGCGTGGGGGTCGCCGTGCTGACCACCCGGCAGGGTGGATTCGATGATCAGATCGCGGCGTTCCCGGCCCTGGCGGCACGATTGGCCCGCGCCCCGCGCAGTTCCGCGGATCGGGCTGCCGGCCCGCTGCGCCAGGCGGTGACCCGTCGCACGGCCGGTCGGGTGATGCTCGTCGGCGACGCGGCCGGTTATGTCGACGCGCTGACCGGCGAGGGCCTGGGCATCGCCTTCGGCGGCGCGGAGCTTCTGGTGCGCAGCGTGCTCGACGATGATGCCGCGGGATACGACCGGCGATGGCGGGCGATGTCCCGGCGCTACCGGTTGCTGACCGCCGGGTTGCTGCACGCCAGCCAGATCAGGCCGGTGCGCGCGATGATCGTGCCGGCCGCCAATGCGCTGCCGAAGGCGTTCGGTGGGATCGTGAACCTGCTCGCCAGCTGACACTGCGACAATCGAGCGATGACTGACGAGACGTCCGGCCCGGGTCTCGCCTCTGCACTGGGGGACAGTCCCGAACTCGTCGCCCTGCGCACCTCCGACCTCGCGGAGATGGAGATTTTCGAGGGCTGCTCAGAGGAGGAGTTGAGCGCCGTGGCGAAGCTGCTGCGGCCGTTGCGGGCCACGGCGGGGCAGGTGCTCATGCGGGAGGGCGAGCAGGCGCTCTTCTTCATCCTCATCAAGTCCGGTCGCGCCGAGGTCAGTCATGACGGCGAGGACGGCGTGGTGGTACTCGACGAGGTCTCCGCAGGCGCGATCGTCGGCGAGATCGCGCTGCTGCGCGACAAACCCCGCACCGCGACCGTGACCGCCATCGGCGCCGTGGTGGGGTTCATCGGTGATGAGGCCGCCTTCGCCGCGATAGCAGAGCTCCCCGGCGTCACCGAACGGCTGGTCCGCACCGCCCGTCAACGACTGGCGGCCTTCGTCGCACCGATCGCCGTCACATTCCGCGACGGGAGTGAGCTCATGCTGCGCCCTGTACTCCCCGGGGACAGCGAGCGCTCCAATCACCCGTCGGTGGAATTCTCAACCGACACCCTCTATCGGCGGTTCATGTCCACCCGTGCGCCCAGCCCGGCCCTGATGCACTATCTGTTCGAGGTCGACTATGTCGACCACTTCGTCTGGGTGCTCATCGACGGTGACGACGGACCTGTGGTGGCTGATGTCCGATTCGTGCGCACCGATGACGACCCGGACTCCGCCGAGATCGCATTCATCGTCGCCGACGAATACCAGGGCCGCGGAATCGGCGGATTCCTGATGGATGCGCTGATCGTGGCCGCCCACGTCGGCCGTGTACGGCGCTTCACCGCCCGGCTTCTCGCGGACAACGCGGCCATGCGCGCCATTCTCGACAGGTACGGCGCCGATTGGGAGCGCGATGAACCCGGCGTCGTCACAACGCAATTCGACGTTCCCGGAGCCGAAGCGCTGCGGATCCCGGCCGACGTCGCCGGCCAGATCCGGGCGGTGGCGCGTCAGGTGATGCGTGCCGTCGGCTAGTTCTTGCCGGCTCGTTGTTGATCAGGCTAGGGCTTGATCTGCGTCCCGGTGTTGATCACCTTCATCGCATCGATGACGACGCCCTTCTCGGCCTCGGGCGCATCGGCGTTGAGTTGAATCACGTAGACGCCGCCCTGGGTCGGTATCACCACCGTGTCCTGAACGATCGCCCGCTTGGCGTTGTTCATGACATAGGTGCCGCTGGCTTCGACCGCGTCGAATCCGCTGATCTTGAGCCGGACAGGTTCACTGATCGGCGCGAAGCCACTCTTGTTGCGCATCTCGTTCGGTGCGAATTCGAGGATCTTCGCCGGATCCACATTGCCGGTCAACTTCGACATCGCCGCAATGATGTTCGGCGGATTATTCGGATCCTGGGGGGTTGCGTACAGGATCGCGCCGAAAGACCAGGCCGGAGTGTTCGCGCCCGCGTCCACCCATCCGGGGGGGAAGGGCAGGCCGATGACGGGAACACCTGAGTCGGAGCGCTTGATCGCCGTCTCGGTGATGTTGTTGTCCTTGATGTAGTCCTGAATGGTGGTGCTCTTGTTCACCGGTGCCTCCGTTTTCGTCTCCGGCGCCGACTGCGGTGCGGACTCGGTGGCGGTCTTCGAGCAACCCGCGGCACCGGCGGTGATCGCCACTGCGGTGGCGGCGACTGCAGCAGTCCTGATCCATGGCTTCATAACGGTCTCCTTGGGGTATTGCGTGTGGCGGCGGCTATGGGGTGATCGGCTACTGGGTGGCCGTGGCGTCCCGCCCATGCCGGAAGTCTTCTCTCATCGAGGGCCACCTTAGTGCGGTGTTCCAGCTAATTCGAACACAGTGGTCACGGGGCCGGCCGGCGTACCCGCTAACCTCGTGCGCGTGAGATGCGTGGTGGTGGCTGTGCTGGTGCCGGTCGCCGTGATGGCTTCAGCGGGCTGTTCGCACAGCGGCCGATCGGAGGACGCGGGCGCCGACATCGGCAAAATCTCGGCGCTCAGGGCCAGCTTCGGTCCCCGGTTCACCATCACCGAGGTCGCTCCGGCCGGCATCGACCCGCGGGTGCTGGCGGGCCAGAAGTTGCCCGAGGGTATGAGGTTCTCACCGGAGGGTTGCGGCCGGTTCGCGTCCGGGCAGCTGGTGCCGGCGGGAACCGAGGGCAACATGGCGGCCGTCTCCGCCGAGGGCGAGGGCAACCGCTACATCGTGATCGCGGTCGAGACCAATGAGCCGGTCCCGGTGGTTGATCCCGGAACGCAGTGCCGCAAAGTGTCGTTCGACGGCGGAAGCGTCCGCGGCACAGTCGAGGTGGTCGACGTGCCGAAGATCGAAGGGGCCCAGACCATCGGGGTTCATCGCGTGGTGCAGACCGTGGTCGACGGCAAGGCGCGCACCGGTGAGGTCTACAACTACTCGGCCCACTTCGGCGACTATCAGGTGATCGTCGCGGCGAATCCTCTCGTACTGCCCGACAAGCCGCCTGCGCCGGTGAACACCCAGCGGGCACGTGACCTGCTCATCGCGGGTGTCAACGCCATCCGGAACTGATCGACTAGCGCACGTTGCACGGCCGGAACTGGATGCTCATCCGCGGACCGGTGGGCGCCGTCGTCTTGGGTACGGCGTGCTCCCAGGTGCGCTGACAGCTGCCTCCCATCACCAGCAGGTCGCCGTGGCGCAGCGGAAGCCGCAGCGACGTCCCGCCGCCGCGCGGCCGCATGGCCAGCACCCGGGTGGCGCCCAGGCTGACGATCGCCACCATGGTGTCCTGCGTCTCGCCGCGGCCGACGGTGTCGCCGTGCCAGGCCACACTGTCCTCCCCGTCGCGGTAGAGGCAGAACCCGGCCGTGGTGAAGGGCTCGCCGAGTTCACCGGCGTAGATGTCGTTGAGCCGTCGGCGCAGTCGGGCGACCTCGGGATGCGGCGGCGGTTGCGCCGTCAGATCGACGAAGCTGACCAACCGGGGCACGTCGACCACCCGGTCGTACATCTGCCGGCGTTCCGACCGCCAGCGGACACCTGTGCCCAACTCCTCGAAGAGTGCGTCGGCACCCGAACCGACCCAGCCGGAGCGGACCTCGACCCAGGCCCCGCCGGCGAGGTCGCGACGCTCGACGGGGTCGAACAACGATTCCTGAACCGCCTCCGGCATGTCCTCAGACTATCGCACAGGTGTTCGATTTCAGCGCCAGCTGGGTAACCATATCTGCATGTTCCAGGTGTTCTGCGAGATGGGGATTCCGGTCAGCACCGGGAAGAGCCAGGCGAAGTTCGTGATGGCCAGCGCCAGGTAGCCGCACACCACCAGCACCCCGAGGGTTCGCCGTTCGGCGTCGGCGTTCGGTGTGTAGAGGATCTGCCCGAGTATCAGCGCGATCGCCATCATCAGGAACGGCGCCATGGGCACCGCGTAGAAGAAGTACATCTGCCGGTCGATGTCGGCCAGCCACGGCAGCCAGCCGGCGAAGTATCCGACCAGCAGCACGCCGTAGCGCCAATCGCGGCGGGTCACCGTGCGCCACAGCGCGTAGAGCACCACGGGCACCGCCACCCACCACATGACAGGCGTGCCGACCAGCATGACCGCTTTGACGCAGGAGGCCGCCCCGCAACCCGGCACCTTGTCGTCGTCGATCGCGTAGAGCACCGGACGCAGGGACATCGGCCACGTCCACGGCTTGGACTCCCAGGGATGGTGGTTGCCGGCGGAGTTCGTCAGTGTGGAGTGGAAGTGATAGGCCTTGTAGGTGTAGTGCCACAGTGACCGGATGGCGTCGGGCGCAGAGAACCACTGCCGCTCGCCGATCGACTGACCGACCTCGAAGCGGTTGACTGCCGTCTCCGAGGCGAACCAGGGCGTGTAGGCCAGCAGGTAGATCGTGACCGGGATGACCCCGAACACGTACGCCGACGGTCCGAGGTCCCGGCGCAACACACCGGCCCACGGCCGCGGCACCCGGTAGGCCCGCCGGGCCGCGATGTCGAAGCCCAGCGACATGAGCCCGAAGAACACGATGTAGTACAGGCCCGACCATTTGGTAGCCAGCGCGCACCCCAGTAGCACACCGGCGCCGAATCGCCACCACCGCACACCTAGCCTTGGGCCCCAGGGTGTTTCGTCGATGCGGCCTTGCTCCCACGCGGTGTGCAGTCGCTGCCGGACCTGGTCACGGTCGACCATCAGGGCGCCGAAGGCGCCGATTGCGAAGACGGTGAGGAAGATGTCCAACAGCGCGGTGCGCGCGGCGACGAAGCTCACACCATCGGCGACGACGAGCAGTCCGGCCATCGCGCCGATCAGGGTGGAGCGGCTGATCCGCCGGGCGATCCGCACGACCAGGGCGACCAGGATCACGCCGAAGACCGCACTGGTGAATCGCCATCCGACCCCGTTGTATCCGAACAGCGCCTCGCCCACGGCGATCAGTTGCTTACCCAGGGGCGGATGCACCACCAGGCCGAAGCCGGGGTTGTCCTCGACACCGAAGTTCCCCAGCAGCTGCCACGCCTGCGGTGCGTAGTGCTTCTCGTCGAAGATCGGCGAGCCTGAATCGGTGGGCGATCGCAGGTTCATGAAGCGCGTCACGGCGGCCAGGGCGGCGATGACGGCCGTCGCGGCCCAGCCCTCCAGCCGGTCGGCAGGGCCCTCGTCGGCCGGCGGCACGGGCGGACCGGGGCTGATCACGGGTGCCTCGCGCGAAGGCGCGATGAGCTCGTCAGCCGTGGTGGTCATCGGAGTTGATCGTAGGCTGGGGTTATGGCCCCGTGTCGCTTCGCTCCTATGGCCCCGTGTCGCCTCGCTCCTATGGCCCCGTGTCGCTTCGCTCCTGCCCGCCGGGTGGCGTGACCACCGGCCGTCTGCTCCTGGGCGCCACACCGCTGGGTCAGCCGTCCGACGCGTCGCGGCGACTCGCCGATGCGCTGGCCACCGCCGACGTGGTGGCCGCGGAGGACACCCGCCGGGTCCGAATGCTCGCGGCCGCACTGCAGGTCGGCATCAGCGGCCGGGTGCTGAGTCTGTTCGACGCCAATGAGGCCGGCCGGGTGCCCGCCCTGGTGGATCAGATCGCCGGCGGGGCCACCGTGCTGGTGGTCAGCGACGCCGGCATGCCCCTGATCAACGATCCGGGCTACCGGCTGGTGTCGGCGTGCGTCGCGAAGGGACTACCGGTGAGTTGTCTGCCGGGGCCGTCGGCGGTGACGACGGCGCTCGCGGTCTCTGGCCTGCCCTCGGATCGCTTCTGCTTCGAGGGCTTCCCGCCTCGGCGCACCTCGGCGCGCCGCGCGTGGTTCTCCGGGCTGTCCGGCGAGCCGCGCACGGTGGTGTTCTTCGAATCGCCCCGCCGATTGGCCGAGTGCCTAACTGACGCGGCCGCCGAACTGGGCACCGAGCGGCGAGCGGTGGTGTGCCGGGAGTTGACCAAGGTGCACGAAGAGATCCGCCGCGGCACGCTGGGTGAACTGGCCGGCTGGGCCGCCGACGGCGTTCTGGGGGAGATCACGGTCGTGCTGGCCGGCGCCGAGCCGGTGGCCGAATTGCAATCCCTTGTCGCCGAGGTGGATTCGCTCGTCACCGACGGCATGCGCGTCAAGGACGCCTGCGCCCGGGTCATCGAGCGGACCCCGGGGGCACCGTCGCGACGCGAACTCTACGAAGCGGTGCTGCGCGCCCGATCCGATTGAGCGACCGTCGCGACGATGGGTGCGGCTTTGTCCAGGCATTCCTGCCACTCGGCGTCGGGGTCGGAGTCGGCGGTGATCCCACCACCCACGCCGAGCACCGCGCGGGACCCCGTGTCGAACTCCACGGTCCGGATGGCCACGTTGAGCTCCATACCGCCGACGGGCGATGCCATCCCGACCGTCCCGCAGTAGATCCCCCGGCGGTGCGGTTCCCATTGCGAAAGCAGTTCGCGTGCCCGACCTTTCGGGGTTCCGGTGACCGACGCGGGCGGGAATGCGGCCGCCAGCAACTCCGCGGCCGGAACCGCGGCGTCGACTCGGGCCGAGACCGTGGACACCAGATGCCATACGCCGGGGGCGGGGCGGACCGCCAGGAGTTCGGGCACCGTCACCGATCCGGTCTCTGCGAGGTGACCGAGATCATTGCGGACCAGGTCGACGATCATGATGTTCTCCGCGACGTCCTTGGTCGAGGCCAGCAGCCCGGACGGATCTGCGTGCGCCGGGAGGGTTCCCTTGATCGGACTGGACGTCACCTCGTCGCCGCGGCGGCGCAGGAACAACTCCGGCGACAGCGACGCCACAGCGCCCCAGTGCCCGGCCAGATACGCCGAGCGGGCCGCGGGTGTGCGGGCGACCGCGTCGGCGAAGAACTCCAGTGGATCTCCGGCGACGGTTCCGGTGAACTGGGTGCACACGCACGCCTGGTAAACCTCGCCGGCCGCGATGGCCTCGAGGCAGGACAGCACTCCGGCGCGGTGCGCGGCGAAATCGGGCCCGCTCCATGTGATCTCGCAGCCGTGCGGTGGTACCGCCGTGGTGAGAGCGGCCTGCACCCACGGCGGCACCGGCTGCTGCGACAGGCTCTCGAACCACCAGCAGCCGTCGGCGTCGAGGCGCAGCACGCAGTCGGTCCACCCGCCGGCGGCCTCGGGGATGCGCGCCGCGGCTCCGTCGCCGCCGCGATCGGGGTAGGACAGGTAACCGATCCAGCCGCCGCCCACCGCGTGAGGTTGCGCACCGGGCCGCACGTCGAACACGGTCGCGGAATCCACGGCGCATACTGCGACGCTCGGGGCGATCACCGCACGGGAGCCGAACCATTCGCCGATGAGTGCGGCGGGTGGGGGCAGACCGTTGCGGCGCGCGCCCGATGCCAGTGCGCGCAGCACCTCGGCCGGTGAGTGCCCCTCACCCAGCCGCTGGGCGCGCATGCCTACTCCGCCGGCGCTTCGTAGCGGGGGAACACCCCGCTGGGCGCGGGCAGCGCGGTGCCCGGCTCCAGTCGGGTGTCGATCGCGGCGAAGTCACGCGCGTGTTCGGCCTGGCCCAGCAGGTCGAGCAGGCGGCCGGCTGAGGCCGGCATGACCGGCTGCACGAGCAGCGCCGCGACGCGCACGGCCTCGCACGTCACGTACAGGACTGTGCGGAAACGCATCTGGTCGGTCTCGGCATCCGACTTGCGCAGCACCCACGGCTCCTCGGCCGAGAAATACCGGTTGGCCGCACCGAGCATCAGCCAGATCGCCTCGAGACCCAGATGCATGGCCTGGGAGTCGAACGCCTCCCGCACCCGCGGCAGCAGATCCGCCGCGGTGTCCAGCAGTTCGCGGTCCGCCGCGCTGAACTCCCCGGGCTGCGGCACCACACCGTCGAGGTTCTTGTTGACCATCGACAGCGAGCGCTGCGCAAGGTTGCCCAGTTCGTTAGCCAGATCGGTGTTGATCCGGCCGATGATGGCCTCTTCGCTGTAACTGCCGTCCTGGCCGAACGGCACCTCCCGCAGCAGGAAATAGCGCACCTGATCCAGGCCGAACGTCTCCACCAGCGAAACCGGGTCGACGACGTTGCCGACCGACTTGCTCATCTTCTCCCCGCGGTTGTAGAGGAACCCGTGTGCGAAGACCCGCCGCGGCAGCGGAAGACCCGCCGACATCAAGAATGCCGGCCAGTACACGGTGTGGAACCGGATGATGTCCTTGCCGATCATGTGCAGATCCGCCGGCCAATAGCGTTGGTAGAGAGCCGAGGAGGTGTCGGGATACCCGACTCCGGTCAGGTAATTGGTCAGCGCGTCGACCCAGACGTACATCACGTGGTCGGGATCGCCGGGCACCGGGACGCCCCAGTCGAACGAGGTCCGCGAGATCGACAGATCCCGCAGACCGCCCGAGACGAAGCTGATCACCTCGTTGCGGCGCACCTCCGGGGCGATGAAGTCCGGGTGCTCGGCGTAGTGGGCCAGCAGCCGCTCGGTGTAGGCCGACAGCCGGAAGAAGTAGGTCTGCTCCTCGGTCCAGGTCACCGGGGTGGCGGTCTCGGTCGCCAGCCGGATGCCGTCCGCACCCACCGTCGTCTCGGCTTCGGTGAAGAACCGTTCGTCGCGCACCGAGTACCAGCCCGAGTAGGAGTCGAGGTAGACGTCGCCGCGCTCGGCCATCTGCTGCCAGATCGCCGAGGACGCGGCGTAGTGGTCGGGGTCGGTGGTCCGGATGAACCGGTCGAAGGAGATGTTGAGCAATTCCTGCAGGCGCTGGAACTCATCGGAGTTGCGCCGGGCCAACTCGGCGGTGGGGATGCCCTCGGCGGCGGCGGTCTGCGCCATCTTCAGGCCGTGCTCGTCCGTGCCGGTCAGGAACCGCACATCGAATCCGTCGAGTCGCTTGAACCGGGCGATCGCGTCGGTGGCGATGTACTCGTAGGCATGCCCGACGTGCGGTGCGCCGTTGGGATAGGCGATCGCGGTGGTCAGGTAGAAGGGCTGGTTCATGACGGATTCACCTTATGGTGTGGGACGTGCGCCCCAACCGCCCGGCACCGCCGCCACCGGAACCGTTGGCGCCGTTGATCGACGCACATACCCACCTCGACGCATGCGGGGCGGCCACCGCGGACGACGTGCGTGCGATCCTGGACCGTGCCGAAGCCGTCGGCGTGCAGGCGGCGGTCACCATCGCCGACGACCTGAACTCGGCGCGCTGGGTGGCCGCTGCGACGCACTTCGACGACCGGTTGTACGGCGCGGTGGCATTGCATCCCACCCGGGCCGGCGCGCTGACCGAGCAGGCCCGCACCGAGATCGAGCGGCTTGCGGCCGACCCGCGGGTGGTCGCGATCGGTGAGACGGGCATGGACCTGTACTGGCCGGGGCGGCTGGAGGGCTGCGCCGATGAGGCCACCCAGCGGGAGGCCTTCGCCTGGCACATCGACCTGGCCAAGCGCACCGGCAAACCGCTGATGATCCACAACCGCGATGCCGACGCCGCGGTGCTCGACGTGCTGCGGGCCGAGGGCGCCCCCGATGCGGTGATCTTCCACTGCTTCTCCTCCGGGCCGCAGATGGCGCGACGCTGTCTGGACGCCGGTTGGGTGCTGAGCCTGTCGGGCACGGTCAGCTTCACCAATGCCCGTGAGCTGCGGGAGGCCGCCGCGCTGATCCCGCCCGGGCAACTGCTGGTGGAGACCGACGCCCCGTTCCTCGCCCCGCATCCGTTCCGGGGTGCGCCCAACGAGCCGTACTGCCTGCCCTACACGGTGCGATCGCTGGCCGAATTGCTGAACCGGCCCGCCGAGGAACTGGCCGCGGAGTCCACCGAAGCCGCACGCATTGTTTACCGAATGGACTGAAGGCCCGGTTTTGCGCTGCTGATCGGTCCGTTCTGTTGCGACCCACCTTTGCCGTCCGTTACCGTCTTGTGACCGTAACTGGAGTTTTGAAGTCCTGGGGGAAGTGTTCGCCGTGAACGCGTTGAGCAAGCTGCACCGTTCGCCGTCACCCGCACTGCGGGTGGTCGTGGGCGTGCTGCTGGCCGCGCTTGCCGGGGCCGGCATCCTCGCCCTGGCCTCGCACAAGACGGTGACGTTGGACGTCGACGGCACCGCCATGACGGTGACGACGATGAAGTCCCGCGTCGCCGACATCATCGCGGAGAACGGTCTGAGTGCGCAGGACCGCGACGAACTTCTGCCCGCGGCGGGAGCCAGTGTGCGCAACGCCGACACCATCGTCCTGCGCCGCAGCCGCCCGCTGCAGATCTCACTGGACGGCGGGCAGCTTCAGCAGGTCTGGACGACGGCCTCCACCGTCCATGAAGCCTTGAACCAACTGTCGCTCTCCGACACCGCCCCGGCGGCCGCGTCACCGGTGAGCAGGGTGCCGCTGGCCGGGATGGCCCTACCCGTGGTCTCCGCCAAGACCGTGCGGCTCAACGACGGCGGAACGCAGAGCACGCTGCGACTGGCCGCGCCGACGGTCGGTGCGCTGCTGGCCGCCGCCGGCGTTCCACTCCAGCAGAGCGACGTCGTGGTGCCCGCCGCGTCGGGTCCGGTGACCGACGGTATGGCCATCGAGGTGACCCGCATCCGCATCGAGAAGCGCACCGAACGCGTCGCGCTGGCGCCGGTCGCACGGCGGGTCGAGGATCCGACGATGAACATGAGCCGCCAGGTGGTGGTCGATCCGGGTGTTCCCGGACTGCAGGACGTCACCTTCGCGGTCTCGATGGTCAACGGCGCTGAGACCGGGCGGCTTCCCGTCGCCAACACCGTCATCACCCCGGCCCGCGACTCGGTGCTGCGGGTGGGGGCAAAGCCGGGCACCGAAGTCCCGCCGGTGGTCAACGGGGTGGCGTGGGACACTGTCGCGGCGTGTGAGTCGGGCAATAATTGGGCCATCAACACCGGAAACGGGTACTACGGCGGAGTGCAGTTCGACCAGAGCACCTGGGAGCGCCACGGCGGTCTGCGGTACGCCGCACGTGCGGACCTGGCAACGCGCGAAGAGCAGATCGCCATCGCCGAGGTGACCCGCGCCCGGCAGGGCTGGGGCGCATGGCCCGTGTGTGGAAGAGGCCTAGGATGATTGAAAGAGGATTGGGATGACCATTCGATTGCTGAGCCGGACCGAGATCCGCAATCTGGCCAAGGAACTGGACTTCCGGCCTCGCAAGTCACTCGGTCAGAACTTCGTCCACGACGCCAACACGTTGCGCCGCATCGTCTCGGCCTCCGGAGTGAACAAGAACGACCACGTGCTCGAGGTCGGACCGGGTCTCGGGTCGCTGACGCTCGCGCTGCTCGACCGCGGCGCGGCGGTGACCGCGGTGGAGATCGACCCGGTGCTCGCCGAGCGGCTGCCCAAGACCATCGCCGAGCATTCGCACAGCGAGATCCACCGGCTCACCGTGCTCAATCGCGACGTCCTGGGCATCCGGCGCGCCGACATCGAGCAGCCGCCGACGGCGTTGGTGGCCAACCTGCCGTACAACATCGCGGTGCCGGCGCTTCTGCATCTGCTCGCCGAGTTCCCCAGCATCCGCACCGTCATGGTCATGGTGCAGGCCGAGGTCGCCGAACGACTGGCGGCCGAGCCCGGTGGCAAGGAGTACGGCGTGCCGAGTGCGAAGGTCCGTTTCTTCGGAAACGTCCGCCGCTACGGGTCGGTGTCACCGACGGTGTTCTGGCCCATCCCGAGGGTCTACTCCGGCCTTGTGCGCATCGACCGCTACGAGACCTCGCCATGGCCCACCGACGAGGTGTTCCGCCGCCAGGTGTTCGACCTCGTTGACACCGCGTTCGCGCAGCGGCGCAAGACCGTTCGTAACGCCTTTCTGGAATGGGCCGGCTCCGGCAATGCGTCCGCGGAGATGCTGCTGGCCGCCAGCATCGATCCGGCGCGTCGTGGCGAGACGCTCACCGTCGCCGACTTCGTGCGACTGCTTCAGCGTTCCGGCCGCGGCACCCCGGCGGCGGAGTCGACACCGGAGTCGACCGCCGACGCGCGCTGATCGCGCCGGCGGCGGCGGTACCCTTCTGCGGTGTCCCCCACCAAGGGCAGCGCCGCTGCGGAATGGCTGCCGACCGGGTCGGTGACGGTGCGGGTGCCCGGGAAGGTGAACCTGTTCCTCGGCGTGGGGGATGTGCGGTCCGACGGCTATCACGACATCACCACCGTGTTCCACGCCGTCTCGCTGTCCGACGATGTCACGGTTCGCGACGCGGACGTCCTGTCGCTGCGGGTGTCCGGTGAAGGCGCTGCGGAGGTGCCCGCCGACAAGCGCAACCTGGCCTGGCGTGCTGCCGAACTGATGGGCGAGCACGTCGGCCGCACCCCCGAGGTCGAGATCGTCATCGAGAAGTCGATACCGGTGGCCGGCGGCATGGCCGGTGGCAGCGCCGACGCCGCGGCGGTGCTGGTCGCCATCAACGAACTGTGGGAGTGCGGCGTGCCCCGCCGCGACCTGCACGCGATCGCCGCGCAGTTGGGCAGCGATGTCCCGTTCGCGCTGCACGGAGGTACGGCCTTGGGCACCGGTCGCGGTGAGGAACTCGCAACGGTGCTGGCGCGCAACACCTTTCACTGGGTTCTCGCGTTCGGGGCGGGCGGGCTCTCGGCCGGCGCGGTCTACACCGAGATCGATCGGCTGCGCAAAGCGGGCGACCCCGCACGACTGGATGACCCTGAGCCGTTGCTGACCGCGCTGTCCTCCGGTGACCCGCATGCCCTGGCGCCGCTGCTCGGCAACGACCTGCAGCCGGCGGCGCTGAGCCTGCAACCCGATTTGCGCCGCACCCTGCGGGCGGGCACCGAGGCCGGCGCGCTGGCCGGGATCGTCTCCGGTTCCGGACCCACGTGCGCGTTTCTGTGCGCCTCGGCGGCGGCGGCGGTCGACGTCGGCACCGAACTCGCCGGCGCCGGGGTGTGCCGCACGGTGCGGGTCGCCAGCGGTCCGGTGCACGGAGCCCGGGTGGTTCCGCCCTCGCGCGCCTGAGGGCCGAATGCGCGGCAATTACTTAAGAGTAGTTTAAGATCGTTGGCGGAACCCGAGGAGGTCGCCGTGAGCCGATTCACCGACAAGATGTTCCACAGCGCCAGAACCAGCTCCAAGGGCATGGTGACCGGCGAACCGCACGAACCGGTCCGGCACACCTGGGCCGAGGTGCACGAACGGTCACGGCGCATCGCCGGCGGCCTGGCCGCCGCCGGGGTGGGTCCCGGCGACGCGGTCGGGGTGCTGGCCGGCGCCCCGGTGGAGATCGCCCCGACCGCCCAGGGCCTGTGGATGCGCGGCGCCAGTCTGACGATGCTGCACCAGCCGACGCCGCGCACCGATCTGGCCGTCTGGGCTCAGGACACCACCAATGTCATCGACATGATCGACGCCAAGGCCGTCGTCATCTCCGAACCCTTTCTCGTCGCCGCACCGGTGCTGCAGGAGCGCGGCGTCAAAGTCCTCACCGTCGCCGATCTCCTCGACGCCGAACCGATCGATCCGGTCGAGACAGCCGAGGACGACGTCGCGCTGATGCAGTTGACGTCCGGTTCCACCGGTTCGCCGAAGGCGGTGGTGATCACTCACCGCAACATCTACTCCAATGCCGAGGCGATGTTCATCGGCGCGAAATACGACGTCGACACCGACGTCATGATCAGCTGGCTGCCCTGCTTCCACGACATGGGCATGGTGGGCTTTTTGACCATCCCGATGTACTTCGGCGCCGAACTGGTGAAGGTCACCCCGCTCGACTTCCTGCGTGACACACTGCTGTGGGCCAAGCTCATCGACAAGTACGACGGCACCATGACCGCCGCGCCGAACTTCGCCTACGCGCTGTTCGCCAAACGGCTGCGCCGGCAGGCCAAACCGGGCGAATTCGATTTGTCCACCTTGCGTTTCGCCCTGTCGGGTGCCGAGCCCGTCGAACCCGCCGATGTCGAGGATCTGCTCGACGCCGGCAAGCCGTTCGGGTTGAACCCGAACGCGATCCTGCCCGCCTACGGTATGGCCGAGACCACATTGGCGGTGTCGTTCTCCGAGTGCGGTGCGGGTCTGGTGGTCGACGAGGTCGACGCCGACCTGCTCGCCGCCCTGCGCCAGGCGGTGCCCACCAGTAAGGGCAACGTGCGCCGGCTGGCCACCCTCGGTCCGTTGCTGCGCGACCTCGAGGCCCGCATCGTCGACGAGGAGGGCAACGCCCGCCCGCCGCGTGGTGTCGGGGTCATCGAGCTGCGCGGTGAGTCGCTGACGCCCGGATACATCACCATGGGCGGATTTGTCTCCGCGCAGGACGAGAACGGCTGGTATGACACCGGCGACCTCGGTTACCTCAACGAGGAGGGCCACATCGTGGTGTGCGGCCGCGTCAAGGACGTCATCATCATGGCCGGCCGCAACATCTACCCGACCGACATCGAACGCGCAGCGGGACGTGTCGAGGGTGTGCGGCCCGGTTGTGCAGTCGCGGTGCGTCTTGACGCCGGGCATTCCCGGGAGACGTTCGCCGTCGCCGTCGAGTGCAACACCTTCGAGGATCTCGCCGAGGTGCGCCGGATCGAGCAGCAGGTGGCCCACGAGGTGGTCAACGAGGTCGGGGTGCGTCCGCGCAACGTCGTCGTCCTGGGGCCGGGCACCATTCCCAAGACCCCGTCGGGCAAGCTGCGTCGCGCCAACTCGGTGGCACTGGTCACCTGACCTGTGCGCCGGCGGGGTCAGTGCAGGCGGTTCTGCGCGGTCTCCACGCCCAGTTCGATCAGCATCTCCGTCGCGTCGGCGGCCTGCTCGCAGATCACCGGAATCTCGTCGCGTTCGCCCGCCGAGAAGTTCTCCAGCACGAACGCGGCCGGATCCTTGCGGCCGGGCGGTCGGCCGATGCCGATGCGCACCCTCTGAAAATCCTTGGTGCCCAGTGAATTCGCGATCGAGCGCAGGCCGTTGTGGCCGCCCTCACCGCCGCCGAGCTTGAGCCGGATCTTTCCGAAGTCGATGTCGAGCTCATCGTGGATGACGATGACGTCGGCGGGTGTCACCGAGTAGAACTTCGCCAGCGGCCCGACCTGACGTCCGGATTCGTTCATGAACACCCGCGGCCTGGCCAGCACCACCGGACGCTGCCCGAGCCGGCCGGTGACGATCTCGGCACCGGATTTCTTGTGCACCTTGAACGGCGCACCCATCCGGCCGGCCAGCAGGTCGGCGACCATGAAGCCGAGGTTGTGCCGGTTCTTGGCGTACTCGGGTCCCGGGTTGCCCAGGCCGACGACCAGAAGCGGCTCGGCCACGGACTACTCGGACGCCTCGGCCTCGGGTGCCTCGGCAGCCTCGGCCTCGGGGGCTTCGGCAGCCGGCTGCTCGCCGCCGGCCTCGCCGGCGCCCTCCTCGGCGAGGTCCTCGGCGGTCGGGGCGGCGACGATGTTGACGACCAGCATCTCCGGATCGCTCATCAGGATCACGCCGTCGGGCAGCGGCACCTGGCCGGCCAGGATCTGGGTGCCCTCCTCGGCGCCCTCGATGGACACCGTCAGGCTTTCCGGGATCGACAGCGCCTCGGCCTCGATCTCGATCGCGCTCGCGTCCTGGGTGACCAGCGTGCCGGAGGCGGCCTCGCCCTCGAGGTGGACGTTCACCTCGACGGTCACCTTCTCGCCGCGGCGGACCACGATCAGGTCGATGTGCTCGAGATTGCGCTTGACCGGGTGGACGGTGATGGATTTGGGCAGCGCCAACTGTTCCTGGCCGTCGATCTGCAGGCTCAGCACCGCGTTGGTGCCGGAGTGGCGCAGCACGGCGGCGAAGTCATGGGCGTTGAGTTCCAGATGTTGCGGCGCGGCGCCGTGGCCGTAGAGCACCGCGGGGACCTTGCCGTTGCGCCGGGCCTGTCTGGAGGCGCCCTTGCCGGTGCGGGTGCGCACCGCGACGTCGATTTCGGTGGCGCCACTGGTGGCGGTCTTGGCCATGAGAGTCTCCCTGCCTTCGTTGCTTGTTCTCACACGTCGAAGGCGGGCGGCGCGAAGGCGCCTGATGAGCCTCGTCGATAACGGTGCCCGGAAATTCTCCGACCACCCTCGCCGTGATGCGTTCCCAAGGTTAGCCGAGGCGGGTGCCGCAGCGGAAATCGCTACCTGACTGCGACGGTGAAACCGTTGATGACCTGCTGCACCTCGGGTGCGGCCGCCGCGGCCTGGTTGGCCAGCGTGGTCACGGTGAACTGCACCAGGTAGCGCTGGAACGCCGGCCCCGGCGTGACCGGGATGACGATCCGGTTGTAGGCGTGCAACCGGGTGCCCTTGAAGTCGTAGCTGCCCTCGATCATCGACGAGGGAAACCCCTTGAAGTCGTCCTTGGAGGAGTTGAGCTTCTTGAAGTCCTTGGACAGTTCGGCGTCGGCGTCGGCGTGTTTGAGTGCCTCGGCGACGTCGAAATTGCCGCTCAGCTTGAAGACCATCACCATCGCCGTCGGATAGGTGTTGTTCTTGGCGATCGCCTCGGTGCCGGGGGAGAAGTTCGGGTTGGCGTACCTGGTCCATCCCGCCGGGCGCGGCAGCGTCACCGTGAGATCTTTCAGCGCGTCCACCCGAACCTGCTCGCCGGTGACACCGAGTCCGGCGAGATGCTCGGCGATCGGTACCGGGCGCTCCTTGGGAGCGTCCTCTTTGGTGGTCTCGGTCGGACTCGTCGGCGTCGTCCAGATCGAGGAGTAGTCGGCGGTCTTGGCGCCGCAGCCGACGAGGACAGTCGCGAGCGCCACCGCCGGCAGCGCCGCGACCCGCGCTCTACGCATCCCCGTCGAAAAGCCCCGTCACCGAGCCGTTCTCGAACACCTCGCGGATGGTGCTGGCCAGCAGGGGGGCGATCGAGAGAACGGTCAGCTGCGGAAAGCGCTTGGACTCGTCGATCGGCAGGGTGTTGGTGACCACCACTTCACGTGCACCGCACTCCGCTAGGCGCTCGGCCGCCGGATCGGACAGCACCCCGTGGGTGGCGGCGATGATGACGTCCTTGGCGCCGTCCTCACGCAACAGTCGCACCGCGCCGGCGATGGTGCCGCCGGTGTCGATCATGTCGTCGGTCAGCACACAGGTCTTTCCCTCGACCTCGCCGACCACGCGGTTGGACACCACCTGGTTGGGCACCCGCGGGTCGCGCGTCTTGTGGATGAAGGCCAGTGGGCTGCCGCCGAGGGCGTCGGCCCACTTCTCCGCGACTCGCACCCGGCCGGAGTCCGGTGAGACCACCACGATGTCCTCGGTCGAATAGTTGTCGTGGATGTAGCTGGTCAGCAGACTCTGCGCCCGCATGTGGTCCACCGGCCCGTCGAAGAAACCCTGGATCTGGTCGGTGTGCAGATCCACCGACACGATCCGGTCTGCGCCGGCGGTCTTGAGCAGGTCAGCCACCAGTCGCGCCGAGATCGGCTCGCGTCCGCGATGCTTCTTGTCCTGTCGCGCATACGGATAGAACGGCAGGATCGCCGTGATCCGCTTGGCGCTGCCGCGCTTGAGCGCGTCGATCATCAGCAGCTGTTCCATCAGCCATTTGTTCAGTGGCGCGGGATGGGACTGCAGGACGAACGCGTCGCAGCCGCGGACCGACTCGTGGAAGCGGACGAAGATCTCGCCGTTGGCGAAATCGCGTGCGGTCTGGGCGGTGACATGGACGTCGAGTTCCTTGGCCACCTGGTCGGCCAGTTCCGGATGGGCCCGGCCGGAGAACAGCATCAGGTTCTTGCGGTTGTCTATCCAGTCGGTGCTCACTGCGCTGCCCTTACCTCGGATGGCCGTCGGCGCTCATGGTTGCTCGCTCATGGTAGTTGCTGGCCCTTCTCCTGAGCTCGTCGGGCAGCGCGCGCCGAGTCGCTGTCCGGACGGTTGTGCAGCACCCAGTCCTCGATCACACGCTGCTCGCCGGCCGAGACCGCCAGCGCGCCGGGCGGCACGTCGTCGCGCAGCACCGTGCCCGCCCCGGTGTAGGCGCCGTCGCCGACGGTGACCGGTGCGACGAACATGGTGTCGCTGCCGGTGCGCACGTGCGAGCCCACCGTGGTGCGGCTCTTGGTTTCGCCGTCGTAGTTGACGAACACGCTGGAGGCGCCGATGTTGCTGTGGTCGCCGATGTCGGCGTCCCCGACGTAGGTCAGGTGCGGAACCTTTGTGCCGGTGCCGATCGAGGCGTTCTTGGTCTCGACGAACGCGCCGAGCTTGCCGTCGGCGCCCAGCCGGGTGCCCGGTCTCAGATAGGCGAACGGACCGACCTCTGCGCCGTCTCCGATCAGTGCATCGCTGCCATGGGTGCGCACCACCTGGGCTCCGTCGCCGACGCGCACATCGTGCAGTGTGGTGTCCGGGCCGATCCGGCATCCGGCGCCGACGCGGGTGGCCCCGAGTAACTGGGTGCCGGGCGCGACGACGGTGTCGCGACCGATCGTGACGTCGACGTCGATCCAGGTGGTGGCCGGGTCGACGACGGTGACCCCGGCCCGCTGATGCGCCGCGACGATGCGGCGGTTGAGCTCGCGCGCCAGATCCGAGAGTTGCACGCGGTCATTGACCCCCGCCACCAGGGCGGAGTCCTCGATGTGCTTGGCGTGCACGGTGTGCCCGTCGGCGCGCACGATCGCGATCGCATCGGTGAGGTAGTGCTCGCCCTGGGCGTTGTTCGACGACAGCCGGCTCAGCGCCGAACGCAGCGCGGCGATGTCGAAGGCGTAGATGCCGGCGTTGACCTCACCGATGGCGCGCTGCTGTGGCGTGGCGTCGGTCTCCTCGACGATGGCGATCACCTCGCCGTCCTGGGTGCGCAGAATCCGGCCGTACCCGGTCGCGTCGGGCACGGTGGTGGTCAGCATGGTGACTGCGGCGTGCTGTTCACTGTGTGCGGCGATCAGGTCGGCGAGGGTGTCGGCGTCGAGCAACGGCACGTCACCGGAGGTGATCACCACCACGCCGTCGAAGCTCTCCGGCAGGGTCGACAGGCCGCACAGCGCAGCGTGGCCGGTGCCGAGTTGCTGATCCTGCACCGCCACCTCGATCGGCCGGCCCAGTTCTGCCGCGAGGTCGTCCACCGCGGCGGCGACCCGCGCGCGGTCCTTGCCGAGAACGACGACGAGGTGCTGCGGGGAGACCTTGGCGACCGCGTGCAGTGCGTGCGAGATCATGCTGCGGCCGCCGAGGGTGTGCAGCACCTTGGGGACATCGGAGCGCATCCGGGTGCCGGACCCCGCGGCCAGCACCAGCACGGCCGATTCGGTGTTATTCATGGCGCTCCGTTGCATCCATAGCGCTCCGCCGCCAGGACTCGAACCTGAACTATCTGAACCAAAATCAGAGGTGCTGCCAATTACACCACGGCGGATGGT
>Ga0194052_1000715_pt1 | contig 20454 bp, 15 predicted proteins | sample SepL226m_MetaG_FD_160117 | JGI IMG/M metagenome (GOLD analysis project Ga0194052, IMG submission 160117) | Anoxic zone freshwater microbial communities from boreal shield lake in IISD Experimental Lakes Area, Ontario, Canada - Sep2016-L227-6m | ecosystem: Environmental > Aquatic > Freshwater >...
CGTTCATTGTGGCTTTTATTCGTATTCCCTGTCAGGAGCAGTTGCATTATATTGGGTTACAAGTAATATCTTTGCCGTAGGCCAACAAGTTTATATTAGAAGAAAAAAGGACTTATTGGTAATTAAATAAAAAATATCATGGATAAAAACGAAATACAAAACTTAATAAAGGATTTATTAGAAAAAGCAACAATACCTGTCAAAGAAATTACTATTATTGAAAAAGAAGGAAAAGGAGGTAGTACTGGTGCAACCTGGTTTAGTGTAGAAACAACTCAACCATATCATCTTATTGGACGTGGTGGAGATGCCCTTTTTGCTTTGAATCACTTAGTAAAAAAAATAGTTGAATCAAAAAATATAAATAAAGATTTAAATAATGGAGCAGAAGGCATAGATATGAGAGACTTGCCTGCAATCTTAGTTGATGTAAATGGTTTTCAGCAAAAAAGAATTGAAAATATTCATGCTATTGCTCATATGATGGCAGAAAGAGCTAGGTATTTTAAATCGAGCGTAGAAGTTGATCCAATGCCAGCCTTTGAACGTAGAATTGTTCATGAATTTTTATCTGAAGAAAATGATCTTAAGACTGAATCAACTGGTGACGGTCTTGCTCGTAGAGTGGTTATAAAATATATAGGGACTATATAATAAAATTACGAATTACGAATTACGAATTACGAAATTGAAATTTTTTTGTATTTCAATTTGTAATTGATCATTCGTAATTACTAATTGATTTTTAGTTCCCAAAGATAAGAGTCTTTTTTGTTTACGAAAAAGAGATAATTTTCGTTGTCGTCTAGTGATAGTTTAATTCCGTCGATATCCTCTCCCCGAGTGAAAGATAGTGGGTCAGCTATGTTTGAGGCACTACCAGTTTCAACATTTATTTTCCACAAGTCATCTGAAAAAGAGGTCTCTCCTTGGTACCATATATCTGGATAATTATTACCACTAACATAATTTGGGACAGCACAATAAATAATGGTACTAGTTTTATTCCAAGTACATTTTTCAGACATTGTTTTGATTCCAGCTGAAGTAGAGTCCCCCGTACTTATGTCATATATACGTAAGGCGAGTGAATTGTCATTATATAAAACTAATTTTCCACTAGGACTAGTAAGCGTCGTCAAACCATTTACTCCATCTAGTATTTTGTTCATCTTTTTAGTAACTGGATCAATTGCATACATAAAACCAGCGACTCCAAAGGAAGGTTTTGTCGTTAGAGTTATCATTCTTTGGTTTGGCCACTCACTTAACCATTCAGAGAAACTAGAAGTAAAGGTTTGATTTTTTTTATCACCAGCGGAAGATGATGTTACTCCAACTGAGCCATTTTGGGTATTAAATAAATAGAAAATTGATGCTTTGTCTGGGGATATATTGATGTTAGTGATATTTTCAGGTAAAAAAGAACCCGTAAGTTCATTCCCGATAGAAGTATCAGCACCCAATATTTCTTTTGGCATCGTGCCAGTGAAACTTTCAATTATATTTTCGTCTTTTAAATATCTCATAGTGACTGAATTTCCATTGTCACCAAAATAAGCATCATAAACCGCAGGAATAACTGTATTGGTAAATTTTTGTTCGTAAATTTTATCAGCAAAAGTTTGGAATACGTTTCCTGTGGCCCTTTCTACATACCTCACAGATGGAGCAAATTCAGTTGTAGGAGCTACGGGAATAGTCTTTGTTGGCTCGATTACCTTCGTTGTGTCTAAAACTGGAGCAGCCTCTGGCACTGGAACATCTACAAATCTTTCTTTTAAAAATATTCCATAACCTGCTATTGGCATGCTTGAAATTTTAGTTAGTAGTTCTTTGGGTGTTACGCCAGTTTCAGCCGGAATATAACCCGACACATCTGCTGGATTGTTTGTAGTACCAGTATTTGTAGTAGTACTTTTACCAAAAGGGAAAAAATCTGAAAAGAAATTTGTGCCAGTTGTATCCCCTGTTCCTGTGCCTACGGGTTTATAAAAATAATAAAAAGAGAAAGACAGTGCTCCTATTATTAAAACGATTGCTATTAAAATGATGTTTCTTTTTGACATATAAATTATTGAAAAGCTTGCGTGCATGCACGGTCTGCACTCCAAGCAAATTGTGGATAAGATGGGTTCATTCGTGTTCCTTCATTGAATAATTCTAGAGCAATAGCCTTGTTAGTGTTTGGATTTAACAGTGCATTACTGCAAGCGTTAAAGAGTTTTTTATCAGCAGTGAGATTACAAGTATATTTACCATTTACAGGACTGACAGATTTTTTATCAAACAAATTTGCACAATCTCCTGTTCCTTTTGTATTAACTGTCCCATTGCTGTTTAGAATTTTTCCATTTGCTAGTAAATTTATTTGGAATAATCCAAAAGAGAAATGATTTCCATCAGAACAAATATCTGTTTGACTCGCAATATTTTGTGCACGACTTTCTATATTACAAATCATAGACATGCCAGTTGCTTTGTTTCCAAAAGCTGTTAGTTCCGCTGGAGAGCACGGGCTGGGAGCAATTTTACAACTAGCTGGAGAGCCAGCAACCGGGTTTGGGGATGTTTTATTTAGTTCTGGTGTTATTGTAATATCCACAGTCTTAATATTATTTAAGCAAGCATTAAGTAAGTCTGGGTTTATGGTATTTAAAATTAAATATGCAGAAAGAGCAAGCAGTAAACCAAAAATTGCATGAGTGATAGATTCTTTCCCTGCTTCTTTGGAAGATACAAGTTCACTTGTCATGTACTGTATTCCTCCCATAGTAATCATAATTACTGCAAGGACGCCACATATTCCAAAGAATAGCTTAATCATAACATTAAGATAATCCCCAAAAGGACAAGGGTTTGTCGTGTCATTTTTTTGAGTTTCAATACAAGGTTTTCCATCATCACCCACACAACCAGGTGTTCCGACCCCCGGCAATGGAGCAAGTGGTGTGTATGTTGTTTTAGTATTTATTGTTCCTGTTGTAAATATTTGAGTACTAGTCACTGTACCTTTAGGGGTTTTTACTGTTATTTTACTATCACCTACACCAGAAGGCACTGTTACTAAAATTTTATCAATAGAAATGGAATTTATCTGTGCCTCCATTGATCCAAAAGTAACACTTGTGGTTCCAATGAAATTGTATCCTTTTATAGTAACAATATCTCCGACTTTTCCTTTAACAGGTATAAAATCATCTATAATTGGATAGGTTATATCAACAATGCCACATTTTGTTGCTCCTGTTTTACATGTGTAGTAAGAAGAAGAAGATTGTTTCCCGTCAGTTACAAGAAAGTTTACAGTGTATGTTGTATCATTTTCAAGTTCTGTAACTGCGTCTTTTAATGTTCCATTTTTTAGTGGATTATCTATAATATTTGGGATTATATCAGTGGGGTCTTCACTATAAGGACCAATATAAACGAAAGAATCGACAATCGCTGTATCATTGTAATTATTTGTATTTATTGTAAAATTCCAGGTCCATTTATGAGTTGTAGGGTTTTGTTTTGAAGAGTCTAATTTTAAGGTTATTGATGGTTCAACTGCTTCAGTTTTTTTAATTTGGATAGAAAAAGAAAAAATACTTATAAAAATAAAAAATATTGAAAATAATATTAAAATTTTTGTTTTAGAAATTGACATTGATTGATTTACTCATACTCTGAAAGAGAGTTTTGGTATTATTGATAATAATTTTTACTACTGTAGTACCCGAAGTATTCCCATCTGGTTTTATTGACAACACATTTTTTTGATTAGGAATTAATGTTTGTTGTCCATTTAAAAACCAATTAAATTCATAGTTTGTTGAATTTAAATCCTTTTTAGAAAAGAAATATGGAGCAGCGATAATTGTATTGCCATTCGAACTAACCGTAAAACCATCGGTAACAGAGTTTTCCCATTTAACTCCCAAGATTGGATCTTTTTGATAAAAAATAATTTTGGGGTTGCTGGGATTAATTGTTATTTTCCCTTCCCCAATACCGTTGCCTACTATATCTGAGACTGTTACCTCTATTACATTATTGTTTTCCAAAAAACTATTTTGGTAGACATAGGAATTTTTTTCATATCCAGATGAGGATAATTTATTTTTATCATCTTGTTTCCATTGATAATCGAAACCAACGATATTTTTTGTACTAGGAATAGCAACTACTTTTATCTTACCTTCCCCTACAGAAAGAGTCTTCCCTCGATAGAATGGCGGAGTGTATGCATCGTAAGCTTCCCATAAAATATCAACATTTGATGGAGAAATTGTAATTTTTTTATTAACGACAGAACCATTGATCGTTTGTATTTTTACTTCTAGGGTTGTTTGAAAATCAGCACTACCTACTTTAAAAGAAAAATCTTTTTTACCAATACCATCAAGTAGAGTAGCTCCATTTACTAACCATGTAATTTGAGCAGTATTTAAATTTGTAGAGTAAGTTGAAACAGAAGCAGTGACATTTTCATTTGCTTTGGGGTATCTAGGATTAACGCTTAAAACAATGTCCCCAGATTGTACTTGTGCATTTGTATGAAAAGCAAAAAAGGCAGAAATCAAAACAAAAAATATAATTAGTCCTCTTTTTATCATATTTATATTATAACACAAGATTTAATTATTAATTAAGAATTACGAATTACGAATTAAATAGCCTTTATTGGGTTGTTTTTTCATTCGTAATTGATAATTCGTAATTGTTAACTTGTTGCGGTTTCAGCTTTTTCTATATCCTCTTTTTCTTTTTTTATTGAAAGAATTTGAGAAGGATCGGATGTGATTATTTGGTCTTCAGTGTAAGAAGAAATAACCTTAATCGCTACGTGTTTTAAGCCAGCAAAAAAGATACCTTCCCCTACCCCTGACTCCAAAAGTAAGTATTTTTCTTCATCTGTAAGGTTAAAAGTTTTTTGCAATATATCTATTGTAGTTGGTGATTGTTTTAGGAGTATTTGAATTGAGGAGTTGGTAATAATCGGTACACCATATGGTGATTTCATAAAATCAGCGGCATCCTGAGTGATTGTAGATAGCCCTAGATAGTATTTTCTACCTCTTTTAGCCATAGAATACAAGAAAGAAGCAGTGTCTTCTGATTTCATCATCCACCAGGCTTCATCTACAACCAAAAGGCGCTTTTTAAGATTTTTTCTAACAGCGTTCCAAATGTAGTGCATTACGATATACATTGCGATTGGTTTTAATTCATCTTCCATATCACGAACCGAGAAAACAATGAATTTTTTATTGATATCAACATTTGAAGGCTTGTTCAAAAAAGAAGACCAAGATCCTTTGGTGTATTTCACCAATCTTTGCATTACAGATTCACTACCATCCATTCCAGCTAAAATCATTTCAAAATCAGACAATAGTGGGGGTTCAATATTTGCAAAATCAGACTCTGGTGTAATATCTTTCATGGCATAGGTTTCAGAGATAGCGCGGTCAACCAAAGAATCCTCTTCTGGAGTAAGCCCTCCCAACATCAATCGGAAAAGACCGACGAGGTTTATAATGTTTGATCTCAAGACATCTTCTGCTGTTTCGTCTTCTCGGGGCATTGGTAAATCAAATGGGTTGATGTGGTGATCGGAAGAAAGAGAAATATTAAAATATCTTCCCCCGACTACTTCAGTGAGATATTCATATTCCCTTTCAGGGTCGATGACGATGACATCTATGTCGAACATTAGGGATCTTAGAATTTCTAGTTTCGTAGCATAAGATTTTCCGGAACCAGATTTTGCAAAAGTGACAGAGTTATAGTTTTCCAAAGAAAATCGATCAAAAATAACTAGACTAGAGTTATGACGGTTTACTCCGTACAAAATTCCTTTTGTAGAAGTAAGGTCGAAGGAAATAAACGGGAAAATACTTGAAAGTGGTTCAGAATTTAATTTTTGATGAATATTTATTAAGTCAGTTCCGGTTGGTATAACACTTTTAAATGCTTCTACCTGTTGGAAAAGGGCTGGTTTGATATAAATCAATTTTGATTCTAATATTGATTTTATTTCACTCTCTATTTTAAATAATTCTAATTCATTATCAGCATATACAGTAATATATATACCAACATCAAACATTTTTTCTTGTGCTTGAATTAAATTATCACGTAAACCTTCGAGGTCTTGATAAGCAGTGTCTAGCATTGGGTCTCGTACCATTCCCTTGCTTTCTCGGACACTAATCTGGCTTTGTACTTCAGCTACTTTTTTTTGAAATTGTCTTAAGGCAAGCGAAGTATCTATCGGATGAATAAAAATAGAAACATCAAATATTTTATCCAAATTTATTATTGGAGAGAACCAATTGTCTGACAAAAATCTTGGATAAGAAATGATGAAAAAAGTTCGAGCTATTTTATCTCCTAAATTAAGTGACTTTGGTTCTACTTTTAGGGCTGATGGAGCAATGACGTCTTGAAGTTCAAGTTTTGCGGATTCATAAATATCTTCAGGCAATACTGCCAAAACTGATGGATTTGTGTTGTCCAATGGAGTGCTTGTTGTAATATTTTTTTTTCCAAACAAGTTATCTAAAAAGCTCATATTTTAATTATTCCAACTGAATTTTACCTTCTAATTCCCCTGGGTTAAAGACTTTGTAAAATACCTCCACAATTTCTTCAGTGCCCAGTGGAGCAGTTTTAATTCCACAGCGACCCAACCCTTGTTCAATGACACTTACCCTCTGGTCTAGTTGAGATCTCTTTTCTTCGAAGTCTAATTCTTTTTCTGCTTTAATTGCTGCTTGGTTTTTCTTTGAAAATAATCCTTTAAATATTCCAGTGTCAGCCGTTAATGTATTCTGGGTATAAGGAACTACTACGAAAAAACTTTTAGTCATAATACTTACCGATTCAGTGAAATTTTGAATGAAGCCAATATATTCTTTAGTTTGAAGTTTGAGTAATGGTTCATTTTGCACTTTCATTCTGTCTTCAAGTAGTGTTAAATATGGACGAATGTCTAGCTTTCTGGATTGTACTGAAATTTGAACTGGAAAATCTAAAGTATTTAAAAAGTTCTGAAATTGCATTATTGTTGCTCTTTGTTCATCGCTCGATTTTAGAGAAAGGTTTGTCGAATTAGCCAGGATGATGGCTCGTAAGCCACCATCTTTCAAAAGAATGATTCCATCACGAACCTCTTTTATCGGTACGAAGTCTTGAGTTGCTTTTGCTTTTAATGCCATATAATTTAATTTAAAGTTACGAATTACGAATTACGAATTTTAGTCCATTCCTATTTTTATTAATTTGTATATGTTTTTTCATTCGTAATTCGTAATTGTTAATTGCCAATTTGGATTTAAAAAAAAATTAATCATTTTTTTTTAAATCCTTTACGTCTAAACTCCAGGCCAAATCTCTTAATTTGCTTCCCGTTAATTTAATATTATCCTCATTCATTGCTTCCACTTTTTCTTTTTTTGCTTTTATTTCATTTTTGCTAAACTTTTTTCTTTTCCAGATATACAATTTATCTTGCACAAGGTATTTCATACCAGATTCAAGCATGTTTACCAATGGCTTGTCATTTGGGCGGTAAAAAGTTAAAGCCAATGCAAAACCACCCACAATTACAATTGGGATTATTCCAAACAACAAACCTATTAATTTATATATCATAAAACAAATACCAGCACCACCAACCAAATAAACGAATTGGCTAAATGTAAATGGGCCAAATAATTTGTCCTCTATATCTAAAAATTGTGGGACCTTAAACTGCATATAAATTAATTAAAAATTACGAATTACGAATGAGTAAAGCTGAATCAAAAATTAATAACTATCAACCTAATATACATTATAAGTTATGAGACATTAATTATCAATCAGTTTGTATTGTTTTCTTTTGATGTTTTTTGAATTTTACCTATTATTTTTAATATTTCCTCACAACCATCGAGAATTGGAATTAATTCTTTTTGGGTCAAATAACCCGATTCACTAAGAAGTGATAACCAGTATCTTGTTTCTCTTACTTCTTTGTACGCTATAGATAGTTTGGAAATAAAATCTTTTTTTGACTGAGCACCTATCGCCTCTTCTACGTTTGCGCCAACGGATGTTCCGCTTCGTAAAAGCTGTTTAGATAAAACAAACTCTTTTTTGACTGTAGTTAGATGTCTATATAATTCAATAATTTTTATTGCGAAAGTGTGGCTTTTTTGTTGTATTATATTTTCCTTCAAATTTGTAATTATTAATTCGTAATTGTATAGCTTCTTTGTATCCCAATTCGTAATTCGTAATTGCTAATTCGTAATTGTATATCTTATTCTGGGATTTCTCGGTAAGGGTCACTTGAACCTGTTGTGTTGCGTGAAATACTTGGTGTTATTTTATCTTTTCCAACTGAAGGTAGAGAATATTCTGTTTTAATTGTTGGTAATTGAAAAGATCCAGAAAGTTTTTGTGAAGAAATAGAATTTGCCATATTTGTGGGGATAGTGTTTGGTGTAGTATTTGCCTCTACCTTATTATTTGTTGGCATATTCATCGGAATAATCTTTTCAATTTTTTGAATTGGTTTTACCGGAATAATTTCCTCAATTTTCTCAATTGGTTTTTCTTTGATTATTTCTTTATCTTTAATTCCTAATTCGTAATTCGTAATTGGTAATTGTACTTTACCGACAAGCTCTTCTGGCATGATTTCTATGGTCGTATTACTGCTTAATGTAGGAATGTCCTTTGAACTTTTATCATTCGTAATTCGTAATTCCTCATTTTTAATTGGTTTTATGTTAATTACATTTGGACTACTAATATGTGTTTCTATTCCAACTACATTTGGTTCAGCTGGTTTAGTTATTTTGAAAGTTTCCCGAGGTTTGTCATATAGAGACATAAACTTATCTCGTATGCTTTGTAGAATGTTTTCATTAATGTCTTCAACTAATTCTTTTATTTTAAGTTCTGGTAATTGCATACTTCCCTTTAGGGATTCTTCAAATTTATCAGGGTGAGTGTAACCAAACATCACAGCGTGAGTCTCGAGAGATAGTTGTTCCATTTGTGGGACCAATAAGCCGTGCTTTTGACCAATATCAATAATTTTATCATCAACATTAGCAGCCATAATAGCCCACTTTAAATCTTCTGGTAAACCATCAAATTTTTTTTGTATTTCTTCTAATGTTACTATTTGCATAAAATTTATCTTGGTAATTTATTAATACTAATTAAGGTGTGTGCCCATGTTTTGCTGTTGGTGTATGTGCTGCAGCTGCTGGTGCGTGTGACGTTGCTGTATGTGAATCCGCTTTGTGCTCATCTTTTTTTGGAGGTGCTGATACATCTTTTCTATCTTTTTCCAAACTAGCAATTGTATTCATTGTGTTAGTTCTTTCTTTTACTGCAGTACTTATTTTATTTAACTCATTTATTTTTTTGGAGTTTGCTGCCATGTCTATTTCATGGCTACTAGTATCCCCCCCTCTTTCTACAAGTTTCTTTAATTCCAACTCCTGTTTTTTGGCAATTATTCCTAATTTAGTTAATTTTTCTTCTAGTTTTGTTTGGTTTACAGTAAATCCACTATTCTTATTCCCTGAAACAAAGTTGTCTTCTTCTGGTAATTTTGTATTGTCTTCTAGTGTTTTTGTGTACCCTTCTAATGATTTATTTAAGTCTTTAATTCTAGAATCAAGGCTGATTAATGTGTTTAATTGTTTTACAAATGATGCCTTATCTGATTTATCTTGAGCATCTTCTCTCATTGCTTCTGCTCCAATTGAACCAGTTCCAATGCCAGCACCAATTGCTCCTCCGGCGAGTCCTCCTGCCAACACTGAGCCACCAATTGCTGCCCCAGCTCCTCCAGAAACTGCTGCTAGTGCCACACCTATGCCCATCTTTACATTTTTAGCACGACTATCTAGAATTACTACTTTTTCTTTTTCAACAAATTCTTTTTTGTGTTCTTCGTCATACTTTTCGCTAAATTCTTTTTTGTGTTCTTCGTCATACTTTTCCTTAAAACCACTTTCATCATGTTTGAAATTTGCTTTAAAGTTTTCAATAAATTGATCTGGAAGCTTACCTCCTCCTTTTTTAGTTCTTTCATCTTGTAGGGCCTTCAGGGCATTTTCAATTTCTGTGTTTTTTGAGTTTTCAAAGGCTGTATTTTTCTGTTTTTCATATTCTTTACCCATTTCTCCTCCTTTTTGTTTTTCATAATTTTCGTTTGCAAGATTTTCAATTGTTTGACCCTTACCGCTAGTGATTTTATTAACAGCCTTGTCAGCCAAACTTACACCTGTATAAGCAAGTGAAGATATTAGTCCTGTTTTTCCAATATTGTCACTGAAATTTCTTAATCTTTCATTATTTAATTGGTCTGCTGTAGTAATTTTATTTCCATCCTTGTCTTCTTTCTGTAGTTTTTCCACATCCGCATCTGACATCTTTGTTTTGTAAGTTTCAAATTCCTCTGCTTTTTCTTTTGTTTTCTTTTCGACAGTTCCTTTGAATCCACCTTCTTTTGATCCTAAGCCAAGCATTTTAGCTGATTGGAAGTCCATGCCGGTTGCTTTAGATAATCCTCCCCCAAGAGCAGTTTTTCTAACATCAAAAGTGCTCTTTGTAGCTTTATTGGTACCCTTGAGTGCCATACGAGCAGCAAAACCACCCATGCCTTTTTTCTCAGCTGCATCTTTTAATTTTTCACCGTATTTACTACCAAGTAACTTAGCTGCTCCTCCACCGATAAGTCCAGAACCAAGCATTGCAGCTCCACCCGTGACGGCACCAAGTGCGACGCCCCCTACCATCTTCGCACCTTTCATAATTGCGGCACCCATTTCACCAGAATATTTAACAGCGAGATCTTTTGCTTTCATTAATAGAACCATTAATATCACAAAAGGAATAACAGTACTCATTATTTTTTGAAAAAATTCTGCACCATCTGAATATTTTACAATTTCATTTAAAAATCCAGCAAACATTACCACTAGATACAACATAAAAATAAATATTGGAGCCAAGAATGCATTTTTCAATAACTCACTCCACCATTCTTTATGTCCAAGTCCTGGAATATCAAAAGGTAGTGTGTAAGAAGCAAAAGCAATGGGTGAAAATATCATTGAAAACCAAAGCATAACAACTCTGCTAACAAAAAGTAAACCTACTGCAAAAAATATATATGCAGTGTAAAGGGTAATTATAATTAATAAAATAGTTATAAAAACAAACCTAGCAGGACCACCATCATTTTTATAATCCTTTGAGGATACTATTTTTTGTGGATTAAACTTATCAATAAGTCCTACAGAAATTGATTTTTCACCACCAGCTTTTGCCTCGAGAAGATTACCATTTTCATTTTTGGGCGTCATACTATTATAAAAAATTTTAGCTAAAATATTTGAAGCATCAATAATAACTTGCGTTGTAAACAAACTGAAATTAATTATTAATGCGATGAGAACAATTGTACCAATTAGTTTTTTGTTATCTGATACATTTAAGCCAAGTATTGTTTTAATTGCAATATAAAGAAGAGCGATTATAAAAAATATATTTGCAACATCTCGCACCGCCGCCCAACCTTCTTTGACAAACTCACTTACATAAGAACTACTGTTTGTGGAATAATAAATAAGAAAATCAAGAAACTTACCTCCAAGTTCAGCTATAGATGAAGATACTTGCCAAAAGAAATTTAATAAACCAGCAACACATCCAATAATCCCATCCATTCTCTTAATAAGGGAGCAGTTTAAATTATAAGGAGGTGTATGTTCTACGGTATCTCCTACAACACCATCGTTGGTAGTTGTGCTTGAGTTTGTAGTGAAGGTCTTGGATATTTTGTATGGTATTGAAAGATCATTACCACTTAAAAAACCAGAGATCTTCATGTATATATTCGCTGGAATAATGAAAGGATTAGGTATCGTTGTGATTAGTTTAGAGAAAAGTCCTTCTTTTTCTGAAATGATAACCATTAAATAATAATCATGGCTAGGTGTTAAATTTTGTAAATTTTTGGTTATTGTTTGGGAGTTTTTTATCCCACTTTCTGAAATACTTTGTAGAATATTTACTCCAGAAGGAGGAAGATTGTTTGGATCTGGAATATCTTTTCCATCAAGTAAAAGTACATTTAAATCATAGTTTAAATCGACATCTAATAAATCTGGAGCAATTTTAATTTCTAATGTTGCTGAAGTGTCTTTTTGTACTATGATAACCGTTGTAGTAGTATTTTGAGCTATAGAATAATTTATCTTATTTTCAGCTACTAAGTTTCCATTTTTTATTCCCAAACTTGGACTAATAGGCATCAAAAAAATCGCCAAGGCTAGTATTGGAATGAGCAATTTTTTTATTTTATTGTATTTGTTAACTCCAGTCACATTTCTAAGGTTTTGGACCCTAGGGTCTGGGTATTAGTTTTTTTAATTACTAATACCTAGTGCCTAATGTCTAATTTATTTTTTGAAATAATATTCGTAGTCGTATTTATTTCTCAAAACATCCGTCATTTTTTGAATGTTCACAATTTTGGAATCATAATATTCGTATACAGTTAATATACCATTATTCATATACAATTGGTACGCAGCGATGTCTGGAATACTGACACGAATTTCATTACCACTACTATTTACGTAACCAAAAGTTCTAGCAAATAAATCTGCCAAGTTCCAAGCAAAAGATTGTAAATCTGCACCATCTTGGTAGCCATAAAGTTTTGCTAGTTGTGTATTTGCAACTATTTGTCTTGCGAAAACTGTCTCTATGCCCTCATGGTAATGCACAGTTGCATCAAATGGTGCAGTGGCAGTGTCGCCTAATTTCAAATTTGAAGGATTTGTTGTTCCACTTGAGCTGCCATTGCTTGTTCCTCCACTAGTACCACCACCAGTTCCACTTCCGTTTATTCCTGAACCATATCCACTGCCGTTTCCATAACCATTTCCATATCCTGTTCCCGAACCATTTCCTGTACCTGTACCATTGCCACCATTATCTCCTGTCCAAGAAGAATTATCTTGACTAACATTAACTTTAGTCCAAGCACCACAGTTATTATTTTCAGATGATTCTTTAATTAATCCAGCATCAACGATAGATTTTTTATCAGCACAAGCTCTCACATAATACATTCCTATTTTAGGGAAAGTGTAATTTTCAATAAGAGCCACTGAACTCATCGCTGGAAGATTTGATATTAATACAGGTGGTAAATTGACTAAAGTTATATTTTCAGTATTAGCTAAAGCTAAAGCCTCATTTATTTTGAAAAAATTATTCAAACGATACATTGAAGACTTTTGATTGGTTGTAGTATTTATAATATTATTATTGACAGCCTGATTTGGGTCTAGGGTAGATATTTGAAAGAAACTATAAAAATCTTTTCCTGTAGCAGATTTGCCTTGGTTTTTAATAAGAGAAGAAAGTGGAGTAGGTACGTTTACTACAAAGTTTGATGGATATGAAGTACCTGCAGTTAGGTCAGGAAGAGTTGATTCAATTGGTACTGGATTTCCAGTTCCATTACAATTTATATCTGAATCCATGTTTGCACAAGGGTCTATTGGTACGACTCCTCCACCATCTCCTCCTGGAGTAATTACCCCAACACTTTTTGTAGTAAAGCTAAAAGTAGTTCCATTTAAAGTTTCAGCGGAAGAATTTAATTTAATTACTGCTCTATATTCATAAGCGGTGGCAGCTGAAAGTCCACTCAACAGATAGTTTAAGTTTCCGTTTGTTCCTGCACCACGCATTTGGTCCCCTACTTTGTCGCTCCAAGGAATATTGTTCGTTATGATTGCGAAGGCTTCTTTAGCTTTTAAGAAATCAAAAATCTTATTTTCTAAATTTTCTAGAAAACCCACAGGGTTTCCTTTAATTATTGGTTTCTCTATTCCTTTTTTTCTATATTCAAACCAAGTTTCTGCTGGATAAATAGTATTATATGATCCATTTAAATAAACAGAACTTTCGTCTATTACAGTAGCGCTTTTGGTATTAATTGATGCATTTTTAATTACGTCAGTTTGATCATCATTTGGATCTAGGGTTTTATCTGTCATAAATTCTTTTACCCCACCATACCAAATACCATTATCGTTTGAACTTACAGTACAGTAATAATAAGTAGTATTTTGAGAAAGATTTGGTGCGTCCAAACTAACTTGCAGAGGAGTATTACCCGAAACCCTTGTGTCATTTGTAGCTTTCATTTTTGAGCCATAAATATCATTACAAAAAACAGGAGGTCTATCTAAGGCTGAATAACGAAAATAAACCTTTGTTTCACCATTAGGATTTACTTCGCCAACTAGCTTGGCACTCTTGTCTGTTATATTTGTTGCACTTTTTGTTACGACATAATTTGTCACTCCAGTTGTCTCAGTTCCCTGTCCTGTTTTCCAAACCCAACTACCTGTTCCTTCTTTCCAATCACAAAACCAGCCTCTGTTGTTTGAATAATATGGCACAGTAGAGCAAATATTTTTTGAACGTCCTGTGCAAGGCCTCAAAAGGTCTAATCTTGTACTGTCGATTGATCCAAAAGCATCTGGGTGTTTCTCAACATTTTCTATTGTACAAACACCACCATCAACCCAAACCCAAGCACCAGTTCCAGATGTATATCCACCATCATTTGGGGGTCCGCTCCAGATACATGTCCAGCCCTTAAGACCGTGATAATATGGACCACTCGTACATTCATCTTTTGTTTCGCGGGCCATACATGGATCATTTTCTAAATCTAAATCTGTATCAAAATAATCTACCGATTTAGTACAATAATTATATGCCTTTACGGAAGGAGTAGAAATAAAAAATATAACAAAAAAAGTGATGACACCTAAGATAAGATATTTGTAATATTTTGTATTATTTGTCTTCATTTTTTTAAATAAAATTTTTAATAAACTCCAATCATTGTTTCAAAAATTCCTTGTTTTCGTTCATCGCTTCGAAGTGGAATATGTTTTATGCCAACAGGAACAGCATCTCCATTATCTGTTGGATATAATTCATTTACATCTAAACAAAGAGGTGTTCCGTCTGCGTCTGGGGCATATACTGCAACTGGGGGAAATCCTGCATGTATACTACAAGAATTATCATAATCTGAAAAGTTAACCCAACTAAGAAAACCAGGTCCAATTTCATTTATTAGAGTCTCTTGGTTTACTAGGACCATAGTATTTTTATCATAACCACTCTTAAATGGGTCAGGCAAATACAGTGTTTTTTTATTTGAATTATTCCAATTATTGTAATCATACAAAAGTTCTCCAGGATACTGTGCTCGCTTAGTGTCATATACTCTCCAAGATAAGCGATTCCCATCTGAGCCAACTGGGTTTATTGCTAGTTCTTGTTCACATCCGTTTGGACCTTTCAATAAATTGTTGTAAATATAATCTTTTTCATCAACAATTTGTTTTATTCTATTATCTACTATAGCAATATCATCCCCCGTTACCATTTCTCCTGACAATCTACCAAAAGAAGCAATCCATGGTTTTAGATTTTCTTCATACTGGTCTTTTTGACCCATGATTATATTTCCATCTGAATCAGTAGTACTTAGAAGTGGTGCGATTTCACCAGCTCTGTTTGTAATTGTTTTATTTGCCAACTGATCGTTCAATTTATCAATATTGGCTTTTATGCCACTTAATTTTTCAGCGACACCAACCATCGTGACGATAGTTCCCTCATTGTTTGAAAACATTTTTAAATATGATTTTATTTCATTATATTTTTGATTAGCTTCAGCTGTTACCTCAATCATAACTGCAGGCCTGAATACTTGATTAATAATTTCAGCATATCTGTCCAAAATAGTATTTAATGCTTCTGATACATTTTGCAAACTAGTTAAAGTGTTAGCTTGAGGATTGTGTGATTTAGAAAAAGGACTTTGCCCTGTATAAGCAGCTATTACACCAGCATAGTAGTTTTTGAGTTTTCCCATTGTGTCCTTATCTTCAACAAATTTAATAACATAGCCTACAATTGCCCCCACCGCTGCTCCCACCGCTGCTCCGATTATAGTTCCTACAATTGGGACCGCTGAACCTATTGTCGCACCTAAGTATGCTCCACCAGCGGCTAGTGCAAGTCCACTAATAGTAGATGCTGCGCCAGTTATTTCATCTAACCTTTTGTCACCAATACTAGATTGTGTTTCAGGAGTTACTAGAGCTAGTCCATTATTCAAAATATTACGTGAATCATTTTCCCAACCTGGGTGAGGTCCAGGAATACAATAATCTAATTGGTAGATTGTTGGAATGAGACCATAGTTGCCAGTGAAGAAACCACTAGGGTTATTTTCTTTCGTGATTGGAATAGTTGATTTTAATTGTCTGTTTTGTTCTTTGATTTTATCAATAAAAATTCTCTGTTCATCTATCAAGGCTTGGTTTAAATCAGTTCGAATATTGAAATTTGGATTTTTATTAAGGAAAGAACTTTGATAACCACTAAAGTCAGATGAGGAACTATAATCCTCTGTATTGTCAGTATTTAGAACAATGTTCCCTTCTGAGGCACCAACCCAATCACTTGATTTTGTTAGACCCAAAAAGCCATTACTCGACATGACGCCACTAGAAAATTGACTAAGCATTGCATCAAGAATCGCAGCTACGGCGTCATTTAAATCTTCGGCTTTTAATAAATTATTATTTGGATAGTTCACAGTGTTGGTCGCAGCATCTGCAACCATCTTTCCAGGGGTGACTAGCTTAAATCCTCCAGTACATCGGCGATATTCATATGGACCCTTACTTTCAGCTTGTTCCAGTATTGCTTTACTGTCTTCTTCTTTTGTCACATCTTGTGGGTCAGCACATTTTTCTACTCCTAAATAGCCACCAGATTGTTGAAGTGAACCACTCGCTAAGCTTGTCGTATCTTCAATTCTTTTACCTATTTCATTTGAAGCAATAAGAGCAAAACCAAGTGGGTTATTGGCTGGATTTTGAGTTAAAGCATCCCAGGCTGCCCATCCTCCTTGGCTAAAGTCAGCACTAAAGGTGGTAGCATTATAAGCTGGATTATTTTTTTGGATAACAGAATTTAAACTGTATTGAGCGTTGTTTGCAAATTTATTATTAAAAGAAGATACAGTACTTTTAATAAATTCTTTTCCAAAAGGATATAAAACAGGATCATTTATTTCGGAAGTAAATTTCAATATCTGATCTTTTTCTATATCTCTAAAAAAGGCACCAGGGTCTTGTATAAATAAAGGTGAACCTTCATAGCCACCATTAATCCAACTAACTGTTTCTGTGGTTAGTTTTTGTAAAAGCATTTTTATAACAACGCGCCCAATACTCTTTAGACAAGTATCATTAGCATTTGTTTCAGTGACAGTTTTTAAAGTTTCAGCACTATTTTTTTCTGTTTTCTTAATGTCTTCGGCTACTGGTGCTTGTATGGATGTTGGTACCTCTTCGGCTGTTGGTAATTCACTTAAGCTGTCTCCTAAAGTATCCATTGGATCAGGTATATCGCCCATATTACCCGGAGTAGTACTATCAACTTCAGTTGTGGGTACACTTTCTAAGCTACCCATTTTCCCTGTGAACAAACGGTTCAACGAACTTTTTAATTTATTTTGGCATAAAGGTAATTGTCCTAGTAAGGTACTCGAAGCAGCAATGTATGTAGAGACACCTTCCGCTTCGGTTTTAATTGGGATAAATGCCACTGGCATTAAGACAGTACTTACAATTAACACAAAAGAAATTATTGAATTTTTTAAATATTTGTCTCCCATTTTTTTTATTACAAACATTATATCACTCTCTTATATCTTTGTCTCTAAATCATTTACTGCTTGCACTAAAGCGTCACTATATTTTTGGTATTGCGAAAGACTAGAAAGTCCGATTATCGGATCACTTGATATTTTTGTCATTCCTAAAATACTAATCCCAGTATTATTAGCGCCATTTGCAATTGCTAAGTGGTAAGATGTTAAGTTTTTTGGTACAGACATTTCCATAATTTTTTTAGCAAAGTCTTGGTAAGCACTAGCAATAGTAACTAACTTATTATTATTTGCTTCAGCCTTAGCTGAGGTGATTCCATCTGCGACGATTGGTAATTCGTCTCCAATGCCTTTTGCTTGATATCCTCCAAATATTTTCTTTAAATCATTATAGTATTTTGTAGTAGTGGCTTTATCTGTTTTTTCATTAATTTTAATGTTTTTTTCTGTATAGCTATCTATTAAATCAGGGTAGATTATTTTTTGTCCCAAGGCTTCTGAAAAATTATTGATTGCATCTGCGCTATTCCCTGCTGTTTTCATGGCTACATACGTAGCAAAGAATTCACGAGCGAATTTTTCTGTTTCAGTTAAGTCTTGATTATCTTTGGTTTGGTCTATATTTAAGTCTTTTTTCTTGCCAGCAATATAAACTGAGTCAGAAACACTATTAAAAGTAGCCTTATTGTTTTTATCTGTTCCCCAAAGGGTTTCTTCCCAGTCAGGAACACTATCTCCATCAGTGTCTAGTTGGAGAATATTACTTACAGTAGCTCTTTCATTTACCAAACCACTGCCTTCTTTATTTACTGAAAAGAAGAAGAACTTTTTCTTTGGAGAAAAATTTAAAACTAAAAAAGCTATTATTCCTAAAATAAGAATTACTATTATATAGGAAATGAATTTTTTACTAGGTAGATATTTATTCATAATTTATTGTTCCATTTGTTGTATTAGTTGAATAACCCTTTGTTCCACTTTGTGATGCTCCGGGTTGGGATGATGTTGTACCCCCAGAAACAGCATAATTACTTGCTTTTCGAACTGGAATTGGAATTGGTGGCTCACTAGTTGTTTTACAAATAGAGGTGTCTACAGCAACATTTGCTTTTCCTAAGATCCAACCACCAATTTTAGGTTTCTTTTGTAGATTGGTTGCGTAAAAGGGTATCATTTTATATACACCTGTCACCCCTCCAACTACTTTTTGGCCAGTACTTTTTGAAAATTGGGAAGTTGTAGCATCTACTGCTCCTTGGATATTACTCGAAAGTATTGCCAAAGTTCCCGTTCCTGTACAAACAACTCCAGGAATTTGGGTAGCTATAACTTTTCCACCAAAACCAAATGTAAAAGTAGTTGAACTAGTTTTTGTTGCAGCTGCTGATACAGAAGAAGTCACAATGACGACAGACATAAATAAAAGTAGTAATAAAATTTTTAAAAAATTTCTTTTCACTTTTATATTATAGCACTATGTTTTTTAAAACAAAACAAATTAATCTTTTTTTATTAACAAAAGCCAATCAGAAAGCGTTAAGTCCTCTGCTCTTTTGTTTTCCAGCTCCATTGCATAGGCAAGACCTATGTAATTTTTTAAATTTGATGATAATTTCTTTCTTTTATGAGCAAAGCCAGCGTGAATCAATATCCAAAACCTTTCTTCACTAATTTTATTTTCAATAAAGAAGCTTCGAGAAATATTTTTGATTGAAATAATAGCTGAATCAACTTTTGGGGCAGGTGAAAAATAACGAGCTGGCACTTTCATTTCTATTTTTGGTATTCCATATGCTTTTACTGATATAGATAAAATGCTTTCTTTATTATCGCGAGCTACGATTCTTTTTGCTACTTCATTTTGCACCATGAGCACCATCATACTTGGTTGATTTTTTTCGCTAAGAAATTTTTTCAGAATAGCACCAGTTATATTGTACGGAATGTTCGCGATGATTTTGTAATTTGTAGAAAAATTATGCAAGTTATTATTTTGTTCACCACAAAAATTTTCTGCTGAAAATTTTCTCTGTTCGTCGTCGACACTCCTACCAAGGGTTCTCAAAACAACAACTTGCATAATTTTTTTCACGTCGAACTCTAAAATATCTTCGTTTAACAAAATTAATTTTTTATCAGATATCTCTTTTGAGAATTTTTCTTGAAGTAAATTAAAAAGTTCTCTGTCTTTTTCTACAGCAATAACTGTGCTAGCACAATCTAGAAGTTTTTCTGTTAGGGCTCCTTTTCCAGGACCAATTTCTAAAATAATATCACTGGGTATGATTTCTCCCGCCTCAACAATCTTCCTGAGTGCCGGTTCAGATTTCAAAAAATTTTGACCTAATGATTTCTTTGCACGATGAATTTTATTTTGTATTTTTTGCATTTTAAATTCGTAATTGATCATTCGTAATTGTTTTAGATATAAATTGTTTTTATCCCTGGGTCCTCGTCCCCTTTTTCTAGTAAGTCGCTTGGAATGTCCGCGATAAATTCTGATGGTGCGTTAATCTGGCGTGAACCGAAAATTGTTCGGAAGTTTGTGAAAGATAAAAATAATTTTTCTTTAGCTCTAGTGAGCGCGACATAAAAAAGTCTTCTCTCTTCCTCTCTGTCTTCAGCACTTTTTATTTCATTATCTTTTTGATGTGGAAAAAGTC
>Ga0194052_1000716_pt1 | contig 20386 bp, 17 predicted proteins | sample SepL226m_MetaG_FD_160117 | JGI IMG/M metagenome (GOLD analysis project Ga0194052, IMG submission 160117) | Anoxic zone freshwater microbial communities from boreal shield lake in IISD Experimental Lakes Area, Ontario, Canada - Sep2016-L227-6m | ecosystem: Environmental > Aquatic > Freshwater >...
ACTAAATTAAGTTTAAGCATTTTGAGAATTATTGTTAATTTGGTGATTGTATATTTTTAGATATCTTCTCTTTAAATGAATTACTTTTGATGATTTAATTTTACATTGCGTCCAATAATTAAGTTTTCCGATAATTGAGCGATGCTGTTTAGTGGTGATTTGTGTATTAATAGAGTTTATTTCATTACATAATATAGAATATGATTTGAAAGGTATATCTAAACCATCATTTACTTTAATACCAGTAATTATTTGTTCTGTTTCTGTTGTTAACATTATTTCAGTTTTTGATTCATTTATTTTATATCTTTCATCTTCGATAATAGTATTTGCCTTATTGATAAATGATTCTGATAAGTTATAATTGGCAGAAAATGCAATATCATCCATATATATTGAAAAAGTTGCATTGTTTTTTTCTGCTAAATCAAGAAGTCGAAGTGATAATTTTTCAGTTGCTAACACAGCTATAATTCCACTTGTTGGCGATCCTTGTGGTAAGCAATCATGATAAATAGTTAATCGTGTTAAGATATTAGCTATTTTTGGGCAACATCCTAAGCGTTTATAAAAAATATTGTAAACCCGTTCTGATTTTACAGATGGAAAAAAATCAGATATATCCATTGTAATTACAATTTTCTTTTTGATATGTTTATTTGCATGGTCAATATGAGAACGGCTTTTAACACCCCCCTTAATAATGTCATGTATTAATAAACGTTGTAATAGTTGGTTTATATTTCTTTGTATAACTTTCAATTCATGAATCGGTGGATTTATTTCTCTTTCACCTATTCCAGATTTTTTTTGTATTTTATTAGAATAGAAAAAATCATCCTCGTTAACAGAGATTGCCCCACTAATTTGAAGCAATTTTTGTTGTGGAGTTTTTATTAATTTTGACAGATGATTAATATCATTAATTTTTAGTGTCTTTAATTTTCTCATATCAGTAAATTATATAACTTTTAATGTGAAAAGCCTTACGCATTTAAACATAAGGCTTTTCTATATAATATATTGCCAATTTTTACATTGGCATTGTTTATAGGGGTGGAAAGCGCGTACAATTTTTTCTATAATTTCAAGTAATGAAACAATAGAAGCAAGTATCAATATGATTGAGTTCATATTTTCTACTTTTTCAGTTCGCTGGCCGGACCGATCAACATTGGTTGTTGTACCAATCTGACAGGCATTCCGGCTGCGTTTTTTATGTCTTTTTTTAGACATTAGATGTCCTCCTTTCATAGTTTATTTGGGCCACGAATCTCTCGATTCGGCTTTCGTACCCAGCAGAAGATAATTAGTCAACTGCGCTTATGCACCAATCATTATTAATAGGCGGATTATCGATTTTTCAGTTTGTTTGTTACTTATAAACGATGCCGCTTTGCCACGATGAGACAATGACGATGCCCAGATACCCATATTGTTTTTCAAATATGGTCAAGAATAAAAAATTAACTTTATTATTCTTCACTTAAGAGACAAAAGGAGTTTTACACCAACAGCCGGCAAATATTAAGTTTTCAAGGAACCAAGTAATTTGTTAGTATTTCAACCATATCAAATTACAAAGATAGTATACATATTATTTATCTTTATGTCAATAGCAATAAAGCGGTGGGAGTCATTGCGTAATATCTATAACATTAAATAATTTACAGGACTTATTACCGGTACAGATGAACCGGAAAAATCCTGAATATTGCGGGTTACAATATAATCTACTTTATTTCTTAATGCGACTGCATGAACGACAGCATCTTCAAAGTCTGGTATTGAATCAGATAAAGCGACCTGAATATCCAGTGCCAACACATCAGCAATGGTAACCAATTGAAGCAAGCGTTCTATGATCTCCTTCGCTTTATTATCATCTTTAAATGATTTTCGTAGCAGATAATAGATATCAGTAATTGCTGTTGCGGATACAATACATTCGGTATTGTTTGTCGCTGATTGTTTGATAACTTCATAAGATGATTCAAAAAACGGTTCTCGTTTTAGAAAAATATCAAGAATAATATTTGTGTCTATTAAAATCATCATTTTCTTGCCAGACGTTCCTTCTTAATATTATCCATAGTGATTGATTCATCTGTGACGATACCCACCAGGCTATCAAGCAAGGCAACTTTATCAGCAGTGGCACTTGTTAATTTCGCGATATTCTTTCCATTTTTAGTTATATAGATATCGTGGGTCGCGGCAAGTATGAGATACTTGCCAATATTGCTTTTTAATTCAGTAGCTGTTATTAACATGAATATTACCTCCTTTATAGGTTATTACTCACTGATTCAACTTCATTATACCCATATCGCACGATAATATCAATAATATCGTGCGATTTTAAAGAATTTGTCTGTTGAATATTTAAATTTTTACATCGATAAATAGGATTTAAAGGATAAAATCGCAATGAAAGATCACTGTAGTTCTTGTAGATGAAATAACATTAAATCTCTTTAATCCTAATAATCGATGTAAAATTTAAACCAGCAAAATACGAATAGTTATTTTTCTGATTTTCTATTGCAGAATCAACACTAAAAGTTCATAATACCGCCAGAGGTTTTACTAATGAAAACTGAGATGACATCTTTTGAGCGGGTGACTGCTTTACTGAATCAAAAGACCCCTGACCGGATGGGGTTGATGGACCATTATTGGGGTGAGACTATTCCCGATTACTGGCTGAAACAAGGGTTCCCGGAGAATACTGACCCGGGTGAATATTTTGATTATGATATTCGGTTTGTGGCGGGGTGGTTGGATAGCGCACCGTTATATGATTTGAAAGATGTTACTGTTGATGAATCTGACGAATGGAAATTGACGAAAAACCGTAACGGGGCAACACTACGCTGGTGGAAACATAAATCCGGCACCCCGGAACATGTCGATTTTGATTGCACATCGATAGAAAAATGGGAAAAGGATTACAAGCCGAATCTATTGGAACTCAACAAAGCTCGGGTGAATCCAACTGCTATGCGAGATGAGATTTTAAAGGCGCGTTCGCTGAATAAATATTCATCACAGGGAAACTTATTTGTATTTGAACTGTTGCGCGGGATACTTGGCGATGTGGCAATGCTTGAAAACTTTGCGCTTGAGCCGGAGTGGATACAGGATTTTTGCAATACATACACAGATTTTTACATCAAACACCTTGATTACATGTATGCCGAAGCCGGGGTGCAACCAGATAGTGCTTTCATATATGAAGACCTTGGCTACAGCAATGGCCTGTTTTGTTCGCCGGCAATGTACCGTGAATTAATCCAGCCTTCCCATAAACGGCTGGTAGACTATTTCCACAATCGTGGAATGAAAGTGGTGCTTCATAGTTGCGGTCGTATTGTTGACGGTGTTGAAGCGATAATTGAAGCCGGTTTCGACTGTCTGCAGCCAATGGAAGCTAAATGCGGTAACAACGTAATCGACTTCGCAACCAAATATCCTGGAAAAATAGCATTCATGGGCAACATCGATGTCCGCGCCTTGGAAAGCGGTGACAAAAAGGCCATGGATGAAGAAATTCGGCCAAAAATGCAGGCTTTGAAAGAAAAAGGCACCCCATATTTCTTTCACACCGACCATTCCATATCGCCGTTAGTTACCCTGGAAGCGTATAGATACGCGCTAAAGGTATATCGTGAGGAATGCGAGTATTAGATAATTAAAAATTAATAATTAATAATTAAAAATTGATAATTATGATGGAAACTGACATAAATAAAAGATTAAAGCCTTTATATAATTTTTAATTTTTAATTATCAATTTTTAATTCATTTCCTCTGTGTCTCCTCAGTGTATCTCTGTGTAACTAATAAAAAATAAAGGAAATTGTTGGGTTTTGTTTAATTTTTTATATTATGAAAAATATTACTCATGTTGTTGATTTTTGTGTAGTAGGCGGAGGACTGTCAGGTTTGTCTGCCGCTATTGCCGCTGCCCGTCGCGGGTTAAAAGTAGCATTGATGCAGGACAGGCCGATACCGGGTGGCAACTCTTCCAGCGAGGTTCGCATGTGGGTGTGCGGTGCGCACGGGCAGGGAAACCGCGAGACAGGAATTATCGAAGAGATTCATCTGGAAAATATGTATCGCAACCCGGGTGGAAACTGGCAGATTTGGGATTCTGTTTTGTATGAAAAAGCACGATACCAAGAAAACCTTACCCTTTTATTAAACTGCAGTTGCAATAGCGCGCAGACTATCGATAATAAAATCATCTCTGTCACTGGGTGGCAATTGACTACCGAAACTACTCACACGGTACAAGCGGCGTATTTTGCCGACTGCTCCGGCGATTCCATATTGGCGCATCTTGCTGGCGCTGAATACCGCATCGGTCATGAAGCACGCGCAGAATTTAACGAAGATATTGCTCCTGAAATAACTGACCGGGAAACCATGGGCATGAGCTGTCTGATTCAGGCACGCGAAATGAGCACCCCGCAAAAATTCATTCCGCCAGCCTGGGCAAAGAAGTTCCCTGACCATGATTCAATGAGTAATCGTGGTCATGAGTTTAAAAATCCAGAAGGCAATAATTTCTGGTGGATTGAATTGGGTGGAGTTAACGACAGTATTCATGATACAGAAATGCTGCGCGATGAGTTGTTGAAAATAGCATTTGGAATATGGGACCACATCAAGAACCAGGGTGACCACGGTGCGGATAATTGGGTGCTGGAATGGATAGGATTCCTGCCCGGCAAACGTGAAAGCCGACGATGTGTGGGTGATATTTTAATGAACCAGCACGACGTGCGCGCCGGCGGAACATTTGATGATGTTGTCGCGTATGGCGGCTGGAGTATGGATGATCATCATCCGGGCGGTTTCTGGTATCCGGGGCATCCGACTATTTTTCATCCGGCACCATCGCCTTTTGGAATCCCTTATCGAACGCTATATTCAAAAAATATCGACAATCTCTGGTTCGCCGGACGCAATATCAGCATGACCCATGTCGCCATGAGTTCGAGCAGAGTAATGGCAACATGTTCAACCCTGGGACAGGCGGTGGGTACTGCTGCGGCAATCGCAAAAAAACACAGTTTGTCGCCGCGCGGTGTATATGAAAAGGCTATCAGAGAACTGCAAAATGAATTGATGAATGACGACTGTTATCTGCCCGGGTTGCTGCGTAATATCAGTGAAATAACCAGCAGAGCAAAGATAACAGATTCAACCATTGAAAAAGAAAAACTGCGCAGCGGTCTTGACCGGGCAAAAGGTGATGAATCAAATTGTTGGACCGCGAAAAGCGGCGACTGTGTAGAGTATTCATTTGCTGATGAAACTGAAATATCAGAAATCTCGCTGGTATTTGACAGCAATCTTGATCGCAGGCAGCATAACCAGCCTTGCTGTTACCCGCTGGATGCGCCACAGCGCGAAGTGCCGGCAACGATGACCAGGTCGTTTGCGATAACCGGAATTGATGAAAATGGCAAGGAAAATGTAATAGCCGATGTAGAAAATAATTATCAGCGCCTGGTGAAGATAAAAGCCAGTGGTAAATTCAACAGTATTAAATTAAAAATCGGCAGCAGTTGGGGCAATGAAGAAGTAAATGTATTCAGTTTCGAGGTGAAATAGACGGTATTTATGAAAAAAATCACCATTCTGGGAGCTACTGGTTCAATAGGACGTCAAACGGTTGAGGTTGTGCTGGCTCATCCTGACAAGTTTGCGGCGAATACTGTTACTGCAAATCGTTCGGTGAATGAATTGGCGCAAATAGCTATTTCAGTCGGCGCAAAAAAGGCGGTTATTGCTGATGAGTCGCTGTATGACGGATTAAAACAAGCGCTGGCAGGTACAGCTATTGAAGCTGTTGCGGGAAATGATGAAATAGTAAATGCGGCAATCGGCGATGACGATATTGTAATGGCTGCAATGGTTGGCGCCGCCGGTTTATCCCCATTAATAGCGGCATTGAGCGCTGGTAAAACGGTATCATTGGCAAATAAGGAACCGCTGGTGGCTGCCGGTGAAATAATCATGCGCACAGCAAAGGAAAATGCCGCGACAATAATACCTGTGGATAGCGAACCCAGCGCGATTTTTCAATGTATGATGGGGCAAAGTATAAAAAGCTTGTCAAAGATATGGCTGACGGCATCGGGTGGGGCATTAAAGCACTTGTCGCTGTTTGAATTGGAACGGGTTACACCGGAAATGGCATTGCAGCATCCCACCTGGCAGATGGGCAGGAAAATCACCATTGACTCTGCAACATTGATGAATAAAGGGTTAGAGATGATTGAGGCATACTGGCTTTTTGGAGTGCCGGCGTATGACATTGAAATAATAATTCATCCACAATCCATCCTGCATTCGCTGGTGGAGTTTTGCGACGGAACTATGCTGGCACAAATGGGATTGCCAACGATGCTGACGCCGATACAATTTGCCTTGGGTTATCCTGAAAGATTAGCGAAAAACTGGGCACCGCTGAAACTGGCAGAATTGGGAATGGTGACATTTCAGCAGTTGGATACCAGCCGTTTCCCGGCACCGGATTTAGCGAGGAACGCCATTGAAATCGGCGGCAACTGCCCGGCATGCCTGAATGCAGCCAACGAAATAGCTGTTGAAGCATTTTTAAATGGTAAAATAGGATTCATGGATATAACCAGAGTTGTTGCAAAGATGCTGGATACTTATCAAACAATTATCAATAAGCCGACACTTGAAGATATAATCAATACTGATAGTGAAGTTCGAGTACAAACTGAAGAAGTAATTAATCGAATGCGGTAAAAAAGGGGAGAATCATGTTTGAACCAGATATTGATTTCGGTCAGGCGATGAATATGCTGAAAAGAGCCGATGCAACCCTGCGCGAGTTTGTAGCACCGGTATGGCCGGGGGTAAAATACGCAGTAGCATGGATTGATAAAAAACCGCGCGGATATTTTTTAACAGATAAGTTTGATAGCGAGAAATGGGTAGTATTTGAACGGCAGGAAGATGACACGATTAAATTATTGCGTGATGCTGAAGCTGCTGAAATAAATAAGTTCATGAGTTTTATGCCAAAATTTGGCGTCCATTTAATCGGTGGCGGGATGATTTTTCCGGCAGAACTGGCTGATAAAATGCGCGGGATAAGCGGGCCTATGCCGGCGGTATTCGCGCCGAAAGAAGCCGGTAAACGTGTTCAGGTGAGATTTGACGGGGTTAATGTGTTATTTGATGGCGAGGAAGGAAAAGCGATTGCTCAACATTCCGACCCTTTTGCGGGCAGCGCATTGTTTGACCCGGGTGATTCATTCTCGTTAAGCGGGAAAGAAGAATGTAAAGAAGAAGCCGATAAAATGGCAGAAGCATTGGCAGCAGATAAGAGTAAGAAAAAAGTTTGGGCGATGAAGGCATTGATAAAAATAGCGAAGCGCGAATTGAAATCAATGGTTCTTGAAGATGGGAAATATTATATTGATGTGAAGGATGAAAACGGCACAGAGAGTTTAGTTATCGAAAAAGCCGTTTCTCCGGTAACATCAGGTATATCATTGGGTGGGTCAAGAGATTTAGACATAAGGGCGTTAACGCGCAAATTGCAGGAAAGTGTGATACTTGCCTGGCGAAGTAAGGAAGAATAATGGGGAATAAATTACAATTAGAAGGCAAAAATATTCATATTATCGGTCTTGGTGCCAAGGGAACCGGTCGCGCCTGTGCTGAAGTTTTAGGTAGAATGGGTGCAAATATCACCATTTCTGACAGTAAATCGCCTGAAATATTAGCAGATGAAGTCGGAAAATTGCAAGGCAAGGGGATAACTTTTCTATTGGGTGATGATGCATATAAAGGGATTGAAAATGCTAACCTGGTAATTCCCAGTCCCGGTGTTCCCATGACAATTGAGCCGATTAGACGTGCAATAGCACACGACGTGCCGGTATTGAGCGAGATTGAGATAGCCTATCGCATATCAGAAGCACCAATTATTGCCATTACCGGCACTAAAGGAAAAACCACTACTACCACTTTGGTCGGTTTATTGCTGGAAGCATGCGGCATAGAAACTTATGTTGGCGGTAATATCGGAAAACCACTGATTGAATTAGCGGAAATAGCGCCGAAAGATTCGATTTTAGTGGCAGAAGTCAGTTCGTTTCAGTTGGAAGCAGTGAAAAATTTTGCACCGCATATTGCAATATTCACAAACTTGTATCCTGACCATCTGGATCGGTATGATTATTCAATGGAACTGTATTTACGGGCAAAAATGAATTTGTTCCGCCAGCAGTTGTCATCGGACTATATAATTCTTCATGAAACATTACCGGAACAGAAGTCAATTTTAAAGTTTACCGATGCACATTGCGTTTTTGTCAGTGTGGAAAATGAAATATCAAATGGTGTGTATATTCATGATGGCGTCATTTATTCAGGCATTTCCGGTTCAGTCAAAAAGATTGCTGATCTAAAAGATATTCGTCTTCGTGGTGAGCATAACCTGGGAAACATCTTGCAAGCGATAGCCGCAGTTAATCTGGTAACAGATAAAGTATCTGAAGTTGCGGCAGCTGTGCTGGCAGACTTCAAAGGTGTTGCCAATCGATTGGAAGAAGTTGATACCATTAATGGGGTGACATTTTATAATGATTCACAAGGAACGACGCCGATCGCAGTACGTATGGCACTGGCGGCGTTTGCTCCGGACAAACCGGTTTTGATAGCAGGCGGCAGAGCCAAAATCGCCGACTTCACCGAACTGGGCATGGATGTGGTAAAATATGCTAAAGCTGTTATCTTAATTGGCGAAGCTGCTGATTTGATTAGCGATGCTATAGCAAAAGCAGATAGCAATTTCCCGGTTTACCGGTCAGCAACTCTGCCGGATGCGGTGAATAAAGCGTTTGAAATAGCTGGTGGTTCTGCGGTAGTAATGTCGCCTGCCTGCGCAAGTTTTGATATGTTCACAAATATGGAACATCGCGGCGATGTTTTTCGTGCGGCAGTTGCAGAATTAAAGAAGAAAAATAGCTGAAATGATTAGCCGCCATTGAATGATGGAATAATAACTTAAATGCATACCGATATTATAAAAGAGAATAAAGAAGGCTTTACACTGGTAGAGTTATTAGTGGTAATAGCACTCATCTGTGTTTTAGTTGCCATGATTTTTCCTATCGCCCGTAATGCTACAGAACGTTCTGTGCGTTCAACCTGCTTGTCGAGTCTGCAGATACTGGCGCGCAGCGTTGGGTCATACCAACAGGATCATGGTGTATACCCGCCGGAACCAGGTGCAATCGGTGCTCGCGGCATTCCTACCGGTGGAATTACCGGTTTGGCTTTAGATGATCCTTCTTTAACATCAAAAAATCTCTGGTGTGAAAAAGACCCATATCCTGATAATTTCCCAACTAGACCAAATTATACACCACGACGGGACAGTACCAATTCGTCGTATGCCCGTGATTATAACTATTACGGATTTGCAACTGATGTAAATGGTATGCCATTCCCAATACCCGACCCAAAATCGGCTTATTCCCTGTATGGTGCGGACGTTAACAATGGCGACTTGAAATTAGTTGATAAAATGCTTGCCGGTGGTACAGAGACTTATCGTCCCAAAGCATTATTTCCCGGGCTTTGGAACCCGCATGCTTCACCGGATACAATAATAACATTTTGCCGATTTCATAATCCTGGCACAGACCAGCCAATTCCGGTGCCAATAGTAAACCTTGGCGGAACAGCGACAATAGAATGGGTAGATAAGCCATCGCTGACGAATGCTGGTTATACAAACCGTCGTCCGGCAGTAGGTGCGGTGAAATTACCACCGATTGACTGGAGAATAAATAAATCTGCTTTTCCGTTCCCTGATAAAGGGAAGATGCCGGATAATAAAACCATGGGTGATTCACTGGGTAATGCGACAGCAGATAATATGCCGATAGTTCGTTCGTTTTACCGGCAATTTGGTGATACTGATATTGGTGGTACGCCTCCTCCTGGTCAGATTTACAAATGGTATGATACCGGTATTGATGTAAAACAGGGTGATATCATTATGGTGTTGGCAAATAGTAAATGGAACTTTGTAAGCAAAATATCATTAACAAATCTTGATACCCGGTTCCAAAACGCAGATGGTAGTGTGAAAGCTGAATACAGCACATTATTTAATGAAGATGGATATTTATGGTTTTCACCGGAAGGTGATGTGTTTGATAAAAGCAATACTTCAAGACCAACAATGTTTTGTCCCAATAAACCTCACTGTATGCTGGTAGGCATGATTGGCGACCTTCCTGCAATTGCAAATACCGACCCAATAGAACGGGCGAAATATGTATTTCCAATTGGCAGCAGGTATTCATATATTGTTCCGGCTGGTGTTAATGGTACTTTCCGCCTGGCAATGAATGACACTGCTAACAATTATGCTGACAACCAGGGTTGGGGAGAGGTGTGGGTAGGATATTATCGCACAACCGTACAGGCGCGTTAAGATAGCTTATGAGATAGCCCAACCTTCTATTGACTACAGGCATATTAAAAAGGTATTATTATAAGCCGGATGAGATGGAATGTCCGCAACTTTGACCGGGAGACATAAAATGAAAAGTTTAGCCATTGGCGATCAAGTGCGTTTAACGATGCGCGCAGCGAATATGCATCAATCATATAAAGTTATTGACCAGGCAGTAGCACCAGAACGTGAACCGGTAGATGGTTTAATTTTTGCAATCCGTAATATTAAAACCGGATTATTAGTAGCAAGTACTGATAGTGATTTTGATAATTTCGTAATAGAGATATTATTCGACCGTACTTTTAATCCGCGTTATGCAGATTACAGCAATGCTCCTAAAACAGTAGACCGCCCGTCATCAGCACCACGTTATATCGGCGTGAAAAAAGCATTGAAAGATGCTGCTGAAAAGGGAACTTTATATTCAACCTCAAATAAAGAGCTATGGCAGGAAAGTCCATTGGCAAAACATTTGAAAGGTTGGAAAATTATCAAAGTTCGGTCAAACGAAATAGAATTAATGGAAGTTAAATAGCCGAATAGGTTGTATTTGCATATAGATAATTTGATGATAAAACCTGCAATTGTAACTAATTTGCGGGTTTTGTGTCATATATTATAATGCGAAAATATTTGTTTTTCTTATTATTTATAATCTTTTCCATATCATCATTTGCGGCAGACATCCCGGAACCGGATGTAAAAATAACGGCGCAGGATGGAGGGTATAAAGTCGCAACCCCATATTATAATGTTTTGATTGGCGCAGATGGAAACCTGCACTCATTTAAGATTAAAGATGTCGAGTTCATCGATACTACTTCAGAAAAGCTGGGTTTAGCATCATTTTTTGATAGAACACCAGTATTTTTAACCGACATCAAAACTGATGATAATACCATCACAGCATCATCAGATTATTACAAAATCAAGTACATTTTCAATGAAGGTTTTATGAATATTTATCTTCGGCAAAATGCTGCTGATGCTTCAAGCTATACCTTTGTCGGGTCGAAAAATTTACAGTATGTAATGAATCTTAAAGAGGAATCTATTGCCGCAGTTCCAGCGAGTTTAAACTGGGGTGATGTAGCCTTGATTATGCCTGCAGGCGAACGGTTAGAGATATTTGGCGGCAGTACTATTTGGAAACTCGACACCGGTCAGCAGGTATATGAACGTTCAAATATTCCTCAAAACCAGGAAGTATCGTTAACCCTGGTACCGCGAGTATTAAATCCATTAACGGCACCATTAATTAAATTAACAGACTTATCGGTAACATTTAGCAGTAAGGACTGGATAGCGGCAAATGATGATGCTACTAAAGTGGCAGTGACTATAAAAAATAATTCAAATGATGAATTGAAGATTCCGCTCAGTAATTTTATTACCAATTCGCAAAATAAACAGATATATAAAAAGACAACGACAGTAACAGTACCGCCACATTCGACATCAGATTTTGATTTTGATTTTGATTTGACTATGCCGGATTTCTATACTATTAAATCTTCAATCTCGTTAGAAAAGTCAGAGAAATCATCTACGGTTGTAATAGGTTATAAACCTGACCAGATACAGTTGCCGGTGACACGTCCCAGTGATTTTGATGATTATTGGCAAAAAATATCAGATGCGGCGAAGACAGAGAATGTATCTTTGCGACGCATCCCTGATGATAAAAATAGCACACCAACTGTACAGGTGTTCCGAATAGTTATGGAAAGCGGCGAGATTAGTTGTTATGGCTGGCTGGCGATACCGCGTAAAAAGGGCAGATATCCAGGTTTATTGATGCTGCAGGGTGAATATACCCGCGCTTCAAAACCGAATACTTCGGTAGCCGCCTGCGGGTTAGTGACCATGATGCTGGAACCAACCGGGCAATTGCCGGATAATCAGCAGATACCATTGAATACCCGCGTGTTTACCAGTCCAACATCTCCAGATGATTTCGGAATGCGGAAAGTGGTGATACGATATTTACAGGCATTGGATGTGCTTGCGAAATCACCTGAAGTTGATGGGACACGATTAGCCGCCACCGGTGTCGGTACCGGTGGGGCAATTTCAATAATATTAGCAGCGCTGGATAGTAGAGTGAAAGCAGTTGCCCCGGATGTCATGAGCTATTCTGTCGTCGACTATGGCATGAAAGATGATAAAGGAAACGTAAAGAATAATTGGCCATATCCTGAAGCTGTTAAATATATAAGGGAAAACCCGGAGATGTCCGCTAAAGTGTTGAATATCATGCTGTATTTCGATGCGTGCAATTTTGCATCAGCTGTAAAAGTTCCGGTAATGATTAGTGCTGGTTTAAAGGATTCTTTCGCACCTCCAACGAATATTTACAGTGTCTTTAACAGGTTAAGCGGGCCTCGAATTATAAAAATGTATTTCGCAGGTCACGAAGGCGGTGCGGCTTCTCATTGGGAAATCAAAGTAAAGTGGCTTCTTGGTGTATTAGGTGAGCCATTGCCGGTTGAAGAAAATAACTAACAAGGCGACTTGCCATTAATGGACTTAACTAATTCCGATGTTTTAATGCCTATTTTGAAAAAGTATGGCTTTTATACTAAAAAGGGACTGGGTCAGCATTTTTTGATGAATAAAGAAGCTGTTGACCTGATTGTAGAAAAAGCCGCTGCTCATAATCTGCCCATACTTGAAATTGGACCGGGAGTAGGCACGGTTACCCGGCAACTGGCAGAAACTGGCCTTGAAGTTTTAGCAGTGGAAATTGATTATCGGGCAATGGGAGTATTGCGCGAAACCGTTGGAAAATTTGATAGTGTTACTGTCGTTCATGATGACTTTCTGAAAGTTGATTTGCCGCAATTGCTGGCGGGTAAACGCTGGGTTGTGGTTGGCAATCTGCCATATTATATTACTTCACCAATTATTGAAATCTTATTGGAAAATCACAGCTTCTTTCATGCGATGTATTTCTTATTGCAGATTGAAGTTGTTGACCGTTTATCCTCACCACCAGGCAGCAAGGTTTATAGTTCATTATCAGTATTCGCCCAGACATTCGCGAATGTGAATAAACTCATGAAGGTTCCCGGCGACTCTTTTATGCCGCCGCCGCGGGTGGATTCAGCAATTGTCGAATTTTTAATGCACGAAAAACCGCTGGCTGCTGATGATATCCGGGAACTGTTTTTTAAAATAGTGCGGGCTTCATTCGGGCAGCGACGTAAAACTATTCTGAACTCGTTGAATGCTTCAGCGGTGATTGATGGCGAAAAATCTGTTGTTGAAAAGTTGCTGACAGATGCCGGAATAATGCCGGTACAACGGGCAGAAACGGTGAGTATAGAACAATTTTTACAACTGGCAAAACTTGTACGGGAGTTTGAAAAATGTATGTAGGTGTTGATTATTACCCGGAACATTGGGCTCCGGAACGTTGGGAAACTGATGCGCGTCTGATGTCGGAAGCGGGATTTAATGTCGTGCGTCTGGCAGAGTTCGCCTGGGTTATGATGGAACCTGAAGAAGGCAAATATGAATTCGGATGGTTGGATGATGCCCTTGCTATTCTAAAGAAATATGGAATCAGCGCAATTTTAGGCACTCCAACCGGATCTATGCCGGCATGGGTAGCGCGGAAATATCCTGAAACACTGGCTACACTGCCCAATGGTTCGCAAAAAATATGGGGTGTCCGTAAACAGAATTGTTTTACATCCGGCGCATTCCGCATGTTGTCAGAAAAAATCACCCTGGCAATGGCTGAGCATTTTAAAAATACTCCTAATGTAATTGGCTGGCAGACTGATAATGAGTTTGGTGGCGACCCGTGTTTTTGCAATAGTTGCCGCGCAGAATTTCAGGATTGGCTGCGGGTAAAATACCAGTCTCTTGATGAACTCAACCGCGCCTGGGGGACACATTTCTGGGGACATACTTATGGCACCTGGGGAGAAATAACCTTGCCGGAAAGCATTGGCGCGTATAATCCGGGACTATGTCTTGATTGGCAACGTTTCGTAAGCTGGCATAATGTGAGATTCCAGGCTGACCAGATAAAGATATTGCGAAATACCTGCAAAGACCAGTTTGTGACTCATAACCTTATGGGGATGTATGAAGAAGTCGATTATTACGATTTGTCACGCGATTTAGATTTTGTAAGTTGGGATAATTATCCTGTCCACGGCAAACCAGATGCACATAGATATACCGCGTCAGCAGCGGCAGATATAATGCGCGGGGTGAAATGCAAGAATTTCTGGATTATGGAACAAACCGCCGGACCTCCCGGTTGGGGTGAAATGGGACGCAATCCGCGTCCGGGTGAAATAAGAAGTGTTGCGTTTCAGCAAGTTGCTCATGGCGCAGACGGCATGGTGTGGTTCCGCTGGCGCACCTGCACTGCCGGTCGCGAACAATACTGGCATGGGCTGTTGGGTCACGACGGGATACCAGCGCGCAGATACGGCGAAGCGGCGCAGACAGCAAAAGAATTGCACAAGATTACTGCAGAACTGCAAGGCACCACTGTGAAGACTGATGTTGCGATAATATGGGATTATGATTCACTCTGGGCGTTGCGTATTCAACCTGCATTCAGTAAAAACCGTTATGCTGACGAAGTGATGCGCTGGTATCGTGCTTTGACTGATGCTGGTGTTTCAGTAGATATGATTCATCCGACCGCGGATTTTAGTAAATATAAAGCTGTATTTGCACCGCAGCAGTATATCTTGCCGGATGAGATAGCAGATAAAATGAATAGATATGTGCAGGTTGGCGGAGTACTGGTCACTGGTTTTCGAACCGGGGTGAAAGATGCGACCAGTTTATGTTATGACCGCACATTGCCAGGCAAGTTATCAGATTGCCTGGGCATAAAGATTGAAGAATATGAATCAATCACCTGGGAAGAGGGATACAAATGTGCTGGCGAGTTGACCGGTGAGTTTACGTCAATATCATTTTGTGATTGGGTAAAAGCTGCGGGAGCGACAGTATTGGCTGCATATAATGAACCGCACATGAAAAATTATGCGGCAGCAACTGTTAATAAATTCGGCAGCGGTACTGCCTTTTACGTGGGAACTATTGCGAAAGAGGATGGGTTTTATGCAAAAATAACCGGTGAAGTAATGAAAGATGCAGCAATTTCACCGATGTTTGTACCTGGTACAGGTGTGGAAGCTACAATTCGCGCCGGTGCCGGCAAAGAGTTGTTATTCCTGGTGAACCATGGATTTGATACCCGCGAAGTTGATGTTCCTGCTGGGAAAATAGAGTTGTTGAGTGGTGAAATTACTGCGGAAAAATTAACATTAGACTCACAAGGTGTTGCGATTATTAAGCTAAAATAATAATGGATTGGATGATTGCTTTTAATAAATTGTTTACTTTCTAAAAGCAATCATCCTTAAAAGATTAAATATTAATTAAAAATAAGTAAATATTGTATGGAAAACTGTTAATTTGACACTTAAAAAGATATAATATCTTGATATAATTTATTATTATTCGGTGAGAAAATGCAAGATGATATAATTTTTAATCGAGCAGAACTGACATCGCGTTTAGGCGGTGACAAAAAAACTACAGATGAGATTTTAGCAATATTTGCAGAAGAATTGCGTGAACTTCTTCAACTATTACAAGATGCTATCGATAAATATGATTACCCATCTATACATTCTGTGGCCCATACCATGAAAGGTGCTGCGGCAAACGTGGGTGCGATATCTTTAGCCGGGCATGCTGCTAAAATTATCAAAGCGGCAGATGATAAGTTAAATTTTGAAATTGATCAAATTTTAGATAATTTATTAATTGATGCCGCTACTGTTATTTCTATGATAAAGACTAAAGTTTGAACGGAGAAAATTAATGACAAATGGTGAATGTGAACGATTTGATATTAAAACCATGCGGGATTGGTTGAATCAAATTCGCCAGGATTATTCTAATTATCTCAATGCAATTATAGGTTACAGCGATTTATTAGCATTTGATCCAAATATAGCTGATGAAAGGTTTTGTCACGATTCTCAGCGCATCAGTATACTTGGAAAACAGATGGTATTGATGATTTATGAGATACTCGATCCGATGAAATTAGAGTCGCTGCCATCCATAGAACTGCGTGAGATAGGAATTATCTTTCGTCATACATTACGAATGCCGATGGGTGCTATATTAGGATATTGCGAGTCGATGCAATCGGCACGATGGTTAAATATTGACAGCACATTTTATGAAGATATTAAAAATATCATTGATTCAGTGAATGTAATGCAGGAAATTGCCGTTGAATTAATTAATGGCACATATTGTGAATCAAAGTTGTCGCAGAATGTGTGTAATGAAGACCAGATTAAAGAATATGAGCATTTCTGGATAAATATTCCCCCATCAAAGTTTGTTGTGCCTGAAACACAATTCGGCAAGATATTAGTGGTTGATGATAGCATTACTAACCGGGAACTTTTATCACGTTCTTTAAAACGATTGGGATTTGAAATAGTAAGCGTGGAAAGCGGACTGAAAGCATTAGAAAAATTAGAGCAAGAAGAATTTGATCTGGTATTGTTAGATTATATGATGCCGGTGGTGAATGGCTTGCAGATTTTGCAATGTATTCGCAGCGTATATACCATGCCGCAATTACCGGTTATTATGGTAACTGTCAAAGATGAAAGTGAAGCAATCGTTGAGGCATTAAAGAGCGGCGCAAATGATTATGTAATGAAACCGTTCACACTTCCGGTAGTTACCGCGCGTATTCATACACAATTAATGCTGAAAAGAACAATGACTGAATTACTGCATATTAACGAAGTATTGGAAGGTCAGGCAATTAATGACGGTTTAACCGGGATATCTAACCGTCGTCATTTTGACGAATTCTTAACACGTGAATGGTTCCGTGCAATGCGATATAACAGCAATTTGTCTTTAATCATGATTGATGTTGATAAATTTAAGAATTATAATGATATGCTGGGGCATGATGCTGGCGATACTATTTTAAAATTAGTGGCGAAAACAGCAGTAGAATGTATTGAAAGATCAACTGACATGGTGGCGCGGTACGGTGGCGAGGAATTTGCTATTATTTTGCCGGGTACTACCATACATGGCGCAGAGACAGTAGGAGAACGTGTAAGGGCATCTATTGAAGCATTAAATATCGAACATCCAAATTCACCGCTTGGCAAATTAACTGTCAGCGTAGGTGTAGCAACCATGTTCCCCAAATCAGAATGTTCACCCCGCGACTTAATTGTTGCAGCCGATGAAATGCTTTATTGTGCTAAACATGAAGGCAGGAATTTAGTTCGGTTGAAAGATGTGAAAGATTAATTGTATTTTTCTGAAAAAATCAGCAGAAAATCTTTATTTTTTCTGAAAAATTGATTATGATTATATAACATTAAACCAGAAGGGGACTTTTATGTTCAAAACAAGTCATTTACGTTTGTTCGTAGCAGGATGCCTTTTAATATCGGCTATCCTCACCTCAGTTGCTCAAGATACAATAACGTTGTCGAAAGCAACCGGGATTATTAAGATCAGTAATCCGATGCAGATTATTGATGAATATTCTCCACTATTAAAGAAGATTGATCGTGTAATAGACACGATGCCTGCTGATATCAAAAAGAAGAATGACAAAGACACCAAATTGCCTTCTGATGTAGCCGGAGAAATCCGCAGACACCTTAATGATGCTGCTATTAACGCGTGTATCGATATTCGCGGCGATATCTATATTGCCATGTATATGGATGTTGATGCATATCGTGAATATATGGCAGAACAGATGAGCGAACTTAGCGCGATGACTGAAGACGGGGCGAAACCTGTCAAGAAGAATGAAAAAGAACAACTCGCAAAAATGCTAAAAGTCTATGGATTAAAAATTATCATCCCAATTTCAGACATGGCTAAATTTGAAACGCTATTCAATGAGTTCAAGAAAAAAGAATTGACCGATTCACCTGTTAATTTTACCATGATTGATAAATACGCCGTTGTAACATTTGATAAAGACAAACTGAAAGCAACCAAGATTGATTTTGATGTAACATTCAAATCAAAATGTTCTATCGCGTCACATTCTAATAACCCCGGCGATGAATACATGGATGCAATTCAGGAAAATATGCCGATGATGGTAATGCCATTTATCACCCCGTTTCTTGATTTTGAAAAACAAATGATGAAAGAAATTAAATCATCAGATTCTGGAATTGGCGTTGTGAATGATAATATTATGATGGAGACATTCATCACCCCAATTGTCGGCGGCAAATTAGACGCTACCCTGAAAGCGCCAACATCACCGGATGCCGCGAATGAAGCATTGGCAATGATGCCGGCAGATATGGCGATGGCATCAACAGAGATTGGCATGGGTGAAGGCTATCCATCAAGCAATGAAATCGTTAATGTATTGTTGAAAACAATTGCCGCTTCTGGAACTCCGGCAAAATCTACTGGTTTAATTAAAGCAGTGAAAAGCCTGCAAGACCAGACTGCCAAGGGTGGGGCATGTGGTTTCACATTGCCAGGTGATACCGCAACTTCAACTTCATCAATGGTTATGGTATATGACGTTAAAAGCGAAACCGGCGCACGCGATGCGATGACTGCTATTGTAAATGCATTCCCCGCGTTCATCGGCGGCATTATGAATGGTGTAGTTGCAAATGACGTTAAGTTATACAATCGCAAAGACGCTGCCAAGGTTAACGGCATAACCAGCGACCTGTTCAGATTAGTTGTTAAAGGTTCCAGCCAGGAAACTGAAATGACCGGCAAACCCGCACCGGATATGGCAAATATTGAAATGCGCGTTGCATACGTCAATAACAAGATGATTGTTACCGTCGGCAAAAACTCGCTGCCGACTTTAGAAGCAATGTTGAAGGGAATCGACGCAAAAACCACCTTCACAACATCAGGAAGTTATGTAGGCATGATGGCGCAACTGCCGGCAACCGGAGTTCGCAATTTAGCCTACATCTCAATGCCTGGTGCAGTAAAGGCTGCCATAAAGACATTTGTTCCCGGTACCGATAAAGATAAAATCCTGAAGGTATTAACTAAGGTAGCAGTACCGAAAAAGAATATCGTTGGCTACGACGAAATAACTGGCGGCGACGACCACACAGTAGTAATTTATCCGCTGGATCAAGTTGATTATATTATCAATGCTGTAACAGAAATTGGCAAAGAAATGGATAAGGATAAACCAGTTAATAAGACGGTTAAACCTGGAACAACAAAGCCAACCGGAAAACCAAAAGCAAATTAATAAATTAAAAGAGATGAAAGCCGCACCTGTGAAAGTGGGTGCGGCTTTTTTTTGTTATGAACTTTTGTCTGAACAACGGATTGAGAGGATTTTTGGGATTTGATGGATTTTGCTATAGTTGTAAATTGTGGGTAAGTAGACAATAATAATCCACCTAATTCTTTTGATCCTCTCAATCCGTGGTTCAGACAAAAAATCTACCTGTAAAACCGTTTATTCAACTCATAACTGCTGATAGTCATCATTATGGGGTCGCCGTGGGGGCATATAGTGGGCGAGGATGACTCCTGAAGGCCGTCTATCAGGTTTTGCTGTTCTGTTGGCGTCAGGAACTTTCCGGCTTTCAGGGCGCCGTGACAGGCGATTATAGCGATGAATTTTCGGCGGGCTTCCATGATTGATTTTTCGATGTTGTTATCTTCCGCGTATGACGCGATATGGTTGATTCCGCACAGGTCGGCAATAATTTCGCGCAGAGTACCTTCGGCGTCGCGGGTCGACAGGATAGCCGGCACGGCGCGTACCATGATGCTTTGTCCGCTTAACGGCTGCAGGTCGTA
>Ga0194052_1000717_pt1 | contig 20375 bp, 11 predicted proteins | sample SepL226m_MetaG_FD_160117 | JGI IMG/M metagenome (GOLD analysis project Ga0194052, IMG submission 160117) | Anoxic zone freshwater microbial communities from boreal shield lake in IISD Experimental Lakes Area, Ontario, Canada - Sep2016-L227-6m | ecosystem: Environmental > Aquatic > Freshwater >...
GAGAAAAATCTGTGGTTCTCGGCCAATAAACGATTAGGCGTTTTACGCTTGCAGGAAGATGGTTCCTTTAAAAAGATTACGATTCCATTCTTAAGCCTTGTAAATCTAACTCTCCGAACTTTTGAGAATATCCAGGAATTGGACCATGATAATGTTCTTATTGGCATTGAAGGGGGTTTTGCAAATTATGTTTCGAAAAATAACATGGATTACTCTAAACCTTGTACAATCTATATAAGCGATCTCATGTCACCTGATACCACCGAAGGCATATACAGGTACAACGGGAAGGAGTCAGGTCAGACAATAATACCAGCCTTTAAGTATAAAAATAACAGTATATCCATTTCATTTGCAGCAAATAATTTTATGCCTTCTGAAATTGGTTTTCAGTATAAACTTGCAGGTTTTGATAAAAATTGGTCTGAATGGACAACCCAGAATTTTAAAGAATATACCAATCTGCCTGATGGACAATACAGGTTTATGCTTCGTGCCCGCAACAATGACCTGACGGCTCCTTCTGAACTGTCTTTCAAATTCATTGTTCTTGCACCCTGGTATGGTTCAGTTTATGCCTGGATGACTTATTTCTTTTTGCTCCTTTTTCTTATTTACCTTGGGAGAAGATATTTATTTTATAGAATTGAAAAATCACGCCTTGCTGAAAACCTGAAACAAAAAGAGAAATATCTTAGTCGTGAGCTGAAATTAAAGGAAGAGGCACTTATTGCCGAGAAAGAAATGCAAAGACTTCGTAACGAAACTTTAAATCTTAAAATGATCCATAAGGAAAAAGAGCTTGCTAATTCAACAATGCTTTTAATCAAAAAGAATGACATCCTGAAACAATTGCAAAGCGATCTGAGGGATGTAAATTCAAATGTTGTAAATGAAGCGGCAAAAAACAGCATAAACAGCATTTTAAGGCGGATTGATAAGGAAATTGATAATCAAAAACAATGGAAAGTATTTGACATCCATGTTGACCAGGTATATGAAGAATTGTTCAAAAAATTAAAGGAAAGCATTCCTGATCTCTCACCCCGCGAATTAAGATTATGTGCTTACCTTCGGATGAATATTTCAAGCAAGGAGATAGCAACTCTCATGAATATAAGTGAACGTGGTGTTGAAATCAGCCGATACCGGATACGGAAAAAACTCGGGCTGGATCACGGGGCTAACCTCACAGAATTTATAATGGGCCTTTAATTTGATGGCTGATAGTAGTTTCGCTCCTGAATAGTCCTCCGGATCTCTTCTCCTGCCTCTTACTTTAATTGCGTGACCGGGTCACGTACCTTGAGAGATTTTTCCATAGATCTATAAATAAATCATTTATCTGATAATCAATCTTATTCGCAATTTATGATGTACTATTTATGTAGTAGCCAGGATGCTGTTGCTGTATTTTTGATGCACCTGAAAATTTTTAATTACTTGAATAGTAGGTTATGTTTGCTTTGTAAATCAAACCATTAACCTTTGGAAAATCAGAAATCAATTTATTTAGGGAATTCTCAGATAAAATTCCACGGGGCGATGGTTGAAGGCCAATTTGTGGAAATCGAAAATGAAAAATTTTACAAAATCAGCAACTGTAACCGGATGCCTGATTTCTTTATGACCATTGTGAGCGATTCCGATCACTGGATGTTTATTTCAAGTAACGGTTCGCTTTCAGCCGGAAGGAAGGATATTAACAATGCGCTGTTTCCCTATTATACCGTTGATAAAATTCACGATTACCGGGACATCACCGGGAGTAAAACCTTCCTGCTGGTAACTACAGGCGGGAAAACCTATTTATGGGAACCTTTTACCCCTGAGTCGGAAAAAATATATTCGGTGCAAAGGAATCTCTATAAGAGTATTTATGGCAATAAGATTATTTTCGAGGAGATTAATGAGGATTTAGGGGTAGGGTTTCAATATGGTTGGTATAACAGCGAAAAATTTGGGTTTATAAAGAAATCGGTCGTAAGCAATCAAAATAAAGCTAATGTAACTATAGATGTCCTGGATGGGATTAAGAACATCCTGCCAAATGATATCCGTTTTGATTTCCAGAACTCTTTCAGCAACCTGCTTGATGCATATAAAAAGAGCGAGTTGATTAGTGATTCCAGGCTGGGTTTGTACATGTTGAGTTCTATCCCGGTCGACAAGGCAGAACCCAGTGAATCCCTAAAAGCAACTACTGTTTGGTTGTGCGGTTTTAATAAAGATGCCAAAATCCTTCTTTCCGATCACCAGGTTGAAAACTTCAAAACGGGTTTGCAGGTGGAAGAAGAAATTGATATCAGGGCAGCCCGGGGCGCTTACTATGTGAATACACGTTTGGAACTGGCCGGTAATGACAAGGAATCATGGATGATAGTTGCAGAAATAAACCAGGACAGCAGTAATGTTGCAAATCTTGAGCTCGAAATAAAAACCAACAGGAATATTGAAAAGCTTGTCAGTGCCGATATCGACAAAGGAACAGATAACCTGAAGCGGATTGTATCCAAAGCAGATGGAATGCAGACTGGAAATGAAGAGTTATGCTTTGCCCGCCATTTCTCGAACACACTTTTCAATATAATGAGGGGTGGAGTTTTCATTGACAATTATACCATAAATACAACTGACTTTAAACTCTTTGCCTGGCAATTTAATAAAGGGGTGAGCAATACCTTCAGGACATGGTTTGAACAGCTTCCCTCTGAAATTAATTATCCGGACCTTACTGCTTTAGCCGAAAATACTGCAAATCCCGACCTGGTCAGGATCTGCTATGAGTATCTGCCGCTGACATTTAGCCGCAGGCATGGCGACCCCAGCCGTCCATGGAACCAGTTCTCCATTGAAACAAAAAATGAAGACGGCTCTGTAAAATTGAATTACCAGGGGAATTGGCGGGATATTTTTCAAAACTGGGAGGCGTTAAGCCTTTCTTTTCCCGGATTCCTGGAAAGTATGATCAGCAAATTCGTAAATGCAACCACTGCTGATGGGTACAATCCATACCGCATTACACGTGAAGGTATCGACTGGGAATGTCCCGATCAGCACGATCCATGGGCCTATATTGGTTATTGGGGGGATCACCAGGTTATTTATCTTCAGAAATTCCTTGAATTGTCAAATGAATTTCATCCCGGGAGGCTCGACATCCTGTTGCAAAAAAACGTATTTGCCTATGCCAATGTGCCTTACCGTATAAAGCCGTATTGCGAAATCGTTAAAAATCCGAAAGATACCATCGTTTTTGATTTCGCTTTGAATGATACAATTAAGGGGCTGGTTGAAAAAACCGGTGCCGATGGACGATTGTTAACAGGCAACGACGGTGATATCTACAGAGTTAACCTTACAGAAAAGATTCTCGTTTCATTACTCGCCAAATTATGCAATTTTATCCCTGAGGCCGGCATATGGCTGAATACCCAGCGTCCCGAATGGAATGATGCAAACAATGCCCTTGTCGGAAACGGCGTTTCAATGGTAACGCTGTATTATTTGAGGCGCTCACTCAAGTTCTGGTCCGACAGGTTTGATGGATCACATCTTCATGAAATAAGCATCTCGGAGGAAGTGGCAAAATTATTCGATGCGGTATTTTCATTATTTGCCCGCAACACCACGCTTATCCAAACCGGGTTTTCTGATGCCGATCGTAAGCGCTTTGCTGATGCACTTGGTGAAGCAGCAACGGAATACAGGAATGCCATTTACAAGAATTCATTTTCCGGTTCTAAAAAAACTGTGCCGGTTACCACCCTGGCTGAATTTGCAAAACTCAGCGCAGCTTACATTGATCAATCTATAAAAGTAAACAAACGTGCCGACGGTCTTTACCATGCGTATAATCTGATATCCATTTCTGAAAAAGGGATCTCGATCAGGCATTTGTACGAAATGCTCGAAGGGCAAGTGGCAGTTTTAAGTGCAGGATATTTATCGGCACAGGAAAGTCTTGATGTGCTTAATTCTTTGAAATGGAGCAATTTGTTCCGTCGTGATCAGTATAGTTACCTGCTTTATCCCGACAGGCAATTGCCCCGGTTCGTTGAAAAGAATAATATTCCTGCCGGCAAGGTAAAAGAATCAAAATTACTCAGCAAACTGGTTGATGGCAACGATTCGTCCATTTTAAGCAAGGATAATTCCGGAAACTTCCATTTTAATGGCAGGTTCAGGAACACTTCTGTTTTGGAAGATGCTTTGAATCATTTGGATGCTGCTGCTTATTCGTCTCTCGTTGCCGGGGAGAAAGAAAAGGTTCTGGAAATTTTCGAAGAGATTTTCGACCACCAGTCGTTTACAGGACGTTCGGGAACGTTTTATGGTTATGAAGGCCTGGGGAGCATTTACTGGCATATGGTTTCCAAATTGTTGCTTGCTGTCCAGGAATGTTATTTCACGGGAATAAAAAAAGGAGCTGAGCCTGTTGTTCTTGGTAAAATCAAAGATCACTATTATGAAATAAAGGCAGGGATAGGATTGTACAAGTCGCCAGAATTATATGGTGCTTTTCCAACAGATGCTTATTCACATACGCCGGGAAATTCGGGAGCCCGGCAACCTGGTATGACCGGGCAGGTGAAAGAGGATTTTCTTTCGCGGATGGGGGAACTTGGAATCCATATTGAAGAAGGGAAAATAGAATTTCAGCCTTCATTATTAAATCCAGAAGAGTTATTGAAACATGAAAGCGTGTTTGAGTATTATGGGCTGCAAGGTGAAAAGCAGCAAATTTCGCTTAAAGCCGCGCAGTTGGGCTTCACGTTTTGCCAGGTTCCAATAATATACACAGCTTCCGGCGAAGATAAAACCATATTAAGATTCCGAGACGGAAAGGAAATTTCAATCCCGGGGAAAACAATCGAAAAAGAAATATCTGCCAAAATATTTCAGCGCAGCGGGGAACTGGCGCGGGTAGATGTGTTAATCAGGCATCTTGTTGATTTGCCAAATTCTGAAACTAAAGTAAACGAATAAATTTACCGAATGAATTTTTTTACAACATTTGGTCTTGCTCAAGGGAAAGCACTATGCTACTCAGGATACAGGCATGGGCAAAGCCCTGATTCGGGTGTGTATCCCACTTATACACAGATAAAGGAAGATTTGCTCATACTTCAGAAACATTGTGCATACATCCGTGTGTACGATTGCAGCTTGCATGCCGAAACAGTCCTGAAAGTCATCGACCAGGAAAAACTGGACCTCAAAGTTATGCTTGGTGCCTTTATCGGTGCTGAATTGAATAATTTCGGTTGTCCATGGGGGACCATCTTTACTGAAGAACAACTAAAAAAAAATAAAAGACACAACCTGGAGGAAATCAGGAAACTCATCAAACTGGCTAATCAGTATCCCGACATTATTTTTTCACTTTCGGCAGGCAATGAAGCTACCGTTGACTGGACCGATCATTATGTTTCTGTTGAAAAAGTGATCAGGTATGTGAAGATGATTAAGAAGGGAGCCAAACAGCCCGTTACTTTCTGCGAAAGTTATGTCCCCTGGTATGACAAACTGAAACGCCTGGTTGATGAAATCGATTTTATTTCCATTCACTCCTACCCGATTTGGGAGTATAAGCATATCCATGAAGCCATGGGATATACAAAACAAAACTACCAGGGCATTGCTGACAGATATCCCGATAAGCCCGTCGTAATTACCGAGGCAGGCTGGGCAACCAATTCAAGTGGGCGCGGGATAAATCCTGAAAACGCAAGCGAGGAATTCCAGGCGATATATTATAACGACCTGATCGAGTGGAGCGAAAAAGAAGGTATTATGACTTTTATTTTTGAGGCTTTCGATGAGCCCTGGAAAGGTTCTCCGGAAGCTCTTGAACCTGAAAAACACTGGGGTTTGTTTACGGTGGACCGAAAGCCTAAAAAAGTATTTCAATAAGAAGGTGCCCTGAAAAATGGCAGGTAAAAATAATCCAATGGTTCCTGTATTAATCGAATACTAATTTTAAAAATCGAACTCAATGGAGCATTACAAAACAAAGCCGGAAGATGTTGTGCCGATTGGACAGAAGCTGGCCTTTGGCGCAGGCAGTTTAGCAAATCAATTATTCCCTGCAGCTGTCGGAGCATATATGGGAGCGGTTGTAATTATTTTTGGGATGGACCCTTATTTAGCGGGTATCCTATCTGCAATACCCCGCTTCCTGGATGCAATCCTCGATCCGGTAATGGGTTACATCTCTGACAATACACGTTCGCGGTGGGGACGCCGGAAACCCTATATTTTCATAGGGTCTATCGTTACCAGTCTCCTTTTCATTCTTATGTGGCAATTATTTATCGGACATTCTCAAATGTTTAATTTTTGGTATATCCTTATTATTTCATTATTGTTCTACATCGGTTTGACTGTTTTCGCAGCACCACTTATTGGTCTTGGATACGAATTGACACCAGATTATAATGAACGTACCCGTTTAATGGCCGTTTCCCAATTTCTAGGCCAGTTTGCATGGATGATCTCACCATGGTTTTTATATATTATTTATAATTTTTATGGTAAAGAACCCCATTTGGCAGCTGCAGGTTCCCGGCATTTGGCTATTTACATTGGGTTTTTATGCCTGATACTTGGTGTTTTACCGGCCTTATTCTGCAAAGAAATAGATCAGACCAATATATCCGGTCAATCAAAATTATCACTAAAGAATCTTGCTGAAAACATGAAACATTTCTTTAAAGGATTTGCAGAAACCGTTAAAAATGTGCCTTTTTTACGTCTTTGCGGGGCTACGTTTTGTGTGTTTAATGGTTTTCAGTTAATTGCATCCTTCAGCGTATTTATCATTATGTATTATGTTTTCCCAAAAGGGCAGGAAGTTCAGGATATTTCAACTCTGTGGATTGGATTGTTTGGTACCGTAAGTTCATTTGCTACGGCATTTTTAGTCATTCCAATCATCACTTTTATGTCGGGTAAAATAGGTAAAAGAAATGCCTTCATTATTTCCATATTAATCTCAACAGTAGGTTATATTTTGAAATGGTGGGCATTTCAATATGCCATAGAAACACACTGGTTAATGTTTGTACCGCTTCCTTTCATTTCGTTTGGAATAGGTGGTTTATTCACCCTGACTATGTCAATGACTGCCGATGTATGCGACTATGATGAATTGAAAAACGGGATGCCCAGAAAAGAAGCTACATTTGGTGCAATTTACTGGTGGATGGTAAAACTTGGAACTTCTCTTGCTGTTTTGTTTGGCGGATTTGTTCTTAGTGGAGTCGGATTTGACCCTGCACTTCCTGTCCAAACTATGGATACTCTTACGAAACTCCGTCTTGCAGATATCATTATTCCGGTAGTTACCGGGCTGTTAGCGATCCTGATCATGTGGAACTATGATATTACCGAAAAAAGGGCACGTGAAATACGAAATACATTAGTTGAACGCAGGGGTGAGTTATAATCCGGAGGGCCCGACTGTTTATTAATATCTTTAAATTAAGAGATATGTCAGCAAGAGAAGAAAAAATTATGGCTTTGGCAGGAGTTGATTTTGCCAATAAAACCAAAGAAGAATTACAGGATCTGTTCAGAAAAGTTTTGAATGGAGGGACGCACGGACTCTGTTTCAGTCCTTACGAAGAAGGGCAAAAGCCGGGGAATGTACTTTCTGAAAATCAAATAAGAAGAAGAATGGAGATAATAAAACCTTACACAAAATGGGTTCGTTCTTTTTCCTGTATCGAAGGCAATGAGCTGATTCCGAAAATTGCAAAAGAATTTGGCATTAAAACCTTAGTTGGCGCCTGGTTAGGTAAAGAGGTTGACAAAAATGAACAGGAAATCGCCGAACTGATCAAATTAGCAAAAGATGGCTATGTCGATATTGCTGCCGTTGGCAATGAAGTATTATATCGTCATGATTTGACCGAGATTAAACTTCTGGATTATATTTATAAGGTAAAAGCAGCGATTCCAGAGGTACCCGTTGGTTATGTTGATGCATATTATGAATTTTCGATGCGTCCTAAAATCACGGAGGCATGCGATGTTATTTTAGCAAACTGTTATCCATTCTGGGAATGCTGCCACATTGATTATTCATTGATGTATATGAAAACAATGTTTTACCAGGCTCTGCAAGCAGGCGGAGGCCTTAAGCATGTGATTATTTCAGAAACCGGGTGGCCAAGCCAGGGAGAAGATTATAAAGGAGCGATGCCTTCTATGGAAAATGCAATGAAATATTTTATCAATACTCAATTATGGTCAAAAGAAGAAGATGTTGATATTTTTTACTTTACTTCGTTTGACGAATCATGGAAAGTTGGTGCCGAAGGCGATGTTGGAGCTTTCTGGGGAATTTGGGATAAAAATGAAAACATCAAATACTGATACGGATAGAGCTGAAATCAAAGCAAATAATGAAAGAATGTAATAATAACTGATTCAAATCGCAAAAAGGCAGGTATTAACCCATTAAATAATAATAATATGAAAAAAGCTTTTCTCGCATTTGTTCTTTTCTTGTTTATGACAACTAATATTTTTGCGCAGGCCGACAAAGTAACTGTTGTTAGTAGCAATAAAGGATTTAAGCTATTTGTCAATGGTAACAATTTTATGATTAATGGCATGAATTGGGATTACTTTCCAATTGGTACTAATTATACATATAGTTTGTGGAAGCAACCTGATGATTACATTAAAACCGCACTTGATATGGAGATGCCCTTGTTAAAGAACATGGGGGTAAATGCCATTCGTGTATATGTTGGCATTCAGCCAAAGTGGATTAAATATATCTACGAGAAATATGGTATTTACACAATGATAAATCATTCTTTCGGGAGATATGGCCTGACTTTGAAGGGCACATGGTTCCCGAATACTGATTATGCCGATTCACGTGTGCACGACCTGCTTTTAAAGGAAGTAACCCAGATGGTAGAAGATTATAAAAATACCCCGGGTTTACTCGTGTATTTATTAGGGAATGAAAACAATTACGGACTTTTCTGGAGGGGAGCCGAAACGGAAGATATTCCCCTGGAGCAAAGAAAATCTACAACGGATGCCAAAGCATTGTATAAACTTTTTAACGAAGCGGCCCTGGCAATGAAAACTATCGATAATTCTCATCCGGTAGCAATATGCAATGGGGATTTGCTTTTCCTGAATATTATTTCTGATGAATGCAAGGATATTGACATTCTTGGCTGCAATATGTATCGCGGTGTTTCTTTTACAGACGCATTTCAAAAAACAAAAGAAGTACTGAAAAAACCGATCATGTTTACCGAGTTTGGCGCTGATGCTTTTAATGTAATCAGCAATGCGGAAGATCAGCAATCCCAGGCGTACTATTTGACAAACAACTGGAAAGAAATTTATGAAAATGCAGCGGGTATTGGTAAGGCCGGAAACTGTATCGGCGGATTTACTTTTCAATTCAGCGATGGATGGTGGAAATATAAGCAAACCGAAAATCTTAACATACATGATACACATGCATCCTGGTCTAACGGCGGGTACAACGATTATACGCCTGGAGAAGATAATATGAATGAGGAGTGGTTCGGTATATGTGCAAAAGGTCAAACAGATGAAAGGGGCCATTATCAATTATATCCCCGGGCTGCATATTATGCATTACAACAAGCTCACCAGATAAATCCGCTTGCCAATAATGTAACAGCCGATTCTATAACCAGGTATTTTTCAAATATAAAGTTAGTAAACGAAGTTCTAAAAGCCAGGGGGGATAACGCTTCTTTGATTACTGAAATAGCAAAAAAGATCAATATTAATGTAAGGGCTGAAATAACAACTTTCAGTACCGGCGGTGATAAAATTACCACGCCGAAAGAAAAAGACGCTAAGGCTATAACGCAGACTTATCCCAGTTTTCTTGGTTTTGACCATATGGAGTCCTTTTATATCGGAGTTGAAGCGAAACCTACCGAAAATATAAAAGCAAATGTATCTTTCAATATTCTCGGGCATGTAGCCGAAAATCCAATTGATGAAATATTTTATGAAAATCACGGTCGCCCTCAGACGGTAGAAACGAATCAGGGTCCTTATGCCATCCCCTCAATAAATCGAATACAAGTATATAATTTCGATTTTACCTGGAATAACAAGTGGTTTAATCTTACAAGTTTTTACCGTACAGGGCATTATCACTGGGGATACGAAGGGGACCTTTTCGGATTGTATCCGGAGGCAAATTATGGACCAAACATTGATATTTACAATGGAGACGCACCTTTTGGTTTTGAATTCGAGGGTAAAAAAGCACTGGATGGATTAAAAGTTGCTTTTGGTCCCGAGCTTTGGTGGGGCGCCAATCCGGCAGTGCTGGTAAAGTACAGTAAAAAACTGGGAATCTTTACTTTAACCGGAATATATCATGAAGATTTAGCCCAAAATACGGCAGCCCAGAGTTCCTATGCCATCCCTACTCCTCAAAACCGCAGAGCTTTACTTGACGTGAAAGCAAATTTTGGAAAAGTTGTTCTCGATCTTGGTGGTTTATGGTCAGGTCAGCCGAGAAACGGCGAAACTTTTCAGTTAGTTGACGGTAGCCCGGGAAATTACATAGTTTACCAGGACAAAATAACATGGAAAGACAACTGGGGGGGGAAAGCTAAAATAACCTTTTCTTCAGGGCCAGTCAACGTTTATGCTCAGGGAGCGGTGATGGGACTCGTTGCCAGTGGCGGAGCAGATTATACCAAAACTTTTACCGGATGGCGTCTTAAAGATTGCGGAAGCGGCAACCAGTATAATTTTTTAATGGGCATGACCTATACAATAGGTGATTTTCAGATAGCTCCGAATTTCTTATGGCAAAAACCAATTGTAGGACCGATATCAAGCGATGTCCCCGCTCCGGGGAGGCCGAGAAATATCATTGATGACCCGTTTGCCGTAAGGCAAAACAGGCAAACCACGGCTGGTGAACTTTTAATTGCCTATGATCCTACACCCGGCACCTGGATGTGGGCATGGGATAACGACGAGATGGAAGATGCTCCGTTTGCAATCAGTGCCGATTTTGTGTATCGTCATCTGCCTACAACCCAGGATGCTGCAATAGGTATTATGGCAAATGGACGCACACTTTTTGCTTTCCCCGGCGCGCCGCCAGCACATGATTTATGGGAGGTCAGTTCAAGGATTGTATCAAAAGTCACCCGCGACTTTGGATTTATTTTAAATCTTTACGGGGGTACGGGCCAGGCCAATGGAAGCGATGGAAGATTAATCAGCCGTTTTGGAACTGATATAAGACTGGTTTACAAAAAACTCAAACTGATCTCTGCTGTTAAAGTTAATGATTGGGGACCTTACGATTATGATCGAGACTTTAACTTAACTTACCCCCTGCAGTTAATGGCCGATCTGTCATACTCTGTTTCAAAGCGCAAATGGTTTATTCTGCCGGAAACAAAAGTGGGAATGCGTTGTACATGGCGAAGCCTTGACCAGTATTCACCACGATATTGCCCTGTTAAAATGCTGGATAGTTCGGGCAATTGGGTGCCTGACCCCACCGCCGTAGGATATGGAAATGGCGATGAATGGGAAATCAGATTTTACCTTCACTTTAATTTCGGCAAATAATTAAAATTTGATAAAGATGAAAAATTTAAAATCAATCTGTTCAATAACTGCTCTGGTAACAATTCTGTTAGTAGCAGTCAGCTGTGAAAGAAAATTCGATGGATTAAAGTTGGCAACCTATCCGACTACGGCGGATGTTTTCAACGATGGATTCAGTTCGGGTTTGTATTATGCAGCCTATGGAACCTCAAAAGTAACAGCTTTTAGCGTAGATTACAGTGTAAAATATTCAGGAACGTGTTCAATGAAATTTGAAGTTCCTGATGCAGGAGACCCTGATGGTTCGTATGCAGGCGGCGTTTTTGGTTCAAATCCTGCCCGCGACCTGTCAGGATACACTGTGCTTACTTTTTGGGCAAAAGCATCTCAACCGGTAACCATCAACATATTAGGCTTCGGTAATGACATGGGGGCATCAAAATACCAGGTTTCACTGACAAATTTAGCCATTAACTCAAATTGGATGGAATATTACATCCCAATTCCCAACCCATCCTTGCTTACGCAGGAAAGAGGCCAGTTTTTTTATGCGGCAACACCTCAGGATGGAAGAGGTTATACATTCTGGATCGATGATCTTAAGTTTGAAGCGTTGGGAACAATTGCGCATTCAGAATTTGGAATATTTAACGGAGCTGATACGGTTGTAAACAATGTTCAAGCCGGCGATAACATTACAATAAGTGGCTTGTTTGCTACATTTAACCTGCCTACAGGCATAAATGAAGAAGTTAATTTGACTTCTTCCTATTTCACATTTTCTTCCTCCAATGCGACAGTAGCTACAGTAGATTCTTTGGGCATTGTGCATATAGCTGACAGTGGCTCGGCTGTGATTACGGCGAAAGTAGGGAATATGGCTGCGAACGGTTCATTAACAATTCATTCAACAGGCAAACCGGTTGGACCCGCCACACCTCCCCCAACTCCTACCTTCAGCAGTGATAAGGTAATTTCGTTATACAGTAACGCCTATACAAATGTCCCGGTAGATACCTGGAATGCTCACTGGCAATATTCAACAGCAGAAAATCAGTTTATTAAAATACAGGGGGACGATATAATACTTTATCAAAAACTTAATTTCGTCGGGATTGAGTTTACGTCACATACAATCGATGCCAGTGCCATGACTTATTTCCATCTGGATATCTGGACCCCAAATCCTACAACCAATAAAACTTTTAAAATCAAGTTGGTTGATTTCGGTTTAGACGGTGTGGTGGGCGGCTCTGATAATTCCGAATCCGAGGTTACTATTGCCAGTCCCCCCCTGGCCACTCAACAATGGATAAGCCTGGATATTCCATTTTTAAGTTTCTCGGGATTGAATAGCAGAAAGCATTTGGCACAATTGGTTCTTTCAGGCGACTTACCTGATATTTATTTAGATAATGTATTTTTCTATAATAACGGGACCCCTCCGCCTGCACCAACTACTGCAGCTCCTACTCCGACTTTCAGCCCGGCAGATGTTCTCTCTGTTTTTAGTGATGCTTATACCAACCTTCCCGGAACAGACTTAAATCCTAACTGGGGTCAAACTACTGTCTTTTCCCAGATCCTTATCCAAGGAAACAACACCATTAAATATGCGGGATTAAATTATCAGGGAATCCAGCTGGGCAGCAATCAGAATCTTACTTCAATGAGTTATCTGCATCTGGATTTCTGGTCATCCTTTTCAACTTCACTTAAAGTTTACCTGATCAGTCCAGGACCCGTTGAAACACCTTATACCTTAATAGTTCCCACCTCAGGCTGGTCTTCCGTGGATATTCCTTTATCTTCTTTTGCACCCGTGGATTTAACGAATGTATTCCAATTTAAATTTGAGGGGAATGGAGATGTTTTTGTAAACAATATCTTATTCCACAAATAAATTTTAATGCATTTTATGTCATACATTAAAAATTAATTTTATGAAAAATTTAATTATAAAAATAGTCCCGGCAGCCATATTTTCATTATTGCTTATTACACTCTTCGGATGTCAGAAAGATAACGTTCAAAAAATTGATCAACGGAATTGGCAGCTGGTGTGGAGTGATGATTTCAATGGTTCAGCAGGGACGTCGCCTGATCCCTCGAAATGGGGATTTGATATAGGAAACGGTCCGAATCACGACGGTTGGGGCAATGCAGAACTGGAATATTACACAAATCGTCCGGCTAATGCGTGCTTGGACGGCAACGGTAATTTAGTGATCACTGCCAGAGCAGAGTCATATTCCGGTTCAGGTTTTACTTCGGCCCGTATTAAAACCTTAGGATTACTTGATCAAACCTACGGACGTTTTGAAGCCCGTCTTAAAACGCCCTGGGGACCTGGAATCTGGCCGGCATTCTGGTTACTTGGCTCCAATGTAGATTCTCTGGGATGGCCTCAATCTGGCGAAATTGATATCATGGAACTTCGGGGACAGAAACCCAACATTATAAATGGCACAGTGCATGGTCCCGGATATTCAGGAGCTGCGGGAATTACAAAAAGTTTTGCATTCGAGAATGACAGATTTGATGTTAATTACCATGTGTTTGCTGTTGAATGGGGAGCAGATTTTATAGATTTCTTTGTCGACAGCACCTTGTATCAGGAAATTACTCCTGGCAAGGTAACCGGAAACTGGGTTTTTAATCATCCTTTCTATATTATTCTGAATGTCGCTGTTGGTGGTAACTATGTTGGTTTTCCTTCAAGCCTGACTCCTTTCCCTCAAACAATGATTATTGATTATGTTAAAGTTTACAGGGAAGCAGATTAAAACGAGAATGAAAAGATGGGAATTTTACCTGGCCGGTTCTCTTATGATCATTTTAACGGGTTTCGATGCACAGCAAAATAAACTAACTGTTGATGTCTTTGAAACTTCTGCAAATGGCAATAAACTCAAAAGAATAACTGAATTTCCTGCCATAGGCGAAGCTGTATCCATTCAGTTGTTACCCGGAAATAAATTTCAAACCATCACCGGATTTGGAGGGTCGTTCACTGAGGCCTCTGCTTATTTGTTAAACAAATTAAGCAAGAAAAACCGTGACCTGATTTTAGATGCTTATTTTGGGACTAGAGGAGCCAGGTATTCCTTAACCCGAACGCATATCAATTCCTGCGATTTTTCATTGGGCAATTATTCATATGCACCCGTAAAAGGAGACAAGGTATTAGAACATTTTTCAATAGACGAGGACCTTGACGACATAATTCCCATGATCAGGGATGCAATGACCCATTCAGAAGATGGATTTAAGATTATCGCTTCACCATGGACGGCACCTCCGTGGATGAAAGATAATAATGAATGGAGGGGAGGAAAATTACTTCCGGAATACTATGATTGCTGGGCTTTGTTCTTCTCAAAATATATTAATGAATATAAAAAAGAAGGTATTGAAATCTGGGGGTTAACCGTAGAGAATGAACCTCTGGGGAATGGCAGCAATTGGGAGAGTATGCTCTATTCACCTGAAGAAATGGTGGATTTTGTAAAAAATCATCTTGGTCCCAAACTGAAAGCCGATGGACAGCATGTAAAAGTGCTGGCTTATGACCAGAATCGCGGAGAAGAGTTGGAACGATGGGCAAAAGTGATTTATAAAGATGAACCTTCATCACAGTACTTCGATGGTTTTGCGGTTCACTGGTATGCGAGTACATTCGACTGGTTTCCCGAATCATTGAATTTTACGCATAATATGGCTCCCGGGAAGCATCTTATTCAATCGGAAGCTTGTGTTGATGCGGAAGTGCCTCATTGGCTGGATGACAAATGGTACTGGTCGGCAGAAGCAACAGACTGGGGATGGGATTGGGCACCTGCGGATCAGAAAAAGCTTCATCCTAAATATGTTCCTGTATACCGTTATGCCAGGGATATTATCGGTTGTCTGAATAGCTGGGTAGATGGTTGGGTAGACTGGAACATGGTTTTAGACAGGCAGGGCGGCCCTAACTGGTTTAAAAACTGGTGTGTCGCACCTGTAATAGTGGATCCTGAGAAGGATGAAGTCTACTTTACACCTTTGTATTATACGCTGGCTCACTTTAGTAAATATATCCGTCCCGGGGCTGTACGAATCGGATTTGAAAACACGGACCCGTCATTAATGCTTACTGCAGCCCTGAATCCTGACGGATCCATTGCTGTCGTTATCTTAAATATGAATTCAGAAATAAAAAACATAGAACTTTCTCTCGGTAATCGTACAGTTAAATTGCAGATAAGTGCTCAGGCAATACAAACGATTGTAGTTTTGCAGTAACATAGTGCGTATGGCAAATAAAGATGTTTTCCTCTGCCTTACATTGTTTATTTCGGTTTTTGTTTCCTGCAGGCAGTCCGGTCAGCCCGAACCGGTATCAACGGGGGACCTGTATTTCTCGGGGTATTACTGGAATTTCAAGAACACCAATGACATTGCTGTAGGCCCGGGGCCTAACCGGTTTACAAGCAAATACAATAACATCTTCCTGGATGCCGGGAGCAACCTTCATCTGAAGATCGTAAAAAACAATAGCCAATGGTATTGCAGCGAACTTGTCTCCGTTAAAACATTTGGTTACGGCACATACATTTTCACAACCGCAAGCGATCTCACAACCATGAACGAAAGGGTCGTTTTAGGCTTGTTCACCTGGAATAATTATTCGTTCCAGACACAGGCAAACAGTGAGATCGACATAGAGTTCGCCCGCTGGAATGTTGCCAGCGATACCCTGCTGGCCAGCTATAGCGTACAGCCTGTTTGGGGCGACAATCCAATTCCTTACCTTGAAAGGACCAGGAAGCCCCGGATGCTGGCAAGCAGGCTTAAAAGTACCTGCACCCATGTATTCAGGTGGACCCCGGGTATGGTAAGCTGGGTGTCATACAGCGGTGGCAGTTACCCGGGAACAGACACTCTTGCATACTGGTCGTTCGACAGCTCCAACCCCTCAAGGTCCAAGATGGAAGGAGGTAAAATAGCCAACCCGATCGTGATCCCTACCCCCGAAGACAGCACGAATGTGCGATTTAACCTGTGGCTCATGAACGGACTGCCGCCTTCGGATAACAAGGAATTTGAGGTCGTGATAAAGTCTTTCAGGTTTATTCCCTTATAATTTATCAGGGTAAACCGGCATTCCGGTGTATTTTCTTTGTACAATATATTTTCACAATAAATTTTTCATGCGATCTATATTTATAATTGCGCTTCTTGCCGGGTATTGTTTTGCCTGGAACACATCATCCGCACAAAACTTTAATGAAATCCTCGGCCGGCCAACAGCATCATCAGTCACAATAAGTATTTTATGTGATCAGCAAACCGAAGTTTACTGGGAGTACGGCAGTGCTCCGGCCACATATTCAGCAAGCACTGCCATTTCGCTTGCCCTTAAGGACACTGCACTTGAAGCCGGCATAACAGGCCTGGCGGCTGATGCAAAATATTATTACAGGACACGTTACCGGCCCCGGGGCGCCACTGGCTCTTTTCTTGCCGGTCCTGAACGCACCTTCCATACGCAAAGGGCGAAAGGCAGTACGTTTACGTTTACCATAGAATCGGATGAGCATTTATGCGACAAAAAAGGCGTTCGCAGCATCTTCAGGATCTGCCTCGACAACCAGGCAAAGGATAATCCTGATTTCATGTTTTCTCTCGGCGACAATTTCGGGGGAGACCATAATCCATTGGACATTACTTCACAGGAGGTGGATTCCCTGCATAAAATGTACAGGCCATTCTGGGGGAACATCTGTCACTCTGTCCCCTTATTTATCTGCCTTGGGAACCATGAAGGCGAAAACGATTTTTACCTGGCGAAGAACCCTCCTGAAAATATTGCTGTTTACAGTACCTTATGGCGGAAGTTCTATTACCCGAATCCCTATCCGGACGACTTTTACAGCGGGAATACCGATGTTGAGCCATACGGCATTGGCAATCCGGAGAACTACTATGCTTTCACCTGGGGTGATGCATTATTCGTAGTTCTGGATGTGTACCGCAACCAGTGTGATTCCTCTGCAAAGCCTAAAAACTGGGACTGGTCACTGGGCCTTCCTCAGTACACCTGGCTTAAAAATACGCTTGAAAGCAGCACAGCCAAATACAAATTTGTGTTCGCGCATCATACACGCGGAGAAGGAAGAGGCGGGATAAACACCGCCCGGTATTTTGAATGGGGAGGATATGAAGCCGATGGCCTCACATGGGGATTCTCAGCAAAACGTCCAGGCTGGGAAAAACCCATCCACCAGCTATTTGTCGATAACGGCGTGAATATCTTTTTCCAGGGGCACGACCACCTGTTCGCCCATGAAGAACTCGACGGGGTGATTTACCAGGAAGTGCCCATGCCAAGCGATTCAACCTATGAGATAGGGATGCTTGCAAACGCCGGAGCCTATGTTTCCGATACACTTAACGGGTCCGGTCATTTAAGGGTATCAGTTTCTCCGACTTGTGTGAAGGCGGATTATATTCGTGCGTACCTGCCTGCCGATACCCTTGATGGCGTTCATTATAACCGGGAACTTGCTTTCAGCTACACTATCGGCACCTGCCAGTCGGGGATCAGCGACCAGGCTGAGAAAGCTTCAGTTATTGTTTACCCGAACCCGGCCCAAAACAGGATCAATGTTAAAATAAGCGGGGAAACAGGACCATTTCAACTCGGCATATTTAATACGCTGGGTTTACCGCTTCTGCAAACGCAGTCGGGTTATATTGATGTAAGCAGCATCCGGAACGGCATTTACTTTTTACATATCAGGACTTCAAATTCAGAAGTAACAAAAAAAATTATCATTAACCGGTAAATGACGATGGGGGATCCCTTCAATCTCCGGCTGAATAAATTCAGGATTCCACAGATCAAAATTCAGGGTTCATTGATTACATTTTGAAAGCGGGCGCCATGAAAATATTTTTGTTCCCGGTTAAATTAAAATAAACAGATCATGAAAAAGGTTCTTTTCTTAACTGGTTTGCTGATACTGAAACTCAGCCTGTTCTCCCAGGAATCATTTTTAGTCAAGACCGAGACCAGGTACTGGGACCATTCACGGACTTACGACGGTTATACTCTTTTCGGTACAAGGGGGTACTCTTACCTGATCGATTTTGAAGGTCATGTAATCCATACCTGGAATCTCGGGACCAATCCGCGTTTTACCGAGGCCGGGACTTTGCTTGATGCCGTGGGCGGCAATCCCTTTATCACAAATGATCCAACCGGCAGTATTGCCCTTGCCGCCACTGCAGCCGGTGACTTCTTATACAGGTTTGGGGATCCAGCAAAATATAATCAGGGCGATCCCCCATCGGTGGAAGATAACTGGGAGAAAGCAACTGCGGGTAACAAACAGATAGGAGGCGCCCATGATATCCAGTGGATAAAGCCGGGGCTCCCGGGGGCCGGGCATTTTATGGTCTTCAGCAATGCAGAAAACCTCTTTGAATTGACCCCGCAATCATATATTGTCGAAATAAACCCCTATTTGAATTCAGCAGGCACCAATACCGGGCATTTTGTCAATCCGCCCGATGCGGGATACAATATCGTGAGTTCGCCCGATGCCAACCTGATGAAAGAGAAGAAGAATGTATCGAAGCAGATCGTATGGATGTATTCAAGCAAGAATAATACCTCGTTTTACAGCACGATAGGGTCAAGCGCCCAAAGGCTTCCCAACGGGAATACGCTCGTTTGCTCAATGAATGACGGCCATTTTTTTGAGGTTGCTCCAATCGATACAGCCTTCGTATGGGAATATGTCAATCCGATGACAAGGGACGGTATAAAGAAAATCAAAACAGATCACTATCCAACGTACAACGGTGTTTTCAGGGCTTACAGGTATGCGGCAAACCATCCCGCCCTGGCAGGCCATGACCTTACTCCCGGCCCAACCATGACCGGCTCCCCACCCGATTACTATACCCCGGATGATATCACCGCAATACAAGATCAGCCAATTGTTGAACCAGCCGATAAACTGAACCAGAATTATCCCAATCCTTTTTCTTACGGCACAACCATAGAATTCGAAATTGCAGAACCGGCCGGTGTAAGCGTGTTAATATATGATTTGTCGGGCATCCGGGTAAAATCACTCGTCAACGAGTTTTGCAGCAGCGGAAAGTATTCCCGTTACTGGGACGGCACCAATGATAACGGGATGCGGGTGCCGGGCGGGATGTATTTTTATATCCTCAAAGCCGATAACCGTAAACTCTCCAAAAAAATGATCCATCTATGAAACTGACCTGGCTTGCTGTTTTATTGTTCACTGCATATTCAACCCTGGCCCCGGCACAAACATTCTCCGAGATATTGGGCCGGCCCACAAATTCTTCAGTCACCATGAGCATATTGTTTGACCGGAAGGCTGATGTTTACTGGGAATATGGTACAAACCCCGGGGAGTATGCGATGAACACTGCAAGCTATACCACGGCTTCTGACACGGCATTCCAGGCAGACTTCATCAATCTGTTGCCCGATCATAAATACTTTTTCAGGACAAGATACCGCCAGGCCGGAACCACAGGTCCCTTTCTCGAAGGCCCCGAACATTTCTTTCATACCATGAGGATCCCTGGAAGCACTTTCAGTTTTGCCATAGAAGCGGACCCTCATATGGATACCAACTCGAATCCTGCCTCGTATAGTCTGACCCTGCAGAATATCCTTTTGGCAAAACCTGATTTTCTTATCGATCTCGGGGATATCATCATGAGTGAGAAACTTCCTTCACCGACCC
>Ga0194052_1000718_pt1 | contig 20374 bp, 18 predicted proteins | sample SepL226m_MetaG_FD_160117 | JGI IMG/M metagenome (GOLD analysis project Ga0194052, IMG submission 160117) | Anoxic zone freshwater microbial communities from boreal shield lake in IISD Experimental Lakes Area, Ontario, Canada - Sep2016-L227-6m | ecosystem: Environmental > Aquatic > Freshwater >...
GCGTGGAATTGGAGTTCACCCCCGACGCCCTCGATGCGATCGCCGATCAGGCCATCCACCGCGGCACCGGCGCGCGCGGCCTGCGCGCCATCATGGAGGAAGTCCTGTTGCCGGTGATGTATGACATCCCCAGCCGCGACGACGTCGCCAAGGTGGTCGTCACCAAGGAGACGGTGCAGGACAACGTGCTGCCGACGATCGTCCCGCGCAAGGCCCCGCGCTCGGAACGCCGGGACAAGAGCGCCTGACGACGACTCGGGTCAGACGACCCTGTCGCTGCGGCTGTAGATGTTCATCGAATCGCCGCGCAGGAACGCCACCAGCGTCAGCCCCGACTGGGCGGCCAGGTCCACCGCCAGTGACGACGGCGCCGACACCGCCGCCATGATCGGTATCCCCGCCATCACCGCCTTCTGAGCCAGTTCGAACGAAGCCCGTCCGCTGACCAGCAGCACCGTGCCGGTCAGCGGAATCCGGCCCGACTCCAGCGCCCAGCCGATCACCTTGTCGACGGCGTTGTGCCGCCCGATGTCCTCGCGCACCGCCAGCGGCTCGCCGTCGGTGCCGAACAGGGCCGCCCCGTGCAGCCCGCCGGTGGCGGCGAAGACCTTCTGGGCCTCCCGGAGCTTGGCCGGCAAACCGGTCAGGATCCCCGTGGGCACCGTCGCCGGGTCATCGCCGGGGGAGTGCCGGCTGGAGAGGCGCACCGCCTCCAGCGAGGCCTTGCCGCACACCCCGCACGAGGACGTCGAGTAGAAGTTCCGGGTGATGTCCACCTCGGGGGCGGGCACATCCGGTCGCAGGGTCACGTCCAGCACGTTGTAGGTGTTCAGGCCGTCGGGATCGCCGTCTGATCCGGCGCCCTCGCAGTACCGGATGGTCGCGACGTCGTCGCGGGCGGTGATCAGACCCTCGGTGAGCAGGAAACCCTGGGCCAGTTCGACGTCGGAGCCGGGGGTCCGCATCGTCACCGTCACCGGGGCGCCGTTCACCCGGATCTCCAGCGGCTCCTCGACGACGAGCGTCTCGGCGCGCTCGCTGCTGCGGCCGGAGTCCAGGTGGCTGACGCGACGGCGTGCGGTCACCCGGCCCATGCCATCAATGTAGGCGCGCCGGGCTACCGGGTGGTGGTGGCAGGGCTTCTCTAAGAAAGTGCCATAATCGGAGATACGCCGACCATCCAGGGAAAGGCCACGCGTGGGTCCGAACGGCAACGGCTCTCACGCCGGGAGCAGGCAGAAACTCGAGAAGGTCGTCATCCGATTCGCCGGCGACTCCGGCGACGGCATGCAACTCACCGGTGACCGGTTCACCTCAGAAGCGGCCCTGCTGGGCAACGACCTGGCGACCCAGCCCAACTACCCCGCCGAGATCCGCGCCCCGGCAGGCACGCTGCCCGGGGTCTCGTCGTTCCAGATCCAGATCGCCGACTACGACATCCTGACCGCGGGTGATCGCCCCGACGTGCTGGTCGCGATGAACCCGGCCGCGCTGAAGGCCAACGTCGCCGACCTGCCGCGCGGCGGCATGGTGATCGCCAACTCCGATGAGTTCACCAAGCGCAACCTGGCCAAGGTCGGCTACGTGGCCAATCCGCTGGAGACCGGGGAGTTGTCCGATTACGTCGTGCACGCCGTCCCGATGACCACGCTGACCCTGGGCGCGGTGGAACCGATCGGTGCGTCGAAGAAGGACGGCGAGCGCGCCAAGAACATGTTCGCCCTCGGACTGCTGTCGTGGATGTACGGCCGGCCGATCACGGCGAGCGAGGCCTTCGTCCGGGAGAAGTTCGCCCGCAAGCCCGACATCGCCGAGGCCAATGTGCTCGCACTGCGGGCCGGCTGGAACTACGGCGAGACCACCGAGGCGTTCGGCACCACCTTCGAGGTCGCCCGGGCCGAACTCGCTCCCGGGGAGTACCGGCAGATCTCCGGCAACACCGCCCTGGCCTACGGCATCGTCGCCGCCGGGCAGCTGGCCGGTGTGCAGGTGGTCCTGGGCAGCTACCCGATCACCCCCGCGTCCGACATCCTTCATGAACTGTCCAAGCACAAGAACTTCGACGTCATGACCTTCCAGGCCGAGGACGAGATCGCCGGCATCGGTGCGGCCCTGGGCGCCTCCTACGGCGGCGCCCTCGGCGTCACCAGCACCTCCGGTCCGGGTATCGCGCTGAAGTCGGAGTTCATCGGGCTGGCGGTGATGACCGAGCTGCCGCTGATCGTCATCGACGTCCAGCGCGGCGGGCCGTCCACCGGTCTGCCCACCAAGACCGAGCAGGCCGATCTGCTGCAGGTGATGTTCGGGCGCAACGGCGAGTCCCCGGTGGCGGTGCTGGCCGCCAGCTCACCCTCGGACTGCTTCGACACCGCCGTCGAGGCCGCCAGGATCGCGCTGACCTACCGCACCCCGGTGGTCCTGCTGTCCGACGGCGCGATCGCCAACGGTTCCGAGCCCTGGCGCATCCCCGACATCGGTGACTATCCCGACATCGATCCCGGGTTCGCGAAGGCCGGTGACGACTTCGCGCCCTACGCGCGTGATCCCCAGACGCTGGCCCGTCAGTTCGCCATCCCCGGGACACCCGGGCTCGAGCACCGCATCGGCGGTCTGGAGAAGGCCAACGGTTCCGGGGACATCTCCTACCACGGCGCCAACCACGACCTGATGGTCCGGCTGCGCCAGGCCAAGATCGACGGCATCGACGTGCCGGATCTGCACGTGGACGATCCCGACGGTGACGCCGACCTGCTGATGCTCGGGTGGGGCAGTTCGTTCGGGCCGATCGGCGAGGCCTGCCGACGCGTCCGGCGCCGGGGTGTGAAGGTGGCGCACGCGCAGTTGCGCCACCTCAACCCGCTGCCTGCCAACCTCGGCGAGGTGCTGCGCCGCTACCCGAAGGTCGTGCTACCGGAGATGAACCTCGGGCAGTTGGCGTTGCTGCTGCGCGGAAGATATCTGGTCGACGTTCAACCGGTCACCAAGGTCGCGGGCATCCCCTTCCGCGCGGACGAGGTGGAGGAGATCATCGCGGCGGCACTCGAGGGCACTCTGGGTGAAACCGAAAGCGGCAAAGGCGAATTCGCCACACTCGCGGCAGCCGCCGTGGGAGCGGCCACCGATGCGGGAGCGGGCGAATGACTGATCTGAAGGCCAGGGACTTCACCAGCGACCAGGAGGTGCGGTGGTGCCCGGGATGCGGTGACTACGTCATCCTCAACACGATCCGCAATTTCCTGCCCGAACTCGGATTGCGACGGGAGAACATCGTCTTCGTCAGCGGCATCGGCTGCTCGAGCCGGTTTCCCTACTACCTGGAGACCTACGGGCTGCATTCCATCCACGGCCGGGCTCCGACCGTCGCGACCGGCTTGGCACTGGCGCGGCCGGATCTGTCGGTGTGGGTGGTGACTGGTGATGGCGACGCGTTGTCGATCGGCGGCAACCACCTCATCCACACCCTGCGCCGCAATGTCAACGTCACGATCCTGCTCTTCAACAACCGGATCTACGGTCTGACGAAGGGTCAGTACTCGCCGACGTCCGAGGTCGGCAAGATCACCAAGTCCACCCCGATGGGATCGCTGGATCAGCCGTTCAACCCGGTGTCGGTCGCACTCGGCGCCGAGGCGAGTTTCGTCGGCCGCGCATTGGACTCCGACCGCAAAGGGCTCTCGGAGGTGCTGCGAGCCGCCGCCGCGCACCGCGGGGCCGCGGTGGTGGAGATTCTCCAGGACTGCCCGATCTTCAACGACGGCTCGTTCGACGTTCTGCGCAAGGACGGTCACGAGGAGCGGGTCATCAGCGTGGTGCACGGTCAACCGATCGTCTTCGGCGCCGACGGCGAGTACGCCGTGGTGCAAACCGGTTTCGGCCTGGAGGTGGCCAAGACGGCCGACGTCGCAGCCGAGTCGATCGTCGTGCACGATGCGCACGCCGACGATCCGTCGTACGCCTTCGCACTGTCGCGTCTGTCTGAGCAGAATCTGGACCACACCGTGATGGGCATCTTCCGGCAGGTGTCCCGGCCGGTGTACGACGACGCCGCACGCGAACAGATCGCCGCCGCGCGCAGTGGCGCACCGCACGACCGCGCCGCCCTGCAGTCGTTGCTTCGTGGTCGCGACACCTGGACCGTCGAGTCCCGGTGAGCGCCCACGAGCCCCTGGCCGCCGTCGTCCTGGCCGGCGGCGCATCGCGCCGGATGGGCCGGGACAAGGCCACGCTGGCGATGCCCGGCCTGGGTGGCAGAACCCTGGTGGAACGCACCGTCGAGGTGCTCAGTACCCGGTGCGCACCGGTGTTCGTCGTCGCGGCGCCGGGCCAGGCCCTGCCGGATCTGGGCACCGCGGTCGTGCTGCGGGACGAGGCGCGCGGCATCGGCCCGCTGCTGGCCACCGGCCGCGGGCTGCGGGCGGCAGCGCAGGCCGGTCTGGAACGCGCGTTCGTCAGCGCTGTCGACATGCCGGAGCTGTCGGAGGCGCTGATCGACCTGCTGGCAGCCTGCGACGGTGTGGACGTGGTGCTGCCCTGGGACGGGCGGGACCACTACCTGGCAGGGGTGTATCGCACCGCGCTGGCCGACCGGATCGACGCCCTGGTGGCCGCCGGGGCCCGCAGCATGCGGGAACTCACCGAGACGGTGGTGACCCAGCGGCTGGTGCTGGAGGGCGACACGCCGGTGCGGGCGGCACTGACCAACGTCAACAGCGAGGCTGACCTGCACTATTAGCGCGCGCATTGATATTCGGTCGCGTGTATTCGACGCGTTGCGAATAACAAATGCGCCGATAAATATAACTCGAGTTATCAGTGTGACTCATGTGACTAATGAGACTGTCAGCCGTGTGACTCGGCACCCAAATTGCCTGTGATATGAGTCACACCAATGCCGCCGCAGAGGCTGTTTCGGCTGGCTGGGAATCGCCGGACTGACCTGCATCGACCCCGGCGAGTTCGGTCGCGTGATCGCACCGTTATCTGCGCGATATCTGTGCGTCATTGACGTGACTAATGCCAACAGCCTCCGTAGCGTCGGACCCGTTCCGCGCCAGGAACAAACAATTTCAGATTGTGAACCGTGCGTGTGAGCGTGCGCCGTCCGGGCGTCACCACACGCGTTTGGCGAAAGGAAAGATTGTTGAAGAACCTCCGCAAGACGCTCGGAATGGCTTCGATCGCCGGCGCCCTGGCCGTCACCCCGATCGCACTCGGTGCTGGTGTGGCCAGCGCTGACAGCGTCAATTGGGACGCGGTCGCCCAGTGTGAGTCCGGTGGCAACTGGGCCATCAACACCGGCAACGGCTACTACGGCGGCCTGCAGTTCTCACCCGGCACCTGGCGGGCCAACGGCGGTAGCGGTATGCCCAACCAGGCTTCCCGCGAGGAGCAGATCCGGGTGGCTGAGAACGTTCTGCGCACCCAGGGCATCGGCGCGTGGCCGACCTGTGGCGGGCGCGGTTAGACCCCAAAGTCCAGTAAAAGGCGGCTCCGGGACCCTTCCCGGGGCCGCCTTTTCGCATGTCGGAGCGGCCGTGCCAGCTCTCACAATATTCTCAATCAAAACAACTGACCCATCTGTAACGCTGAGGTGCATGGCTGCGACAGACAGCACATGAACCTGGCTCGCCGGATCGTCCTCCTCGCCGCAATGGCACTCGGTCTCATCGTCGGGGCGCTGGCCCTCGGCACCGGCACCGCGGCGGCCGACAGCGGGGTGAACTGGGACGCCGTCGCCAAGTGCGAGTCCGGCGGGAACTGGGCCATCAACACCGGCAACGGCTACTACGGCGGTCTGCAGTTCTCCCCGGCCACCTGGAAATCCAACGGCGGCACCGGCATGCCGCACCAGGCCTCCCGCGAGGAGCAGATCCGGGTCGCCGAGAACGTCTTCAAGACTCAGGGCATCGGCGCCTGGCCCACCTGCGGTGCCAACGCCGGCGCCCCCGCCACTGTCACGCCGATCTCCTTCTCCGAGACCTCCGGGGCTTCCGGCGGCCGTGGATTCGCCGCGGCGACCAACCAGTGCCAGGGTCTGGGGCGCGGCCCCCTCGGACTCGTCGACTGGGGCCAGGTGTGCACCGCCTTCACCGACCCGGGCAAGGCGTTCGCCAGCGCCCTGGGTATCGGGTGAGTCCGTCTATGTAAGTTGACGCCATGACAGAGCACGACTTATCTGGGCGTGAGTTCGACATCGTTGTCTATGGCGCCACCGGCTTCGTCGGCAAGCTCACCGCCGAGTACCTCGCGCACGCCGGGGGCAGGGCCCGCATCGCGCTGGCCGGTCGTTCACCCGACAAACTCGCCACCGTGCGCGCCACACTCGGGGAGGGCGCCAAGGACTGGCCGATCCTCGAGGTGGACGCGAACAAGCAGTCGACCCTCGACGGCATGGCGGCCCGAACCCGTGTCGTGGTCACCACGGTGGGCCCCTACAGCAAGTACGGGCTTCCCCTTGTCGCGGCGTGCGCGGCGGCCGGCACGGACTACGCCGACCTGACCGGTGAGGCGATGTTCGTCCGCCAGAGCATCGACGACTTCCATAAGCAGGCCGTCGACACCGGCGCGCGCATCGTGCATGCCTGCGGCTTCGACTCGGTCCCCTCCGACATGACGGTCTACGAACTGTTCCGGCGCGCGCGCCAGGACGGCGCCGGCGAACTCGGCGACACCACCTACGTCCTGCGGGATTTCTCCGGCGGAGTGTCCGGCGGCACCATCGCCTCGATGATCGAGGTGTTCCGGGCTACCTCCGGTGACGCGGACACCCGCAGGCTCCTGACCGACCCCTACACGCTCTCCGGTGACCGCCCCGCCGAGCCCGAGTTCGGTTCGCAGCCCGATCTGGCGTGGAAGCGCGGCAGCGACATCGCACCCGAACTCGCCGGGGTGTGGGCGGCCGGCTTCGTGATGGCGATGTACAACACGCGCATCGTGCGACGAAGCAACGCACTGCTCGACTACGCCTACGGACGCGGCTTCCGGTACGCGGAGTACATGGGCATGGGGCCCTCGCCAGCCGCGCCGGTCACCTCGGCCCTGACCACAGCGGCCACCGCCGCCGGGGCCGTGCTCGGCAGCCGGTTCTTCCGGCTGCTGCCGAAGCGCCTCGTCGAGCGGGTCGCGCCCAAGCCGGGCACCGGGCCCAGTGAAGAGGTACGCGAGAATGGCCACTATCGCGTCGAGACCTACACGACGACGTCGACCGGTGCCCGCTACGTGGCGACCATGGCGCAGAGCGGCGATCCCGGCTACAAGGCGACCGCAGCGATGCTCGGCGAGTGCGGGCTGGCGCTGGCACTCGACCGCGACAAGCTGCCGGAGCTCTATGGCGTGCTGACGCCCGCCGCCGCGATGGGGGATGCGCTGCTCGCGCGGTTCCCCGCCGCCGGCATCTCGCTGGACTCAGCAAAGCTGAATTAGCTGAGGGCGTAACCGATAGCGCTGACCGCCCGGTGCCGTCTCAGCTAATGTCTGAGGCGACCATCGTCGTTCACACGCGTAAGGACTTAACCCCATGGCCGGTCTCGACGACCTCTTCAACCAGATCCCGGTGGCGGACATCGCCAACAAGCTCGGAGCGGACCAGGGCGAGGTGAACCAGGCCATTCAGACGCTGGTGCCGACGCTGCTCGGAACCCTGCAGGAGAACGTGCAGGCCGACGACATCGACTCCACCCATCTGGAGTCCGCCGTCGTCGCCGAGGGCCAGAGCGATCTGCTCGACGGCGGTGTCAACGTCGACCAGCTCGACGTGGGCGCCGGTAACCAGCTCGTCGCGAGCCTCTTCGGCGGCAACGACACCAACCAGGTGGCCTCGGCGCTCTCCGGCGCCGGAGCCGGCGGCGGCGATCTGATCAAGCGGCTGCTGCCGATGCTGGCGCCGATCGTGCTGGCCTACGTGGGCAAGCAGTTCTCCCAGAAGCAGGCCGCGGGCGCCGGCGCACAGGCGCAGGCCGCCCCGGGTGGTGGAATCGGCGATGTGCTCGGCAGCATCCTCGGCGGCGCCGGGGGCGGCGGAGCCAACAACCCGCTCGGCAGCATCCTGGGCAGCGTGCTCGGCGGTGGCCAGGGCGGTGCGCTCGGCAACATCCTGGGTGGCCTGCTGCGCGGCGGCAAGTAACCGCGTTTCTAGAATCAGCGGGTGCCCCCCGAAGGAACTCCCGCTGACTCGCTGCCCAAGTCGTGGGACCCCGGCGCGGTAGAGAGCGAGATCTACCAGGGCTGGGTGGACGCGGGGTACTTCACCGCCGATGCGGCCAGCGGTAAGCCGCCGTATTCGATCGTGCTGCCGCCGCCGAACGTCACCGGCAGCCTGCACATGGGTCACGCGCTCGACCACACCCTGATGGACGCGCTGACGCGGCGTAAGCGGATGCAGGGTTTCGAGGTGCTCTGGCTGCCGGGCATGGACCACGCCGGCATCGCCACCCAGACCCTCGTCGAGAGACGGCTCGCCGCCGACGGAGTGGGCAAGGACGATCTCGGGCGTGAAGAATTCGTCGAGAAGGTCTGGGAGTGGAAGCACGAGTCCGGCGGCACCATCGGCGCGCAGATGCGCCGGCTCGGCGACGGCGTGGACTGGAGCCGTGACCGTTTCACCATGGACGAGGGGCTCTCACGCGCCGTCCGCACCATCTTCAAACGGCTCTACGACGCCGGACTGATCTACCGGGCCGAACGCCTGGTGAACTGGTCACCGGTGCTGCAGACCGCGATCTCCGATCTCGAGGTCAAGTACGAGGAGGTCGAGGGCGAACTCGTCTCCTTCCGGTACGGGTCGCTCGATGACGCCGAACCGCACATCGTGGTGGCCACCACCCGAATCGAGACGATGCTGGGCGACACGGCGATCGCGGTGCACCCCGACGACGATCGCTACCGCGGTCTCGTCGGCACGCATCTGCCGCACCCCTTCCTGGACCGGGAGATCGTCGTTGTGGCCGACTCCCACGTCGACCCCGAATTCGGCACCGGTGCAGTCAAAGTCACACCTGCTCACGATCCTAATGACTTCGAGATCGGCATCCGCCACGAGCTGGCGATGCCGTCGATCATGGACACCCGCGGCCGGATCGCCGGCACCGGAACACAGTTCGACGGCATGGACCGGTTCGAGGCGCGGGTCAAGGTCCGCGAGGCGCTCGCGCAGCAGGGCCGCATCGTCGCCGAGAAGCGGCCGTATCTGCACAGCGTCGGCCACTCCGAACGCAGCGGCGAACCGATCGAGCCACGCCTGAGCCTGCAGTGGTGGGTCAAGGTCGAATCACTGGCCAAGGCTGCCGGCGACGCCGTGCGCTCCGGCGACATCGTCATCCACCCCAAGAGCCTCGAGCCGCGCTGGTTCGACTGGGTCGACGACATGCACGACTGGTGCATCTCCCGGCAACTGTGGTGGGGACACCGCATCCCGATCTGGCACTCACCCGACGGGCAGACGGTCTGCATCGGCCCCGACGAGACCCCGCCGCCGGGCTGGGAGCAGGACCCCGACGTCCTCGACACCTGGTTCTCCTCGGCGCTGTGGCCGTTCTCGACCATGGGCTGGCCCGATGCCACCGAGGACCTCGCGACGTTCTATCCGACCAGCGTTCTGGTGACCGGCTACGACATCCTGTTCTTCTGGGTCGCCCGGATGGTGATGTTCGGCACCTTCGTCTCCGGCGACGACGCCATCACCGCCGGCGGCACGCGCGGTCCGCAGATGCCCTTCGAGAACGTCTTCCTGCACGGGCTGATCCGCGACGAGCACGGCCGCAAGATGAGCAAGTCGCGCGGCAACGGCATCGACCCACTGGACTGGGTGGAGTTGTTCGGCGCCGATGCGCTGCGCTTCACCCTGGCCCGCGGCGCCAGCCCGGGCGGTGACCTCTCGATCGGTGAAGACCACGCGCGGGCGTCGCGCAACTTCGCCACCAAGCTGTTCAACGCGACGCGCTTCGCGCTGATGAACGGCGCGGCCCCGGCGCCGCTGCCCGCGCTCACCGAACTGACCGACGCCGACCGGTGGATCCTCGGGCGCCTCGAGCAGGTGCGCGCGGAGGCGGATGCGGCGTTCGACGCCTACGAGTTCAGCCGGGCGTGTGAGGCGCTCTACCACTTCGCCTGGGACGAGTTCTGCGACTGGTACGTGGAGCTGGCCAAAGTGCAGCTCGCCGCCGGCGCGTCGCACACCACCGCGGTGCTGGCGTCGGTACTCGACACCTTGCTCAAACTCCTGCATCCGGTGATGCCGTTCGTCACCGAGGTGCTGTGGAAGCAGCTCACCGGGGGAGAGTCATTGGTGATCGCCGACTGGCCGGTGTCCTCCGGCATGGCGCTGGACGGCGCCGCGGCTGCGCGGATCGCCGACGTGCAAAGGCTCGTCACCGAGGTGCGCCGGTTCCGCAGCGATCAGGGTCTGGCGGACCGGCAGAAGGTTCCCGCCCGCCTCACCGGTGTGCAGGAGGCCGGACTGAGCGCGCACGTCACGCCGGTGACGGCGCTGGCCTGGCTGACCGACGCGGGCCCGGAATTCAACCGCACGGCACAGGTCGACGTGCGACTCTCCGGCGGCACCGTCGGTGTCGAGTTGGACACCTCCGGAACCGTCGACGTCGCCGCTGAGCGCCGCCGCCTGGAGAAGGATCTGGCCGTCGCGCAGAAGGAACTGGCCGGCACCGCGGCCAAACTCGGCAACGCGGCCTTCCTCGCCAAGGCGCCCGGCGACGTCGTGGACAAGATCCGCGAGCGTCAGAAGCTGGCCGGCGAAGAGGTGGACCGCATCACCGCGCGCCTGGCTGCGCTTGCATGAGTGAGACCGCACCGGCGCCGGATGAGATCGCCGCGCTGCTGCAGGTCGAGCATCTGCTGGACCAGCGGTGGGGTGAGACCAGAATCGAACCCGGCACCGCGCGCATGCGCGCGCTGATGGACATGCTGGGCTCCCCGCAGCGCAACTATCCGGCCATTCACATCGCCGGCACCAACGGCAAGACGTCGGTCGCGCGGATGGTCGACGCACTGCTGACCGCGCTGGGTCAGCGGACGGGCCGCACCACCAGCCCGCATCTGCAGTCGGTGACCGAGCGCATCGCGATCGACAACCGTCCGATCAGCCCGGCGCGCTACGTCGAGACCTATCGCGAGATCGAGCCGTTCGTGCAGATGGTCGACGCGCAGTCACAGGCCGGGCAGTTCGGGTCGCCCGGTCCGGCGATGAGCAAGTTCGAGGTGCTCACCGCGATGGCCTTCGCGGCCTTCGCCGACGCGCCGGTCGACATCGCGGTGGTGGAGACCGGTATGGGCGGGCGCTGGGACGCCACCAACGTCATCGACGCGCCGGTGGCGGTCATCACGCCCATCGGGATCGACCACGCCGAGTACCTCGGCGACACGATCGCCGCGATCGCGGGGGAGAAGGCCGGCATCATCGCCCGCTCACGCGATGAGACCGTCGACACCGTGGCGGTGATCGGGCAGCAGCCACCCGAGGCCATGGATGTTCTTCTGGCACAGGCCGTTACGGCAGACGCCGCCGTCGCGCGGGAGGACTCGGAATTCGCGGTGCTGGATCGCCAGGTCGCGGTCGGCGGCCAGGTAATCGAACTGCAGGGGCTTGGCGGGGTGTACGCGGATGTCTTTCTGCCGCTGCACGGCGAACATCAGGCGCACAACGCGGCCCTCGCACTGGCGGCCGTGGAGGCCTTCTTCGGCGCCGGCGCGGGCCGCCAGCTCGACGCCGACGCGGTGCGGGCCGGCTTCGCCACCGCGATCAGCCCCGGCCGGCTGGAGCGGATGCGCAGCGCGCCGACGGTGTTCATCGACGCCGCCCACAACCCGGCCGGCGCCGCCGCACTCGCCGCCGCGCTGGGAAGCGAGTTCGACTTCCGATTCCTCGTCGGGGTCCTCAGCATGCTCGGTGACAAGGACGTCACCGGGATGCTCACCGCGCTGGAACCGGTGCTCAATTCGGTGGTGGTGACCGACAACGGCTCGCCGCGGGCGCTCGACGTCGACTCTCTGGCGATGCGCGCCGAAGAGGTCTTCGGCCCGGACCGGGTGCTTCGCGCACCCGATCTCGCCGATGCGATCGAGACCGCCACCGCGCTCGTCGAGGACGCCGCCGCCTCCGCGACAACCTCGGGTACCGGCATCGTCATCACCGGATCGGTGCTCACCGCGGGCGCGGCGCGCACGCTGTTCGGGAAGGAACCCGTATGACCGCGCAGGCACCGCCGCCGGCGAGCGATCCCTGGAAGAGTTTCCGCGGTGTCATGGCCGGCACGCTGATCCTGGAGATGATCACCGTGCTGCTCGCGCTGCCGGTCGTCGCATCCGTGGGCGGCGGGCTGACACCGGTGTCGACCGGCTATCTCGTCGGCTTCGCGGTCCTGCTCGGGCTGCTCGCCGGAGTGCAGGGCCGGCCATGGGCGATCTGGGTCAATCTGGCAGTGCAGCTGATTCTGGTCGCCGGCTTCCTGATCTACCCGGCGATCGGTTTCATGGGCGTTCTATTCCTGGTCGTGTGGGGCGTCATCGCCTACCTGCGTTCGGAAGTCCTGCGGCGCCAGCGCCTGGGCCTGTTGCCCGGCCAGCAGCCGCCACCGGACTGACCGGTACTGTGTGCGAACTATGGTCGAACGGACTCTCGTGCTGATCAAGCCGGACGGCGTCAAACGCCGGATGATCGGCGAGATCATCAGCCGGATCGAACGCAAAGGCCTCGACATCGTCGCGCTGGAGCTCAAGGTCGTCTCCGACGACCTGGCCCGCGCGCACTACGCCGAACACGAGGGCAAGGGATTCTTCGGATCGCTGCTGGAGTTCATCACCTCCGGACCGGTGGTCGCCGCCGTTCTGGAGGGTCCCCGGGCCATCGCGGCCTTCCGCCAGCTCGCCGGCGGCACCGATCCCGTCGAGAAGGCCACCCCCGGCACCATCCGGGGTGATTTCGGACTGGAAACCCAGCTCAACCTGGTCCACGGCTCGGACTCGCCGGAGTCCGCCGCCCGCGAGATCGCGCTGTGGTTCCCGGGTCTGGCCAGCGCCCGCTGACGGTCCGGCCGCCTGGTGTGGGATACTTACTGCTGAGCGCTCGGCGACGGGTGCTCCACGGATGAGATTTCAGACGTGCGCGACCACCGCCTCCTGCGGTGCGGCGCGGACCGTCCACGGATCGTCATTCGAAAAGACCTACTGACATACCCGGCATATCCGGGTCAATAACTAAGCCCTCGCGTGGCCGCGTCGACATGACGCGCCCGGGGGCTGGAGGAGATTACGTGGCCGACGATGAGCTCAAACCCGAATCCGATTTCCCCGAACGCCTGAGGGTCCACTCCCTGGCGCGAGTGCTGGGAACCACCAGCAAGCGGGTGCTCGACGCGCTCAACGAGATCGACGGCCGCAGCCGCAGCGCTCAATCCAGCGTCGATGCGGCCGAGGCCGAGAAGGTCCGGGATGCGCTGGCGGCGGAGACCGCCGGTGAGGCGTTGATCCTCGAGACACCCGACGGCGAGGCTCCGGCATACATGCCGCTGTTCGTGGCTCCGGTGCTCGAGGCGGCCAAGCCCGGGCGCAAGAAGGCCCAAGTCGAGGCCGCTGCCGCCGACGACGCCGCCGCCGACGGCGCCGCCGCCGCCGACGGCGATGCCGCCGATGACGCCGAAGAGACCGATGACGCCGAGGACGCCGAGGGTGAGTCCGGCGACCGGCCGGCTGCGCGCCGACGCCGTCGGGGCCGTCGTGGCCGCGGCCGTGGACGCGGTGAGGCCGGCGGCGAGGACGACGACGACACCGTCGACTCCGAGACCGACGAGACCGAGGACCGCGACGGCGAGTCCGACGACGAGTCCGGTGACGACGACGCCGGCACCGGCGAGGGCGCGACCCGCCGCCGCCGTCGGCGCCGCCGGCGCAAGTCCGGCGAGGGCGGCGAGGACGGCTCCACCGACGACCCGCCGAACACCGTGGTCCACGAGCGCGCACCCCGGGAGAAGTCCCGCGACAGCGGCGAGATCCAGGGCATCAGCGGCTCCACCCGGCTGGAGGCCAAGCGGCAGCGCCGCCGCGACGGCCGTGACGCCGGGCGCCGCCGGCCGCCGATCCTGTCCGAGGCCGAGTTCCTCGCCCGGCGGGAAGCGGTCGACCGCGTCATGGTGGTGCGCGACAAGGTCCGCACCGAACCCCCGCACCCGGGAGCGCGCTACACCCAGATCGCGGTGCTCGAGGACGGCATCGTCGTCGAACACTTCGTCACCTCGGCCGGTTCGGCCTCCCTGGTGGGCAACATCTACCTCGGCATCGTCCAGAACGTCCTGCCGTCGATGGAGGCGGCGTTCGTCGACATCGGCCGCGGCCGCAACGGCGTGCTGTACGCCGGTGAGGTCAACTGGGAGGCGGCCGGACTCGGCGGCGCCAATCGCAAGATCGAGCAGGCGCTGCGCCCCGGCGACTACGTGGTCGTCCAGGTCAGCAAGGACCCGGTCGGACACAAGGGTGCCCGGCTCACCACGCAGATCTCGCTGGCCGGACGCTATCTGGTGTTCGTGCCGGGGGCGTCGTCCACCGGGATCAGCCGCAAGCTGCCCGATACCGAACGCCAGCGGCTCAAGGAGATTCTGCGCGACGTCGTGCCGGCCGATGCCGGCGTCATCATCCGCACCGCATCAGAGGGTGTGAAGGAAGACGACATCCGCGGTGACGTCACCCGACTTCAGGAGCGTTGGAACTCCATCGCCGAGAAGGCCGAGGAGATCAAGGCCAAGAAGGCCGGAGCCGCGGTCGCGCTCTACGAGGAACCCGACGTCCTGGTGAAGGTCATCCGGGATCTGTTCAACGACGACTTCTCCGGTCTGATCGTCTCCGGCGACGACGCCTGGCAGACGATCACCGCCTATGTCGAATCCGTTGCACCCGAGCTTCTTCCGAAGCTCACCAAGTACGCACCCGCCGGCGGCCCGGACGGCCCCGACGTGTTCGCCGTGCACCGCATCGACGAGCAACTGGCCAAGGCGATGGACCGCAAGGTGTGGCTGCCCTCGGGCGGCACCCTGGTGATCGACCGCACCGAGGCGATGACGGTGGTCGACGTCAACACCGGCAAGTTCACCGGCTCCGGGGGCAACCTCGAGCAGACCGTCACCAAGAACAACCTCGAGGCCGCCGAGGAGATCGTGCGCCAGCTTCGGTTGCGCGACATCGGCGGGATCATCGTCATCGACTTCATCGACATGGTGCTGGAGTCCAACCGCGACCTCGTGCTGCGCCGTCTCACCGAGGCGCTGGCCCGCGACCGCACCCGCCATCAGGTGTCCGAGGTGACGTCGCTGGGCCTGGTGCAGTTGACGCGTAAGCGGCTCGGCACCGGTCTGATCGAGGCGTTCTCGTCCACCTGCCCGGAGTGCGCCGGCCGCGGAATCCTGATGCACGCCGACCCGGTGGACAACACCCAGTCGGCCGGCCGCAAGGCCGAGGGCGGTGGCCGTCGGGGACGGCGCGGCAAGAAGGGCAAGACCGAGGACGCGGCGGAGACTCCCGCCGTCGCCCGTGTCCCGGCCCACGCCGGCGAGCACCCCCTGTTCAAGGCGATGGCCGCGGCCAAAAGCGAGGACGAGTCCGAGGACGAGTTCGCCGCCGATGTGCTGGCCGACGAGGCCGAGGAGACCCCGATCGCCGACCTCGAACTGGTCGAGGATCTCGAGGATGCCGACGAGGACCTCGACGACGACGAGGACCTCGATGACGAGGATGATGACGAGGACGACGACGAGGACGTCGAGGACGTCGATGAGGACGTCGACGAGGACGACGAGGATCTCGAACTCGACGAGGTCGACGAGGACGCCATCGACGACGAGGCGATTGAGGAGGACGCCGACCTCGAACTCGTCGACGAGGACGCCGATCTGGACGAGGAATCGACCGGGGTGCAGCGTCCGCGGCGCCGCCGGGCGGCCGCCCGGCCCGCCGGACCGCCGGTTTGACCCTCCGGTGCTGGTCGGAGTACCCTTGGGCGGTTGCCGCCAGGCTCCTTTGGAGCGCTGAGACGGAGCACCCAAGACCTGCTCGCGTAGCCACCCGGTAGCGCGCGCCCGCGAAACGAAGAGGAACTGGCTGTGTACGCAATCGTCAAGACCGGCGGCAAGCAGTACAAGGTCGCCGTCGGTGACGTGCTCAAGGTCGAGAAACTCGACGGCGAGCCCGGGGCCAAGGTCTCGCTGCCGGTCACCCTCGTCGTCGACGGGGCCACGGTCACCAGCGACGCCAAGGAACTGTCCAAGGTCGCGGTCACCGGTGAGGTGCTCGAGCACACCAAGGGCCCCAAGATCCGCATCCACAAGTTCAAGAACAAGACCGGCTATCACAAGCGGCAGGGACACCGTCAGCCGCTGACGGTCCTCAAGGTCACCGGAATCAAGTAGGGGAGCGACTGACATGGCACACAAGAAGGGCGCTTCCAGCTCACGCAACGGCCGCGAGTCCAACGCGCAGCGACTCGGCGTCAAGCGGTTCGGCGGGCAGGTCGTCAAAGCGGGCGAGATCATCGTCCGTCAGCGCGGCACGCACTTCCACCCCGGCGTCAACGTCGGCCGCGGCGGCGACGACACGCTGTTCGCCACCGCGCCCGGTTCGGTCGAATTCGGCATGAAGCGCGGCCGCAAGACGGTCAACGTGGTCCGCGCCGCGCGACCGGAGTAGGCCTCCTACCCCCGGATGGCCCGCTTCGTCGACCGCGTTGTGATCCACACCCGCGCGGGCAACGGCGGCAACGGCTGCGCCTCGGTGCACCGTGAGAAGTTCAAACCCCTCGGCGGCCCCGACGGCGGCAACGGCGGACGCGGTGGCAGCGTCGTGCTGGTGGTCGATCCCGGGGTGCACACCCTGCTCGACTTCCACTTCCACCCGCACGTCGACGCGCCCTCGGGCAAGCAGGGCGCGGGCAACAACCGTGACGGCGCGGCGGGCGCCGATCTCGAGGTGAGGGTCCCCGACGGCACGGTCGTCCTCGACGAGCAGGGACGCATGCTGGTCGACCTGGTCGGCGACGGCACGCGCTTCGTGGCGGCCGAAGGCGGCCGCGGGGGCCTGGGTAACGCCGCGTTGGCCTCCCGGGCGCGCAAGGCGCCCGGCTTCGCACTGCTCGGCGAGAAGGGTCAGGCCCGCGACCTCACCCTGGAACTCAAGACCGTCGCCGACGTCGGGCTGGTCGGCTTTCCGTCGGCGGGCAAGTCGTCACTGGTGTCGGCGATCTCGGCGGCCAAGCCGAAGATCGCCGACTATCCCTTCACCACCCTGGTGCCCAACCTCGGTGTGGTGTCGGCCGGCGAGCACACCTTCACCGTCGCCGACGTCCCCGGCCTGATCCCCGGCGCATCGCAGGGCCGCGGCCTCGGGTTGGACTTCCTGCGCCACATCGAGCGCTGTGCGGTGCTGGTGCACGTGATCGACTGCGCCACGATGGACCCCGGCCGCGATCCGCTCTCCGACATCGAGGCGCTGGAGGCCGAACTCGCCGCCTACCGCCCCACGTTGCAGGGCGACTCCACGCTCGGCGATCTGGCCGACCGGCCGCGCGCGGTGGTGCTCAACAAGATCGACGTGCCCGAGGCCAGGGAACTGGCGGAGTTCGTGCGCCCGGAGATCGCCGAGCGCGGCTGGCCGGTGTTCGAGGTGTCGACGGTGACGCGCGAAGGCCTGCGCGAGCTGACCTTCGGTCTGTGGAACATGGTGTCGGCCTACCGGGCCGCGCAGCCCACCGTGGTGCCGCGCCGGCCGGTGATCCGGCCGGTGCCGGTGGATTCCAGCGGCTTCAGCGTGGAACCCGACCCCGGTCACGAGGGCGGCTTCGTGGTGCGCGGCGTGCGCCCGCAGCGCTGGGTGTCGCAGACCGACTTCGACAACGACGAGGCCGTCGGCTACCTCGGCGACCGGCTGGCCCGCCTGGGTGTGGAGGACGAGCTGCTGCGACTCGGTGCCCGGCCCGGCTGTGCGGTCACCATCGGCGACGTCACCTTCGACTGGGAGCCGCAGACGCCGGCGGGGGTGGACATCACCCCGACCGGCCGCGGCACCGACGCGCGCCTGGAGCGCAATGATCGCGTCGGCGCGGCCGAACGCAAAGCGGCCCGCCGGCAACGGCGAGAGGCTGATGAGCGATGAGCGCGCACCGGGAGGCGGTCCGCACCGCGCGCAGCATCGTCGTCAAGGTCGGCACCACCGCGCTCACCGACGACTCCGGACTGTTCGACACCAGCCGGCTGGCCGCACTGGCCGCGGCGATCGAAGAGCGAATGAAGTCCGGAACCGACGTGGTGATCGTGTCCTCCGGCGCGATCGCCGCCGGTATCGAACCGCTGGGTCTGAGTCGCCGCCCCACCGACCTGGCAACCAAGCAGGCGGCCGCCAGCGTCGGGCAGGTCGCCCTGGTCAACGCTTGGAGTGCGGCATTCGCCCGCTATCACCGCACGGTCGGGCAGGTGCTGCTGACCGCGCACGACATCTCCCAGCGCGTGCAGCACACCAATGCCCAACGGACCCTCGACCGGCTGCGCGCCCTGCACGCGGTCGCGATCGTCAACGAGAACGACACCGTCGCCACCAACGAGATCCGGTTCGGCGACAACGACCGGCTCTCGGCCCTGGTGGCCCATCTCATCGGCGCGGATGCGCTGGTGCTGCTGTCCGACATCGACGGCCTGTACGACTCCGACCCACGCAAGGGTGATGCGACGTTCATCGCCGAGGTCACCGGACCCGACGACCTCGACTCAGTGGTGGCCGGCCAGGGCAGCCGGCTGGGAACCGGGGGGATGGCATCGAAGCTGTCCTCAGCACTGCTGGCAGCTGATGCCGGCGTGCCGGTGCTGCTCGCCGGCGCCGCCGACGCCGCCGCCGCGCTGACCGCCGCCTCGGTGGGCACGGTGTTCGCGGCGCGTCCGGCGCGCATGTCGGCGCGGCGGTTCTGGGTGCGCTACGCCGCGGAGGCCGCCGGTGTGCTGACGCTGGACGACGGTGCGGTGCGGGCCGTGGTCAAAGCGCGCCGCTCGCTGCTACCCGCCGGGATCACCGCCCTGTCGGGCCGGTTCCACGGCGGCGACGTGGTGGAACTGCACGGCCCCGACGGCGCGATGGTGGCACGCGGTGTGGTGGCCTACGACGCCGGCGAACTGGCCACCATGATCGGCCGGTCCACCTCGGATCTGCCCGCGGAGTTGCGCCGGCCGGCGGTGCACGCCGACGACCTGGTGCCGGCCTAGGGGCGCAGGCTCGCGGCGAGCTCGTCGGCCAGCAGCGCCAGGATCGGCGAACAACCGGCGTCGACCTTGACCGTCGCCAGGTCATCGCCGCGGGTCGGTCCCTGATTGACGATCGCGACTGGGATCCCGCGTGCGGCCGCGTGTCGCACGAACCGGTACCCGGAGAACACCGTCAGGGAGGATCCGGCCACCAGCAGCGCATCGGAGCCGTCGACGAGCGAATAGGCCCGCTCCACGACCTCCTTGGCCACCGACTCACCGAAGTAGACGATGTCGGGTTTGAGCATGCCGGAGCAGGCGGGGCAGTCGATGAATCGGAAGGACTCGGTGTCGGAGACGACGGCGTCGGCATCGGGCGCCACCGCCAGCCCGCCGACCCGCTCGGCGCGTTCGGTGAATCCGGGGTTGGCCGCCTCCAGCTGTTCGGCCAGTGCCGCCCGTGACAGGGTGTGGCCGCAGTCCAGACACACCACCTGTGCGTAGGTGCCGTGCAGGTCGATCACAGTGCGACTGCCGGCCTTGGTGTGCAGCAGGTCGACGTTCTGGGTGATGATCCCGGTCACCACACCGGCCTGTTCGAGTTCGGCCAGCGCGCGGTGGCCGGCGTTGGGTTGGGTCTGGGCCATGTGCCGCCACCCGAGGTGGTTGCGCGCCCAGTACCGCCGCCGGTATTCCCGGCTGGAGGTGAATTGCCTGATCGTCATCGGGTTGGCGGGCGGGGAGTCCGGGCCCCGGTAGTCCGGGATGCCGGAGTCGGTGGAGACGCCGGCGCCGGTGAGTACCGCGACGCGGCGGCCGCGCAGCAGCGCGACGAGCTCGGGTGCCTCCATGACGTCCGATTATTGCTGTTCACGAGCATGTTTGCCAGAAAGAGACATCGCCGGGCGACAATAGGGCGTGGACTTTTACTCCATGTACGCCCACGGGTTCGCCCGGGTCGCCGCCTGCACGCACCGCACCGTGCTGGCCGACCCGGCGGCCAACGCCGCCTCGGTGCTGCGGATCGCGCGGGAGTGCCACGACGACGGGGTTGCGCTGGCGGTGTTCCCCGAGCTCACCCTGACGGGGTATTCGATCGAGGACATCCTGCTGCAGGACAGCCTGCTCGAGGCGGTACCGGCCGCACTGGCCGACAT
>Ga0194052_1000721_pt1 | contig 20307 bp, 10 predicted proteins | sample SepL226m_MetaG_FD_160117 | JGI IMG/M metagenome (GOLD analysis project Ga0194052, IMG submission 160117) | Anoxic zone freshwater microbial communities from boreal shield lake in IISD Experimental Lakes Area, Ontario, Canada - Sep2016-L227-6m | ecosystem: Environmental > Aquatic > Freshwater >...
TCTTTATAGGGTAATTATATCATTTTGTAAATGGCAAATGGCAAATGGTAAATGGCAAATTAAAAATGCAAAATTAAAAATTAAAAATTATAGAGATTCTTGCAAATAACAAATTATTTTGCACCAGGTTTCGTTAATTCGTAATTATTGAGGCTCTTGCAAAACCATACTAAATATATAATAAACCCAACCACCCCCTACCCCCTCCTTGGCAAGGAGGGGAATTATGATAGTTACTTGATAAAATAAAAGCTGCTTTAGTAATCAAAACTGTTGTTTTAAACTCCCCTCCTTGCCAAGGAGGGGTGGCCGAAGGTCGGGGTGGTTTTCGCCTACTACAAACCTGCAACATAAACATTTGATAAAATAGGTTTTGCAAGAGCCTCTATTAATTATTAATTACAAATACATCATTTGCTTCTTTTTGGTAAAATAGGTACATGAGAAAGAGCGATGTTAAAGTTATTAATACCGGGAGCAATTTGAACCTGTTTGTAAAATGGGTTATTGCTGCTTTTTTTGCTATTTTGCCAATTTTTTATTTTGGCAAAGATATCATGAATGCGGGGAATGTTCCGACGCGCATTTTGTTTTTGTTCTTCTTTATTATCATAATTTTCATTTGCGGATTAAAGATTGCGGATATCAGGCGGTTGCGGCTGCCGGGCAAAATGACGGCTCCGCTGGTAGTGCTGCTGCTGGTGATATTTGCCAGTGCGGTATTCAGTCCGTTGAAAATGCAGGTTTTTCATACCCAGATATGGTCAGAAAATATGCTGTTGTCGCAATGGATGGCGGGAATATTCATGCTGTTTTGCCTGTACCAATTACTGGACACTGACGAATTGATTCATACGGCGATTATCTCTGTTGCTATTGGTGGAGGTATCGCTGCCATATTGGGATTAATGGATTTCTTCATCTTTCAATCATTTGCCACCATGTCGGCGGTACGTTTGACCGGCACATTTTTCAACCCGATGTTCGCGGGCAATTACCTGCTCATTTGCATTCCATTCTCCATCGGTGCGGCAATGATTACAAAAAAACCGCTGTTTTATATCATTACCGGCTTGCTAACCTTGTCGGTTATACTTACCAATGCTCGCGCCGCCTGGGTCGCGTTGTTTATTTACGCGATATACCTGGTGGTATATTTCGCTATGAAAAATCGCCGTCTGGCAATCAGTGCGATAATTGGGATAGTGGTGGCCGCCGCCTTGATATTCGCGATACCGCAAACCCGCGGTCGAATTACCGCGCTGATCCAGGGTGACAACGCCACCCGCGCCCGTGTGGTATATATGCGCACGGCATGGAACGAGTTCCTTGCCCGCCCCATTCTTGGCTGGGGAGTTGACTCCGCGCAGCAGATTTCGCCGCAGTTCCGCCCGTTAAGCGACTCTTCAGAGTCAAATGGCAATAGTCGGCGCGTAATGCTTGACGAAGATCATTCCGACTCTTTGCCGCATAATATCATCCTGCTTGTTCTCGCCGAGTTGGGCATCGCTGGAATTGCGGCATTAATATGGCTGAAATTATCGATTATCGGCGTGGTGCGGAAAAATGGCGGCATGCAGGATGCGGTGATTTTCACCGCTGTCGGTGCGTTAACCACCTGGGGTATCGCGAACCTGTTCAGTTACGACAACACCTCGATAACCTGTTTAGTATGGCTGTCAATTACCTTGATAGCACTGCGCAATAAGAATTTCTATTTAAAAGTGGTACCGGTAATGTTGCCGCGCTTGCTGTATACAACTGCTGCCATTATCGCCATCGTCACCCTGGTTGCGATAGACAGCAACAACAAACTGAATCGCGCTGTAATAGAAATCGACCAGGTAAACGCCGTTATCGGTGGCAACAGCACTCGCGGTTCTTTGATGGCGGGTGATACTATCAGCCTGCTGCAAAGTATTCCGATGCCGGATAACGTGGTGTATCGCCATATTGTAGGATTAATGGATACGTGCTATGAATATGCCGCCGATGACGGCAGCAAAGAGATTGCGCGGGTAGCATTGCAATCGGCATTAGACGAGGGATTAAGGGTTTATTACCGCGACTGGCTATTACTGCGAAATGGCGTAATACTGAATTTCCAGTTTAGCACCCCGGATAAAGCCTTCATTTATATAAATGCGTTGAAAAAGTTTGAGCCAAACAGCGCCGGGGTGCGAGTGCTGGAAGCAGAAACTATGATGATGACAAGCAACCTGCCCGGCGCAGAAAAATCTGTACAGGAAGCCATACACATTGCGCCTAATTCACCAATGCCGTATATGGAAGCCGGAAAATTATACTTGGGATTATTTAGAAGCGGTGATATTCGCCGACAAAAATTGCTGAATCTTTCCGAAATAGCCTTCCGGCGTGGCGCAGAAATTGATATGAACGCATTTAAAACTTCATATTCATACATAATAGATTTCTGTACAGTGCTGTTGGTTAAAAGAAAATATGACGATGTGGTGAAATACGGCAGAGTGTTAAAGGGAAATGAGCGGGATATGCTTGCACTGCGTGGAGAAATAGCCAGAATATTATCGTTAACCGGCGATAATGACGCAGCTAAAGATATCTTTAAAAAGTTGGAAGAATAATTATGGCGGAAACCCGCAAAGTGATAATAATTGGCGCTGGCGCATCCGGCATGATGGCGGCATATTTCGCTGCCAAACGCGGATTAATGGTGAATGTTTTCGATAAAAACGCCCTTACCGGCAGAAAACTGCGTATTTGCGGCAAAGGGCGCTGCAATATAACCAATGACACCGATGTGCAGGGAGTGCTGAAAAATATCCCCGGCAACCCGAAATTTCTGCGTCCTGCGCTATACCATTTCACCCCTCAGCAAGTGATGGAGTTTTTTACCTCAATCGGGGTAGAGGTGAAGGTTGAGCAAGGCAAGCGGGTTTTTCCGGTATCGGATGACGCCGATGATGTGGCGGATGCACTGGAGCGGTGCTGCCGGCAGTTGGGGGTGAAATTCACCATGAATATGCCGGTTGATTCTATCACCACCTCAGAAAATAAAGTGACTGGAATTATCGCCCGCGGCAAAGAATATCCCGCTGACGCGGTGATATTGGCAACCGGCGGCATGTCGTATCCTGGCACTGGCTCAACCGGCGATGGCTATCGCATGGCAAAATCTTTTGGCCATACCATGGTAACCCCGCGCCCATCGCTGGTGGGATTAGACACAGTTGAGGATTGGCCACACCCGTTGACCGGACTGGCGTTGAAAAATGTCGCCGTAACGGTGGCCGGCACCGAAAAAAAGAAGATTTACCGCGAAGTCGGGGAGATGCTGCTGACCCACACCGGCGTATCTGGCCCGTTGATAATCACTGCCAGCCGTTACCTGTTGGACCATCCTGACGCGCATATCGAGATAGATTTGAAACCGGGACTGACCGAAGATGAGTTGGATGTGCGGGTGCTGAAAGATTTTGAGAAGTACAATCGCCGTGCCTACATGAACGCGCTGGACGACTTGCTGCCAAAATCAATGATACCGGCAATCGTAAATATGTCAGAAATTCCCGGCGACACCGTGGTGAATACCATCACCCGCGAACAGCGGCGGCGACTGGTAAAATTGCTGAAATGCCTGCCGTTGCACGTGAAAAAAAGCCGCGGTTTCCACGAAGCAATCATCACCGCTGGCGGAGTTAATACTCGCGAGGTAGACGCCGGCAACATGCAGTCACGCCTGGTAACCGGCCTGTACCTGACCGGCGAGATATTAGACGTAGACGCCTTCACCGGCGGTTACAACCTGCAAATAGCCTGGGCAACCGGCAAGTTGGCGGGTGAGAAAGTTCTACTGGAAATTGAGGAATGAGGATTTTTCAGGGACTGACACCGAGTGGCGAAGCCAGGAATGTGCCTGTACCATCGCGGTGCCGCAAAATTTCGCGATTGCCTGTGAGAATTTATCGGTCGGATCGGTCGGATTTGACATATCCGACTGATGTTGAATTTAAAGAATATGACTTTGTATTTTTCTTCTTTATCTCATCCTCACCGGGACGGTGACGCCACGTTTTACATTTAACCATACAGGGTAATACATAAAAAAGGAGATTTTTAAAATGAGAACAATTTTGCTTACATTTACCCTGGCGATTGGTATGTTGCTGGGTTCAACCGCGGTTATGGCTCATCCCCCAAGCGACATTCAGGTAACGCTGGATACAAAAACCCATGTGCTGAATGTTACTGCGCTGCATCAGGTAAAAGACGCGAAGGTTCACTACATTGGTGAAATTGATGTGTTGATTAACGATGTGCAGGTTATCACTCAAAAATTCACCAGTCAGACCGACCTGGATAAACAGGTCGCCAGCTATACGCTGATAGACGCGAAAGTGGGTGATGTCATTAAAGTAACCGCCAAATGCAACATGTTCGGCAGCAAAACGGTGTCGTATACCGTTATTAACCCAGAGAAAAAGTAGTCAAAGACATTAATATCATTGCGGAGCGTCGACTTCCAGTCGGCGCTCTATTTAAATTTCAGATATAGACACTTCAACCATCACGACTTCCCCCGACCCCTCTAATTTCTCACGTCATAACACACACAATGGTGTCAATATGGTAAAATATGTGCAGGTGGTATGATATGATTTTTCGGTTTTTTTGTTTTCTTTTGCTGGTTTCCAGCCTTTTCTTTGCTTCGTTAGCAGATAATGTTTTCTATCCAGAAATCCCTGAGACCATGCATAATGACAAAGGGCCGTATCCGGTTTGGTTTGATCACCACAAGCAGATAATAGCGCAGGCCAGCACCGGCAAGGCGGAAGTTATATTTATGGGTGATTCTATCACCGATTATTTTACCACCGTCGGCAAGGATACCTGGGATAAATATTACGTACCGCTGGGTGCGGTGGATTGCGGCATATCCGGTGATTCTACCCCACAGGTGCTGTGGCGTGCCAACCATGGCGAGTTGGACGGGGTGAAGGCGAAAGTTGCCGTATTGATGATAGGAACCAATGGCATCAGCGGCGTCCCATATTTAAAACCGGAAGATACCGTGCGCGGCATCGCGGCAATCATCAGCACCATCAGGGTGAAAGCACCAAATACCAAAGTGCTGCTGTTGGGTATTTTCCCGCGCAGTACCAAAGAGAATCCCGCCATCATGAACAAAATTAATGCCGTTAACCAGCTTTTACCTGCACTGGCAGATAATGATAAAATCTTCTATTTAAATATCAATGCTAATTTTTTACAGCAAGACGGCAATGTTTCGCTTAAGCTGCTCTCCGATGGCCTTCATCCATCAGCAGATGGATATGCAGTTTGGGCCAACGCGATGAACCCGCTGCTATACCAGTTGCTGGACAGAACAGCAGATGGGAAAGCAATCGACACCAGTACCGCACCGTTGCGATTGCCGGCGATATTCAGCGACAACATGGTGCTGCAGCGCGACAAGAAAAATCCTGTCTGGGGTTGGTGCGCGCCTAACGAGAAAGTGCATATAACCATCAATAAAAAGAAAGTTTCCGCGACAGCAGACAAGGACGGCAAGTGGAATGCGCTGCTGCCATGGTTGCCGGTTAATGGCGTTTATGTGATGACAGTACAATGGCGCGATAAAATTATTAAGGTAAAAAATATTCTGGTTGGCGATGTATGGGTATGCAGCGGTCAGTCCAACATGGTGAAGATGGTACAGGAAGCCGGCAACGCCGAAGAAGAAATTGCCGCCGCTGACCACCCGACTATACGCATGATAACCCTGAATAGGGTCACTACCACTGTTCCTGCGCCAGACATCATCGGCAACTGGGAAGTTTGCACCCCTGACACCGTGGCAGAGTTCTCGGGCATGGCGTATTATTTCGCCCGAGAATTGCAAAAGAAAGTGAAAGTACCTATCGGACTTATAGTCAGCGCATGGGGTGGCGCAGCAATTGAAGGATTCATTCCAACAGATACGCCGATGACCGATCCGAAAACCGGTGCTGTCATTACCGTTGATTACGCCAAAGCGCTGCAAATGCAAAACCAGTACCTGCAGGATATCCTTAATTATGGCCCGAAAGACCAGAGCCGGATGGGAATAAACCATGACTGGGAAAACCCGCTTTATTCTGATGCCGACTGGATTACCCTGGATGTGCCTAATACCTGGGGCAAATATACCCCATCGATATCCGGCACCGGCGGCGCGTGGTTCCGCAAGGAAGTGACCATTCCATCAGCATGGCAGGGAAAAGAACTGGTACTGAAACTTGGCCGCATCGCCTGGGCCGACGACAGTTATTGGAATGGTGCGTTAATCGGCCACACCGGTTGGGACAATAAGCCGTTGGTGGATTGCGGCGACACTCGCAGACGCTACAAAATCCCTGCCGCGTTAGTTAAAGAAGGCAAGGTTCTAATAGCCGTGCATGTAATAGACCCCGGTTTTTGGGGAGACTTTGGCGGTATCGCCGATACCCCGCTTTCACTTGGATCAGTTGGTAAACCCGATCAGGAGATTTCACTCATCGGCGCCTGGAAATTTAAACAAGAATTTACCCGTAAAGACAAAGACCTGACACCATATCCGCGTCCATCAAGAGATACCATTAACATGCAGAAAGACGGTGTGCTTTTCAAAGGAATGATTTCTCCATTGATTCCCTACGGAATGAAAGGGGTTATCTGGTACCAGGGCGAGAGCAGCGCACCCAAAGCATATCAATACCGCACCCAATTCCCCGCCATGATAACCGCCTGGCGCAAGGCGTGGAGACAAGGCGATTTCCCCTTCCTGTTTATGGAGATTGCCACCGTCGGACCCCCGCCCAAGGATCCAAAGGATAGCACCTGGGCAGAACTGCGCGAGTCGCAGCGTTTCGCTTTAGCGCTGCCCAACACTGGCATGGCAGTAACGATAGACCACCCCGACCGCGGCGAGATTCACCCGAAAAACAAGCAGGAAGCCGGCAGCCGTTTGTCGCAGGTTGCCCTTGCAAAGGTTTACGGTTTTAAAGTGCCTTACGAAAACCCGACCTACAGCAAGATGAAAGTTACCGGCAAAGAAGTCCGTATTTCATTCGACCACCTTAACGGCGGCCTGGTGACAAAGGGAGCCGATGACCTTGCCGGATTTGCCATTGCCGGCGACGACAAAAAATTTGTTTGGGCACACGCCCGCAAGGTTGGCGATGAAGTGGTAGTTTGGAGCGATGACATATTGACTCCCGCCGCCGTCCGCTATGCATGGGCAGAAACCCCAATGCTGAGCATATACAGCAAAACCGGCCTGCCAACATCATCATTCCGCACCGATGACTGGGTGTTGTCGACGCAAAAGTGAAAAACAGTTGACAGTTTTTGTTAGTGCCGAATGTAGTTCATTGTTTCTAATTTAAATTTTGAGTATAAATCAGGGACTGACACCGAGTGGCGAAGCAAGGAAGGTGTCTTGTCTGTAACTTAAATCAGCAGTAAGCCAAAAGCGGTGTAAGCAACAGCACCGTCGGATGTAAAATATACGACAGTGAATGTTTATTAATTTCCAATCTAATACATTATTGATTGGGAATTACAGTCATATTTAATTTAGCAGCCATTTTTGTTAACCCGACTAATTGCTTTTGGTGATGGATTTTTTCATATTCTTCAGCACCTTTATCAATGTATTCTCTGCCAAACTTCATTAAATAATAATATTGTTCGGCTAGTTTTCGGGCTGTTGCAGTTACAGCTTTACCTCTACCTTTTCTTATCGCCAATCTTCTAAAATTTGCACCTAAAGCAGTATCTGTGCGTGTTACAGTTGCCGCAGATTGTTTGAATATAACTGCAGCAGGAGGTGCGCCTGCACGTGTAGCAGATTTTAGTAATTTACCGCCACTAATTTTTTGAACTGGAGCTAATGTAAGATAAGATGTAAAATGTTTTACCGTCGGCCATTTGTCAAAATCTCTTCCTAATTCACATAATAATCCCATAGCGCTTTGAATACTAATTCCGGGCAATACTGTAGGATCTTTACCTACCAGCATCATATTATAGGCCATGAAATGAAAAGATGGTTCATTTGAATTCTTTTTAGGTTGTTTCGGTGCCTTTTCCATCTCTTTTTTGATTACTTCTTCAGAAAGCGGAATAAGTTTACGCAGTGTTTCCTCTATTGCCGCATCTATTTCGTTGATTTGTTTTTTTAAATTGTCATAACGTTCCAAAGCATGCTTTAAAGCTAATATCTGATGCGGAGAGTAATAGCCGGTAAGAGCTGCTTCGAGTTCCTCAGTACTGCATTTACAACGTGAATCACGCATTTTTGCCAGAACTTTTGGATTATGCTCACCATTAACAATAGCACGGATTATATTCATTCCCGTATAACTATTAATGGTACTGATTGCCTTATGAACACGCACATTCATAAGATCCAAGGCCTTTTGCATACGCCTTAGTTCATCTGAGGATAATTGAACCAGTTTAACACGTTGGCGATGAAGAGTGTGTAAAACACGATCCTCCAACTGCGGTCGAAAAGAGGCTGACAGCAGACCGAACTTGTGCAGTTTTTGAATCCAACGAGCATCTGATTTATCATCTTTACGCCGACCAGGCACATTTTTTACATGTGTTGGGTTTACCAGGTAAACCGTAATGCCAGCTTCTTCAATAAGGTTATATATCACTTCCCAATAGACACCGGTTGATTCCATAGCTACTGTTGTTATATTATTCTTTAACAAGTAACTAACCAGTTCTATTAAATCATCAGTATTTCCGGCGAACTTCAACTTCACCATTTGTTTCGACAGCAACAAAATGGTAACCGGAGCCGGCTATATCGATACCGGCAGCATGTTCATTTATCACTGGCATATTTTTGGTGATAGAATTATTCTGTTTTGTACCGACACAAGACCCTACAACAGTTTTTTGACGTGATGATTTTGACATGATAAAATTACCCCGCTGAGTAAGATGTCGTGTCTCGTGCCGATGCAGAGATAAGAATTGTAGTCTTGTCTACGGGAAAACGATGGATCTTTTCGATTCCAAACGTATCACCAAGTGCCATAACACTACTGCGTCGCACCATGCTGTCCACGGGCTCAAAGCACCAAGAAACTTTCGGTGAATCTGTCACGAGACACGCAACAGCAGTATATTAAAAATAAGCAAAAGTTTCACCCTCGCCATTTGTGCGAAACACATATTCTGCTGTCCCATCGGGGTATTTCAACCCCTTGACTATTTGAAACAGTAAAGTGTAATATTTTATTTGCAACGTTCCAATAAGGAAGTATCGACATGAATCAAATGAACAATGGCATACAATGTCAGATTACCTTAATTATTCTATTTATGGCTTTTACGGGATGTATGGGGCAGGATACGAATAAAATCGTAATTTCCGGCGCAGAGATGGCCGGTATCAGCGGTTTCAGGCAATACTGGGATAAACCGGTGATGATTGCTGAGGATGGCGCAACCCGTATGAGCGATAGAGGAGCATCCGGTAAAGGTCTGGTAGCAGATTGGTCAACCAACAAACCTGGCGCGCCGGTATTTGATGCTGTTCATCGCAGTTTATTGGTGCGTTTCCCCTCTGCTGCAGAAAAAATTGCTGATGAAATAGGCAAGGGAAATGTTGTGCAAAAAATTGAAATTATCTTGCCATTTGTTGATACTGAATATTTTCCCATGGATTATAGCGACCCTGCAGGTATGTCATTCATGGGTGATTTATGGGTTAAAAATCCGCCAACCTGGCATGCGGTTGCATGGGTATTGCGTAAACCATGGCAAGCCGACCCGAATAGTGGTCCTACATTTAACGCGAATGTGAATGGTGTCAGTTATTGGAAGCGTTTTGGAGCACAGGATGAAAAGTCTGACCGTTTCCCATTACAGTTTGGCCCAACAGAAGTTTCATATAAACAAACTACTGGTCGAATGGATATAACAACATTATTAAATGATACTGCATTCGGCAAAACTGTAGCAGAACGGTTGCGTTTATTAAGTGACGATGGTTTTCTCTTTAAAAAATGGGAAATCTACGATGCCCGGTTTAATCACGGTGGCTACGAATATGGTGGAGCACCCGGTCATCGCGGAATACGCATTAAAACGCCTACTTTGGAAGTTACATTTGTTCCAGGGAAATCTGATATAGGACAAATGCCAACAATGGCAGATATTAAAAAGATTACTCCTTCCGGTACACCTACTGCTGTAATGCCTTCACAACAGGAATTAAAGAATTATATTAACCGCTTTAAATTTAAACAACCCGCAAATATGCCGGAATGGCAGTGGCGTCGGGTGAAGGATTTATTCAGTCTTACTGATGATTCAGGTGGATTCCCGGAAAATAGTGACGCTTATTTTGCGTGGGTCGATTCTTTCCTCGCCATGCCATACCGTATGTTTGTCGGGCACCATACTCCGCTAACTACTCATACATATACTCTTTATAAAGATGGTATGCCGGAAGTTGTTCGTGAACATTTACGCAAATATTGGGATGCATGGTTAATGCCGGGACGACCATATACAGAACTACAGCATAACCAATGGGGCATTTGGACAAAACCGGAGAATAGCTATTATGCCACTACCGGTGATTGGCGTGGAAATCACAGCTTTTACCGTGATTCCTATACCCGTTTCATGAGCACTATGAATTTTAATAACAATGCCACCCAGGCAGCATTATTGGGTGGTGCAATGACAAACAACCAGTACGCGATGGATGATGGTCGTTTTGGATTAGAGCATATATTGCTGCGATTATGGTCATGGGACGACGGAACCACCCAGGAATCTATTGATCATTATTATTTAGGACTGACTTTGTATTCGCAAAAGGCATTTGCAGACCTTGGTCCAACAGAACTTGACCGTATGATGGGTAAAAACATGTTGCTGAAAACTATGGATGAATTGGCTTCATGTTACCACCCGGCTATACGACGTTTTATTGCCACATCAGGACGTACCGGTGTAGCAGAGATGCTGGGAATTAACGAAGGCGTAAATGCCATTATGCATACCGTCTCCAAAAAAGGTGCGTTGCATGATGTGTATAATCCGGATCGGTTGGGCATGGGTGCTGCCGGTCATGACTTACCGCCAGACCTGGTGGCGCGTCAGCAATTGGTAGGTCCATGGATGCCATTATGGATGGGAAATATTGTTGATGATAAACCACTGCCATTTGAATTGACAGCTGATTTTAAACAATGGGGCGCGCATCGCAAATATCCATTATGGAAAAAAAGCTATCTTGGACATTATTACGGCCTTGCCAGTCTTGATGTAGGGTGCGGTAATCCTACAATACCATTAATGGCACAATGGAGTCGCGCAACTGCCCAGGCAGATAATTTGCAGGATACCGGACTGCTGCTAATGAGATTTGGATTAAATAATACCGAGTTTTATGACAGTTTGTATCATGGCACAACTCAGTCAAATGCAAATGGCAGCGTTGGCACTCAGGGTGGTCCTTTATGTTCTGTGCAGTGGAAAAATAAAGCAGTGGTTTTCACTACGCCGAACTTGAATTTTAAAGATTATGCTCGTGCTATGCCGGAAAAAATTACCAGCATTCAATCTACCATCGCACTGGCAAATTATCAACCCAACCCGACATGGCAAATGTTTGTTGATGGCAAACCGGTGCCGATGACCTTCCCGATTCGCGTCAAACAAACAAGCAAAATCACTATCAAAGATGGAGTGACATATATCGGACTTATACCAATACCGGCGACAAACCTTGGCCGCAGCGAAGAAATATTGATTACTGATGGTGGCAAACCGGTAGATTTACAAGGCGGGGGGAAAGCGGCACCAACGGTGCTGATTAATAGCTACTATTACTTTAATCCTGACAAGCCATTCGATCCCAAAACCGCAGATTGGAAAGCTACTGACCGCGCATATGGCGGATTTGTAATTGAAATGAGTGATGCTGCTGAATACCCGGATTTTAAGGATTTCCAGAATTACATTAAAAAAGCACAACTTACTACAAAATGGGATGCTGCTGCCGGTGTGGTAAATGCGGTTTATAAGAGTGGAAAAGATACTATCGAAGCCGGTTTTCGTCCTGAATATGATGGTGGATGGGATAAAAATGTACCGAGTATAGAATGTTTCACCTATCGTCGTGTAAATGGGCAATGGCCATACCTTGCACCTGGAATAGACCGTGAAACCACATTATCTATACAGGGTACTGCGGGTACATTATCTAAAAATGGTGCGGTTCTGAAACATCAACCCGGTTTAATGGGATATCTGCTGACAGAACCGGTAAGTGGTAATTATATTTTCAGCAACCCTTTGCCCGACCCGCAGGTTATGGATATTACTGTTCCTGGGAATATCCATATTACTGCGGATGGACGCCTGGGAATGTTGCAGGTACAGGTGAACCCTAAAGCTAATACTCTTGATGTCAGATATGCCGTGAAGGATGGACAAATTGGAAATGATATGGCAAGTGCTTTATTTGTCACGACATTATCTCCTTTACCGGTAATAGCTGTAAATGACGCGCCAGTCAAGAATATTCAGACTGCGCCACCGGTGATAACGGTAAATGGCGTTGCGATAAAGAAAATACAGACAGTGATAATTGATGGTACACCAAATGTAGTGGTTCCTTTAACCGCTGCACTGCCAAAGACAGATGATGCCATTGTGAAACGTTATCAGGAAAACTTTGCAAAACAGCCAATGCTGTTGAATACACTCGTTACTGCACAGGCGTGGATGCGTTACAAGACCGGTCAGGAACATTACCAATTAACCGAACCACGTAATGGCGCATTCGAGTTTTGGCGACAATGGCCGGGCGCCAGTGCTATTGAAGCGCAGGTACCGGGAAATGTAACAGTGGCAACAGATGGTGATATCGCATTGCAACGGCTGTTGATAAGTCCAAAAGAAAACAGGATTGAGATAGATTACGCACCATATATGCAACGCAATCAAAATGGCGACCCGATTCCAAATCGCGCCAAAGCATTATTGGTTTTTGGCATGGAAAAAGCACCATCAGCATTGTTGCATAGAAAAGAGTTTGTTGGCACGGCAGATAAGATATCAGTTAATGGTAAAGACGCGTATATTATTCCATTGTTTGGTGATGACCCGGCAATTGTGAAACAGGATTTGGAAATACGATACAAAGCAGCAATGGATAGTTTGCCTAAATAGATTTATTTGTTTGCCAGTAATAGAATCCAAATAGAAATTATGGATTTTACTGGTTTTGCAAAAGCCTATTTATTATCGAAAACCGAAAACCGAAAACTAAACACTAAAAACTAAACACTGGGGGAGGGATAAAAATGCGAAAATTCATATTTTTCGTAATGCTGTTTGCATGTTTGCCAATATTGGCAGCACCACCATCGATACAGTTAGTATCTGTAAGGTCGCAAAAAGTGCTGTATGGTACTAAAGATGCTATTTCCGGCACGGTAACGGTGAAAAATACCGATAAGATGCCGCAAACTGTCAGCGTCAGCACCTGGTTGGAGACTGATGTCGATCTGACCGGCAAAGTGCAGAGCGCAGTACTTACTATTGAACCGGGCAAAACTGCTGCCGCCACTTTTTCGTGGAAAAAAGGGTTGGGGAAATACGGGCATGCAATGAAGGCCGAGGTTTCGCTGAATGGCACAGTAATTGCAAAAGGTGAGGATTATTTTAATATTTGCGATAATTTTTGGAATGTCGCATTGCCCAAGGCCGTTGGTTTCATGTGGGATGCTTTGGATCAAAAAATGAATCCGAAAACCGACCCAAGCTGGGTTGAGCGTTATACAGTCGGCATGCGCAGCGATTATCATAACTGTTTTGAGCGTTTCTTCTGGGCACAGGATGACTTTATGGGCATGGTGCCGACAAAGGACGCCTGGTGGTCGGGACAAGCGCGGTATCGCGAATCAAAAGCCGCGTTGAAGTTGTTGATAGACAAGGCCCATGAACAGGGAATAAAAGCGATAACCTACGCCAAACTCACCGGCGGCGGCACTTACGGCATGGAAATGGCGCGCCAGCACCCGGAATGGATATGGCAATACAGCGGCACCCTGGCTGTGGACAGGAATGTCAAAGAAATTCACGACTGGGATGTAACTTCTGAAAAACATTGGGGCGGCTGGGTAGCAGTAAACTACAATATAAATAACAGTGAAGTGCTGGATATCGGCATTAAAAACCTTGGCGAGTCTGCGGCAGTGCTGGGTTGGGATGGCGCGCGCTGGGACGGCAATTTTGACGTCCAGTCAGAAACCTATGACCTTGAAGGCAAATTGATAGAAAAACTGACACCAGACCAGGTAGATGCCCGTAATGCGGAAAATATGCGAAAAACCAAGGAATACCTGACAAAAAAATATCCACAATTCCGCTATGGTTATAACTGGACACAGGGGAACTGGCGGCAGACGATGGCGACCACCCCGCGCGAATCAACAGAACTTTGCCGCGGCGGTGGTCTGATAATGAATGAATATATCAACCAGGCAGACGGCGTTCAGCATCCTTTGCATCGATGGGAAGTATATGCCGCCAGCGTTGCCGATGATGTTGATGCAATCAGGAAACTTGGTGGATATTATGGGCCGATTCTGTCATCCCAGAACAGTGCTGATGGCAGATATACCAATATTTTTGCCTATGCCGCCGGAGCGCATCCATATTACCAGCATTTATGGGGAGGATTCGTAACCAGCAATTCCGCATTCATCTGGGATAATGCCCTTACCCGGGTTTATTCACCGGAGAATACCATTCTTGCTCCATCCAGCATCTGGTGGCGCAACTGGGTGTATGAACGTCCGATTGATAAAAGCCATAAACAACTGATAATCCATTTGATAAATCCGCCGGCAAAGCCTACTGTCGGGGAAGGAAAATCTCCCGCAGATGTGCCGCCGCCGTTGAAAAATATCAACATCAGTGTAATGCCGACATTGCTGGATGGATGGAAACCGGTGCGCGCGACCAGCCTGAGTCCAGAGCCGATGTCGAGGGAAAATGTACCGGTACAATCAGTAGAAAATGTATACAAACTTACTGTTCCCGAGGTAGCTCTCTGGAATATACTGGTGATTGATATGAAGAAGGGAGGACGCTAAGATGAAGACAACAGTTAATAAAATAAAAATTACCATGATTTCGATTTCTCTTTTCATACTGGCGTCAATATTTTCATACAGCGCAACAGCAGTGAAAACCGGTGACACCATAACCATGCAGAATGACATGATAAAACTGACCATCGACCTGAAAATTGGTGCACGGGTGGATACATTTGTGTATAAGGGATTCGACGATAATATAGTTTATCCGGTAGCATCCAGCGGCGGCATATTAATGGACCACGTCTGGGAACAAACTTGGCCGGGTGAATTTCTGCGCCGTAAATACGATGGCGAAGTGGTGAAAAGCGGTCCGGATGAAGCCGTGGTGAAGGTTGGCAGCACCGGCACTGAAACGACGACAAAAGGTATCCGGCTGGAACGGCTCATCACTTTGCGCGACGGCGAACGCGCTTTGCGCTGCACAGTATCTTTAACTAATAACAGTGCCAATGGCAAGGTCACCGGCTATTGGAGCCAGAATAATTTCTGGTTTGGCGGCAAGGAAGGAACTACCTGGGCGCGGCCAGCAATTCGCGGTATCGATAACCTGGGTGCAGACGCGAAAGGCAATGAATGGTTCGGCAACGCCTGGTATTACATGGACGATGCCACCACCGGGTGGAATGGAGCTTTCAACAAAGATCGCAAACAGGGAATGATGTGCCTGATGAATTACAATGACCTGTGGCGCATTTACGATAATATTTCTTCTGTTACTACCGAATGGATGTATGATAAGGTGGCTATCCCTGCTGGCAAAACCTGGAGCACCGATATCGTGTTAATGCCGGTCGCTGGAGTTACCGGGTTTAAATATGGCAGCGAAAAGCTGATTGCAAATTTCGAAGTGACGGCTGTCCCCGGCGGTTTGCAGATTGAACATCAGTTGAGCAAAGGCCTGACCGGGTTAAAAGATGTTGTTGTTAAAACAAAAGTCTGGGGCTTGAAAACTCAATGGACGGCAACAGTACCAGATGTAAAGATTGCGGAACTGACCGAGGGTGTGAACACGGCGGTGGTAAAGGCTGCGGGAGTAGCATCCATGCCGGCAGGTATTGAAGTTACCGTGACTGGCACCACACCTGACGGTAAACAGATTACCGAGGTTTACGGTGATTATTATGGTGGAGCAGAGGGAAAAAACAACGACCCATTCACTATGAAACCATACCTGTCATACGACCGACCGGCAAAACAAAAGATATTCCTGAAACCGGATGTTATACAATATGTGCCGAATAAAGAACCAAAAGTGCTGTACCTGCGCGGCATGTGGCACGAATATTTCCGCGTTGATGAAGCGGTGAAAGCCGCCTTCCCCAATGCGGTTATCACTGATGGCTGGCTGGACAATTCGCCGGTTGGGTTAGCGCTGACATATTTCCCGGGCGATTATCCCGCCTTGCTCAGTTACGACCTGATAGTATTGGGCAATCTCCCCGCCGCACCGCTGGATATAGTTGGTCAGGAGATGCTGAAAGATTATGCTGCTGCCGGCGGCAATCTGCTCATTCTCGGTGGCGACCAGGCGTATGGCCAAGCTGGTTTCAACAATAAAACACTACTGGAAATGCTGCCGGTGGAACCAGGTGAAAGATACAACTGGCGAAAGATAACCGGCACCCACAATCTGAAGGTGATTGCCGATAACCCTGTCACCCGCGATGTGAATTTCGCGGCGCAGGACAGTGTTTATTACAACCATCTGTGCAAACCCAAAGCAGATGCAGTAACAGCTGTAAAAGCTGGCGATTACCCGGTGCTGGTGCTAAACACCCCCGGCAAATCCGGCGGCCGCATCGCCTGCATCCTGGCAACCCCATTTGGCGAAGCCCCCAAAGGCGAAACCGCCTTCTGGGACGCCCCCGCCTGGCAGGTATTGATGAAAAATACCGTGACTTGGTTGGTTAAGCGGTGATATAAGGTGATTTTGTTAAATATTAGTGGGTTATAAAAGATTGCAAATCTAAATAGATAGTCACTGTTTGGAAAGGGGCGGGAGCCCGGCTAATTCGGCAGTATCTTGATTTAATCAATGAAACAGCCAATGAATCCTTATATTACCGGGATTAGCCGGGCTCCCGCCCCTTTCCAAACGGTGACTACAATTTATATGTTACCTTCCTGATTTCCATTCCAAAATCTGCCCATCCACCAGCAGGTTGGCACATTCTGCAACGCTACTCGACTATTCCACATATCCAGTCCTGGATGGCGCAAATAGGATTTTAGGAAATCAGGAATAGTCTGTCTCCAGATTACCATGTTGATTGAATTGTATAGTTAACTATATAATATTGAAACATAGGCGCAATTACACTAAAAGGAGAAACAAATGTACAAAATCGCAGGTTTTTTATTTATTGCTTTATCCGCAATAATATACACGGCAGAGAGAGTAAGTGAAAAAATAAGCAGAATAATTCGGTGACAGACTACTCAATGAATAAAATGGGATGTTCTGGCACTATTGACAAAATGTGGAAATAAAAAAGTGTCTGTCGCTTATTTTCTCAGCTATTTTCCTCAGTCCGGCTCGAATTTGGGCATATCTTGCTTCATGGCATCTTTCCTTGATTAAGCGCATCCTGCGCGGCCTTGATTCGATCTGACGTCCAATAGCCAGCATCGTCGAAAATCTGTGTTTGCGGGAAGAGCTTCGATAAATCGAAGAATTGTTGGGGCGTCAACGGTGCATGCCCGACCCGCATCATCGATAAGATGTTCTTATTGGGAATAGCCGCCAGTCCATTCACCGACACCAATGTATCCGCAACAAACAGGTTTTGCAATTTCGTCAGCCCGGTCAACTGCGCCATGCCGGCATCGGTGATGGTAGTACCACCCAAACCCAGGTCATGGAGTTCCCGCATCGTCGCAATAACCTTCAAGCTGTCATCGGTTATTTTCGTATTTTCCAATAGCAGCGATTCGAGCTTGGTCATGCCTTTCAGCGCGCGCACGCCGGCATCATCAATATTGGTACCCCCCAGGTGCATATCCCGCATATCGGTCATGCCGGACAGGTACTCCCAGGCTTTGCCGGACACGTGCTTGCTATTGATCCAAAAGCGTCGCATATGCTCCATCTTGCCGAAGAGTTTCATGCTATCATTATCGACGCTGTCGCCGAAGAGGAGAAAGTCTTGCAGGTCATCTATCCCGGCGAGGAACTTGTTTAACCCTTTCGAAGTCAAACCCTGGTTGTCAGTAATTTCAATAGTTTGTAAGCCTCGCAATCCGCCGAGATAACCGAGTATTTCATCCGAGACAGGATATCCTCCGATGTTTAACGATCGCAGTGATTGACATCCGGCCAATGCGCTAAACACCTTTGGGTCAACCTGCGGGGCATAGATATTCAGGTTTTTCAATTTCGGCAACGCCGCGAGCCGTGCCAAACCAGACTTGCTAAAGGTTCCTTTGTAAATATAGACCCGTTCAACTTCCGGCAATTGCGCAACCAATCCCAGGTTTTCGTCATTGGCCGTGGTGTTTTCACTGCCATTCTTGCCTGTGCCAAGACTGATGCAGGCTCCACCATCCTTCGCGTCGATTTTCAGACCGGAAACATTTACGCCATTGGCTTCTAATGCCATAATCACTTGATCATGTGTCACCGGTGCAGGAGGTGTCTGGACCGCCGAGGCAAACCTGGACAAGACAACACCGCAGCACACTGCGAACGAGAAGGAGATCATTTGCATACGTGTCATAATCAATAATCCTTTCATATTTAAACTGAACCGGCAGAAGTGCATCAGCTAATCTGTCCGTTACAGTTTGACTAATTGTATAATTCCTGTGGTATTTTGTCAACTCACAGTGCTGAGACACGAATACGAATTATAATATACTGGATAATTCAAGGACAGACTACTCAATTCCAATTTATTCATGATTTGCTTACTTTTGCAATAGTTTTAAACATTAATATATTTTAAAATATCTTCAATAATCTTTATCAGGGGGCTTAGATTTTTTAATTTTCCTACCCCAAAATAATGCCAACTCGAACAGTTTAAAGAAACAGTCAACATTGGTAAATCTAATGTGGCGCAGTCATTAACATTGCAGGTTAACCGGTATTGGTGCTGAACACCCCCGGCAATTCCCTTTGGAGAAGCTCCCAAAGACGAAACTCATTTTGGGACGCCCCCGCCTGACAGGTATTGATGAAAAATACTGTGACTACAATTTATATGTTAACTGTCTGATTCCCACTCCAAAATTTGCCCATCTGCCAGCAATCTTTTGCGTAATTTGCCATAATTCACTTTTTGCACCGGCACTTTGGCATCTATTGCCATTACGGCGGCGGTGGCGGCGGATTGGCCGAGGAGCATGAAGACCGGTTCCATGCGGATGGAGCCGTAGGCCATGTGGGTGGCGGACAGGCATACCGGCACTAATATATTTATGCAATCTTCCTCCCATGGAATTATGGCATCATAACTGACCGGGTATGGCTGGGGAACTTCTTTTTCTATGCAGCCTTCACACACCACCTTGCCATCCTTCACTACGCGCTGGCAGTGGTGGGAATCCATTTTAAAACTGGCAAGGCCGATGGAATCGCCCGCAACTTCTTTGCCGGTACAGTTATGTTCAGTCATTTCACAGCTTGATACCATGCGGCATCCTTCGCGAACATATAATTCATGGGGCCAGCCGTTTGTTTCGACGAATTCATTGCGCGGCAAGGCAAATTTTCTTGCGTATTCGCATACTTTTGCCGGCACTTCGCTATCATTGGCGAGGAAATAAATTAATCCCTGCTGATAAGTGATGTGCTTTTGGTAAATCTCTTCGCGGGTTTTGTAGTTTGCTTCCGGCCAGTCATAACTGCCTTCAAGCAAATCAGTCGAAAATGGGCCGGCATTGTTGCAGTCGCCCAAATTCAACTTAATCGGGCCGTGAAGATAGGTGAAATCCCAGTCGAAATCCGGCTGAGCGGTGGTTAAATAGCGCAGCAGCAGCGCGTAATCGTCGCGCTTGTATCCTGCCGGTTGCGGCCAGGGGATGCCTTCATCGGCAGTTACTGCCCACATGCGAAAGTTGTACGCCTTGTCAGAAACTGGTTTATCGCTAAGCTTCCAATTAAGGTGTGCGCAAAATTACGCTATGGTGATAAGAACATAGCGCTGGTAAATAT
>Ga0194052_1000722_pt1 | contig 20286 bp, 17 predicted proteins | sample SepL226m_MetaG_FD_160117 | JGI IMG/M metagenome (GOLD analysis project Ga0194052, IMG submission 160117) | Anoxic zone freshwater microbial communities from boreal shield lake in IISD Experimental Lakes Area, Ontario, Canada - Sep2016-L227-6m | ecosystem: Environmental > Aquatic > Freshwater >...
GACGATTTCACCGTTCTCATCGCTGTTTCGCAGCTCTACGTTCGCTCGGTCATCTGCCAGCTCCACCCGTTCAAGGTACCCCGGCAGCGTGCTGGGGTGGCAATGAGACGGTTGGTGCGATACAGATATGTGGATGAACGATGCTGATTATCTAATCGTCGGGGCCGGTTCAGCTGGCTGCGTACTGGCCAACAGGCTCTCCCAAGATCCTTCGGTCAAGGTTGTGCTGCTGGAGGCTGGCGGCTCCAACCGCCACCCCAGCGTGGTGATCCCGGCGGCTTTCGCCGAGCAGTTCCACAGCAAGCGCGATTGGGATTTCACCACCGACCCTGAACCCGGCTGCGATGGCCGCGAGATCTTCATGCCGCGCGGCAAAGGTCTTGGCGGATCGAGCGCGATGAACGCGATGCTTTACGTCCGCGGTCGGCCGCTTGATTACGACCTGTGGGAGGCGGAAGGCTGCCCGGGGTGGGGTTGGAACGATGTTCAGCCTTACTTCCTCAAAGCCGAAGACAACTCGCGCGGTGCCTCAGAGCACCACGCCGTAGGCGGCCCGCAGCGAGTTGAAGACGCTCGCTCCCCGCGCGCGCTGACACGGGACTTCATTGCCAGCGCGCAAGCAACCGGCATCCCCTTCATCGACGATTACAACGGTCCTGAGCAGGACGGCGTTGCAGAGGTTCAAGTGACGCAGCGCGGTGGGCGCCGCTGGAGCACCGCCGACGGCTACCTCAAGCCGGTCAAAGGCCGAGAAAACCTTGAAGTGATTACCGGCGCAACCGTGCAGCGGATCGAGCTCGAAGGGAACCGCGCCGTTGGTGTCAGCTACCTCGATAGCCGCGGCCGCGAGAAGCAGGTCGCCGCTTCGCGCGAAGTGATTCTCGCCGCCGGCGCGATCGGCTCGCCGCAGATCCTGATGGTCTCTGGGATTGGCCCAGCCGACCACCTTGCGGAGGTTGGCGTTGAGCTCCGTCATGACCTGCCGGGAGTCGGCGCCAATCTCCACGACCATCCTTCGCTGGTGTGCACTTGGGATCTTCCCGGCGGCGGCTCGCTGGCCGACGCAGAGAAGCCGAAGGCGATGTTGGAGTGGCTGCTGCGCCGCAGCGGCCCACTCTCATCGAGCGTTGCCGAAGCATTCGCCTTCGTTCGCAGCCGCCCTGGCCTGCCTGCGCCGGACCTCCAGTTCCATTTCGCTCCGGCCTACTTCGTCGACCATGGAGCCACGACCTACGACGGTCACGCCTTGACGATTGCGCCGGTTCTGGTGTCGCCAAAGAGTCGTGGCCATCTGAAACTCCGCTCAGCTGACCCGACGGCGCCACCGCGAATTTTGACCAACATGCTGGTCGAGCCCGAGGATGTTGCGTCGATGGTCGCCGGCGTGAAGATCGCCCGCGACATTGCGTCGACCGGGCCATTGAAGGAGCTCTGCGGCGCCGAGCTGCTGCCAGGCTCCCCGGTAACCGACGACGAGGACATCGCCGCCGACCTGCGCCGCCGCGTCGAGACGATCTACCACCCGGTCGGGACTTGCCGGATGGGCAGCGACGAGGGTGCGGTCGTTGACCCACAGACGCGCGTGCACGGAATTGACGGCTTGCGCGTTGTCGATGCTTCGATCATGCCTCTCATCCCTGGCGGCAACACCAACGCTCCAACGATCATGGTCGCCGAGCGCGCCGCCGACTTGATCCTCGAGCGGGCTGCTGTAACCGCCTGAAGCAGTAGTGGTGGCCGCGCCGCGACCTAACTGACCGTTCGGTAAGGTCAGCTTCAGCGATCTCGATTGGAGCCTGATGGACCTAACATTCAACGAGTCTGAGAGCGCGTTCCGCGACGAACTGCGCGCTTGGATCAAGGCAAACCATCCCGGTGAAGAGCCGGCCGGAGAAGACGAGGGCTACGCCTTCCGCCGCGACTGGCAGCGCCAGCTTTACGAAGCCGGCTGGGCTGCAGTCCATTGGCCAACCGAGTTCGGCGGCCGCGACGCAACGCTGGTAGAGGCAGCGATCTTCAACGAGGAACTGGCCCGCGCCCGCGCGCCGTTCCCGGCCAACGTCCTCGGCCTGCTGCTGGCAGGCCCAACATTGATGATCTGGGGCACCGACGAGCAGAAGCAGCGCTACCTCGACCCGATCATGTCGGGCGAAGAGATTTGGTGCCAAGGCTTCTCCGAGCCAGAGGCTGGCTCCGATCTCGCTTCGCTGAAGTCAAAGGCCGTTCGTGACGGCGACGATTGGCTCGTCACAGGCCAGAAGGTATGGACCAGTGGCGCTCAGTACTCGAAGTGGTGCATGTTCGTAGCACGGACCGACTTCGATGCGCCGAAGCACAAAGGCTTGACTTATTTCATCCTCGACATGGAGCAGGAGGGCGTTGAGGTTCGGCCGCTGCGCCAGATCACCGGCGACCCGGAGTTCAACGAACTGTTCCTTGAGAACGCCCGGATTCCGGACGCCAACGTCGTTGGGGGAGAGGGCAACGGTTGGACAGTCGCCTTGACAACCTTGATGAACGAGCGCGCCGGCCTAGCCTTCGGGCTGCAGGTCGGGATGAAGGTCGCACTCGATGAGCTGACCGAGGAGCTGGCAGCCAGCGGCAAGCTCGACGACCCAATGATCGCCGACGAGCTTGGCGCACTGCACATCAAGTGCGAGATATTGCGCCTGACCGCTTATCGCGGCCTCACGGCAACGATGAAGTATGGCCAGCCCGGCCCTGAAGGGTCGCTGACAAAGTGGATGTGGTCGCAGGGCAACCAGGAGCTGATGCAGTTCGCAACTAAGGCGCTCGGGCCGCAGGCCCTCGCCGGTGGCTCGAGCTGGGGCCGCGCGATGCTGCGCTCGCGAGGCAACTCGATCGAGGGCGGCACGACAGAGGTGCTCAAGAACATCATCGCCGAGCGTGTGCTCGGCCTTCCGAGGAAGAAGTAGGGGCTGAAGATGAATTTTGACTTCACAGAAGACCAGCACGAGATCAAGCGCACAGCGCGCGAGTTGCTCGCCAAGCGTTCGGGCCTTGAACAGATCCGTGAAGCGGCCGAAGGCGACGCGTACGACGAGTCGCTCTTTACTGAGCTGCGCGAACTCGGTTGGACTGGAATCGCGATCGACGAGCAGTACGGTGGCGCCGGCCTCGGCGTCGTTGAACTGATGATTCTTTGCGAGGAGCTCGGCTACGCGCTCGCCGCCTCGCCGTTCCTCGCCAACGCGCTCGGTGGTCTAATGATCGAGCACGCCGGCAGCGACGAGCAGCGCGCCAAGTGGCTTCCGGGGATCGCATCCGGTGAAGCGACCGCTACCGTCGCGTTCGCGAGCGGCGGCTCCAGCGAGGTTGTGCCTGACGCCGATGGCGCAGCGGTGATCGTTCTGATCGAGGGTGACGAGGCAACGCTGGTTGCTCGCGCCGACGCTGACGTCGAGCCTGTCTCAACGATCGACCCAACGCGTCGTTATGCCCGCGTAAGCGCGAGCGGCGGCGAACCGTTGCCCGGTGACGTAGCCGGTGCGCTCGCGCGCGCCGAAGTCGCACTCTCAGCCGAGATGGTCGGGATTGCTCAGCGGACGCAGGAGATGGCGATCGAGTACGCCAAGGAGCGCAAGCAGTTCGACACGCCGATTGGCGCCTTCCAGGCTGTCTCGCATCGCTGCGCACAGATGTTGTTCGACACCGAGGGCGCCCGTTCAGCTACCTACTTTGGTGGCTGGGCAGCAGATGCCGATCAGTCGCAGCTAGCGCTCGCGGCCGCGATCGCCAAGGCCGCAGCGTCGGAGGCTGCGCTCTCTGTGACAGCTTCATCAATTCAGGTGCACGGCGGCATCGGCTTCACCTGGGAGGCAGACGTTCACTGGTTCTTCAAGCGCGCGCAGCTCGATGCGGCGATGCTTGGTGGCACCGGCAAGCAGCGCGCCCGTGTAACGCGGCTAACAGCCGATTCGCTGGCAACAGCTGGCGGCGCCTGATGCAGTTCGAGGTCAGCCCCGAAGGCAAGGAGCTTCGGGAGAAGCTGCTGCTCTTCATGGACGAGTGCATCTACCCGGCTGAGCCCGTATTCGCGCAGCAGATGGAGGCGGCCGGCGACCCTGAGCACCATCCGGAGATCGTCGAGGATCTCAAAGTCGAGGCTCGTAAGCGTGGCCTATGGAACCTCTTCCTGCCGCACAAGACGGAGTGGACAGAGGGACTCTCTAACTTCGACTACGCGCCGCTGGCTGAGATCTCCGGACGGTCGATGGCGCTGGCGCCAGAGGCGATGAACTGCGCAGCCCCAGACACAGGAAACATGGAACTCTTGACCGAGTTCGGTACGCCGGATCAGCAGCAGGAGTGGCTGCGGCCGCTGCTCGAAGGTGAGATTCGCTCCTGCTTCTCGATGACCGAGCCCGACGTCGCCTCCTCTGACGCGACCAACGTTGAAACGTCGATTGTCCGTGATGGCGATGAGTACGTGATCAACGGACGTAAGTGGTGGAGCTCCGGCGCTGGCCGCGATGACTGCAAGTTCTCAATTGTGATGGGGAAGACTGACCCCGAGGCTCGCGCTCACGCGCAGCAGAGCATGGTGATCGTCCCGCTCGACACGCCCGGCATCACGCACGTGCGCAACCTCACGGTCTTTGGCTACCTCGACCGCGAAACGCACGCCGAGCTGCTTTTCGAGGACGTTCGCGTTCCAACTTCGAATCTGCTCGGGCCAGAGGGCGGCGGCTTCATGATCGCGCAGGCGCGGCTTGGGCCAGGGCGGATCCACCACTGCATGCGGCTGATCGGGATGGCTGAGCGGGCGCTTGAGATGGGTTGTCGCCGCGCGCTCTCGCGCGAAGCGTTTCGCAAGACGCTTGCCGAGCAGGGCGTAGTTCAGGATTGGATCGCCGAGAGCCGGATTGCGATCGACCAAGCACGGCTGCTGACGATGGACGCTGCCTGGCAGATGGATACCGCTGGCAACAAGGCGGCGCGGAACGCGATCTCCTCGATCAAAGTCGTTGTGCCACGTATGACCTGCGACGTAATCGACGGCGCGATCCAGATCCACGGCGGCGCCGGAGTCAGCGATGACTTCCCGCTGGCGGCGATGTACGCAGGTGCGCGCACGCTGCGGATCGCCGACGGGCCCGATGAGGTCCACAAGATGGTGATCGCTCGGCGCGAGCTGAGCCGCCACGCCGAGTAGCTAACTGCGGAGGCGATCTAGGGCCGCGCAGGTGAGCTTCGCCAGCGCTACCCCGATAAGGCTTCCGGCGACCACGTCACCGGGGTAGTGGACCCCCGTGTGGACCCGTGAGTAGGCGACAAGCGATGCTGGGATTGCGAGCGCAGCGCCAGCCGCGGGAATCACTTGGCCAGCTCCGACTGCGAATGCGAACGCCGAGGCCGAGTGGCCGGACGGAAACGAGGTCGAGCTGGGCATTGAGACGTGACGGGCTTCGATGACGCCCGCCGCAACGCGGTCGGGGCGGCGGCGGCTGCTGAGCGGCTTGATCGCGAGGTTGACGACCGTTGATGCGACGGTGACCGAGGCGATCCCGTAGAACGCGGCCCGCCGCCCGCGCTGGCCACCGAAGAGAGCTAACGCTGCGGCGCTGGCAACCCAAGGCTTCGAGAGGTTGGCGGCGTCAGATATCAGCGCTATCGGGCCGTCGAGCGCTGGAGTGGAGCTAGAAGCAATCGTGGCGTAGAGCGAGGCATCGGCACGATGGAGGCTGGCTAGCCAGCCGCTCGCGCTTGGCTCCGGTTCCGGATTGGGGGTGGCTGCGGACACGAAAGGCGATCTTAGGGGCCGCAGGCCGTAGGATCTGCGCTGTGTCAACCAACGAAGCTTCAGTTGTCCTTCTCCGCCACGGCGAAACCGAGTGGTCTTTGAACGGTCGCCACACCGGCCTCAGCGATATTGAGCTGACCGAGAACGGCCGCAACGAGGCGCGCGAGGCGGGCAATCGGCTTGCGGGTATGGAGTTCGATCACGTCCTCACAAGCCCGCTCAAGCGCGCGCGAGAGACCTGCGAACTTGCCGGCTACGGGGCAGGCGCACAGACAACCGACGAGCTCACGGAATGGAACTACGGCGAGTACGAAGGGATCACAACGGTTGAGATTCAGCAGGGCCGCCCCGATTGGTGGCTCTTCTCCGACGGCTGCCCGGGCGGCGAGAGCGCGGCCGACGTTGGCAATCGCGTAGACCCCCTGATCGAGCGTGCCCGCGAGGCCGGTGGCCGCTGGCTTTTCGTCGCGCACGGCCACGTGCTGCGCGTCGTTGGTGCGCGCTGGGCCGGCCTGCCGGCCCACGATGCCTCAACTTTGCTGCTTGGGACGGCGGCGATCTGCGTGCTCGGATACGAGCATGGCCGCCCGGCGCTAAAGCACTGGAACGACACCGGGTCGCTCTCCTGACCGTGCTCTGCACCACTTGGGGCCGATGAGATGAAGACGACGTTTACCGAGCTGCTGCCGTTGGCCGCGGTGATCGCAATAAGTCCGGTACCGATTCTGGCCGTGATCATGATGTTGCTGACAGACCGCGAGCGCGCCAATCCACTCGCCTTCCTAGCCGGCTGGGTCTGCGTGCTGACTGTGATCGTGTCGGCCGCGCTGCTCTCGGGCATTGATTCGATCAGCACTACGCCGTCGGAACCAATTGCCGTGGTCTTCATCGTCGTTGGCGTCGGCTTGATCGCGTTGGCCGTTCACGAGTGGCGGCTACGACCCAAACACGGCGAGCCGCACAGGATTGAACCGTGGATGAAGTTCCTGCACACGGTCACCCCGCCGCGAGCTTTTGTGCTGGGAATTGCGCTCGTTGTGATCGCAGTCAAAGACCTCCTCTCTGCGGTCCAGGCAGGCGCAATAATTCACGGCGACTCGCTGCCAGCGCTGCAATCTGTCGTGGCTGTGATCTTCTTTGTTGTCGTTGCTTCATCGCTGATAATCATTCCGATCGCGGTCGCGGCGGCTTTTGGCGAGCGGGCGCTACCGACCCTGCACCGTTGGCGCCATTGGCTCGAGCGCCACGGTCGTTTGGTACTGGCATGCCTCTTCACGTTGATCGCTTTGCTGTTGCTGTTGCAAGGGATAAGCGCGCTCACTTGAGCGATACCGTAAGCCGCGATGTCGACGACCGAGCGCCCGCCAAACCTGATCCTGCTGATCACCGATCAGCAGCGCGCAGTGCAGCACTGGCCTGACGATCAGGTGTGGCTCGATCAGCTAACGCCTAATGACGCCGCACTGCGGGCAACCGGTGTTGATTTCACGCGCGCCTTCACGGCGACAGCGATGTGTTCGCCCAGCCGAGCATCGTTTCTCACTGGCACCTACCCGTCGCGTCACGGCGTCACGCTGACGCTGGTAGAGGGGGAGATTTGGCCGGAGCTTGAGAACGCCGGCGCTTCGCTGCCGCTGGCAGCCAAGGCGGTCAAGAGTGGTGCCGTCAGCGTCAAGCGGATGCTCAAGAGCCTCGGTCGCTCACTTTTGAGGGTGGGTCCTAAATCCGGCAATGAGCCTGAGCTACCCCCCGGCATCGAGACTCTGGCAACGATGCTGGGGCGCAGCGGCTACCACGTTGCGTTGCGCGGCAAGTGGCACCTGACGAAGCCCGTTAACGGCACCAACTGGACTGCTGAGGACGGCGATCGCATCGAACGTGACTACGGCTTTGCCGGCTGGGAGCCACCGGACGCCGGCGGCGACACCCTTCCCGAGACCTTCGGCGGCGGCGACGGGGGCCCGGCCAACGGCGGCTGGGACAAGGTCTACATGGATCAGGTGGAGCGCTTCCTCGCGCAGGAAAACCTGCCTGAGCCGTTCTGTCTCGTCGTGTCGCTGATCAATCCACACGACGTACTTGCCTACCCGACGAGCTTCCGCGTCGGTGGCTACCGGCGCGAGGATTTCGCCGATCTCGATATTCCGCTACCGCCAACGATCGATGAGTCGCTTGCCAACAAGCCGGGCGTCCACTCAATGGCGCTGATCGGCATGGCGGCCTACCTTGGCCCGCTAGTTAACCGCGATGAGGAGCGCGACTACGTCAATTTTTACGCTCATCTGCAGCGCGTGGTGGACCACCAAGTCGGCCGTCTGCTGACGGCGCTTGGCGACGCCGATGACCCAACCTCGCTGCGATCACGGACCGTCATCGCTCGAACCTCAGACCACGGCGACATGGGGCTCTCGCACGGTGGCGCGCGCCAGAAGATTTTTAATGCCTACGAGGAGACGATCCGCGTGCCGCTCGTCTTCTCCAATCCGATCTGCTTCCCTAAGCCCGCCGCTACCGACACGCTCGCGTCGCTGATCGACCTGGTCCCGACCTTCTTGGGTATCGCCGGCGCCACGACCGACAGTCAGTTGGATGGGCGCGACCTAACGCCAGTGCTGGCCAGCTTCGCAAAGCCAGGCGCGAAGCGGCTTGAGAAGAGCGGCGTCAACTTTGGTCCGATTGTCGACAGCGCTGCAGGCGCAGACGAGATCCGCGACCACATTCTCTTTACCTATGACGATCACCAGTCAGGCACTGCGATGCAGAACGGCTCGGGGCAGCCGAACCGCCTTCGCTGCGTTCGCGACCGGCGCTGGAAGTACGCCGTCTATCTCGATCCGGATGGGGTTAAGGGGCCGGAGTACGAGCTGTACGACCTGCGCCGCGATCCAGAAGAGACTTACAACTTGGTCGACACGCGCACCGGTCGTCCGCGCTCGCCCCGCGCTGCCCGCGAGCAGCCAAGGCTCGCTGCGCTGCTGCTTGAGGCCTGCGAAGAGGCGGGAATGACGTCGCCAACGCTGCCCGCTTTGCCCTGACCGCTCGTCACGCGACTAACCTGACCGGCGTGAACCCGATCATCAAGAACGCCCCTTTGGCCCCGCTTACGAGCCTGCGTATCGGCGGGGCGGCAAACGAGCTCTGGACTGTCGATAGCGAGGCCGAGTGCGTTGAGGCACTCCGGCAGCTTGATCAGAGTGGTGAGCCCTTCTTCGTGCTCGGGGGCGGCAGCAACGTGGTTATCGCGGATGCCGGATTTGCTGGGACTGCGCTGAGGCTGGCTTATGAAGGCGCCGAGCACACGCAGCGCGACGGCGAGACCTTCGCGATCGATGCCAGCGCCGGTGATGACTGGAGCCTGCTCGTTGATGCGCTCGTCGAGGCAGGGTTGAGCGGAGTCGAGTGCCTAGCCGGAATTCCGGGCTCAGTTGGCGCGACGCCGATCCAGAACGTTGGCGCCTACGGCCAAGAGGTCGCGACGACAATCGAAGCGGTACGCGTCTACAGGCGCAGTTCGAAGAAGGTCGAAGAGTTGACTGCAGCGCAGTGTGGCTTCGGCTACCGCAGCAGTGAGCTGAAAGGTAACGCCGACCTGGTTGTTCTAGGAGTTCGCTTTCTGCTCGAGCGCTCGCAGCTAAGCGCCCCGATCGCCTATCGCGAGTTGGCCGACAAGTTGGGTGTTGAGCTTGGCGAGCGAGCCGCGGTTGAAGATGCTCGTGCTGCCGTACTTGAGCTTCGCCGCGCGAAGGGGATGGTGCTCGACGAGCATGACCATGACACCTGGAGCGCTGGCTCGTTCTTCACCAATCCTCTGCTCACCCCTGATGCCTTCGCACAGCTCGAGGACCGCGTCGCCGAGCACCGCGGCGACGGCCCGCCACCGCCAAGGTTTGATGGCGAGGGAGGACTGCTGAAGAGCTCTGCGGCCTGGTTGATTGAGCAGGCCGGTTTTAGTCGCGGCGAGCGCCGCGGGCAGGTTGGAATCTCTTCCAAGCACACGCTTGCGCTGACCAACCTTGGCGACGCCAGTGCTGCCGAGCTAATCGACTTTGCGCGCGAGATCGCTGACCGCGTCGAGACGATCTTCGGAGTGCAGCTTCGGCCGGAGCCAGCCCTGATCGGGATCGAGTGGTGAGCGGCGCAGCTTAAGCTGGGTCGGTCTTCTCGTCGCGCGCAGTGACGCGCGCGAGGTTTACCTCTTCGCCGTCCTTCGTGTCGGGGTAAACAACGTAGGCCAGCGGTGCGCCACCGAACCAGGTTGCGTTCTCGCCGTCGCCAACGAAGATCCCCGGGCGCGCGCTTCCATCGCCCTGCTGAACCCAAACTGCTTCGCCTTCTTTGAATAGTGCCATCCACTTATCTTGGCCGATCGGGTAGATCGCCGCGCTGACGTATCGCCGCCAGAAGGGTTTCCGGCGGCGACAGTCCTATTGTCTGCAGGCGATGAGTGCTGCGAGCGAACCCCAACAGGCACAGCAATCGCGCCTGCGTCGCAATCGCGGAGTCGCTGCGATCTGCGTCTTGGCTTTCGGCTGGGCGATGGTGATGCAGTCGCTGGGCTGGGCGCAGACGTCCTACTTCGCCTTCGTCAAAGCGCTCGGCGACGGCACGGCGCAGATCGATAAGTATCAGTGGGAGACGCGCGACAAGTCGTGGATCAATGGCCACTTCTTCTCGGTCAAGGCTCCCGGCTTGCCAATCGTGATGACGCCGGTATACGAGCTCCTGAAGCTTTCCGGGGCCGAGGGCATCTCCCGCTCGGCGGCAGCGCACGCACGCCACCACGGCGCAAAGCTCTGGACTTACAAAGCGCTCAACATCTCGGCGTACGGGTTCAACCTGCAGCGCGCGCGAGCCGTTCCGTATCAGCTCGAGGTTCAAGCCCCGCTCGTCTGGGCGCTAGGGCTTTTTGGGTCGCTGCTGCCAGCGCTCGGTTTGTTGTTCCTGATCCGCTCGATAAGTGAACGAATACGACCCGGCTACGGGACCGCGGCAGCGCTGACGCTTGGTATGTCGACAATGGTGATGGTCTTCGCTGGGCAGTTCTTCGGTCACATTCTCGCCGCCTTACTTGCCTTTGGCGCCTTTGCGTTGATGATGAGAGAGCGGCGCGGGCCGCCGCGGCTGTGGATGGTTGCGCTCGCCGGCCTGATCGCCGGGTTGGCCGTCACGGTCGAATATCCGATGGCCGTGGCTGGGGCTGTGGTCGGGGTCTACGCGGTTCTAAGGGGCGACTTGCTCGCTGGCGAGAACCGCGTCTGGCAGCTGCTGCGGCGCGCGGGCAGCTATTCGATCGGCGTACTTGTTGGAATTATCCCCGTGCTCGCTTACAACCAGTGGGCGTTTGGTTCTCCAACGACGATGTCGTATAGCAACGCCGTCGCCAATCAAGGGTTCAGTGGCCACGCAACGCTCGGCCTCAATTCGGGTGGATTCTTCGGAATTGGTGTCCCTGACCCACTGGCTTCGCTTGAGCTGCTCTTTGCGCCGCGCGGAATCCTCACGATCACGCCGGTTGTGCTGGTTGGTCTTTACGGCGTCTGGCTGCTTAGAGACCGTGGCTACAAGGCTGAGGTAAGAACAATTTTCGCTGTCGTCGCGCTTTTCTTCATTTACGACAGCGGCTACTGGCTTCCATTCGGAGGTGGCAGTCCCGGCCCACGGTTCTTGATTGCGACCCTGCCTTTTCTCGCGCTCGGCTTCACCGAGGCATGGCGAAAGATCCCGGCGACGACGCTCGTGCTCTCGGCCTGTGGCTTTGTGTTAATGACGACGGCCTCTCTGACCTATCCGCTGGTCGGGGCGGGCAACCTCTTCGAGTGGCGTCAGCGGGCGCTGGATAACACCTTCCAACACACTGTCTTCACTGCCTTTGGTTTTGGTAACGGTTGGATGACGATGATTCCCGTTCTCGCGGCTTTTGCGGCGGCGATCTGGCTTGGCGCGAGAGCGACAGGGCCGCTCGCCGTTCGCGCTGACACCCGGCTAGCGCTCGGTGCGCTTGCGGTCTGGCTAGTGCTTGCGACAGCGCTGTCGAGGCTGCTCGGCGAACGTCATTCCTTCGCAGGACTGCCAGATCGCGTCAACCACGCAGGGATTCCGATCTCGGTTGTCTTTGCTGCCCTGGTAGTTGCCCTGGTCGCGCTATTTCTGGCGCGCCGCGCCGAGCGGCTTGCTAGCCAGGGGCCGCAGCTTCAGGATCAGCAAGGGTCTGCGCCACTCTCGGCTGAAAGCTGAGCTGGCAGGGATTCGCAGCGCGGCTCTGGTCCAGATCTCAGAGCCACTTTCGGCGGTGTCAATTACAACCGTTCTGACGCCGATTCTGCGCAGCGTCGCGATCGAGTCGGGTGCTTGGAGATGATCGAGCTTGCGGAGCGTGTGCCGGAGGAAGAGCGGCTCGAAACTGGTGCGTCCGTTCAGCATCGGCGGGAAACCGGCAGTTGACCAGAGCAGGTAGCGCCGGTTGTCCCAAGGGCTCGACGGCAGCTGAAGCAACGGGGGCTGAAGCCCGGCCAATCCCGCCGGTGCTACCGGCACACGGGGGTGGGGGTAAACAATTCCCGAACCTTCAACCAGAACAACGAGCGTTAGCAGCGCTGCGGTTGTGGCTGCCAGCGACTCGCGCCGCCAGCGCGTTGCCGCGGCGGCGGCGACTCGCGCAGCACCGCCGGCCGCGAGGAGCGCTAAGGGCAGCGTTGTGATCGTCTGCAGTCGGCCAGAAACCCGAATCCCTTGCCAGCCGGGGAGGAAGTGATAAAGGAAATGGTACGGGAGGTACACCCCGATCCCGGTCTGCCTGAAGCCAAGAGAGCAGAGCGCCGATCCGGCGGCAGCGACTAAGAGTCCGATCCGTAGCCCGCGCGGATATCCGCGCCAGCCGAGACCAATAGCTACCAGCAAGAGAATTGCCAGCCCAGGGAAGAGCGTCTTCTCTGGTGCCGCAGCCATCCCAGCGCGAATCGGCTCAGTGATTGAGCCCCAAATCAGGTTCGTCTCCGGTGCGGCGATGAAGCCGCGCAGCGGCGGCGAGTAGTAGTTGATGATCTGTGCTGAGCGGTGCGCTTCCGGATGAGCTGCCAGCACACGCAGGTATGGGCGCGAGAGGACAAAGCCCACAACCGCCAGCAATGCGCAGCCTGTCAGCGTTGCGATCACAACCCGCCGCGGCGGAAGCGGCCGCCCTGCTCGCCACCAGAAGATCCCGACAACTGCCCCAAGCAACATCAGCAGGTACAAGAGCTGCAGGCCGAGCGAGAAGCCCAGCGAAAGCTGCCAAGTGGCAACCGCCCAGCCGGCGAAGATCAGACCAGCAGATTCGCGTCGGTAGCCGCGAAGTAAGAGTGCAATCGTGATCGGGATCCCTCCGCTGGAGATCACGTGCAAATGACCGCCCTGCTCCATTCGCCAAGGCGCGTATGCGTACGCGGCTCCGGCAACCAGCGCTGCCCAGCGCGGAGCACCGAGCTCACGGGCCAGCAGGTAGGCGCCAAAGAACGGGAGCGCGAAGGCGAACAGGAAGAGCAGGTCGTAGCGGGCGACCGCGGCCTGAGGCCCGGAGCCGAATAGGCCCGCCGGCGTATATCCGATCAGCGCATCGGAGTAGGCGAGCGTGTCTGGCTGCGGCCAGAACTGGTTGCTTTGAAAGAACGAAAGCGGCTGGTGCAGCAGCGCGTAGCCGTCCCAAGCAACCTGCCAAGACTGAGGCAGCGGGTCGCCGAGGTCGAGCGGAATGTCGGTTCCTAGGTGCAGTACAAGGGGCCAGAACTGGATCACCGCGATCAGCAGCGATGCGAGCGCCACAAAAGTGAGCTCGCGCCCGCTGAGGCGCGGAGATTTTTTCCACCATTCGGTCATCGTCGAAAACGGAGGGTATACGCGACAGCGTTTACCGAATGGTGACGGCAGCTTCGCGACAAAACTAATAGTGTCGGCATAGATGATCTTTGCTGTGGGTGTTGATCACGCGGGAGCCCCGTTGCACGACGTTGCCACCTCGACGCTGGTTGAGCTTGGGCACACCGTTGTCGACCTCGGTCAATGCGACGACTACCCCGACATGGCGCTCAAGATGGGCAAGGTAATTGACGCTGGCGAAGCGGAACGAGGCATTCTCGCCTGCGGCTCTGGAGCCGGCATCGCTGTCGCTGCATCAAAGCTGCCTGGGATCCGCGCCCAGACGATTCACGACACCTACACGGCACACCAAGCCGTTGAGCACGATGCGGTCAACGTTCTTTGCATCGGCGGCCGGGTCATCGGCAGCGAGGTTGCTCGCGAGCTAGTCCGCACCTTTGCGCAGGCCGAGGTCAGCGATGAACCGCGCCACCTGCGTCGCCGCGCAAAAGTTGAGTTGATGGAGTTTGAAGGATTAGATGCCAACCTCGAAGGAGATAGCTAATGCAGATCGGAATGATCGGCCTCGGCCGGATGGGTGCCAACATGGTCGAGCGACTGATGCTCGACGGTCACGATTGTGTCGTCTTCGATCCCAACAAGGACGCCGTTGACGCGCTCGTCGCGAAGGGTGCCACCGGCGCCGAATCTGCCGCCGACATGGCGTCGAAGCTGAACGCTCCGCGCGCTATCTGGCTGATGGTCCCAGCCGGCATCGTTGATCCGGTGCTGAAGGAAGCCGTCGACGCGCTCGAATCGGGCGACCTCGTGATCGATGGTGGAAACAGCTACTACATCGACGACCGCCGTCGTGCCGCTGAGCTCAAAGAGAAGGGTCTCCACTACGTCGACTGCGGCGTTAGCGGCGGCGTTTGGGGACTGACAGAGGGCTACGGCCTTATGGCGGGCGGCACCGATGAGGCGATCGCGATGATCTCACCTGTGTTGCAGTCGCTTGCGCCGGGTGTTGATAGCGCTCCGCGCACACCTGGCCGCACCGGCGACCCGACCCCAGCCGAAGAAGGCTGGCTGCACTGCGGTCCTTCGGGCGCAGGTCACTTCACCAAGATGGTTCACAACGGAATCGAGTACGGCCTGATGGCCGCTTACGCCGAGGGCCTCAACATTCTCAAGCACGCCAACGTTGGTAGCGGCACGCAAGAGGTTGATGCTGAGACGACTCCGCTGCGCAACCCCGAGAACTACCAGTACGACCTCAACCTGCCTGACGTCGCCGAAGTTTGGCGCCGCGGCACGGTGATTCGCAGCTGGCTGCTCGACCTGATTGCCGACGCGCTCGCCGCCGATCACGACCTCAGCGGCTTTGCTGGGCGCGTCTCCGACTCCGGCGAAGGCCGCTGGACCGCGCTGGCAGCGGTCGACACCGGCACGCCGGCTCCGGTCTTGACAACGGCGCTCTACGAACGCTTCACGAGCCGCGGCGAAGCCGATTACGCAGATCGTCTGCTTTCGGCGATGCGCAATGAGTTCGGCGGCCATGATGAGAAGCCAGCCGGGAGCAAATAGTGGCTAAGCCGAAGAAGGGTGACGCGCTGGTCATCTTCGGGGCGACCGGCGACCTTGCTTTCAAGCAGATCTTCCCTGCGCTGCAGCGGATGATCATCGACGGCGAGCTTGATGTCCCGGTTGTCGGCGTCGCCCGCGAAGGCGGTCACGTCCTGCAGCTGCGCGAGCGAGCCAAGGCGAGCTTAGAAGCGAGTGCTGACGGTCTCAACAAAGCGGCCTTCAAGAAGCTGAGCTCGCTGCTCCGTTACGCCGGCGGCGATTACGCCGACCACAACACCTTTGTTGAGCTGCAGGAAGAGCTGAAGGGTTGCAAGCGTCCAGTGCATTACCTCGCGATCCCGCCATCGCTATTCGGCCCGGTAGTCGGCCATCTCGGAGACGTTGGACTTGCCGAGCAGGGCCGCGTCGTCGTCGAGAAGCCGTTCGGCCACGACCTCGCTTCGGCCGAGAAGCTCAACACCGAGCTGCATTCGGTCTTCCCGGAGGATCGAATCTTCCGGATCGACCACTTCCTCGGCAAGACGCCAGTCGAGAACATTCTCTTCTTCCGCTTCGCCAACTCATTCCTCGAGCCGGTTTGGAATCGCGATCACGTTCGCCAGATTCAGATCACGATGGCTGAGGACTTTGACGTTGCCGACCGTGGCTCGTTCTACGACGCTGTCGGCACGATCCGCGACGTGATCGAGAACCACCTCTTTCAGGTTCTGACATTGGTCGCAATGGATCCGTTCAGCGGTCATGGCGACGCGGCGCTGCGTGAAGAGAAGGCTCGTTTTCTGCGCGGAGTGCGGACGCTGAAGCCGAAGGACATTGTCCGTGGCCAGTACACCGGCTACAGCAAGACGAAGGGCGTAGCCGCGAACTCGAAGACCGAGACCTACACGGCGATGCGCCTGCACATCGATACTTGGCGCTGGGCCGACGTGCCGGTTTTGATTCGTGCCGGCAAGTGCCTACCGGTGACCGCAACGGAGATCGTTATTGAGCTAAAGACGCCGCCGGAGAAGCTCTTCCCGAAGGATCACCCGCGCGGCAACAGGATTCGCTTCCAGATCAACCCGCAGGTGATCGTTTCGATCGAAGTTCAGTCGCGCAAGCCGACCGTCGACACGTTCGAGGTTGAGGACATCGAGCTCGCTGCTGTGCGCCAAGACGCCCACCAGATCCCGCCTTACCAGCGGCTTCTGTCGGCGGCGCTCGAAGGCGATCACGATCTCTTCGCGACTCAGGGCACAATCGACGAGGCATGGCGGATCGTTGATCCAATCCTTGGCAACGCGACGCCGGTTTACCCATATAAGCGCGGCTCATGGGGCCCGAAAGAAGCAGATCGCTTGGCGCCTGCATCTGGCTGGATCGCGCCGCACATGCATGACCAACCGACCAAATAACAGCGGCTAAGGAGCAATAAGCAATGAAAGCGACACAGGCTCTACACGAAGCGGGCCAAAGCCTCTGGCTCGACAACATCACACGCACGCTGCTCGACGAGGGCACGCTGGCGAAGTACATCGCCGAGCTGAGCGTTACTGGGCTGACCTCAAACCCGACGATCTTCGAGAAGGCGATCACCGGCGGCGACACGTATGACGAGCAGGTCCACAGCTTCCACGGCAGCGACATGACCGACGAGCAGGTCTTCTTTGAGGCCGCGATCTCCGACCTTCAGCGTGCCGCAGACCTGTTCGGCGACATTCACGCCCGGACCGACAACCTCGACGGTTTCGTTTCGCTCGAGGTATCGCCCGAGCTGGCCTACGACACCGACGCGACGGTCGCCCAGGCAAAAGAGCTGCACGCAAAAGTTGACCGCTCCAACGTCTTCATCAAGATTCCGGGCACTCCTGAGGGGCTGCCAGCGATCAGCGCGGCGATCCACGCCGGGATCCCGGTCAATGTGACGCTGCTCTTCAACAGCGCCCACGCGCTGGCCGCAGCCGATGCCTATTACACCGGCCTTGAGCGCCGCGTTGCCGACGGTCTTTCGCCAAACATCCAGTCGGTCGCTTCGCTCTTCATGAGCCGCTGGGACGTTGCCGTGGCCGATCAAGTCCCAGCGAACTTGAAGGACAAGCTGGGGCTCGCAATCGGTGGCCGCGCCTATCGCGACTACCGCGACCTGCTCGCCTCGGATCGCGTTCAGCGCCTGATGAACGAGGGCGCCCGGCCTCAGCGTTTGCTCTGGGCCAGTACCGGTACGAAGGATCCGGATGCCTCCGACGTGCTCTACATCGCTGGACTCGCCGCTCCTTACACCGTCAACACGATGCCTGAGCAGACGCTGCTCGACTACGGCGACCACGGCCCAACTCCGGTCGTGGTGATGGATCCTGACGGCGGCGACTGCGAAGAGGTTCTCAGCGAGTTTGAGGCCGCCGGAGTTGACCTCGACGCGCTCGCGGCGAAGCTGCAGAGCGATGGCGCAAGCTCGTTCGTCAACTCTTGGACGACGTTGATCGAAGCGATCAACGTCAAGCGTTCAGACCTCGCCGGAGCGTAGTCGCAATGGAGATCAAGCAGACACGCCTCGACGAGCTTCCCTCATGGGCAGCGCTTAAAGCCAACGCCGCTGAGCTCAAAGGCCAGAGCCTGGCTTCGATGTTCGACGCCGACGACAGCCGCGCCGACGAGATGTCGGTCGACTTTGGCGGATACCACTACGACTACTCGAAGCAGCTAGCGAGCCCTGAGACGATCAAGCTGCTGATCGCCTGCGCCCGTGAGGCCGGCATCGAAGAGCGGATCAAGGCGATGTTTGCCGGCGAGGCGATCAACGTCTCTGAGGACCGCTCCGTCCTCCATTTGGCGCTGCGTGCGCCGAAGGGTGACGAGATCATCGTCGACGGCGTCAACGTCGTCGACCAGGTCCACGAAGTGCTCGACCGGATGGGCGACTTTACGGACAAGATTCGCTCCGGCGAGTGGAAGGGCGCTACCGGCAAGCCGATTCGTAACGTCGTAAACATCGGTATCGGCGGCTCGCACCTCGGCCCCGAGATGGCGACGATCGCTCTCGCCCACTACAGCGACCGCGGGATGAATTTCCGCTTCGTCTCCAACGTTGACGGCAGCGACTTCGCTGAGAAGACGCTTGATCTTGACCCTGAGGAGACGCTCTTCATCGTCGTCTCTAAGACCTTCGTCACGCTCGAAACGCTAACCAACGCTGGTACCGCGCGCGACTGGATTGTTGACGCGCTCGGCGAGGACTCGGTTGAGCATCACTTCGTGGCCGTCTCAACTAACGCTGAAGGCGTCGCCAAGTTCGGCATCAACACCGACAACATGTTCGGCTTCTGGGACTGGGTTGGCGGCCGCTACTCGATGGACAGCTCGGTCGGCCTGACGATCATGTGCGCGATTGGCCGCGAGAACTTCGCCGAGATGCTGGCTGGCTTCAACGCCGTCGATGAGCATCTGCGCAGCGCTCCGCTGGAAGAGAACATGCCGGTACTGATGGGCCTCGTCGGCGTTTGGAACCGCAACTTGATGGACTTCCCGACGGTCGCGATCCTTCCGTATGTAGCTGAGATGGCGCGCTTCCCCGCCTACCTGCAGCAGCTTGAGATGGAGTCAAACGGCAAGCACGTGATGCTCAATGGCGATCAGGTCGGCTGGGATACTGCCGCCGTTTTCTGGGGCGAGCCCGGCACCAACGGCCAGCACGCCTTCTACCAGATGATTCACCAGGGAACGGAGATCGTTCCCACCGAGTTCATCGGCTTTTGCGACCCGATCTACCCGCTCGGCAACCACCACGACCTGCTGATGGCGAACATGTTCGCTCAGGCTGAGGCGCTGGCCTTCGGCCGCGATGCTGAGACGCTGCGCGCGGCAGGCAGCCCTGAAGAGCAGATCTCAGCTCGCATCTGCCTTGGCGACCGGCCATCAACCACGCTGTTGATCGATGGGCAGCTGACGCCTCGCGCGCTCGGCACGTTGGTTGCGCTCTACGAGCACCGTGCCTTCACGGAGGGAGTGCTCTGGGGGATCGATTCGTTTGATCAGTGGGGCGTTGAGCTCGGCAAGGTGCTTGCCGGCACGCTCGCCGATCAGCTGATGGACGCCGACAAGCCAGACCTCCAGCACGACAGCTCGACCAACTCCTTGGCGCGCCGTTACCGCGCGTCGCAGAAGCGCCCGGTTTAGGTCTTAATCGTTAAGGCCGTGGCCGATGCTGTCGGCTGCGGCGTGGTGGCCCGCCTGAGTCGTGCGGAAGGCGGCGGCGAACTCACTGGTTTCGCTAACCCGTTCGGCGGTCGCTTCGTCTAGCTCGGCGGCCATCTCCGCCGTGCCCCGCTCGACGATGCCGCCGAGCATTCCGCGTAGGAAGAAGAGCGGGGTAACCCAGCGCGGCGCGACGACGCGCCGTGCGCGGCCCCGAATCCCCGCCGCCAGTTTCTCGCCAACGCTCTCAACGCTGACAATGCCCTTGAGGAGCCCCGGCATCTCGCTGCGCAGACCACCTACTCGCCCCATCTCGCGCTCGGCGCCGTCGACCATGTCGGTCTTAACGAACCAGAAGTAGGAGACGCCGACCGATACGCCAAGGTGGTCAACTTCGCTGCGCAGAACGTTCATGAGCTGCTCTAGCCCGGCCTTGCTGGATGCATAGGCGCCGATGCCGATAGCTGGCAGTAGCGCTGAAGCAGAGGCGTTTGCGATCACGTAGCCGCGCCGCTCAATCAGGTAGGGCAGGCACGAGTGAATCAGCCGCCAATTACCAATCAGGTTGACGTTGATGATCGCTTCGAGCACATCGGGGTCAAGCAGCCTTAACGAACCGCCGCCACCGATCCCGGCGTTGGAGAAGACGACGTCAATCCCACCAGCCTCGGCAACCACGTGCGCGACGGCAGCATCAATCTGAGCTTGATCTGTGATGTCGCAGACCGCGGTAATCGCGTCGCTACCGCAGTACGCCGCGGCCTGCTGGAGTGCGTCCGCATCGAGGTCCAGCAGCGCGATCCGATGGTCGCTGGCCAGCCTTCTCGCCGTCGCGAGTCCGATCCCGCGCGCACCGCCGGTGATCAGGGCTACCGGCTTGGCCACGCGAGCTACAGCTCGCTGCCAGGGATGCGGTGCTCTTCGAGGTAGAGGTC
>Ga0194052_1000724_pt1 | contig 20278 bp, 19 predicted proteins | sample SepL226m_MetaG_FD_160117 | JGI IMG/M metagenome (GOLD analysis project Ga0194052, IMG submission 160117) | Anoxic zone freshwater microbial communities from boreal shield lake in IISD Experimental Lakes Area, Ontario, Canada - Sep2016-L227-6m | ecosystem: Environmental > Aquatic > Freshwater >...
GGGTAGCCCATCGCCCACGGCAGGCTGGAGACCTTGCCGTAGTCGCCGTCGCCGGCGAGCTGGCAGCCGATGCGGCCGATGGCGTAGCCCAGCGCGACCGCCGGCGCCATGGCGTTGGCGACGATGTCGAGCGGGTGGCGGCGGATGAGCGTCCAGGCCACGACCCCGACGAAGCCGCCGATGAGGCCGCCGTACCACACGAAGCCGATGCCGCCGAAGAGCGAGCTCACGAAGTGCGTGTGGACCTCGCTCCAGTTCTCGACCATCCAGTAGATGCGGGCGCCGACGAAGCCGCCCACGCCCGCCGCGATGATGAGCTCGTAGGAGAACTCGCCCTCGATGCCGCGGCGCTGGATGAGCGGTCGCACAAGGGTGAGGCCGGGCACGATGAGCGCCAGCGCGGCCATGAGGCCGAAGCTGTAGAACTTGAACTGACCGATCTGGAAGAGGACGGGGCGCATGTCAGGTCAGTGTAGGTGGCGCGAGCGGGGGAAGAAAGCGGAGCGCGGCGAGTGCGGCCCGGCGGCGGTCACCCCGTAGCCGGAGCGCCGGCGACGGCTCGCGCGGCGAGGTCGCGGGCGAGCGCGAGGTCAAAGTGCCCGGTGCGCGCTGAGGCCGCGTTGGCCGCCGCCGCGCCCGCCGCAACCCGGAGCGCGGCCTCGGTGCCGTCGCCGCGCTCGAAGCCGAGCAGCAGGCCGGCGGCGAAGCAGTCGCCGGAGCCGACAGTGTTCACGGCTTGCACCGGCGGCGTGCGCACGAGCCACTCACCGCCGTCGATCAGGCCGGCCGCTCCGGCGGGCCCGAGAGTCACGACCGCACCGCCGGCGCCCGCGGCGACCAGGCGGCGACTCAGCTCGAGGCCCGCGGCGGCGAGGCCCTGCGGGCCCGCCGCGCCGGCTCCGCTACCGTCGGTCGCTTCGGCGTCCGCGCAGGCGGCTGGAGTCTTGCCGGCGGCCGGGAAAGCGGCACCGGCCGGCGGCCTGCCCACCTCCGCGCCGACCGCCGAGCATGCCTCCGCGAGGTTCACCTTGACGAAATCAGGGCGCTCGCGCAGCGTGCCGGCGAGCTGCGCGCCGGTGGCGTCGACCATCACATGGTAGCCGGCGGTGCGCAGCGCGCGGCAGAGCGCACCGTAGAAGCCTTCGCTCGACCCGGGAGGAGCGGCGCCGTCGACGATCGCCCACTCGCCGGGCCGAGCCGGCCGCGCGGCGGCCGCGGCGACGAGCGCGCGTTCCGCCGCCGCGTCGATGTCCGGGCCGTGCTCGAAGAGGTGCGTCGGCGGCCCGTCCGCGGCCAGCACCACCGTCGAGACGCGGGCCTCGCCGCCGATCGCGACCAGCTCGATCTCGAGCCATTCGTCGTCGGCGAGCTCGGCGATCAGCCGGCCGTTGTGGCCGGCGGCGAAGCCGGCGAGAAGTGAGGCGCCGCCCAGCGCGCGCAGGGCGCGCGCCACGTTGGCGCCCTTGCCGCCGGCCTGTTCGCTGAGCGCCCGGCAGCGCATCGTGTTGCCGGGCCGGACCGCGTCGACTTCGAGCACGCGGTCCACGGCCGTGTTGGGACAGAGGATGAACGTCACGGCGCTGCGGGGGATCTTGGAGCCGGCGAGAGCGCCGTCACCGCGTCACGTGCACGTAGCCCTTGCCGTTGGCGATCTTGACCCTGGTGCCGAGGTTCGCGGAAAGGCTCCTGACGCGACTCAGGATGGTCGCCGCCATGCCGCCGTGCGCCAGCGTGGGGATGCCGAGCGAGTCGATCTGCACCGGGATGAGCTGCGCGTCGATCGCTTGCTTCGTGACCCTGGTCTTGACGAGCATGGTCTGCGCACCCGTGCCGCCGAAGCCGCTGAACACGAGGTTGCCGAGGCTGTAGCAGATGAGCCCGCCGTGGTAGGCCTGGACGCCGTCGAGCACGTGCGGGTGATGGGCGAAGACGAGGTCGGCGCCGGCGTCGATGGCGTCGTGGCCCTCGCTCAGCTCGAGCGCGGTCGGCGCCGTCTTGTACTCGAAGTTCCAGTGCCAGCCTACGACCACGAAGTCGGACTTGCCGGCCGCCGTCTTGATCGCCTTCTTGACGGCCGAGATGTCGGCTCTGCCCGGCGAGGTGCCGGGGCTCGTGGATGTGGCCGGGTACCCGGCCGGCAGCACGTCGGCGAATCCGAGGTAGGCGACGCGCACGCCGTTCTTCTTGAGGACGACGCCACGGCGGGCGCCGGCGAGGTCTCGGCCGGCGCCGACGACGGCGATGTGGTCCTGGGCGCAGTACTTGAGCGTGTCCAGCAGGCCGCTGTCGCCCTGGTCGCCGGCGTGGTTGTTGGCGAGCGTCACCACGTCGATGCCGCTCTTGGCCAGCGCCGGCGCCAGCGCCGGGTTGCCCTTGATGACGACGTCCTTCCAGCTCTGCGGGTCGCCGTGGTAGGTGAGCGGCGACTCGAGGTTCACGAAGCCGTACTCGCTGGCCTTGAACACCGGTGCGATGCTCTTGAACAGTCCGGCGCCGAGGCGACCGACGACGCTGCTGACCGCGAACCCGCCCATGGTGTCGCCGCCGGCGGTGACCGTGAAGGACTTCGGCGTGGCCGTCGGCTTGGGGGTCGGCGTGGCTGTCGGCCTGGGGGTCTGCGTGGCCGTCGGCCGGCCGGTCGCCTGCGCGCCACTCGCGCCCGCCTGAGCGGTGTTCGCCGGGGCGTCCTTGGCGCCGCCGCCGAAGGGGTGCACGGCGGCCACGGCGGCGGCCGCCAGCACCAGCGCCGCGAAGATCACGAGCAAAAGGATGAAGCCGCTGCGCCTGCGGTGCGGCGGCCGCCCGCCGGAGGAGCCGCGGCGCGGCTCATGCGGAGGCGCTGCCGCCGGGCCCGATGAGGCGCGATCCGGGGCACCGTCGCTGGGCGCGCCGTCCTGGCCGGCGTACCTCGTGTAGGGCTTGCCCGAAGGAGGCTCAGTCATCGTCACAGCCTACCGCCATCCGCGGGGGCGGCCAAGCTCACGGCCGGCGGTCGAGCCGACGCCCTGCTGTGGCGAGCCGCGGCCGGACCGCGGCGCGCGGCGACTCGATCCCTCCGCCCCGCGTGGCGACCGCGGCGCTCCGGCGCTCGAGCACGCCGCGCCGCGTACAATGAGTCACGATGTCAGCCCCGCCGCGCAGACCCGCCCCGCTCGCTCCCGGTCCGGCGGGCGCCCCAGGCGTCCCCGGCACGCCCGGTCCGGCGCGTCCTGGCCGCTCTCGCAGGGCGCGGCCGTGGCTCGTGCTCGGCTCGCTGGCCGCCGCCGCGCTCGTGCTCGCCGGGCTCGTCGCGTTTCTGCCGCTCGCGTTCAAGGAAGCACGGACCGCGCCGCCGCAGGCGGGCGCGGTCACCCGCGCCGAAGCGCAGACGCTGCTGGACCGCGCGGCGGCGGCTCTGCGCGCCGGCGACCACGCGGCGTTCCTCGCCGCTCTGCCGACGGGCGACGCGGGCGTGCGCAAGACGATCGAGGCTCTCTACAGCCACCTGCAGCCGCTGCCGTGGACCGGCTTCTCGTTCGACGCCGCGCCGTCCCCCGGCCACGCGGGTCGCTTCGTGGTGCGCGCCTACGGAATGCTCGGGCGCGCGGGGCCGGCCGACCGGGTCGCCGCCGAACGCGACCTCGACTTCGCGCACCTGGGCAGCCGCGTGGTGATCGCCGGCGACCACACGCCCGAGGTCGCGCGCCGCGAGTACCTCATGTGGACGCACCAGCCGCTCGTGATCCAGCGCAACGGCCTTGTCGTCGTCGCCGACCGGCGCGTCAAGAAGCGCGCACTCCGGGTCGCCGATGCCGGCGCCGCGGCGCGCGCGCGCCTGGCCGCCGGGCTGGGTCTGCGGCCCAAGGCGGCCGTCGTCGTCTCCGTGTACTCCTCGCTCGAGGACATGCAGGCTTCGCTCGGCGGCGGACCGGTCGAGTCGCGCTTCCGCTTCTTCTCCAATGCCGGCCCGCGCATGGCGCTGCACTACTACCGCGTGCGCGACATCGGCGTGCTCGGACCGTCGCTCGACGGCACCGGCGCCTGGCTCCCGCTGATGCTCGCGCACGAGCTGACGCACGCCTACACGCTGCGCTGGTTCCTCGCCACCAAGCACGCGCCGATGTTCCTCGAGGAAGGACTCGGCATGGCGGTGGAGCAGGGGCGCTCCTGGACGCCGCTCAAGGAGGAGGTCGCCTCGGGCAACCAGCTGTGGCCGCTGCCCGAGGTCATCGCGACGAAGGACCTGTGGAAGGGCAACTCCACCGACCAGGTCCGCCTCGGCTATCTCGAGGCCGGCTCCGTGATCCTGTACGTGGCGCACCGCTGGGGCCTCGACAACGTCAAGCAGTTCGTGGTCGCGGTGGCGGACTCCGACCTCAGCGCCAAGGGCATCGTCGACGCCGTGCAGAGCAGCCTCGGCGTGAGCTGGGATGACTTCTACGCCGGATGGAAGGACTACGTGCGCGCGCTGCCGTGAGGCGCACGCGCGCGTGAAGGTGCGTTACGGCGCGCGGCCGTAAGGTTGCGATGCCGCGCGCCCCGGGGTACACCATAGACAGCGACAACTCCGAAGGGAGCCTCCATGAGGTCCAAGCTCGTCATCTACCTGGTTCTGGCCGTCGTCGTCGTGGCGGCGGTCATTGCCGGCGTGGTCGCCGTAGCCGGCGCCCAGGCCAACAACTTGCCGAACATCACCGCCGGCGATCTCCTCGCCAAGATGGCGCAGCAGGACCAGAAGACGACCAGCATCAGCGGCGACGTCGCGTGGCAGAACACCCTGCTGGGCGACCTGTCGGCCGCCAGCAGCGCCGGCTTTGGCGATGCTGCCGCCAAGCTCCCGCTCGCCGGCAACGGCGGCGGTCGCATCTGGATGAGCTCCGCCGGAGTGAAGATCGAGTCTCAGGGCACTTCTGGAGGCGATCAAGTCGTGGTCGCCAACGCTCAGGCGCACGACCTGTGGATGTACGACGCTGCCGCCAACACCGCCAAGCACGTCGTGCTCACCGGCAAGCCGCCGGCGGGCGCCGAACCCACGCCGCTGTCGCCGCCGAGCATGGCGACCCCGGCGACGATCGCCACGTACCTCGAGCGGCTGGCGCCGCTCGCCAAGGTCGAGGTGACCGGGCAGACCACCATCGCCGGCCAGGACGTCTACCTGCTCACGATGACGCCGACGGCCACCGACACCGCCCTCGGCTCGGTGCAGGCGGCGATCGACGGCAAGACGTTCGTGCCGCTGCAACTGCAGGTCTTCGCCAAGGACGTCACGGCGCCGGTGATCCAGTTCGGCTTCACGACCGTGTCCTACGACGCGATCCCCGCTTCGACGTTCGACTTCACGCCGCCGGCCGGCACCAAGGTGACGACGAAGACGATGGACGCCGCGAAGGCGATGAGGGGCCACAAGGGCCACAAGGGCGACTGGACGGGCAAGCACGCCAAGCCGACCAAGGCACAGGAGTCGGCGCTGCAGAAGCTCCTCAAGTCCGCGTTCCTGAGCGTGCCCGCGGCGCAGAAGCTGGTGCGCTACCACGTGTACTCGCCCGCGGGGTACACGGCGCGCCCATTCGACATGGCCGCGGTCGTCGACAAGGGCGGGCCGCTCACGGCCGTCGGCAAGCCGTTGATGAGCGTGCTCCAGGCCTCCGGCATGATGGGCGGCAACGCCCAGGGAACGCTGCCCAAGGGCGCCGCGACGCACGTCACGGTCGCGCCGATGGGCCCCACGACGGTGCTCCTCTACGGCAAGGGCTTCGGCACGATCGCCCTCGCCGAGACCCAGACGACCGCCGCCCTGGACAAGCAGCTCAAGGCTCTGCCGGCGCTCGTCGACACGGCGACGGTGAACGGCGCCACGGTGCGCTCGCTCACCACCGCGCTCGGCGGCGTGTACATCTGGCAGAAGGGAGACACGACGCTGGTGGCCGGGGGCATGGTGCCCAAGGCCGACCTCCAGGCGTTCGTCAGCTCCGTACAGTGAAGTGGACGACAACGTGACGCCTGGCGTCGCGGAAGCGCAGACGCAGACCGAAGGACAGAGCGGATCGACCGGGCGGCCGGAGCAGAAAGGATGTTCCGGCCGCCCGGTCGTCCTCAGCACCCACGCGCTCACCAAGCAGTTCGGCTCGCTGCGCGCCGTCGACGGCCTCGACATGGACGTCTGCGCCGGCGACGTGTTCGGGTTCCTCGGGCCCAACGGCGCCGGCAAGACGACGGTCATCCGGCTGGTATTGGGCCTCATCCATCCGACGAGCGGGCACGCGGAGGTCTGCGGTCACCGTGTGCCCGGCGAACTGCAGGGCGCGCTGCGCCACGTGGCCGGCTTCGTCGACGATCCCACCTTCTACCCGCTCATGAGCGCGCGCCGCAACCTGCGCCTGCTGGGCAGCATGACCGGCCCGGTGAGCGAGGAGCGCATCGACGAGGTGCTCGACATCGCCGGCCTCCTCGAGCGCGCCGAGAGCCGCGTCGGCGGCTTCAGCCACGGCATGAAGCAGCGCCTCGGCATCGCCCAGGCGCTGCTCCACTCGCCGGAGCTCATCGTCCTCGACGAGCCCACCAGCGGCCTCGACCCGCGCGGCATGAAGGACGTGCGCGAGCTCATCCGCGAGCTGGGCGCGGCCGGCACCACGGTCTTCCTCAGCTCCCATCTGCTGCACGAGGTGGAGCAGGTCTGCACGCGCGCCGTCATCCTCAACAAGGGTCACGTCGTGGTGCAGGGCAAGGTCTCGGAGCTCCGCCCGCAGAACGACGCGGTCAAGGTGCTCACCGACGACCAGGGCAAGGCGGCCGAGACGCTCAAGGCGCAGTTCGGCGCCGCCGGGGTGAGCGAAGACGAGGGCTTTCTCATTGTCAAGGCCGATGAGGACGGCGTGCCCGAGATGGTGCGCCGGCTGGTCGCGGACGGCATCGCCGTCCGCGCCGTCGTGCCGGCGCCCGAGCAGGGCCTCGAGGACTTCTTCCTCGAGCTCACCAGCGACGACGACGCCAAGCCGGCGGTCGAGAGTCGTCGCCGCGGCATCGCGCGCGTCCTCGGGAGGCGGCGATGAGCACGCCCGGGAACGCAGCGCCGATCGCACCTCCCGCCGCGACCGCGGCGCCGGACGCTGCTTCACTCGGCGCCCAGCCGGACGCGGCCCACGGCAGCACCGCGCCGCGCATGCGCGGCCACGCCTGGGGGCCGCTGCGGCGCGAGTGGGTCAAGCTCCTCTTCCAGCGCCGCACCTACCTGATCTGGGGCGGCGCGGCGGTGATCCCGTTCCTCATCTCGCTCGCCATCCGCCTCTCACACGATCAGGGCGGCGGAGGCGGGGGCGGGCCCGCCTTCCTCGACAAGGTGCTCGGCAACGGCATGTACGTGCCGCTCGCCGCGCTCGCCGTGCTCATCCCTTTCATGCTGCCTCTGGCGGCGGCGATGGTCGGCGGCTACATGATCGCCGGCGAGGCCGAGCTGGGGACGCTGCGCATCATCCTGCTGCGCCCGGTGCGCCGCGGCGCGATGCTGCTCGCCAAGTGGGCCGCGGCGATGCTCTACCTCGCCTTCGGCGCGGCCATCCTGCTCGTGAGCGGTCTGCTCTTCGGCTGGCTGTTCTTTGGCCTGCATCCGATGGTGACGCTGTCGGGCAGCACGATCAGCATCGCCCACGGATTCGGCCTGACCCTGCTCGTGTACCTGTTCGGCCTGGCGGCGATATCGACGATGGTGTCGCTGGCCCTGCTCTGCTCCGTCGTCACCGACTCCAGCCTCACGGCGCTCATCGTCACCGTGGTCATCTACATCGCCATCAACATCGTCATCGCCTTCAGCTACTTCGCGTGGCTGCGGCCGTGGGTGTTCCCCTACTACTACTCGGAGTTCCTCAACTTCTTCCGCGACCCCGTCTACTGGCGGCCGATCGTCAAGGGGATCGAGAGCTTCGCCGCGTGGAGCGTGGGGCTGACGGTGGCCGCGTACATCATGTTCCGGCGCAAGGACGTCCTGTCGTAGGCTGACCTGCCGGGCGGCCGTCGCGGGCGGCCTCCCTTGCGCTTCCCGCCCGGTGCCGTAGGCTCTCCGCGGGCGGTGCGCCTGTCGGCGCTCGCGGACACGGAGACGGAGGTGGCATGGTGTCTGGGGTCAGCGACGAACTCTCGGGCGGGATCATCGGCTTCCTCCCCGACGCGACGTTCGTGATCGACACGGAGGGTGTCGTGATCGCCTGGAACCGGGCGATGGAGGAGATGACGGGGGTCGCCGCGCAGGACATGCTCGGCCGCGGCGACTACGAGTACGCGCTGCCCTTCTACGGCGTGCGCCGGCCGATGCTCGCCAACCTCATCTTCCTGCCGCCCGAGGAGCTGGCCGACCGCTACGACCACATCGCGCACGTGGGCGACACGCTCGTCGTGGACATCCACATCCCCGACTTCCAGGGCCGGGGCGCGTACTTCTGGGCGAAGGCGAGCCCGCTGTACGGGGCAGCGGGCGAGGTCACCGGCGCCATCGAGACCATCCGCGACATCACCGACCGCAAGATGGCCGAGCAGGACGCCGAAGCGAACAGGCGCCGACTCTCGGACATCATCGACTTCCTCCCCGACCCGACCATGGTGATCGACACGGAGGGCGTCGTCATCGCCTGGAACCACGCCATGGAAGTGCTCACGGACGTGCCGGCGGCCGAGATGGTCGGTCGCGGCGACCACGAGTACGCGCTGCCGTTCTACGGGCAGCGCCAGCCGATCCTCGCCGACCTCGTCTTCCTCCCGCCGGAGGAGCTCGCCGACCGCTACGACCACATCGCGCGCGACGGCGAGACTTTGGTCGTCGACATCTTCGTGCCGGCGTTCCGCGGCCACGGCGGATACCTGTGGGCGAAGGCCGGGCCGCTGCGCGACGCCGGCGGCAACCTCACGGGGGCCATCGAGACGGTGCGCGACATCACCGAGCGTCGCGAGATGGAGGAGCGGCTGGCGCGCTCGAACGCCGAGCTGGAGATCGCCCGGGAGATCCAGCAGAGCTTCCTGCCCGACGTCATCCCCCAGCTCGGCGGCTACGACATCGCGGGACGGTGCGTGATGGCCAAGGAGGTCGGCGGCGACTTCTTCGACGCCATCCCGTTCGAGGTCATGGCGCTTGGCGACGAGACCTTGGGCGTGCTGATCGCCGACGTCGCCGGCAAGGGCGTCCCGGCCGCGCTCTTCATGGCCCTGTCCCGGGTCGTGGTGCGAGTCAACGCGCACGTCCACCCCGACCCGGCGCGCACCATCGAGGACGCCAACGACGTGATCGCGCAGGACGCCTCGGCAGGAATGTTCGTCACCATGTTCTACGGCCTGCTTTCCGAGAAACGGCGCGAGCTCACCTACGTGAATGCCGGCCACAACCCGCCGCTGGTGTTCCGCGGCGACGGGATGGTCGAACGGCTCCTGCCGACCGGCATCGCGCTCGGCGCGCGGGCCGGCCGCGAGTACACGTCGAGCACGGTCGCGATCGGCGCCGGAGACGTGGCGGTGCTCTACACCGACGGCGTCACCGAGGCGATCGACAGCCTGTTCGGGATGTACGGCGAGGAGCGCATGCTGGACGTCGTGCGCGCGCACGACGGGGGGACCGCGCTGGAGATCGTCGACGCTATCTTCGCCGCCGTGGAGGACTTCTGCGCCGGAGAGCCGCAGTTCGACGACATCACGTTGCTGGTGATCAAAGGCAAGTGAAGATGCGCGCGATGCAGCTGGCGGCGCCCGGGCCCGTGGCGGAGGCGCCGCTGCGGCTGGTCGAGCTGCCGGTGCCGGAGCCCGGTCCCGGCCAGGTGCTGCTGCGCGTGCTGGCCTGCGGCGTCTGCCGCACCGACCTGCACATCCTCGAGGGCGAGCTGCCGCCGCACCGCTCGCCCGTCGTCCCCGGCCACCAGATCGTCGCCGAGGTGGTGGGGCTCGGACTCGGCGCCCAGTCGATCGCGCCGGGAGGCGACCCGGGCGCGCCGCCGCTCGCCCTCGGCGACCGGGTCGGCGTGCCGTGGCTGCACCAGACCGACGAGACCTGCCGCTTCTGCCGCAGCGGCCGCGAGAACCTCTGCGATCACGCGCGCTTCACAGGCTGGGACGTCGACGGCGGCTTCGCCGAGTACACGGTCGCGTCGGCCGGCTGGGTCTACCGGCTGCCGGCCGGCATGGACGCCCTCGCCGCCGCGCCGCTCCTCTGCGCCGGCGTCATCGGCTATCGCTGCCTGCGCCTCATCGGCGTGGTGGGCGACGACGCCGGGCTGCCTGGCGACGCGGGGCCTGCCGGGGCCGAAGCTCGCCCCAGGCGCCTCGCCATCTACGGCTTCGGCTCGGCCGCCTCCCTGTGCACGCAGGTCGCCATCTGGCGCGGCTGGGACGTGTACGGCATCGCCCGTGACGAGGAGCACCGCGCCATGGCCCGCGACCTGGGCGCGGTGTGGGCCGGCGAGTCGAGCGACGATCCCGGCGTGCTCTACGACGCCGCGATCGTCTTCGCGCCGGCCGGAGAGCTGGCAGTGGACGCGCTGCGCCACCTGGACAAGGGCGGCATCGTGGCGCTGGGCGGGATCTACTCGTCGCCGATCCCGGCAATCGAGTACCCGTGGATCTACGGCGAGCGCGTGGTGCGCAGCGTGGCCAACTGCACGCGCCGGGACGCGCGCGAGCTGCTGCGCGACGCGGCGCTCGTGCCCGTCGTCAGCCGCGTGCAGGAGTACCCGCTCGAGCGCGCCAACGAGGCGCTGCTCGACCTCAAGGAAGACCGCGTGCACGGCTCCGCCGTGCTGCGGGTCACGAGCGGCTGAGCAGCGCCGGCCGATGGGCATCTCCGTCGAGATCCTGCACGCGGAAGGCTGCGGGCGCTGGGAGGCGGCGAGGCAGGCGGTGTACGTGGCGGCGGAGACGCTCGGCGTGCTCGTCGACCTGACCGAAACGCTCGTCCTCGATGCTGGGATGGCGGCGCGGCTGCGTTTCCCCGGCTCGCCCACGATCCGCGTCTGCGGCCGTGACGTGCAGCCTGAGGCAGACGAGAGCGCCGACTTCGGTCTCGGCTGACGCTCGTATCCTCCGCCCGCCGGGTCCGGCGGGGTGCCCTCTCAGGAGCTCATCTGCGCGGCGCTCAGGTCGGCCATGGGAAGCCGCGCGTCCTGAGATCCCTCTGGTCGGCCCTCTCTTCCAGAGCAGGGTTCTTGACGCCAGGTCAGCAGATGGTCGGTCGCGGCAGTCTCCATTCTTCCTGGGCGACCGCGGCCGGAAATCGCCGCCGCGTTCCGCGTGGTACACTTTCTCGTGCGTCGTCAAAACGGCGACACGCGCACAGAGGAGTGCCGTCATGAAGACCATTCCGCTGCGAGAGTTCCAGCGCGAAGGCGTGAAGGCGCTCGGCCTTGGGTTCTCCGCCGAGCCGGTGCTGCTCACAGGCCGCGATCGTGAGTTCGTCCTGCTTCAGGTGCCTCCCGACGATCGCAGCGCGGTCCTGGACCTTGCAGAAGGTCTCGCGGCGGTGCTGGCCCTGCGCCAGGATCAGGAGCGCGCCGTGGAGGCCGGGCTCGATCAGACCTCCATGGAAGACGTCGAAGCCGAGATCCGCGCGGCTCGAGAGAGCATCGGGCAGCCGAAGCGCAGCGCATGAGTCGTGCCGTCGTCCTGGATACGAACATCCTCGTCTCGGCGGCCTTGAGACCCGGCAGCGATGTCGCGCGGATCCTGGAGCGGGTGCTGCTGCGGCAGGCGCCGCTCCACGTCTGCCCCTCCATCGCGACGGAATACCGGGAGGTGCTGAACCGGCCACGGTTCAGGCCCAAAGGCCTCCCTCCCGCGTGGCTGCCCAGGCTCCTCCAGATTGCCTTTCATGAGCCGGAACCAGAGCCTTGGCCGCTTGCGGGGCCTGATCCAGATGACTTGGTGTTCCTCGCTCTGGCCAAGGCCATCGGGGCAGCGCTGGTGACTGGGAACCTCGCGCACGTCCCGGCCGGGATCCGTGACGGCGTGGCCGTCGTGGGTCCGTCGGAGTACCTGGGGCAGATCCTGGAGTAGAGAGGGAGCGCGTGGCGCCGCGCTTTGAGCGGGTGGCTCGCGCGGGTCACGCCCGCGCCGTCAGTATCCTCAGATGCAGTCGAAGAGGGAGTAGTCGCCGGCGCCGGCGGCCGCCTGACCCCCGCAGGCTCGGGCGGCGAGCCCTGCTCTTTCGGCCGGCTCTGCTGCCGTGCGCGCTGCCTCCGCGGCCAGCGCCTCGAACATCGGCCGGACGAGGTCGCAGTACGGGAACGGAGCCTGATAGCCGGCCGGCTCGTCGTGGGCGCGGGCGGCGTAGTGCGCCTGCACCCAGCACTCGCCGCCGCAGGCATCGACGACCGGGCAGGCGAGGCACTCGACCCGGTCGCGGGCGCGCGCGGCGCGCAGCAGCCGCAGGCTGCCGGACGCGCGCCAGATCTGCTCGAGGCTCTGCTCGCGCAGCGAGCCGGCGTCGAAGGCCGGGTCGCCGGCCGTGATCACGCAGGCGTGCACCTGGCCGTAGGGGTCGATCGCGAGGTCGCGGCAGCCGGCGGCGCAGAGGTCGTTGCGCGCGCCTACCCGCCGCCGCCAGCCCGGGAGGTTGTCGACCGTGATGCCGATCTCCGCTGCCGCCGCGACAAGCTCCCGCACCGCTGCCAGCAGCTCCTCGCCGGACGGGACGAGCTCGCGCGGGTCGTGGCCCTCGCCAGACCGTCCGGCGCGCTGCGTGCCGAGCGCGGCGTCGCTCTCGGGCCCCCACACGCCTTCGCGCGCCGTCGCCAGGCCGGCGCGGGCTTCGGCGACGCCGCCTGCCTGGTGCGGCAGGATCAGGTGGAGCCGGCGGATGCCGGCCTCGTGCAGCTCGCGCGCGAGCTGCACGAGGCCGGGCAGTACCGGCCGCACGAGCACCGCATTGGCGACCGGCTCGAGGCCGGCGGCGCGCAGGTTGGCCATGGACGCCATGACGTCGTCGTAGCTGCCGGGGCCGCGCAGGTCGTCGTTGATGGCGCGCGGCCCGTCGATGCTCGCGAGCGGCGTGAGGCGGCCGCGGCCGGCCTGCGCCAGCGCGGCCGCATCGTCCGCGCTCACGAAGCTGTTGAAGAAGAACCGCGCCCGCGCGCCGTTCGCGCCGGTGATGTGGTCGACGAGCTGCACGAAGTCGGGGCGCAGCAGCGGGTCGCCGCCGATGAACACGAAGCTGCCGGCGCCGAGTGCGACGGATTGGTCGATGGCGGCGATCCACTCCTCGGTGGTCAGCTCGCCGGGGTCTCGGGCGGCGTCGCGGTTGTAGCAGTGGCGGCAGGCGCGCGCGCAGAGATGCGTGACGTGAAGGTAGATCTCGCGCAGACCTTGCAGAGGCTCACCGCGCAGGGGGCGCTCACCGGTGAGCCGCGCGAGCGCGCCGAGGTCGCCCGCCCGGTCGATGTCGATCCAGAGCGGCAGCTGCGTCACCTCGAGGCCGCGGGCCTCGGCCGCTCGCAGCGTGTACGAGAGGAGCGACGCAGTGCTCATGGGGGAGGCGGCCAGCAGCCCGGTGAGCGCTTCGCGCCGCCGGGCCCAAGTCTCTTTCGCCGCACCGATGAGGTAGTACCCGCCGTCGGCGGCTGGGCCGAGGACGAGCTGACCGGTGTCCTCCTGCCGTCCGCCGGCCGTGGCCGGCCGCCTTCCTCCAGCTTCATCCTGGCCGCGGTCCGCGCCATCGCCGTCGAGGGCGCCGAACGCCTGCCTCAGATACTCGAGCGGAATGGGCGGGCTGTCGCTGTTCACGATCGCGACCGCGCCGGCGCCGGCGACAAAGAGGTCCTCGAACACGCCGGCGAGCCGCTCGCCGAGGGTGGTGCCCCGTTGCGCCAGGCGGAACCAGCGTCCATCGCAGCCGGCGAGCGGGTCGTCAGGCGCAGCCCCGCCTGGGCCGTCGCTGCTTCCCGCGCCGTCCCGGCCACCACGACCGGCCCCCGCGGCCGTCGCCACACCGGCGCCGTGCGTCGCCACACCGGCGCCGTGCGCCGGTCCGGCTTCGGCGAGCACGAGCGCCACGTCGTCGAGCAGCTCCGCCTGCCGCAGCGTCCCGCGGAGCAGGCCGGCGTAGATGGCCAGCGCCTCGTCCGGACCGAGCTCCTGCGCCAGGCGCGTCTTCACCGCGCCGCGGACGAGCGGCTTGGCCATCACGACCAGCACGCGACCGGCGGCGCGGACGGGCGTGCCCGCGCTCGCGTTCACGCGGTCTGCTTCGGTGGGGCTGCGCATCTCAGATCGTCCTCATCGTCGTCCAAGTATGGGGCCGCCGGCCGTAGAATGCAGCACGCGGCCGGCGAGCGCGGCGGCGACCGGACCCAGACCGAGGCGGGCGTTCAGGCGTGGACGATCTAGTGGAGTCCCCAGACTACTTTCTCATCGTGCCGGTGCTCGACGAGGCCGAGGCGCTGCCGGCGTTGCTGGCGGAGCTGCGCGGTCTCGGCCAGCTGAGCCGGACGATCTTCGTCGACAACGGCTCGGCCGACGGCGGCCCGGGCCTGATCGCGGCCGCCGGCGGCGAGCTGCTGCGCGAGCCGCGCCGCGGCTACGGCTTCCCTTGCCTCACCGGCGCGCGCGTTGCCGCTGAACGCGGCGCGCGCGCCGTCGTCTTCCTCGAGGCCGACGGCACCGACGACCCGGCGCAGGCGCGCCACCTGGTCGAGCCGGTCCTCGCCGGCGTCGCGGACCTGGTCGTCGGCTCGCGTCGCCTGGCCGTGCGCGGCGTCTCGCCGGGGCGCATGCCGCTTCACCAGCGCCTTGGCAACGACTGGCTGGCCTTCAACCTGCGCCTCTTCTTCGGCCTGCGCCTCAGCGACGACAGCCCGTTCCGCGCCGTCCGCCTCGACCTGCTGGACCGGTTGCGGCTCGAGGAGCGCGCCTATGCGTTCCCCACGGAGATGATGGTCAAGGCGAACATGGCCGGCGCGCGCATCGCCGTCCGCGACGTCGCCTACCGGCCGCGGGCCGGGCGCTCCAAGATCGCCGGCACCTGGCGCGGCACGCTCGGCGCCGTGCGCGACATCACGTGGTGCCTCGTGCGCCTGCGGCTGCTCGGCTTCCGGCCCCGCCCCGCCGGCTAGTAGACCGGCAGGCGCGGCTTTGGCCGGCGCCGCGCGAGCAGCGCGTCGAGCCCGATGGTGCGGCCGCTCTGCGAGAGCGCGATCCCCAGCAGCAGCGCGGCCATGATGATGTAGGTGCCGGGCCAGTCGCTGGTGCCCGACGTGGCGATCAGCAGGTTCAGCTGGAACGCGGTCCCGAGGAGTCCCACGACCGGCGTGAGCAGCCCGAGGACGAGGCAGCTGCCGACGACGAGCTCCATGAGGAACTGGCCGCGCGCGGCGATGGCGGCGTTGGGGATCATCACGCTGTCGAGGAACGAGCGGTACGGCCCGAACGTGGTCGTGCGCGCGTAGTGGTCCACGAAGTGCGCCCAGCCGTGCGGCGAGTAGTAGCCCTTCTGCAGGTTGTAGCCCCACACCGAGAGGAAGACGACGCCCATCACGATGCGCAGGCAGGCCATCATCAGCTCGGTGCGGCGCTCGCGGGTGGACCACAGGCTCACGGGGATCGATCCTCCTGGGTAGTCAGAGGCACCGTACCCGCTCGCGGGCGACGCGACGCGCGCGCCGGCCGCAGGCGACCGGCGGCGGGAGGCTCAGCCGCCGGCGACCGGCGGCATGAGCTGGATGCGGTCGCCGGCGGCCGTCGCGGTCGCGAGCGCAGCGGACGGCGGCAGGTGACGGCCGTTGAGCACGACCGTGACCAGCGGCCGGCCCTTGTAGAAGAGGCGCTGCGCGAACCGCGGCGCCTGCGCCGCGACCGCACGCAGCGCCTCCCCGACCGTCCCTGGCTCGACCGACAGCTCGAGCGGCGCTTCCGGGGAGGTGAGTGCCGCCGGCAGGCTCACGATCACCGCCGCCGCGGCCGGGTCGCCCGTGTCGGCGCGCGGCTCGCCGCCCGTGTAGGCGCGTAACTCGTCTGTCGCGTGATCGTCCGTCTCGTCCCTCGTCTCGTCTCTCGCTCCGCTTGTCGTGTTGCGATTATCCCACAGCCTTCCTGATACCTCAGCGGGTCGCCTGCAGAGTGATTGTTGATACGTTTTATAGGGTACATCGAGATTCAGACCGCACGCCCTGCCAAGACCAACGGAGACCGATGCACGTTTCGTCCAAGAGCAGATACGCGCTGACGGCACTCGTGGAGCTCGACCTCCGCACCGGCGGCGAGCCTCGGCCGGTGCGCGTCGCGGATCTGGCGTCGGAGCGCGAGCTGCCGGAGCAGTTCCTGGAGCAGCTGTTCGCGACGCTCCGCCGTGCCGGGCTGCTGCGCAGCCACCGCGGCGCCGGCGGCGGGTTCACCTTCGCCCGCCGCCCGGACCAGGTGAGCGTGCTCGACGTCGTCACCGCGCTCGACGGCCCGCTCGGCGTCGCCGCGTGTACCGAGGGCGAGTGCGACCTCGAGGACTTCTGCGGCGCTGCCGCCGTCTGGCGGCAGGCGTCCGTGGCCTTCGAGGGCGTGCTCGCCGCGACCAGCGTGGCCGACCTCGCGGAGCGCGAACGGCAGCTCCGCGCCGGCCAGCCCATGTATCAGATCTGACCCCAAAGGAGACCCAAGTGAAGATCGCCGAGAACATCACTGAGCTCATCGGTGGCACGCCGCTCGTCAAGCTGCGCGGCCTCTCCGAGCGCTCCGGCGCCACGGTCGTCGGCAAGCTGGAGTCGTTCAACCCGGGCGGCAGCGTCAAGGACCGCATCGGTCTGTCGATGATCGAGGCCGCCGAGGCGGCCGGCCTGATCGACAAGGAGATGACGACGATCGTGGAGCCGACCAGCGGCAACACCGGCATCGCCCTGGCACTCGTCGCCGCGGCGCGCGGCTACAAGGTGCTGCTGACGATGCCGGAGACGATGAGCGTGGAGCGCCGCAATCTGCTGCGCGCGTACGGCGCCGAGCTCATCCTCACCCCGGGACCCGAGGGCATGAAGGGCGCCATCGCGCGCGCCACAGAGCTCAGCACGCAGATCCCGGGCGCGTTCATGCCGCAGCAGTTCGAGAACGCCGCCAACCCCGAGGCGCACCGCCGCACGACCGCCGAAGAGGTGTGGAACGACACAGACGGCAAGGTCGATATCTTCGTGGCCGGCGTCGGCACCGGAGGCACCGTGACCGGCGTCGGCGAGGTGCTCAAGGCGCGCAAGCCCGACGTGCAGATCGTGGCCGTCGAGCCGACCGACTCGCCGGTGCTCAGCGGCGGCAAGCCCGGCCCGCACAAGATCCAGGGCATGGGCGCCGGGTTCGTCCCCAAGATCCTCAACACCGGCGTCTACGCCGAGGTCGTCCAGGTCACCAACGACCAGGCCTTCGCGTTCGCGCGCGAGCTGGCGGCCGAGGGCATCCTCGTCGGCATCTCGGCCGGGGCCAACGCCTACGCCGCCTTCGCGGTCGCGAGCCGGCCGGAGAACAAGGGCAAGCTCGCGGTGACCGTGCTCTGCGACACCGGCGAGCGGTACCTGTCGACGGCGCTCTTCGCCGAGCCGGAGCCCGTGGCGGAGCCGGCGATCATCTGAGTCTGCCGGCACGTGGTCGGCCGTGGCACGAGGGGGGCCGGCGAGCGGGAGCTCGCCGGCCCCCCTCTCCTCGTTCGCAGCAGTCGCCGCCTGTCGATCGCGGTCGCCTGATCGCGGCCGTCCGATTGCGGCCGGGCTCTACTCGATCATGCGCTCCACTGCTTGTAGCGCCTTGACGCGGACATGCTCGCCGACGCTGACCTCGTGGTCGAGCACGTCGTCCCACTCGTCACCGAGCGTGGCGATGCACTTCTCGAGCGTCGTGAGCTTCATGTTAGGGCAGACGGCGCGCCTTGACGCCGGGATGAACTTCTTGTCCGGGTAGAGCGTGCCGAGGCGATACAGGAGGCCGGTCTCCGTGGCGACGATGAAGGTCGTCGCCGCGTTCCCGGCCGGATACCGAAGCATGCCGGACGTGCTCGTGACGATATCGGCGATGTCGAGCACCTCGCGCCGGCTCTCCGGGTGCGCCATGAGCACGGCACCCGGCTCGGCGGCGCGGAGCTCCTCGATCTCGGCGGCGCGGAAATCGTCGTGCACGTGGCACCAGCCCTGCCAGAGGATCATCGTCTCCTCGCGGCCGGTCTGGCGGGCGACGTAGTCGCCGAGGTTGCGGTCCGGCACGAAGATGATCTTCTGGTCCTTGGGGAAGCGCTCCACGATCTGCACCGCGTTGGCGCTCGTGCAGCACACGTCGGTCTCGGCCTTGATGTCCGCCGACGTGTTGACGTAGGCGACCACGACGGCGTCCGGGTGCTGCGCCTTGAGCGCGCGCAGCCCGTGCACCGTGACCATGTCGGCCATCGGGCAGCCGGCGCGCTTGTCCGGCATGAGCACCGTCTTCTGCGGCGCCAGGATGTAGGCGGTCTCGGCCATGAAGTGCACGCCGCAGAACAGGATGACCTGATGCGGGTCCGCGGCGGCGATGCGCGAGAGCTCGAGCGAGTCGCCGGTGAAGTCGGCGGCGTCCTGCACGTCGGGGCGCTGGTAGTTGTGCGCCAGGATCACGACGTCGCGCTCGGCGGCGAGCTGGCGGAGCTCCTGCTGCAGCGCGTTCAGATGGGGCATTTGGTCACCCTGGGGCGGGCTGGAGACCCCGGTCGGAGGATTGCTCGGTGTGTGACGGCGATTATACGGCGCGGCGCCGCGGGCTGCGCTCGGGCCTCGGCGTCGATGCCCGTGCGCCCGGCGCCTTGCGCCGCCCCGGCGCAGGAAACCCGGCGGCTCGTGCGAAGCCTGCAGGAACGCTTCGACGGTCGAGGGAGGTCACGCACTTGCAGGACGCACACGCGAGCGAGGCCGGTACGCAGCTGGCGCCACGGCCCTACGGGACCCTCGAGCGCGCCGGCCGCGGCAGCTGGTGGGCGCTCGGCATCGTCATTCTCGTCATCCTCGCGTTCATGGGTCTGGCGCGGTTCGGGACGTTCATCATCCCGTCGCTGATCGGCATCGTGCTGGCGACCACGCTGAGCCCGGTCGTCGGATGGCTTCATCGGCGGCACATCCCGCGGCTGCTGGCCGCCGCCTTCATCAGCGTGTTCATCGTCGCCGGGCTGGTGCTCCTGGCGTGGGGGATCGTCTCCCTCGTGGTCAACCGCAGCCCCCACATCTGGGACATGCTCAAGGGCGGCGCCGACGAGATCGATCGCTGGCTCGGCCGGTATGGCGCGGCGCGGGGGGCCATCAATGGGCTGCGCACGCAGCTCAGCAGCGTCCAGCGCGGAGCCGCCGCCGGCATGCTGCCGCTGGCCCTGAGAGGCGTGCGCGCCCTGTACTCGGGGGTCGTCGCGATCTTCCTCGCCGCGGGATTCAGCTTCTTCTTCCTGTGGGAGGGCCCGGACGTACGGCGCTGGGTGTCGCGCCACCTGACATTGCCGGAGGACGTCGGCGACGAGATCACCGCCAGCCTCGTGCACACGACCCGGCGCTACGTCGCGGGGCTCTCGTGCATCGGCGCCTCGCAGGCCGTGATCGTGGGGGCGACCGCGGCGATCAGCGGAATAAGCGCCTGGCCGGTGATCGCCTTCGTGATCTTCCTCGGCAACTACATCCCGTACATCGGCGGGCTTATCGCCGGCGCGTTCGCGGTCGTCCTCGCGCTCGGCGACAAGGGGCCGACGGCGGCGCTGGCGGTGCTGATCGCGATCGTGATCGCCTACTTCGCCGGCTCGCACCTCGGAGTGTTCTTCATCGGCGGGGCGATCGACCTGCCGGTCACGGCGGTGTTCGTGCTCACCATGACCGGCGCCGCAGTGGCCGGCATCTTCGGCGCCGCGGCGACGGCGCCGCTGGCGCGGCTGGTGATCGACGCACGGACGATCATCCGAAAGCACGCGGAAGCCGAGGCCGCGCCGCCCTCCGGCGCGCCGCCGCCGGCCTGACGACGACGGGCCGGCTTGCGGCCGGCCCGTCGGGGTCATCGTCAGTGGCGCGGGCGGGCCGGCGCGGCGGCTACTCGCGCTTCGCCGGCTCGTGGTCCTTCCAGCCGCCGACGCTCTTGACGCGATCGAAGAAGCCCGTCTCTTCCATGATCGTCTGGACTTCCTTCACGGCCTCCTCGGCCGGGAACATGCCGCCCAGGCCCATCTCCTCGCGCATCGCGTCGCGGTTGGCGATGAACTCCTTCCACTTCGGCCCCCAGGCCTCGGCGATGGCGCTGAAGAAGACGTGCGGCGTGCCGCCCATGCCCTTGTCGTAGAACTGCTCGCCCCAGGCGGCGAACATCTCGACGTGCTTGATGC